>Ga0181528_10001828_pt1 | contig 13137 bp, 9 predicted proteins | sample PEATcosm2014_Bin_47_FD_119742 | JGI IMG/M metagenome (GOLD analysis project Ga0181528, IMG submission 119742) | Peatland microbial communities from MTU Mesocosm Facility, Houghton, MI, USA - PEATcosm2014_Bin10_10_metaG | ecosystem: Environmental > Terrestrial > Soil > Wetlands > Peat | place... | reverse complement strand
GGTCCCGAGTAGGTATTGTTCCCCGAGAGCACCAGCGTGCCGGATCCGGATTTCACAAGACTACTGTACGACGTCTGGGTGATGGCGCCGGAAACGGTCGTAATTCCGGTATTGTCGACGGTAATCGTTCTCGTGCTTCCGGTGAGATTCAGCGTGCCGTTCAGCGTCAGGCTGTTGCTGCCGCCGATTGCGAAGTCGCCTCCGGCTGCAATGGAGTTGCCGAGGTTTCGTGCGCCGCCGCCGGCCCGTATTGTGCCGCCGTTGAGTCTGACACTGCCGGTGCCGAAAGCGCTGTCCGCACCGATCTCAACAGTGCCGGAACTGATCGTCGTTCCGCCAGTGTAGGTATTGGCGCCGGATAGAACAAGGGTGCCGGTCCCGTTCATTGAGAGCGAGCCAGCGGCTGTGCCGCCGTTGGCGACGGTCCCGGTGACGGTCGTGGTGCCTGGGCCGGAGATTGTGAGGGTCTGGGCCGTGTTCCCGTTGGAGAGATTGATGGTGTTGAACGCGAGGCCGCCCTGGGAACTTGTGGTCCATGTCTGCGAGCCCCCCAGAACCATGCCAACATTGAACGTTTGAAGAGCGGTGCTGTTGTTCGTGATACCGGCGTTGATCGTGAGGCTGCCGGTGCCGAAGGTGTAAGAAGTGGTGCCGCCAAAGGTCACGGTATTCGCCATATCTGTGCCCATGACGAGACTGGGATATGCTGCGCCGGGCCCATCGCCGAATATCGCGTCCGCCGTTAGCGTAGGAACGCCCGTCGACCAGTTTTGTTTGGAGTCCCAATTGCTGCCGTTGGCACCTTTCTGGCCTGTCCAAGTGTCGGGCGCTGCAAAGCACGGCGCCATGAAGACCAGGCAGACGGCGATGAGCACGAATGCCCGATGCCGCAGCCAGACTCGAGTGACATTGAGTGGCTCCATTCTCCGAAGATGCTACAGTTCGATCCTCACTTATTCAGGATGAGAGCGGAGGTTTCCCTTCGCGAAGGGAAAGCCGGCTGTCGCGGTAAAAACCTTGTTAAATCTCTCCGCCGCCTCAAAGCCCCAGCGATGTCTTGTAAACCCGGGGCACGCGCTTCGTCACCGAGCAGAGCGTCTCCCAGGGAATCGAGTCGGACCAGGTGCTGAACTCAGCGATGCTGATTTCGGAGCCGTCCTGCTTGCCGACCAGGGTGGCCTGATCGCCACAGCGGACGCCGGGCACATCAGTGACGTCGATGATCGTTTGATCCATGGTCACCCTTCCAAGCACCGGGCACCGGGCGCCTCGCACGAGAATCTGGGCGCGATTGCTGCAGGCCCGAGCGATGCCGTCGCCGTACCCGGCACAGAGCACGGCGATGACTGAATCGCGCTGCAGCGTGCGCGTCCGGTTGTAGCTGATGTCGGTTCCGGCTGGCAGTCGTTTCACAAGTCCGACCCGCGTGCGGAAGCTGAAGACAGGTTCGGTATGGACGCGGGCGAGCATTGAATTGGGATGCGGAAGAATTCCGAACTGGAGCAGGCCGACGCGGACGGCGTTGAACGGTTGTTCGCCGTGGGCGGTCTCAAGGCCGGCACTGTTGTCGGCATGAATCAGGAGCTTGCCGGGGTCGAGCCCCTCACAGCTGCGCAATGCCGCAAGGAAGCGCCGGCGCTGTTCGTCGGTAAACGCGGGATCTTCGTCCGCGCTTGAAAAATGGGTGAACGCTCCGTCGAGGCGGACGTGCTCCGCGCGCTGGATGCGGTCGTAAAGCTGACCCGCGTTTTCATGCCACACGCCGAGCCGCCCCATCCCTGTGTCGATCTTTAGGTGGACGGGGACGACGCGGCCTGCCTCCCGGCCCATGGCCTCGAACCGGTCGACTTCCTCAGGAGTCGATATCGCTGCGGTGATGTCGTACTCAAGCAGGTACCGGTCTTCTTCGGGAAGCAACGGACTCAAGAGCAACACCGGCCATCCGGGGCCGAGTTCGCGAATTGCCGCGGCTTCAGTCACATTGGCGACGGCAAAGAGATCGGCCCCGGCGTGCATCAGTCGCGCCACGGTTTGATGCAGCCCGTGGCCGTAGGCGTCGGCTTTTACGACAGCGACATATTTGATGTGAGCAGGCAGTGAAGCCCGGATCAGCCTCAGGTTGCATTCCAGTGCGGCCAGGTCGATTTCGGCCCAACAGCGGAGCGACAGTTGCGGGGGCGAGTACATGGATAAGGTGCGGGCCCGCATCCTCCACAAAACCAGCCGTTGCTACGATCATTTTCCTGCCTGCGGCTGCTATCCTGACACCAGGCGCTGGCACACGGGCTAGGATTCAGTCCGTATTCGCGGGGAATTGATTCCCGCCCTGTGAATTTTCGGAGTCCACGCAAGGTAGGTGATTTCCTCGTGCAGGAATGCATCGGGATTCGGTGCGGCGCGCAAGATGTCCGCGTCGCCCTGGTGTGGCCAGAGATCGGCCAGATCGTAGTGAACTGTGGATACATCGCCCGGGAACTTCGACCAGGAGCGGAAGCCGGAGGGCGTGAAAAACCCACCGCCAAACCTGCCGGCGTCAGAGGCCGGGATGCGTTGCAGCGGTCCAATCGCGCCCCCCGCATTGGCAGCAACCCAATGCCAGGAGTCACGGCGCGCATCGGCCACGACCGCGAACGGTTCCGGCGTTTCGCGGCGCCGAAGGTCACGGGCCACGAGTTCAAGACTCCGGTAGCTGAAGACACGAGGACCGCCTGCATCCGTCGCTGTCCAGATCCGCAACGCGGTGGCTGCGGTGCGGATGCCAAGGATCGAGCCGGGCCCCTCGCAGAAAACCAATGCGCCAAGGTCGGCGACGCCGATGCGCGCCTGCGCCAGGACGGAGTCGACGCCGGCAAAGATTGCGATTCCTGCCTCTTGCTCGGACGCGTGCCAGATTGCCCGTGGCAAGGGCAGGTCCGATTCGTCGTGCTCGGGGCCACCGGGAGTCTCCTTGACCGTGGAGCATTGCCACAAGCCCACTTGGATGCATGCAGAGGACGAATCGATCAGCAGCACGCTCCGATGGGCAGCAACGAGTGAACGTAAACTTGGCATATTGCGCAGCCGTGCCGTCAATCCGATGAACGGCCCCGCAGAGAGGCTGCCGCCATGAAGTAGTTTTGTGCGCAGAACGAAGGGGAGCCCGCGGAAATCGGCAGGGGCAGGTAGGCGCCGTTCACATGAAGTTCCCGCGCGTTCTCGTTGTCCTGGAATTCCATTGGAAACAACTCTGCGAGCACCCGTTGGCGAAGATCAGGAGCCTCGATGGGAAACAGGAGCTCGACGCGACGGAAGAAATTGCGCTGCATCCAGTCGGCGCTGCCGGCAAGAACCAGCGATTCCCCGCCATGATTTTCGAAATAGAAGTATCGCGCGTGCTCGAGATAGCGTCCGACCGTGCTGCGGACGCGTATGTTTTCGCTCAAGCCGGCCATGCCTGGAACCAGGCAGCAGGTGCCCCGCACCATGAGATCGATGCGCACGCCGGCCTGCGAGGCCGCGTAGAGGTTGTCGATCGTCTCGCCGTCGACGAGGTTGTTCATCTTGACGAGGATGCGCGCCGGCCTGCCGGCGCGGGCATGCTCCGCTTCGCGTCCGATGAGTTCCTGAATGCGGGAATGGAGATTGTAGGGCGCAACCAGCAGATGTTCGAACTTGGGGGAACGGCTGAAGCCGGTCAGGGAATTAAACAGGCTGGCGACCTCGCGTGTGATATGATCCTTGCATGTGAAGAAACTCAGGTCGGTGTAGGCGCGGGCGGTGCGCTGGTTGTAGTTGCCGGTGCCCAGGTGCGCATAATGGCGCAGTCCATTTCCCTCGCGGCGGACCACGAGGCTGCACTTGCAATGGATCTTGAGCCCAACCACTCCGTAAACAACATGCACCCCGGCTTCCTCAAGCTGCCGCGCCCATTGAATGTTGTTGGCTTCATCGAAGCGGGCCTTGAGCTCGACGAGGGCGGTCACCTGTTTGCCATTGCGCGATGCCTCGATGAGGGCGCGGACGATCGGCGAGTCTCCGCTTGTGCGATAAAGTGTCTGCTTGATCGCGAACACTTCGGGATCGCGGGCGGCCTGGTCGACGAAATCGATCACCGGAACAAATGAGTCGTAGGGGTGATGAAGCAGGATGTCCTGTTCCCGGATGGCGGCAAAGATGCGCTCGGGCGGGAGCAGGGCGGCCGGATGAACCGGGATAAATGCGGGGTATTTGAGGTCCGGCCGGTCGATCAGGTCATACAGACTCATCAATCGCATGAGGTTGAGCGGCCCTGGCAGGCGGAAAACGTACTCCTGGGAAAGGTCGAGGTGTTCGCACAGCGCGGTGAAGATGCGGTCGTCCACGCCTTCCTCGATTTCAAGACGCACGGCGGCACCACGGCGGAGGTTGCGCAGTTCCTCCTCAATCTTCTTGAGCAGGTTCTCGACCTCCTCCTCGTCGATGTACAGATCGCTGTTGCGTGTGACGCGAAAAGCCTGCGCCCCCTGGATCCGGTAGCCGGGAAAAAGCTCACTGGCGCAAAGCTTGATGATTTCACTGAGAAAAATGTACCGCCGCGATCCCTGGCCGGCAGGTTCGATGTTGACGAGGCGCGGCAGGATGCGGGGCACAGGCAGGATGGCCATGAATCCGGCGACCTCGGGAGCATCGGGATGATCGAGCGAAACGACGACGTTCAGCGATTTGTTGCCAAGCTGCGGAAATGGATGCGCCTGGTCGACAGCCAACGGAGTGAGCACAGGGTAGACCTGTTCGCGGAAATAGGTTCGGACCCAGTTAAGCTCGGAGCGGTTGAGCTGGTCGGCTGTCTTGAAATGGATGCCGGCTTCCGCGAGTGCGGGCATCAGCTGGCCGTGCCAACAGCGCTGCTGGTCCGCGAGCAGCGACGCGACGACCGAGTGGATACGCCGGAGTTGTTCGCGCGGCCCGAGTCCGTCGATGCTCGGTTCCGTCACGCCGCTGTCCACCTGCTGGATGAGGCCCGCCACCCGGATCTCGAAGAACTCGTCGAGATTGGAGCTGAAGATGGCCAGAAACTTCACCCGTTCGAGCAGGGGATTGCCTTCATTCTGCGCCTGTTCCAGCACCCTGCGGTTGAACGCCAGCCAGGACAGCTCCCTGTTAAAATACGCAGCCCGAGCGGGCCGTTCGGAAACGCTCTCGCCGGGTGGGATCGGCGGGTTCGCAACGGGCGCAAGGGCGGGCGGAACAACGGAGGCAGCCGTTGCGGTTTTCTTGGGTCGATGCGAGCGCTTTACCATAAGGCAGAGTGGCGGAGTGGTCGAAAAAGGTGAGCGTAACATTCGCTTCTGGCAAAACCAGAACGAAGTGGAAGGTTACGGATATGTGACAAATTCTGCAGCAGGTGCGGCGTTACGCGACGAGGGCGCGGCGTCTACAAGAAACACTTGGAGGGCAGGCCCAGGTGTCTGCCGGTTACAGCCCGAGCGGCGCTTACGGCGCGGCGCCCTCCATACGCTGGCAACGCAATTTCTACTCGTAGCGGAGCGCTTCGATCGGGTCGAGCTGGGCTGCCTTGCGCGCCGGATAGTAGCCGAAAAACATGCCGACCGCGGCGCTGAATGCCACGGCGACAATCACCGAACTGGAGGAAACGAGGATGGGCCAGCCCGTCTTCATCGACACAAGTTCCGATCCGCCGACTCCCAGCAGGATGCCGATCACACCGCCGAGCGAACTCAGGATCACGGCCTCGATCAGGAATTGCAAAAGGACATCCTGGCCGTGGGCTCCCACGGCGAGACGAATGCCGATCTCGCGCGTCCGCTCCGTCACGCTGACCAGCATGATGTTCATGATCCCGATGCCACCGACCACCAGCGACACACTTGCAATCGCGCCGAGGAGCATGGTCATCGTCTTCGAGGTTGCCGTTGCCATCTCGGCGAATTCGACCTGGTTGCGCACGGTGAAATCCGGCTCGCGACCCTTGCGGCGTTGTGTGAGCAAGTCCGTGATATCCTGCTGGACCTTGTCGATGGTCTCGGCGCTTGCAGCCTGCACGAGGATCGAATTGATGTTCGGACGGCGCGCTATCCGCTTCATGTGGCTCGTATAGGGGATCACCACGGTGTCATCCTGATCCTGTCCGAAGAGATTGAATCCCTTGGCCGCGAGCATGCCGACGATCTTGAACGGGATATTCCGGATGCGAATGGTCTGGCCGATCACATTGCCGTCGGGGAAAAGCTGGTCGGCGACTGTCTTGCCGATCACGGCAACCTTGCCGACGCTGCGGACATCCTGATCGGTAAACATGGTGCCATCGCTGATGGGCCAGCTCCGAATTGAGGGATAGTCGGGAGATTCGCCCATGATCTGGGTGTTCCAGTTGAGGCCATTTGCGAGTACTTGGGCCCGGTCGCGCATCTCGGCGGTGACTCCGATGACGTTTGCAACTTCGCGCTTGATGGCATCTGCGTCGTCCACGGTGAGCGTGGACGCGCTGCCCCAGCCGGAGCGCATTCCCGCGCTGCTAAAGCTGCCGGGGAAGACCGTGATGACGTTCTCGCCCAGGCTGGCGACCTTGGCTTCCACATCAGCCTTTGCGCCATTGCCGATGCTCACCATCGCGATGACCGCGGCGACGCCGATGATGATGCCCAGCGCCGTGAGGATCGAGCGCATCGTATTGCGCCGGAGCGCGCGCAAGGCGACTTTTATGGTGTTGAATCCGCGCATTGGTGGAAAGGTCCGGGCTATCCTGTTGTCAACTTGGCCGCGGCTTCAGCCTCCTTGAGCTTTTTCATTTCCACGTCGGCGAGCAGGCGGTTTGCAACGAGCTCATCGCGCACGAGGCGGCCGTCGCGCAGGATGAGGTTGCGCCTGCAGTAGTGCGCAATGTCGAGCTCGTGGGTGACCATGATGATCGTGATGCCCTGGTCATTCAGCTTTTGAAACACGCCCATCACCTCGACGGAGGTCTTGCTGTCGAGGTTGCCGGTCGGTTCGTCGGCGAGCAGAATCTCGGGTTCGTTGGCAAGGGCGCGGGCGATGGCAACGCGCTGCTGCTGGCCGCCGGAAAGCTGGTTGGGAAAATGATCGGCCCTCTCGGATAGGCCGACGATCTCAAGGCTGTGGAGCGCCCGTTGACGCATCTCGCGCGCCGAGTGGCGCCGCTGGCCGTACATCATGGGGAGCTCAGTGTTCTCCAGCGCCGTGGTGCGCGCCAGCAGGTTGAAGCCCTGGAAAACAAACCCGATCTTTTGGTTGCGGATGTCGGCGAGCTCGTTGCGGTCCAGTTTGGACACGTCGATTCCGTCGAGCAGATAGCGTCCGCGCGTGGGGCGATCGAGGCAGCCGAGGAGATTCATCAGCGTGGACTTTCCGGAGCCGCTTGCTCCCATGAGAGCGACAAACTCGCCACGGTGGATGTCCAGCGAGACGCCGCGCACGGCATGCACGGGGATTTCGCCGGATTCGTAGATCTTGTGAATCTCCTCGATTTTGACGACGGGAGCCATGGTGCGAAAGCGGAAGAGAGATCAGCGGCGACCGCCAGGAGGACCACCGCCGGCAAACGGATTGCTCGCGGCCGCAGCCGGCGCCGACGCACCTGGAATTGTGGCGCTGGTGATGATGGTGTCGCCGTCTTTCAGGCCGTCGACGACTTCGGTGTAAATGCCATCGGTGATGCCCAGTTTGACGCTGGCAGCTTCGATCGCAGCGGTTTTGGGATCCGTGCCGTTCAGCTTGTAAATGGTGCGCGTGGTCACAGCGCCGCCGCTTTCGCCGCCATTCCTGCGACCTCCGCCAAAACGGCTGAAGTCGATGTCGATGCCGCGTTCCTTCGCGAGTTGCTGGGCTTTTTGCAGAACATCCGGCGACGGGGGGCCGTTGCCCCAGGTAAAGCCGACCTCCTGCATGATCTGGCGCACCGCGGCGCGCCTCTGCTCATCGGTCAGCGTCTTGGCAGCGGGAGCGGCGGCGGCGCCACTGGAGTTTGCGGAGGCGACCGGAACGACTTTTGGCAGCAGGCGCTCCGGGATGCGTGCGCGAAGCGCGCTGTTGGCGAGACGGAGGGTGTTGAGTCGCTCGGCGATGACAATGGAGACGTTGGCCGTCATTCCCGGGCGCAGCTTGAGGTCGGGATTGTTGACGTCGATGATGGTCTGGTAAATGACGACGTTCTGCTGGGTCTGCGGTGCATTGCGGATCAGACTGACGCGACCATGGAATTGCTGGTTGGGAAACGCGTCGACGGTGAAGTTGACCGCCTGGCCGACCTTGACGTTGCCAATGTCGGCTTCAGCAACTGCGCCTATGATCTGCATTTTCGTCAGGTCATTCGCGATCATGAAGAGGGTGGGAGCGCTCAGGCTGGCGGCGACCGTGTTGCCGACGTCGACCTGTCGGGAAATGACCACGCCGTCGATCGGGGAGAAGATGTCGCAATGATCGAGGTTCACCTTGGCCAAGTTTAGCGATGCAGACTGGATTTTGACCTGCGCATCGGCCTGAAGCAGCTGGGCCTCGGCAGAATCGAGATCAGACTGCGCGACGAGGCTTTTCTTGAAGAGTTGCCGGGTCCGTTCGGTGTTCACGCGGATGAGCTCGTAGTTCGCTTTCGCGTTGGCGAGCTGACCCTCGGCCTGGAGAAGATTGGCCTGGTAGATGGCGGGATCGATCTGGGCGATCAATTCACCCGCTTTGACCGGCGAATTCCAGTCCACAAACAGCTTCGAGATAATGCCTGAAATCTGGCACCCCACGTTGACGTCGAGCACCGGCTCGATATCGCCGGTGGCCGTGACCACCTGGACGACATCGCCGCGGGCGGCGGTTATGGTAGAGTACTCCGGCGTCTTCTCTGCGCCACGGTGCCAAAAGAACCATCCGCCCGCAAGGACGGCTGCTGCAACAACGATAATGAGGAGTGTTTTTCCAACGCTAGAGCGAGAAGACGTGGCCATGGGGATGAAACTAAAGAATCAATGCGGACCGGCGCCGAGGCAAGACAAGCATGAGCACTCCTTGCGGCACTGGAGGGCGGCGGGTCAGCAATTGGTAAGACGTGCGGCACGCAGGAAAGTAACAGCCCGCCGAACCGTAACTCCTCAATAAGGCACGGAAGCGTGCTTGAGCGCAATTCCGGACGCCACATGAGTGTCCAGTTCTGTCGGCGAGGATGCAAAACCGTCGCACGCCGCAGCGACTACACCTGGTACTGCTGCAAGGGGACTGGGTCGAGGATCTTGGACTGCGGCAATTTCTCCGCCAGCGTCTTTCCCATCCATGCGCGGGCCGGCGGATCGCCGTGAGTGAGGACGATCGCGCGAGGCTGGCATTGCGTCGCAAAGTCGACCAGTTCGTCGCGGTCGGCATGTCCGCTCAACTCGAATCGCTCCACGTGAGCCTTGAGCTTGACCTTGATGTTGAGGTGCTCGAACAGAAAGCTCTCGCCCGTTTTGGCGGCCAGGAGCTGGCCGCCTGGCGTTTCGGGATCGCAGTATCCGACAAATCCTATCGTATTGCGCGCATGGCCCACGAGGCCCGCGGCGATGGCATAGGAGGGTGTGCGCTCCACCACCATGCCGCTGCTGACAATGTAAAGTGCGCTGGCTTCGGGAAGGTTGGCTGGATCGAGCTTCCTCGGAAGGTGCCGGACTTTGAGATCCTTCAGCGTTTGCCGGGTGAAATTCACCTGTTTCGTTTTTCGCGTCATCTCGTCGTAATAATCGCAGAGATCCACACCCAGGCCGGAGGCGTAGATCGGACAATCGACGAGGCGGCCGAATTTCCTGGCGTCGTGCACAATCGAAAGGATCTCCTGCATGCGTCCGAGCGCAAAGGTCGGAATGAGCATTGAACCCCCGCGCTGGATGGTTTCGTTGATGACGGTGACGAGGCGCGCGACCTCGTGCACGCGGTCCTGGCCGGCCCGACGCTCGGTGGTGCCCCGGGTCGTTTCCGTCACAAGCGTGTCGAAGCGATCAATTGGAAACTTGGCGGCAGGAAGGGTGCGCTGTGCGCTGAAAAGGACGTCGCCGGTGAAGAACAGCTTCCGGTGCTTGTAGTGAATCTCAACGCCGGCGGCACCCGCAACGTGGCCCGCCTGGTGGAAAATGATCTCGATATCGTCATGGGCACCGTGAAAGGTCTTGGCGGTGCCGTAGGCCAGCGGAGTGAAGCGGGCGGCGCAGCGGTCAATTTCGTCGTGGGTGAACAGCGGATAGTCGGGGATGTTGTCCTCGGCGCGCTGGCGCTCCATCACGTTTGCCGAATTGTGCAACATGCGCGCGATCAGCATCTGGCTCGGCTGCGTCATGAGCACGGGCACCTGCGGCTGCTCCCTGAGCAGAACCGGCAGGCTGCCGATGTGATCCAGATGGCAATGGGTGATGATGACAAGATCCAGCGTCACGCCCCGCAGCGGGCCGAAGTCGGGGGTCGCAGCGCGGCCAACCTTCTTGGGGTGCAGTCCGCAATCCAAGACGAGCTTCAGGTCTCCGAGCTGGATGAAATAACAATTCGCGCCGATTCCGCCGTCGCGGTTGAGATCAATAAACTTCAAAGTGCGCCCACTAGAAAGAGCACGCCGCCTCTGCGCAAGCTTCCTCGTTGCGCGGGTCGACCCAGCTCAATTCTCCGGGATCACTAGGTCGAACGGAGGCAGCACGACATGGATGGCGGAGCCGAATTCATCGATGCCATGAAAGATGCCCTGCGCCCGCGCCCGGCAGCCGGTTACGTGATAACTATTGTACGAGAAATGCTCTCCCGGGGCAAGGCGGGGGGTGTCGCCGACGATCTTTTCGCCTTCGATGACCAGCTGTTCTCCATCGGCCTGAACAATCATCCATTTGCGGCCAAGGAGCGTGATGGTGCGGTCCGACTGGTTCTTGATGGTGATGAAGTAGACAAAAGCATGCGGTGTTCCCACAGGAAGGCATTGTCCGCCATGATGGTGGACGAGCCGGTCCAGATGTGCCGTGAGGCCGGGTAATTCAACGGAAACCTGTGCCATACCAAAGAAGCTGCGCAAAGCGTCCAATCGCCTAGAGCGAACGGACGCGCGGTGCTGGGTGTTTGGTCAACAATCCCCAGGAACCCAAGATTATCAAGCCGGTCGCCGCCAAGTTGACATGCGCCGGAGAAAGGACGCGGCTTTCAGCTTGCGGAAGCGCAGGCGGTTCCGCACAAAGACGCCGCTATGGAAAAGCTGGCCATTCTTTCGGTAAGCGACAAACGCGGCCTGGTCGAATTTGCGACGGCCCTCGTGAATCGGTTCGGATACCGGCTCCTTTCCACAGGAGGCACGGCGAAGCTCCTGGCGGAAAAGGGGCTGCCCGTCACCGAAGTCAGCCAGCATACGGGTTTCCCGGAAATCATGGAGGGGAGAGTCAAGACGCTCCATCCGAAGATCCACGGCGGACTGCTGTGTCGGCGCGACAAGGCCGAGCACCTGAAGCAGGCCGAGGAGAACGGCATCGCATTGATCGATCTGGTGGTGGTGAACCTTTATCCGTTTGAGGAGACGGTCGCCCGGCCCGGCGTCCACTTTGAGGAGGCGATTGAGAACATCGACATCGGTGGCCCGTCGATGCTGCGCAGCGCCGCGAAGAATCATGAGAGCGTGACCGTGGTGTGCGATCCCGCCGATTATCAGCCGGTGCTTGAGGCGCTGGGGGCGCCCGCGACTTTGGCCGGAGTCCGGCGTCGGCTGGCATTGAAGGTCTTCCAGCGAACTGCGAGCTACGACGGAGCGATCTCCCGCTATCTCGAAGGCCAGCTGGCGGAACCGGATCTCGATGCGGTTGCGGGTTTTCCGCCCTCGCTCACCGTGACGTACAAAAAGGCGTCGGGACTGCGATACGGGGAGAATCCCCACCAGAAGGCAGCGCTTTACGGGACATTCTTCGAGCATTTCGAGCAACTGCAGGGGAAGGAACTCAGCTATAACAATATTCTCGATATCACGTCTGCGACGTATCTGATCGGCGAGTTTGAGCGTCCCACCGTTGCGATTCTTAAGCACACGAATCCCTGTGGCGTGGCGAGTGCCGATACGCTGCTGACTGCGTGGGAACGCGCGCTTGCCACCGACCGGCAGGCGCCGTTCGGCGGAATCATTGTGGTTAATCAGACGCTTGATGGCGACCTGGCCGGTGCCATTGCGGGAATTTTCACCGAGGTGATCATCGCTCCGCGGTTCAGCGACGGGGCGCTGGAGATTCTCCGGAAGAAGAAGAACCTGAGGCTGATGGTGGCCAGGAAGGGCCTCGGGCCCGAATCGTTGCGCGAAGTGCGTTCTGTCATCGGCGGCCTGCTGGTTCAGGATCGTGATGCGACGCTCGGCGATGTGGCTGGCTTCAAAGTGGTGACAAAGCGCCAGCCGACGGCCACCGAGTGGGCGAGCATGCTGTTCGGTTGGAAGGTCTGCAAACACGTCAAATCGAATGCGATTGTTTACGTGCGCGGAGAAGAAACGCTCGGCATTGGCGCGGGCCAGATGGCTCGGGTCGACAGTTCGCGAATCGCTGTGTGGAAGGCCGGTGAGGCGAAATTGGATCTGACGGGCTCCGTCGTTGCTTCAGAGGCTCTCTTTCCCTTCGCCGACGGACTGATCGCAGCCGCCGACGCAGGCGCCACCGCAGCCATCCAGCCTGGCGGCTCGGTCAAGGATGCCGAGGTGATCGCGGCTGCAGATGCCCGCGGCATGGCCATGGTCTTTACGGGCATCCGGCACTTCAAACATTAGGCAGTTTCCAGCGGACGCCGAAAGCCGGCGCTTTCGAGTTTACCCGCGCTCCGGGCGGGCATATCGTTGGACATGTTTGATCCGGTGGAAAAACTGAAGGAATTCGTCCGCCATCCGAGCGTATCAACCGATTCGAAATACATCGACGGAATGAAGGGGGCGCAGGAATTTGTAGGCGGTCTGCTGCGATCCCTCGGCTTTGCGGTGGAAATCGTAAAGACGGACCTGCATCCGATCGTGCTCGCGCAACGCGACGGACCCGCTGACTGGCCCCACGTCATCATCTACGGTCATTACGACGTGCAGCCGCCTGATCCGCTGAACCTCTGGAGAACTCCGCCCTTCGAGCCGACGGAACGCGACGGCCGCCTCTGGGGACGCGGGACAGCGGACAACAAAGGGCCGTTGATGGCGCACAT
>Ga0181528_10001826_pt1 | contig 13140 bp, 12 predicted proteins | sample PEATcosm2014_Bin_47_FD_119742 | JGI IMG/M metagenome (GOLD analysis project Ga0181528, IMG submission 119742) | Peatland microbial communities from MTU Mesocosm Facility, Houghton, MI, USA - PEATcosm2014_Bin10_10_metaG | ecosystem: Environmental > Terrestrial > Soil > Wetlands > Peat | place... | reverse complement strand
GCGGCGATCACCCTGGCGGTGCTGTCCTTCAACATGGTCGGCGACGCGTTGCGGGACATGCTCGATCCCGAGATCGACACATGAGCCTGCTGACCGTCACCGATCTGCGCGTGCATCTGTTCACCAATCGCGGCGTGGTGCCCGCGGTTGACGGTATTTCGTTCGAACTCGCCGCCGGCCGCGCGCTCGGCATCGTCGGCGAGTCCGGCTGCGGCAAAACCATGACCGCGTTGTCGCTGATGCGCCTGCTGCCCGTCCCTCCGGCCCGCGTCGTCGGCGGATCGATCCGCTTTCAGGACGAAGACATCCTGACCATGCCGTCATCCCGCCTGCGCGATCTGCGAGGCGGCGCGATGGCGATGATCTACCAGGATCCGCAAACCAGCCTTAACCCGGTATTTCCCGTCGGCGAACAGATCGCCGAAGCGGTGCGCCTGCATCGCGCCGACAATCGAGCCGCCGCCAACGCGCGCGCGATTCAGATGTTGCATCTGGTTAACATTCCCGATCCGGTCCGCGTGGCCGCCGCTTACCCGCATCAGCTCTCCGGCGGCATGCGGCAACGCGTCGTCATCGCCATGGCGCTGGCCTGCGATCCGAAATTGCTGATCGCCGACGAACCCACGACGGCGTTGGACGTCACAATCCAAGCGCAAATTCTGGATCTGTTGCGGAAACTGCGCGGCGAACTGGGACTCGCGGTTATTCTGATCACGCATGATCTTGGCGTGATCGCCGATCTCGTGGACGAGGTCGCCGTGATGTACGCGGGCAAGATCGTCGAACACGCGCCGGTTCGCACGCTTTTCGCACAGCCGAGGCATCCCTACACGCAAGGCCTGCTGCGATCCGTTCCGTCGCTGGAAACCCGCGAGCACCGCTTGCGCACGATCGAGGGCACCGTTCCGCCGCCGCTCGCGATGCCCGCTGGTTGCCGCTTCAATCCGCGCTGCGGCCTCGTCCGCGATGTGTGCCACGAGGAAGAACCGCCGATGACCACGACCGCCCCGAAGGCGCGCGCGGCCTGTTGGGCGCTGTCGTCATGACGGAGCCGTTACTGTCCGTCCGTTCGTTGTCAAAACATTTTCCAATCGCCGGCGGCCACGTGAAAGCGGTCGATGACGTATCATTCGACGTCGCCCCCGGCGAAACCGTCGCCCTGGTCGGTGAGTCCGGCTGCGGCAAATCCACCACGGGCCGCATGATCCTGCGCCTGACTGAACCAACGGCGGGCGAAGTTTACTTCGATGGCGCCGACCTGACGAAACTCCACGGCGCCGCCCTACGTGAGTGCCGCCGCGCGCTGCAGATCGTGTTCCAGGATCCGTACGCCTCGCTTAGTCCACGCAACCGCGTCGAGGACATTGTCGCCGAACCGCTGGACGTGCACGAGCCAAAGCTTTCGCACGCCGCCCGCCGCGACCGGGTCGTCGAACTGCTGCGCCTCGTCGGCCTCGATGCCATTCACCTTCGCCGCTACCCATTCGAGTTTTCCGGCGGTCAGCGTCAACGTATCGCCATTGCTCGCGCCTTATCGGTGCGACCGCGCCTGATCGTCGCCGATGAGCCGGTGTCCGCGCTCGATGTCTCCATCCAGGCGCAGGTGGTAAATTTGATGCAGGACCTACAAGAGCGGTTCGGCCTGTCGTATGTGTTCATTTCGCACGACCTCGCCGTGGTGCGGCACATCGCGCATCGTGTCGCCGTCATGTATCTCGGCCGTCTCGTCGAAGTCGCCGAAACCAACGCCCTGTTCAGCGCGCCACATCATCCTTACACTCAGGCGCTGCTCTCCGCCGCCCCGGTCCCCGATCCGGAACGGAAGCGCGCACGCATCGTGCTTGGTGGCGACGTGCCCGGCCCGGCGAACGTTCCGCATGGGTGTCATTTTCATCCGCGTTGCCCGATCGTTCGTGATATCTGCCGCACCCAGCGGCCCAAGGCGCTCGTGGTCGGCGACAATCACGCCGCCGCCTGCCATTTCGCCGCGCCTTTCCCTATCAGGACCGATGTTTGACAAACACCCCCGCGAAAGGCGCTAATCCAACAACGACCACGACGGACTGAATTCCATGAACCACGTCAGCGCCACGTCTCGAGGCATCGATCCCGTCGCCCGCGCCCGCGAACTCGGTCCGTTAATCGCCGACGCCGCCGACCAAATCGAGCGCGAGCAACAAATTCCCGAGCCCCTGCTGACGAAAATCATCGACGCGCGGCTGCCCAGAATGTTTCTGCCGCGCGCGGTTGGCGGCGACGAAATCGAGCCCTGGATTTATCTCCGTGCGATCGAGGAAATCAGCCGCCACGATGGCTCCGTGGGTTGGAACCTGTTTGTCGCCAACAGCGCGGCCTTGATCGCCCCATTCATTCCGCTCAGCGCCGCGAAGGCAATCTGGGACGACCCGCGCGGCTGGATCGCCTGGGGGCCGCCCAATCAATACACCGCCGCCGCCGTTCCGGGTGGGTATCGGATCAGCGGCCAATGGCATTTCGCCAGCGGGTCGCGTCAGGCCTCCTGGATGGGCGCCCATGCGAACGTGATAGAACCTGGAGGCTCCCGGCGGCTGAATCAACACGGTCGCCCAACGGTCAAAACCTTGCTGTTCCCGAAGCACAAAGCCACGCCGATCCAGGACTGGGACACTCTGGGGATGCGCGGCACCGCGTCGGAGGGCTACCGTCTCGATGACGTGTTCGTACCGGAAGAATTCACCGGCACCCGCGAAGATCCCACGTTACGGCGCGATCCCGGTCCGCTTTACGCCTTTCCCATGCAGGGACTTTATTCGGTTGGCGTCGCCGGTGTCGGGCTTGGCATAGCCCGCGCCATGCTCGACGAATTCATCGCGCTGGCGAAATCGAAATCCCCGCGCGGTCTGATCCGTCTCGCCGACATGCCGGTCGTGCAATCCGACGTCGCGCACCGTGAAGCCGCTCTGGGCTCGGCGCGCGCGTACCTCACGGAAATTCTGCGCGACGTCTGGGATCGCGCTGACGACGTCGCGCCGATCGATACGGCGGATCGCATCCGGGTCCGACTCGGTTGCGCCAACGCAATTAAATCCGCGATCGAGACGGCGGATTATGTTTATAAGGCGGCCGGCGTGTCCGCGATCTTCAAGGGCACGCCGTTTGAGCGCCGGTTCCGCGATATGCATACGCTTTCACAACAAATTCAGTCCCGCGACGCCCATTTCGAAATGGTTGGCAAGATCATGTTCAATGGCGATCCGGACGGACTGTTCATGTAACCGGCGAAGGAAAACTTAGATGGCCGCTATCACCCTGGCTCAGGCGCAGACGATCGTTTCGGCGGGACTGGCGTTCTCCCGAGAGAAGAAATTCAGTCCAATGGCCATCCTGGTCCTGGACGCCCGCGGCGTGCCGAAAGCCTATGGCGCCGAAGACGGGACCGCCTTGCGTCGCTATGACATCGCGCGCGGCAAAGCATATGGCGCGCTGGCGATGGGCGTCGGCTCAAAAACTCTTGGTTTGCGCGCGGTGGAGCGTCCGCATTTCATCGGCGCGGTGAATGGCGCGATCGATGGCGCGATGGTGCCGGTCGCCGGTGGCGTCCTGATTAAGGTAGACGGTGAAATCATCGCCTGCGTCGGAGTGACCGGCGATAGTTCGGACAACGACGACCTCGCCGCGCGCGCCGGCATCGCCGCCGCGGGACTTACGGCCGATCCCAGTTAGGGGTCCGTTAACCTCGCCAGGATATGTTACATCGATGCAGAAGAACGTCTTCGAGTTTCTCGGACATCGCATCGAACTTTGGACGCATCCGGAGCCGGATCACCTTGCCCAGGTCATCCGCAGCAACAAGTCGTTTTATGAGTTGGATGTGCTGATGAAATGCCGGGAAGTTTATTTTCCCGGTACCGCGATCATCGATGTAGGCGCCAACATCGGAAACCACTCGATCTTCTTCGGCGCCATCCTCAACGCGCCGGTTTACGCGTTCGAGCCATTCCCGCCAAACCACGAACTTCTGGAAATGAATATCGCCGCCAACCGCATGGAAGGTCAGATCGTCGCGACCCGCTGCGCGATCGGGGAGACGATCGGAACCGCGTCGTTACAGGCCGGTCCGCCGGAAAATTTCGGCACCACGCGTGTGACCTTCGGCACCGGTGACACCACCGTCCGCAGTCTTGACAGCCTCGACATTCCTGGGCCGATCGGCCTGCTTAAAGTCGATGTCGAGGGCAGCGAGTTGTCCGTTTTGCGTGGCGGAGAGACGCTGATCCAGGAATGGCACCCCGACATCATGGTCGAAGCGGGAACAAGGGCCGCGTTCTGGCATATCGCCGACGCGCTGATGAGCTTTGGCTATTCGCCCCGTGGCCGCTTCGCCGCGACTCCGACTTATCTGTTCTCAAGCGACAATCAAGCCAGCCGCATGGAACGGATCATGAAGGTTCTGTGACCAGCGTACGTTCGTACAACATCTGAAAACCATCCGCCATCGCCGCGCGGGATGGCGGTTCCGGCACTGCCGCGTGCAGCTTTTCCCACAGCCCCTCCTCGGTGCAGGCCCGCCGGATGGTCGCGGCGAGGGAGGCCGCGTCGCCCATCTCAAAATGCAGCCCATCGCGCTCGTGGGTCACACGTTCCGCCATCCCACCGACGTTGGAGCAGATCACCGGCCGGCCGAACATCCACGCCTCTGAAATGACCAGGCCGAAAATCTCCCACCAGACCGACGGCACGATGGTCCAATCCACTCGTGCCATGCGAGACTGAATCTGATCCAGGCTATAGGCGCCATTGAACGAAACCAGCCGCTGCGCCAGGGGCAATGTTTCTTCAGCCTTCTGGAAGTCTTCGATTTCCGCGCGCACCGCCGCGGACGCGTGTTGAATGCCTCCACCGTTGATATCCAGGTGGAAATCGGTGAAACCGGCCTCCCGCAGCAGGTTCACCGCGCGCAGCAGCAGCCAGACACCTTTATCGTCGTGCAGCAGGCCGAAGAAACCGAAACGATTGCGCGATCCGTCCTGGGACGGGAGCAATGGCCTGATCACGCGGGACCGCTGACCGTTGCTGACGTGGCTGATCCGGTCTCGATCGATGCCCCATGTCACATAGTGCTCGATCATGAAACGGCTGGGGCAGGTGAAATGATCGACATCCCGCAGATAATGCTTCAGCCAAAGCGCGCGGAGCATGAATTCGTCCGCCGAACGCTCCGGCACGCATTGATGACAGCGGACCGGACTGGATCGGTCGCACAATGAGCGGTCCGTGCGCCGCACCATGTGGCCGTCGGCGGCGCAGATCGCGGCGAACTCGTGAAACGTCAGCACGATTTGGCACGTCGGTAGGATCCGCCGGACGATCCCGATCAGATCCAGTCCGACCGAAAGAAAATGATGGAAATGCACGACATCCGGTCGCAGCGCCCGCAGCAATTCAATGAACGACTCCACCACCAGCGGTTCGTTGTTACGGTACAACCATCCGTCATAGTCGGTCTGATGCAGCAAATACTGCCCATCGCGGCCGTCGAAACCAGTGATGCCAGCTTTCGGCTGGTGCACATCGCCCGCCTCCCGATCGACCGCGGCGAGCATGGTGCATTCGACGCCCTCGCGCCCTCGCAGTTCGTCGAACAGCTCCTGGCACACGACCGGCGACCCGCCCAGTACCAGTTCCGGATGACCCAGACTGATCAGCAAAACTTTCGTCACGCGCTCAGGACTCCGCCGCGGCGTTTAGGGGTACCGGATTCAGCAGCGACGGGGCGGGTCCGAGCAAATCGGAAACGATCATCGCGTCCCATTGCCGGTGCAGCAGCCAATTGTTGAAGATCACGCCGCCCTTCGTTGGTTCGGGCCGCGTTGGCGTCTTCCGTTCGAAATGCCAGAACGGCAGCGGGTGAACCCAGGCGGGGACACCGCGACGCAGGCTGCGCAAACAAAAATCGATGTCCTCATGCGCGGCACGAGCATATTGCCGGATAAAGCCGCCCAACGCCTCAAACCACGCGCGATCGACCGACAGGAAAGCCGCTGGAACGCCGGTGACCGCATGGGCGGAGGGCGGCGCGCCCAACGGGGCGATTTGAGTCACCGATCTCAATCGCGCCGCGCTGACCCGTTGCGGAATGTCCTGCGATCGTGGCAGCAGCGACGTCTCCCGCTCAAAATAATAACCGCCTTGCGAGAGCGAGCCGTCAGGATGGTACAGCAACCCGCCCATCAACCGGGTTCGCGCCTCGGGCGCACCGTCCAGCAACTCGGTGTGGCGCGCGGCCCAATCGGACGCGCGCGGCAGCACGGCCTGATCCATGAAAATGAGCCGGCCGGATCGGGCGATATCGGCGGCGGCGTCATCCCCGGCGGCGGCGGCATCGCCGTCCGGTTGCAGCACCAAAGTCAGCGACAATCCAATCGTCGCTTCCGCGATCCGCGCCGCGCGCAACGCGGGCTCGAACTGGTCAGAACTGGTGACGACGACGATGAATTCGTATTCGTCCGCGCCAGGACCGGTCCCGGTCAGCGTCAGACGCGGCACGATCTGATCGGCGGCGCCGCGTAACGTGGTGATGACCGACCCGCGGAAGCTGGTGCGCGCCGGGCCAAAGCGCTCCACCAACCGCCGCGCCCGCGCCTGATCCACGATCAACCGGTTAATCGCGGCGATCTGCACGCCGACATGCTGATCCAGAATGCCGTAAATGACCTCCGGATCCAGCTCCCCCGCCGCTGCCGTAGGCAAAGCCGCCAGCGCCAGGTCCCGCAAATCGGCATCGCTCGCCACCACCGGATCGCGCCGCGCTTTGCTCTCGACGCCACTGGCGAAACGAAAAACCGGCTCATTGACCGCGCGCGGGTCGATCTCGGGCGCCGAGGCCCCGCCGACCGGCGCGGCGACCAGTAAGAACCCGAACCGATGACCAGGAGCGCTGTCCAATGTCCGATTGACGTCGGCGCGAACAAGCCGAGGAAACGCCGCCCAATTATGCCTGGTATCGGCGCGCGTCTCCAGGGTGACTTCGGTCAGCGGATCGAAGCGGTCGTCGCTCCATCCCGTCATCAGCGTGCACCCGGACGCCGAGATCGTCATCGTATCGATCGCCACCTGAGGCGCCGCCGGCCCAGAGTCCGCCGCGAGCAAGGCGCGGTATTCTGGCTTGTCCAGGCGGCCTTCCGCGAACCCCGTTTGCCGAAAATGCGCCAGTCCAGAGGTCAGGACACCGCGGCGCACGGCCTCCGCGATATCGGGAAACGCGCGCAGGTAGACGGCTTCATGAAAATCCGGATCGACCGCTTCGGCGTCCGCGTCAGGCGCGTCATTGTCGAGCGACATGTCGTCCCCCGGATCCGGCTGGCCAAGCGGTCTGACAATGCGAGGGCGAACGGGCATGAAGCGGTTAACCGCGAGCCGGCAGGGAGCGCAAAATCAAGTCTCCGTTGTTGACCTGGACGTGAGGCGAGCACCAATCTAAAGGCTGAAACTTAGATGTCCAATCGTCTGCCCGGATACAACGTGGGACACAATCCCGATTTAATGACAAACACCTCGGTATGCAACCATAGATGGTGGGTCGCGCCTGGTTTCATGCGGAGCGTCTCGCCGGCGTCGCACCGGAGCATGCCATGAGTTCCGGCGCCACCCCGCTCCCCACGCCGCGCGATCCGATCGAGGCGGCTGTGTTCGACGCGTTTCGGGAACTTGTGGATCGTGTGCCCACCGCGGCCGAACGCGCGGAGTGGACCGGCAAGCTGGCGCGCGGTGTTCCGTTTCGCGAACTGCGCGCCCTGTTGGAGGCCACGCCGGAACATTCCTCGTTGCGAGCCGTCAGCAGGGATATTCGCGCGATCCAGGAGACCGGGTTGTTCGACCCGGTTTGGTATGGCCATCGTTACCCGGATGTCGAAGCCGCCGGCCTGAGCCCGCTCCGGCATTACGCGTCTCATGGGGCACGCGAGGATCGCTGGCCCAATCCGTGGTTCGATCCGGCCTGGTATCGTACGACGAACCGGCTTCGTAGCGACGAAAATCCGCTGCTCCATTATTTATCGATCGGTGAGGCCAATGGCTTGCGCCCGTCACCAAACTTCGACCCGGACTGGTATCGCGCGATCAACAAACTCGGCCCCAGGCGATCGCCGTTGGTGGACTTCCTGCGCCGCCGGAGGACCCAGACGGTTGCTCCCAGTGCCGCCATGTGGCCAGCGTTGGGGCTGCCGGAGCCAAACCTGACGGATGTCGCCGACGACGTGTTCCTGAGCATCGGAGACGAACCGGCTGCTTACGTGGTGTTGCGGGACCAGGGATTGTTCGACGAGAATTATTACGCCCTGCACAGCGGCGACGTGCTGGCGACCGGCGTCGATCTGCTGCGGCATTATTGCGAGTTCGGCTGGAGGGAACAGCGGCAGCCGAATTTTTATTTCGATAGCCGATGGTATGCCGCCACCAATCCCGAGGTGACGGAACTCGGTGTCAATCCGCTGGCCCATTATTTGCTGGTGGGCGAGCCGGAGGGGCGCCGCCCGATCGTGTATTTCGATCCGGTCTGGTATCGAGAATTTTATTCCGTGCCCGAGGAGTTATCGGCGTTGGCGCATTTTCTGACGCATCGCCGGGAGGGCAAGGTTTCCCCCAATCAGTTTTTCGATCCAGCCTGGTACTCCGAACAGAAAGGGGAGCCAATTCGTCGCGGGCGCGATCCCTTCGCGCGGTTCTTGGTGGCGGGGATGACGGAGGATGTGTCTCCATCGCCCGCTTTCGACTTAAAGGACTGGCGCAAGCGGGCGATGGGCCGTGTGTCCCGGAATTTCCGGCATCTGCTGGACCCGGGACGGGATAATCCGCTGGTGCATTATATGTTGACGAATTACCGGTAAGCCGTCGCGGTTTCGTCGTCATCGCCGGCTGTGACCGAACCATCAGCGTCGTCACACGGATGAGGGCGATGACCCGGTCTGGTCCAGCCACCGGAACAGGAGGAAACGATGCCACGTCATCGCCGGGCCTGACCCATACGCGCTGGAACAGCACGGCGGGCGGGGTCTGGCCCCCAATGCCCGTCCCCCGAATGCCCGTTCCCTCGCATGGCCGTCCCCTCGCACGGCCGTCATGGTCCTCACCCGTCATGGTCCGGCTCGACCGGACCATCGTTCTCCCCACACTCGCTCTCACCGGTGTGGCTTCGCCGATGGTTCGGTCGAGCCGAAGCATGACGGCTTCGGCAATGGCGCCATTCCGCGACGGTATTTTAGTCGCTATGGGGTCGAGCCCGGTGCTGCTTCAGTCGTTGGGAAACGTCGATCTCACTCCCCCGCCTTGGCCCGTCGTGCCGCCAGCCGATCGATTTCCGCCTGCACGGCCGCGGCCGACTGACCGATGAACTGGTCATGGTGATCGCGGGCGTAAACGTAGCTTTCTTCACGCCACTCCCGCGAACCCTGAAAGTGCGGGTGAACATAGCGCGCCATTAGTTCGTAATGCCGTTTTGTCGCGCCGAAATCAGCCCAGTTGTGGGCGAGTTCAAGAATGGAACCAAAACCGCCGGAACCTTTCAGAAGTCGTTCGATATGCGCGATGGCATCATCGGGCGTGCCGATGCAGGCGTTGCCGCTTTCAGTCAGGAATTTAAAGCGATCGGCGATATCGCCCGGCACGATCGGGAACGTCGCGACATCACGAAAATAATCGGCGAAGTGGTCAAGCCCAAACTTCACGTTTTCCCGCGCCTGTTCGCGCGTTTCCGCGATATGGAACAATGTCACCAGACGCCATTTGTCACGGTTCGGCTGATGGTGGTTCAGCCGCGCCTGTTCACTGTAGAGCGACCAATTTTCAACGTGATGCGCCATCGCGTCGTGGCTGGTGCCCCCAATCGACAGCATGCCGATACCGTGCCGTCCAGCCGCCAGCGCTCCGGCCGGCGAGCGGGCCGCGGCCACCGCCATTTCCATGACCGGTTGCGTATAGCTCGGCAATTGCAGTTTGGCGTCTTCCAGCGTGAACCAGTCGGTCCGCTGGGTAACGGTCTCACCCTTCAACAACGATACAATGACGTCGAGCGACTCGTTCATCATCCGGCGTTGGTTTTCCGGCTTGATGCCGATCTTCTTCGCGTCGTGCACCAACGCGCCTGGCCCAACGCCCAGCATGGCGCGACCGCGGGTCATGTGATCCAATTGAACGGCGCGGTCGGCCAGAATGAATGGATTATGATACGGCAACGACACGACGCCGGTGCCGAGCTTGATGTGTTTGGTGCGCTCGGCCGCCGCGGCGATGAACACCTCGGGGGAGCCGATGATTTCGAAGCCGCCTGAGTGATGCTCCCCGATCCACGCTTCGTGGTAATTCAGCTTATCGAGGTGTTGCAGCAATTCCATGTCGCGCTCCAACGCGAGCGTTGGGTTTTCGCCAAGGGCATGGAACGGGGCGAGGAAGATGCCGCTGCGCAGATAACTCATCGGGAACGGTCCTTATGACGGGGTTGCCGGCAACTTATCACACATCGAGGCGGTACGTCTCGCCGTCGCGGACGATGCGGCCAGCGGTGGCGCCGGCGAAGTGCGTGCCGATGACCAGGACGGGTGATCCGGCCAGTTGTTCGAACATGATGCGCCGCGTGCGAATGCCTTGTTCCTTGTCGGAATCAGCGGTCGTATCCCATTCGGGATGCGCGATCTGACACGGGTGGTGCATAAAGTCGCCGGTGATCATCGCTCGTTCGCCACGCGAGGAGATCATGACGCTGACATGGCCCGGCGTATGACCCACGGTTGGCAGCAGGCTGATCTCGGCGCCGATCTTGTGATCGTATTCCACCAGCGTCGCCAGACCGGCGTCGAGGATCGGCGTCACTGAATCCGCCATGATGTGCGGCATATCCTCGCGTCCCTCGACCCGGCTCCAGTGCTCATGTTCAACGCGCCCGAACAGATACTCGGCGTTCGGGAACGTCGGGACCCACCTGCCGTCGACTTTCATGGTATTCCAACCGACATGATCGACGTGGAGATGCGTGCACAGCACGGTATCGATCGATTCGCGTGCGAAACCCTGATCAGCGATGTCGTCAAGGAACTTCGTTTGCATATTGTTCCAATGCGGAATGCGGCGATTTTCCTTGTCGTTGCCAAGGCAGGTATCCACGACGATCCGATGCGTGGGCGTCTGGACCAGGAACGTATGAATACTCATGCGCAGCCGGCCGTTTTCGTCGGCGAAATGCGGCCGCAGCCAGGCGATCGGCTGTATCGCTTCCGGCGTCGCCTGAGGCAGCAGAAAACGGCTTCCACCGGTGACCTCCAGTTCGACGACCTTGGTGATGGTGACGTCGCCGACGCGCCATTGGCTCATGCGTTTCCTCCCGTGTTGATCCAGTCGATCGAGGCGCCGTGCGGATCGGTCCAGGCCGTCGGCTGACCGTTCACCGACAGCAGGAAGGCGCCTTTCGGGCCCGGCGCCGTCAGTTTGGCGGCGATATCCGGAAACACAAAGGGCGCTTCGTTGCTGATCCACACCGCCTTCAATGCCAGGACCTCGCGAGCGAAACCAGCGCGAGCATCGGCGTTCGCGATGTACGCGAGAACCGCGGTGTGGAAAATGACCAATGTGGCGCTCGCCGGCGCCTCGGCGGCGAGCGCGGGCAGTGCTGTCAGCAGGTCGCCGGCGACGATACGCGGTGGGTCGGTTCGCGCTTCGGCGATGGCGCCGCGCAGGCGATCGGCGCGCTCCGGCTGATCCGGCCAAACAAGGCACTCAAGCCAGTGCATATCGTCGTCGTCGCGTACATTCAGTGGATTGAGATCCAGGCCGGCGCGCCACGCGATCTCTGGCACCGCGCGAGGAACCGGCGTCGCCACGTTGGCGCGACAGGGGAACCGCGGCGTCGTGCCGAACGGCGATTGCCCCTCATAAAGGTAACCGTAACGATCCGGCAGCAGACAGAGACCCGCCGAGGCGCCAACCTCCAGCAGCGCCAGCGGCCCAGGCAATCGCGTCAGGATCGGCAAGAGGACGGCGCAACGCGCGGGTTCGTTGGTCTGGGTGCGACGCCTGAGCATTTCGGCGCGGATCGAGTCGCGCCGAGTCGCGAACGCTGCCCGAAAATCATCCCAGTTCGCTGGCGTGCCACACACGAACCGAACAGCGGCGAACAACAGATTCGGTTGCTGTTTGTCCGTCGGCAGTCCAGTGAGGAACGCCAGCATGCCGGCATCCCCGGCGACGCCCCTGGCGAACGCTTCGTACAGCGCGGAATGGCCCGCGGCCTCAGTGTCGGCGAAGCGATGGTAACGTCGGGCGATGGCGTCCGTCATGAGTTGCCGCCGATGGTGAAGCGCAGACGGCGTTCTACCACGAGGACCATTCGGCGCCACCGCGCTTGCCCATGCCGTCTCCCTCCATCAGGATCGCCGCACGCATGGAGGATCGCCCGCATGGCTTTGCACATCGACTACTACGCATCACTGAACTCGCCGTGGACCCACATGGGCGCCGCCAGGATCGAAGGCATGGCCGCCGCGCACGGTGCTTCGTTGCGCATCTATCCGGTCGATTTCGGCGAAATCTTCGCCAACTCCGGCGGCCTGCCGTTGCCGAAACGATCAGCCCAGAGACAGGCCTACCGGCTTCAGGAACTGGCCCGCTGGCGTGACCACCTCGGTATCCCGATTCACATCCAGCCAAAGCATTTTCCCTCCAGCGAGGCCTTGTCATCCGGTTGTGTCATCGCGGTCCGGGAGACGATGGGCGATCAACCTGCGATCAAACTGGCGCACGCGGTGCTAAAAGGCGTCTGGCAGCGCGAACTCAATCCGGGAGAACCTGAAACATTATCGATGCTCATCAAAGAATGCGGCCTCGATCCCGAAACCATCCTCAAACTGGGCGCTGAGCCACGCTGGAAGGAACGCCGGGAAGCGGATACCAAAGCGGCCTTGGCGCGAGGCGTCTTCGGCGCCCCGTCCTATGTGATCGGTGAGGATATCTTTTGGGGCCAGGACCGCCTGGAATTTGTCGAACGCCGGCTCGCGCGCGGCTGACCGATGCGAGTCTTCACCATCTTGCCGTTACGCCACTGGCGCGACGCGGCGCCCGCGGCAAAGGCGGCCGAAGCGGCTGGGTTCGACGCGGTCATGAGCGTCGAACTCCGGC
>Ga0181528_10001825_pt1 | contig 13140 bp, 11 predicted proteins | sample PEATcosm2014_Bin_47_FD_119742 | JGI IMG/M metagenome (GOLD analysis project Ga0181528, IMG submission 119742) | Peatland microbial communities from MTU Mesocosm Facility, Houghton, MI, USA - PEATcosm2014_Bin10_10_metaG | ecosystem: Environmental > Terrestrial > Soil > Wetlands > Peat | place... | reverse complement strand
GCCAGCATGTAGGTGTTGGTCATGCGCGGCATGGGAATGTGCTCGTAGCTTTCGCGGCGTCCGTTGCCGGTGTTGGGCAGGCCCATCAGGTGTGCGCTGAGCTTATCCGCCATGTAGTTGCGCAGAATGCCGTTTTCAATCAGCACCGTGTTGTTTGTGGCGTTGCCCTCGTCGTCCACGTTCAGCGAACCGCGGCGCTCGTTCAGCGTGCCGTTATCCACCACCGTGCACTTGTCGCTGGCCACGCGCTTGCCCATCAGCTCGCTGAAGGCCGAGGTCTTCTTGCGGTTGAAGTCCGCCTCCAGGCCATGGCCGATCGCCTCATGCAGCAGCACTCCGGGCCAGCCGGGGCCGAGCACAACTTCCATCTCGCCCGCCGGACAGGGTACAGCCTTTAGCTGCAGAATCGCCTGGCGAGCCGCCTCGGTGGCAAAGTGCTCGGGAGTCTTGTCGGTCAAAAAGATTTCGAACTTGTGGCGTCCGCCGCCGCCGCTTGTGCCCTTGGCGCTCTGCTCGCCATCACGGGCGATGACAAAGACGTTGAGCCGCGATAGGGGCTGCACGTCCTCGGCAAAGGTTCCGTCGCTGCCCACCACAAGAATGCGGCGCAGCTCGTCGGCGTAACTGGCGCGAACCTCTTTAATGCGCGAATCGTAGGCGCGCGCGGCCTTGTCGGCGCGGAAGACCAGTTCGACCTTCTTCGCCAGCTCGGCGTCGGCCGCCGCGTTGGTCACCGGGTAGAGGCTCGGCAAGGCCTTCTGCTTGAGGTTCACAATTGGCGTTTTAGCCGGGCCGCTGGCAATGAGAGCCGCCGTGCGTGCCGCATGAAGAATGCGCTCCGGAGCCAGGTCGTCCGTGTAGGCGTAGCCCGTGCGTTCGCCGGTGACGACGCGTACGCCGCATCCGGCGCTGATGCCCTGCGAGGCAGACTTGACCATGCTCTCGTCCACCGAAAGCGAGGTCGAGCTCAGGTACTCAAAGTAAAGGTCTGCGTAGTCGCCGCCCGCCGAAAGCGCCGCGCCAAGATACTTCTCCAGGTCGCGCTCGGCAATGCCGTACTTCTCGAAGAAAAACCGCTTGTCCATGGATTTCATCACACCTGTTGGATGCCCGCGGCGCGGCAAAGGATTGCCCGCCCGGCAAAGCATTGATTATAGAGGTTGGCGCAGAATCTGACCGCGCAGGAATTGACTGACGTTACACGTGGACCGCTTCGGGAACCGTATCCATCTGCGTCACCAGCTCCCAGCTTGCGGGGTCGCGCATCAACCGGCTGACCATGGCGGTGTGCATGGCGTGTCCGGCGCGGTCGGCCACCACTCGACCCTGCACCTGGTGACCAATCAGGCTGAGGTCGCCGATCAAGTCCAGCACCTTGTGGCGCACAAACTCGTCGGCAAAGCGCAGCGGGCCGTTCTTGACGCCTTCACTGGTGACGACGATGGCGTTCTGCTCGCTGGCGCCGCGGATGAGTCCCATGTTGCGCAGGGCCTCCACGTCATGCAGAAAACCAAACGTTCTGGCCGGAGCGATGTCTCGCACGTAATCGTCGCCGCTCAGGTCCACCGTAATGCTTTCCTCGCCAATCGGCGCGGGGAAGTGGATGTGGTACTGCACGCTGAAGCTCTCCGCCGGGTAGAGGCCGATGAACTTGTCGCCCTCGCGCACCTCAACCGCCTTGAGCACCCGCAAATAACGCCTCGGACGCTTTTGCCGCCGCAGGCCCACGCGCTGAATCATCTCCACAATGGGCAACGCGCTGCCGTCAAGGATGGGCAGCTCCAGGTTGTCCAGCTCCACGTAAGCGTTATCCAGGCCCATGCCCACAAAGGCCGAGAGCGCATGCTCGGTGGTGGAGATGAGCACGCCCTTTTTCATCAGGCTGGTGGCGTAGCTCACCTTGGCGACGTTGCGCCCGGTGGCCTCTACCTCAAAATCGTCGAGGTCGGTGCGGCGGAAGACCACTCCCGTGCCCGCCGCGGCCGGCACAATGCGCATGTTTACCGGCACGCCGCTGTGCAGGCCAACGCCTGAACACTCCACGGCCGCACGGATTGTCTGCTCGTAACTCACGATGGATAGGATGCCGTAACCTGTGGCAACGTCTCAGGTTATAGCGTTTTATGCAGTCTCGTCTGTGGGATTATTACCACACATCGTGGCTTTCTGGTGGCGCGTGCGAGAAATTCAACACCTTCGGGCTATGTCGAATGGTGGAATCCGAGGCGGTTACGGCTTCTTCTTCTTCTCCCGCGGGTTGTATGTTTCAGGATCGTAGGTCACGGTGGCGTCGAAGAAGTCCGGTGGCAGCTTCTGGTTGAAGAGGACCCGATTGAAGAAGCGCTGGCCAGTGATCTCTCCATCGCGTTTGCGGGTGATGGTGTACGGCGTTTGGATGCCCTGGACGCGGCGGTAATTGCCGAAGAGGACTTCGTCCTGCACCTTGTACTTGTCCGGGCCGCGAAAGCTATAGCGCAGGCTTACCGGCAGATGGGTGTAGAGATCCATGCCGATCTCTATCTCCTGGTTCTTTTCGTTCAGCAGGCTGACCACCTCCACCGGTTGCTGGTCGGCCACGCTCTGCCCAACGTAAAGGATGACCGTGCGCGGATCGCGAAACCACTCGCGCATCGCGCGCTCCAGCGAGAAGTCGCGGCGGCGCACAAACTCTTCCACATCCTTCGCCTCCGCGGCCGCCGTGCCCTTGTAGGTCTTCTCGTAGCCGCGGGCTTCAGCATCAGCGTCACTTTTGTAGATGTAGATGACATCGCGCTGGCGGGAGAGTTCCAGGCGTTCTTTGCCTGGATATTGGAAGAAGCGCCAGAGCAGGGTTCCGGCCGTGGTGGGCTTGCCGTGGAAGAAGCCGTAGGTGCGGCCCTGCTGCTCGATGTTGGAGTAGCTGAGCCAGGCCTCGCCGCCGAGCGCAGCAATCATCTGGTCCAGCAGGCGGTGAGCTTTTTCGCTGGAGTTCTCCGCCGCGGGCTTCGCTGCAGCATCCAGCTTCGGCAGATCCTGCGGCGGCGCTTGAGCCATCGCGGTAGCCGTACAGAGCAGCGCAACCATCAGCAGGACCGTCATCCGCAGCCGACGCACCGCGCCGCGCATTCTGCTCACGATCCTCACCGTCATCTAGTTAGCCCACCAGCACCGCGCCGCCGTTCACGTTGAAGACCTCCCCGGTGATGAAGCCCGCCAGCGGCGAACACAAAAAGACAATCGGCCCGGCGACTTCTTCCGGCGTGGCGATGCGACCCAGCGGTATGGACTGGTGGATGCGCTGGCGGGTTGCGGGGTCGGCCATCACGGGAGCGCTCATGTCGGTGGCCACCCATCCGGGAGCCACGCAGTTGACGCGAATGCCATCCGGCGCGAGCTCCGTGCTGAGGCCTTTGACCATGCTGATGATGGCCCCTTTGGTGGCCGCGTAGTCGCAGTGGAAGGCCTCGCCGCGCTGTGCGGCCGTGGAGCTGACCATGACGATGTCTCCGCCGCGGCGGGTGCGCTTCATCTCACGCACGGCGGCCTTGACCAGCAGAAAAGCGCTATCCAGGTTGACGGCCATGGTGGAGCGCCACTGCTCGTCGCTCAACTGGTCCACCGGGCGATCTGCGGCGGGCCAGACGCCGTGGTTCACCACCAGAATGTCGAGATGGCCGAAGCGCGTGACCGTCTGCTCCACCAGCATCTCCTCCGCGCCTTCGCCGATCAGGTCGCTCTGCACGCAACTGGTGCGGTCCTTGCCGCAGGTGAGCACCAGCCGCACGGCGGCCTCCGATGACTTCTGGAAGTTGAACATCACACTGGCGCCGGCCTCCGCCAGCATGCGCACGGTGGCCGCTCCAATTCCGCGCGAGCCGCCCGTTACCAGGGCCACGCGTCCGCCAAGCTCCAATGCCAGGGCCATTACCGCTCCTTCTCGGCGCCCACGCGGGGCGCGCTTTCGCGGGTTATGTTCTCCCGATTCATGTTCTCCCGATTCACGTTCTCAAAGTCCGGAGCATGCGCGCCTAGTTTCTTGTGGAAGGCCACGGCCTCCTTGACCAGCTTCTCAAAGATGCGCCGCGAGATCTCATTGGTCGTCGAGTTGCGCTCGGGATGCCACTGCACGCCCAGCACCCAGTGTCCGCTGGCGGTGCCTTCCACGGCTTCGATGATGCCATCCTTCGGCGAGCGCGCCACAATGCGCAGTCCGTCGCCCACGCGGCTGATTGACTGATGATGGCTGGAGTTCACCGTGATCTCTCCTTCGCCGGTCAACCCGGCCAGTCCGGAGTCGGACTCCACCACGGCCTCGTGTTCAATGACAAAGCCGCGCGGCTTGTCGTCCGGGCGCTGATGCCCGACCGGCGACTCGATGTGCTGCACCAGTGAGCCTCCGCGCCACACGTTCAGCGACTGCGTTCCGTAGCAGATTCCCAGCAGAGGCTTGCGCATGGCGTGCGCGTCCTGTAGCAGCAGCTCGTCCAGATTGTCGCGCGCGGGGTCGGCCGCGGCGGTCTTCGCGTGCCGATGCGCGCCGTACTTTTGCGGGTCCACGTCGGCGGGCGAGCCCGGCAGCAGGATGCCGTCGCACTCCTTGATGCGCTGCGCCGCCTCCTCCGGGGTGAGGTCGAGCGACAGCAGAACGGGCTCTGCTCCGGCGGCGACAAGGGAGTTCAAATAGTCCGGCAGCGCGCGGGTGGAGTACTCCGCGTCGGAGTTCGGCGCCGGAATGGCGATGCGTGGCTTCATGAAAAAGAATGGTACCCCCAGCGGACGGCTGCTACAAAGAGCGATAGCATAGGAGCACACGATATTTCACCGCAGGAGCGACCATGGCCGAGCAGATCTGGAACGACTTTGCACGCCTCAACGCCGGCGAACGTTTTCGCCGCCAGTCGGCGGAGATGGGCGCGGACGCCACCAGGACCCTCGTCGAGGCCGCCCAGATCGTGACCGGCATGCGCGTGCTGGACGTTGCCTGCGGCGCCGGCGAGCCCGCCATCAGCCTGGCCGAACTGCTGCGCGAACGGGGCGAGGTGACCGCCGTGGATATGGCCGCCGGACCGCTCGAAGTCGCCCGCCAGAGGGCCGCGCAGCGCGGACTCACCAACCTGCACTTTCAGCAGGCAGACGTGCACGCCCTCGGCTTCCGTGGCGAGAGTTTTGACCGCGTCACCAGCCGGCTGGGCATCATGTTTTTTGGCAACCCGGTGCAGGCGCTCGGAGAGTTGCGCCGCGTGCTGCGCTCCGGCGGCCGCATTGCCCTGCTCGCCTGGGGAGGCATTACGCAGCCCTATTTTCAGATGACCGTTGGCACCATCTTGGGACTGCGCCCTGAGCTGGAAGTGCCACCCGCCGCGCGACAGATGTTGCAATATGGCGAAGCCGGGCGCCTGGCCGCGCATCTGACCGCCGCCGGTTTCCATGACGTGCGCGAGCAGCTTCACCACATCCGTTGGGACTGGCACGGCACGCCGGAAGAGTTCTGGGATTACTTCCGCAGCATCACCATGCCCTTCCGCCCGCTGATCGAAAAGGTCGGCGACGACCTGGCGGTCAACGAGGCGGTACTGGCTGCCATTCGCCCGGCCTACGATGGCGAATACGTTCGCATCCAAGCCCAGATGGTGATCGCCACGGCAGAGCGCAGCTAGCGCCTCCCACGCACCGCCCATGGATCGCACACGCGAGAGTTTTCTGCTCTCGCATCTTTTCTCACAATTGAGTTGGATGGATTAGGCTTCGCTCTTCGTGGCCGCGCTGGCGGCCGTCTCGCCCTCTGCCGCGGGGCGGGGCGGGGTGAGTTGCGTATGCTCGTAGAAGAGTTCGCTCATCGCCTGGTGCACGCGCGCGGACAAGGTCTCCATGTCGCGGCTCACCATGCCCTCGGTGGAGATTGGCTGGCCGATGTGCAACTCAAAGCGCGTGGGGTGGATGGTAAAGGTGTTCATCGGCAGGGCGTCGAAGGCTCCCACGATTGCCATGGGCACGATGGGCGCCTGCGCCTTGATGGCCGCATAGAACGTCCCGCCAAGAAATGGCTGGAGATGACCGTCGGTGCTGCGTCCGCCTTCTGGAAAGACCACCATCGGCATTCCGGCCCGAATCGTCTGCGCCGCCGAGGAGAGTGAACGAAGGCTGGCGCGGGCGTCGGTGCGGTCAATCGAGATCTGTCCGCTACGCCGCAGGTGGCCGCCAAGGATGGGGAGCTTGAACAGCTCCTGCTTGGCCATGATGCGGAACTGAAAGGGCAGCCCGGCGTAGAGCACGGGAATATCCAGGGCCGAAGAGTGATTGGCTGCGTAGATGGCCGGTTGCGAAAGGTCCAGGTGCTCCAAGCCGTAAACCCTAAAGGGCGAGCCGCAGGTCCACAGGATCAGTTTCGACCACAGCCTCGCCAGCCCGTGCTGCCAGCGTCCCGAACGGTCAAAAAACGAACTGGCCAGTGAGAGCGAACCCAGCACCAGCGTGTACAGGCCAATCAGCGGATTGCGCAGCAGGTAGCTGGCAAGGCGCGTGGTGAGCTTGGCTTGGCGGTGCGGAGGCATGTCCATCAGCATAAACGATTGTCCGTCCGGTGGAGAATCTCCGGCGCCCGTTGAGCTTACTAAGTTGGCGCGCTATCCCGGCAGAAGCAGCGGCCCCGCAGGGCGTAGCATCAGGTAGTCCTTCTGCGGATCACTGCCAACCTGGAAGAGCTGTTCGCCGGCGATTTCAAATCCATACTTTTTGTAGAAGGTGATGGCCCGCGGGTTCTGCTGGAAGACGCCGAGCCACACCGGTCTGCGATGCGCCTCGGCCACGGCCAGCGCGCCCTCGAACAATTGCGCGCCCACTCCGGTGCCGTGCTGCTCGGCCTCCACGTAGAGCTTGCGAAACTCCGCCGTGCCTTTCACGTCGAGCGCCGGATGCTCACGCTCCAGGGCGATGACGGCGAAGCCCACGATGGCAGAATTCATCTCCGCCACCAGCGTCACCTGCGTGGGGTCGTCGAGGATTCCCTCCCACTGCGCGGGGTTCAGCTCACCGGCAATGTATTCCGCAAGGTCCTCAGGCGAGGTCTGCGGACAGCTCAGGGAAAAGACGCGCGCGGAAAACCGCGAGATGGCAGCGGCGTCATTCAGCGTGGCGCGGCGTAGCGAGGCATAACTCATGCGTTTATTTTACCGGCACGGCACAAAAGGCAACGGCACCCAATCCTGGATGCCGCAGCAGAAATCCGAACCTTGCGTGATTCCTATCCCGCAATGCGCTTGTAGTCCTTCTTGAAGGCCGGATCGCCAATGTATCCGGCGGCGGCGGCCTGCACTTCGCGGACGGCGTCACTCATGCGGCCTTCGCGCTCCAGCACCAGTCCCAGCTTCCAGTGCGCAATGGCCTTGCTGGGAGCTCCGGCCTCGGGTTCATGAGCCAGGTATTCGCGCAGGTAGCGTTCGGCGCGGGCGGGCTCCACGTGCATCTCCAACAGAGCCTGTGCGGCGGAGTAGTACGGCAAAAAGTCGTCGGGAATCTCCCGCGCGCTGGTTGCCAGCTCCGCGTCCAGTTCATTCCACTTTTGCTGGTGCGCCAGCGCAATGGCCAGATAGCTGTGGCAGCCCGCGCGTCCTGCATCGGCCGCAATGCCGATGCGTGCAAAGTGCTCGGTCTCCGCCCAACGCTGGTAGCCTTCACTGGCCAGGATGCTGGTCAGGTCCACCACGGCGCGGTAAAGGTGGGGATTCAACTGCACCGCCTGGCGCAGCTTGGCCTCAATCTCCGGCAGTGGACGCTTTTGCATCTGCAACAGCGCGGCATCGGCCAGCGCGCCCTCCGCCTGGTTGATGGCGTAGATCATCTGCAACGATTCGCGAGCCTTGGTATGCGAGCCGCCAATCACAGCCGGCGACTCCTCGTACAACCCCATGCTCTCCTTCAGACAGCGGATGTTGCGTCCGTCCAGCTGGATTCCTATGTCCAACTCGTGTCGCATCTGCCGCGCCACCGTCACGCCGCCGCCCAGCACGCCCAGCTTCAGAGCCTTGTCGCCCAATGTGTCGGCCAGTTGGCAATGGATTTCAGCATTGTTCGGTGCCGCTTCGGTCGCTCTGCGTCCGAACTCCACCGCCTTGTCGAACTCGCCCGTCGCGTCGTAGACGGCGCCCATCCACATCAGGGCGTCGGCGTCATTCGGATTATGGCGCAGCCGCTCCTGCGCCACGCCGTACAGGGCGTGGAAACGCTTCTGTTCGAAGAGCGTTTTGCCGTCGGCGGCAAAAGCCGCGGCCGAGGCCAGCAGAAGACAGACGAGCAACAGGCGTTGATAGACGGCGGTAAAGCGCAATGCAAAAACCTCTTAAAGTTGAGCGGGACGCGCATGGGCCGTTGTGACACCGCCGCGGCTGGCGGCCGTGCCTTTGAGGTGCGGCTTGCGGCCGCACCATATACAATCGTGCATGCACCGGAGGGGGCTGACCGCGTTGTTCGCTCGCTGGCGGCCCTACAGCCCGGAAGACGTCCGTGTTAATAGGAGATTAACAGACCACCATGGGCGATGTCCGCAGAGGCTTGATCATAGTCAATACGGGACCCGGAAAAGGCAAGACTACGGCCGCCATGGGCACCGCCCTGCGCGCCGTGGGCAACGGCCTGCGGGTTCTTATGTTGCAGTTTCTAAAGGGCAGTTGGCACTACGGCGAGCTCGACGCGGTGCAGGCCTTCGGCGATAAGTTCGTCATGAAGCAGATGGGCCGCGGCTTCGTCAAAGTTGGCGGCGCAGAGACCGACCCGGAAGACCTGCGCCTGGTGGAAGAGTGCTGGAAAGAGGCCGAAGAGGCCATCCTCGGCGGCCAGTGGGACCTGGTCATCCTCGACGAAATCAACTACGCCATCGGCTACAAGATGCTCGACCCGGAAAAGGTGGCTGACGTTCTGCGCCGCAAGCCGGAGATGGTCCACGTCATCTTGACGGGGCGCAACGCGCATCCCACAATTGTCGAACTGGCAGACACGGTGACCGAGATGCGCGAGGTCAAGCACGCCTACCAGAAGGGCATCGAGGCGCAGCGGGGCATTGAGTACTAGGTTTCGGATGTTTCGGAGGTTTCGGAGGTTGACGGCAATACCCTTTAGAGACGCTGACACTCGGCGCAAAATGGTGTTACCTCCGAAACATCCGAGACTTTACTAACCTCCGAAACATCACTGATTTGGAAAGAGGCACATGAGCTGGTTTAAGCGCGAAGAGCAGCAACTTGATACGAGTGGCGAGCGCACCGTTCGCAGTGAAGGCCTTTGGGTCAAGTGCGAGGGCTGCCGCCAGATCATCTGGAAGAAGGACCTTGAGGCCAACCTCAACGTCTGCCCCAAGTGCGAGAAGCACTTCCGCATAGACACCCGCACGCGCCTCGGCTACCTCTTTGACGGCGGCGTCTTCACCGAAGAAGACGGCAACCTCGAAACCACCGACCCGCTCAACTTCACCGACCTGAAGCCTTACAAGGGGCGCGTCAAGGCCTCGCAAAAATCCACTGGCCGCAAGGACGCCATCATCAATGCGCGCGGCAAGCTGCTGGGCCGCGAGGTCCTGGTCAGCGCCATGGAGTACGGCTTCATCGGCGGCAGCATGGGAGCCGTCGTCGGCGAGACGATTACCCGCGCGGTGGAAAAGGCTTTGAACGAACGCATCCCGCTCATCATCATCAGCGCCACGGGTGGCGCGCGCATGATGGAAGGCACCATCAGTCTGATGACCATGGCCAAGATCAGCTCCGCGCTGGGCCGCCTGGATGACGCCAAGGTTCCGTACATCAGCGTGTTGACCGACCCCACCACGGGCGGCGTCACCGCCAGCTTTGCCATGCTGGGCGACCTCAACATTGCCGAACCCGGTGCGCTGATTGGCTTTGCCGGCCCGCGCGTCATCGAGCAGACCATCCGCCAGAAGCTGCCGGAGGGCTTCCAGCGCAGCGAGTTCCTGGTGGAAAAGGGCTTCCTCGACTCGGTGGTCCACCGCCGCGACATGCGCACCTATATTGGCCGCGCGCTGGCCTGGATGAGCTAGCATTTCCGGCCTATCACCGGCAGATTCGTTACCCGGTTCATTTTGGAAATCCGCCCAAGTGCTTGCCCCTCTGAGCCTTGGGCGTTTTCTTGCCGGCGTCCATTGCAGCCATAAAAATTCGCGATAAACGCTTCCGCCGCCTGAACCGCTAAAATCAAGAACAGCGTTACAGATAAAGCAAAAGTATCCGCAGCAAAGAATTTACCCAAAGGCATTTACGCAGGACGAAAGTCGCGCAAGCAACGCACTGGCCGCCTTCGATGCACATGAGGCGGCCCCGTTTTTTACGCTAAAGTTAGGTGGAGTTGATTGGGCACTTTGGCAATGGTTGCAATAGGATCGCGAATGAAACTGCGAGCCGCACAGAGAACCTCTTATCGTTTGATGCTGCTGGCACAGCGCCGCTTGAGCGGCCTGCGCTATGCCACGCGCATGATTATCAGCGGCGTGCTGGTGTGGCTGATTCTCTCGGCCGGACTGAAGTTGGATCCGCTGTGGGGCGTCATCAGCGCCGTGGTGGTCACCGAGGTCAAGATCGAATCGGCGTGGAAGGCCTTTGTCTCCCGCATGTTGAACACCTTGATCGGCTGCGTGGTGGCGTTGGTTTTCCTGAAACTTCTGGGCAGCTCGGAGTGGAGCGTGCTGGGCGCCATGGCCGTTGCGGTCATCGTCTCGGCCGACCTGGTGAAGGTTCCCATTAGCTGGCGAATTGCGCCCATCACCTCGGCCATCGTGATGTTTCCGGCCTATGCGTCACATTCGGCGCACCTCGGGCTGGAGGCCGCCATGCAGCGCACGATGGAGGTTGTCATCGGCTCGGCCGTGGCCGTTGCGGTCAGCTACGCCACCGGCGGATTGTTCGGCCGCAGGACGTTTTTCGCCGACCTTCCGCGGGCCGCCAAAGAGCTTCCCGACGAGCCTCGCAACGACCCGCGCAAATAACTGATATACAAGCTACTTAGACCGCCTCGGTCGCCGCCTTTTCGCCCCATGCGCGTGTTATAATCGGTTGTGCATTTCCGCGGCCGGTTTCCCACCGTGCAGTAGCCTTCCGTCCACCCTCCCGTAGCGGTTTCCAGGGAGGGATTTGAGAGCCATGTACGGCTCCACGGCGGCGCAGAATTCCCTGGGAAATTCATCCGCTTTGCCAGTGTGAGGGCCTGGTCCGACACGGACCGCGCACTCCGGAAAGAAGATTCAAGACTCCTGATGGCCGACGACCTCAACAATCCCAAGCTTCCGCTCGATGGCGGCAACCTGCCGCCGCAAAACGTGATCTCCATCAACATCGAAGACGAGATGAAGCGTTCGTATCTCGACTATTCGATGTCGGTCATCATTGGCCGCGCTTTGCCCGACGTGCGTGACGGACTCAAGCCGGTGCACCGCCGCATTCTGTACGCAATGCATGACATGGGTCTGCTGCACAACCGCAAGCACGTCAAGTGCGCCAAGGTGGTCGGCGAAGTGCTGGGCAAGTACCATCCCCACGGCGACAGCTCGGTGTATGACGCGCTGGTGCGCATGGCGCAGGACTTCAGCCTGCGCTACACCTTGGTGGATGGACAGGGCAACTTCGGCAGCGTGGACGGCGATCCTCCGGCCGCGTACCGTTACACCGAAGCCCGCCTGACGGCCATTGCCAGCGATCTGCTGGCCGACATTGACAAGGACACGGTGGACTTTGTCGCCAACTTTGACGACAGCACGGCCGAGCCCACGGTTCTGCCCTCGCGCATTCCGACGCTGTTGGTGAATGGCAGCAACGGCATCGCCGTCGGCATGGCCACCAACATCCCTCCGCACAACATTGGAGAGATTCTGGACGCGGCCATTGAACTGGTACGCGACCCGAAGACGACTCTCGAGCGGGTGCTGGAGTTCGTGCAGGGGCCGGACTTCCCCACCGGCGGCTTCATCCACGGCCGCAGCGGCATCAAGGACGCCTACACCAACGGACGCGGCCGCTTCATGATGCGCGCCAAGGTGGCCAGCGAGCACTTCAACAAGGATCGCGACGCCATCATCGTCACCGAGATTCCCTACCAGGTGAACAAGGCGCGGCTGATCGAACGTATCGCCGAGCTGGTGAACGAAAAGGTCATCGAGGAGATCAGCGACATCCGCGATGAGAGCGACCGCGACGGCATGCGCATCGTCATCGAACTGAAGCGCGGCGCGCAGCCGGAGATTGTGCTGAACCAGCTGTACAAGCACACCCAGTTGCAGGAAAGCTTCAGCATGATCTTCCTGGCCGTGGTCAACGGCCAGCCGCGCGAGATGGGTCTGGTGCAGGCGCTGCAGCACTTTATTGATCACCGCATCGAGGTCATCCGCCGGCGCACGGCCTTCCTGCTGCAAAAAGCTAAAGACCGCGCCCATGTGTTAGAGGGCTACAAAATTGCTCTCGATAATCTTGACACTCTCATCAAGATTATCCGCAGATCGAATAGTCGTGCTGATGCGAAAGAACGTCTTTATCAGTGGGCGCATAACGAATCCCTCTTTTTTACTCTTATGGCGGGTGGAAATACTGAGCAGCGTATCTCGGATTCCACTGACCTGAGGAGCCTAAACATTAACCTCGGCCGCACTCTATTGCCTGAGGAGCCATCTCCACTTACATATAAACAAATCGACGCAATTCTCGAGTTGCAACTCCACCGTCTCACAGGTCTTTCGGTGGATGAGATCCTGACCGAGTTAAACGAGCAGCGCGCGCGCATTGCCGAATACGAACTGATCCTGAGCTCCGACAAAAAGCTGCGCAGTGTGTTGACCGAGGAGCTGAAGGAGACGCGCAAGCAGTACGCCGACCCGCGCCGCACCATCATTCAGGACGAGGCCAAGGAGCTGCGGATCGAAGACCTGATCGCCGACGAGCAGGTTGCGGTCACCGTCAGCCACACCGGCTACTTGAAGCGCACGGCCGTCAGTACCTATCGCTCGCAGCGCCGCGGCGGCACCGGCCGCAAGGGCATGAGCACGCGCGAAGAAGACTTCGTCGAGCATCTGATTGTGGCCAGCACGCACAACTACATTCTCATCTTCACCAACACGGGGCGCGTCTACTGGTTGAAGGTGTATGAGATTCCTGACGTGAGCGCCGCCGGCAAAGG
>Ga0181528_10001824_pt1 | contig 13147 bp, 15 predicted proteins | sample PEATcosm2014_Bin_47_FD_119742 | JGI IMG/M metagenome (GOLD analysis project Ga0181528, IMG submission 119742) | Peatland microbial communities from MTU Mesocosm Facility, Houghton, MI, USA - PEATcosm2014_Bin10_10_metaG | ecosystem: Environmental > Terrestrial > Soil > Wetlands > Peat | place... | reverse complement strand
GTCGCTGCGCGACCGTGGCCCAAGTCGCCGAGACCTGTCAGAAAGCCCTGTCCCGCAGGGTGAAAAGTAGGATCAGTTCCGTTGAGAGCAAACCCCGTTCAGGGTGAGAGAACAAGCAATCCCAGGACCATTCCCGCAACCGACGACGGACCGCTGATGGCGATCTACCGTTTTGAAGCGAAGATAATCGGGCGCTCCAGTGCGCGGTCTGCCGTGGCGTCGGCGGCGTACCGCACAGGCCGTTGTGCGACCTCGGCGGCGGCCTATCGCGCGGCGGCGAAGCTCGTCGATGAGCGCACAGGAGAGAGCTTTGACTACACGCGCAAGGGCGGGGTTTTGGGAGCGGAGATAATCACGCCTGAGGGCGCGCCCGAGTGGATGCAAGATCGCGCGCGACTGTGGAACGAAGTCGAGAAAGTCGAAAAGCGCAAGGACTCGCAGTTGGCGCGGGATTTTGTGATTAGCCTGCCGCACGAGCTGTCGGCGGAGCAGCGTGAAACACTGACGCGCGAATTTGTGCGCGAGCAGTTCGCGGCGCACGGCTATGTCGCGGACATTGCGTGGCACGCACCGGACCGGAAGGGCGACGAGCGAAACTACCATGCCCATGTCATGGTGCCGATGCGCAAGGTCGAGGGAAATGGCTTTGCTTCGAAGAAGGAACGCGCGCCAGAGGGGCAGCATCCGTCGCAAGTGTGGAAGCAGGAGCTGGGGCGGTTGCGCGAGGAATGGGCGAACACCGCCAACCGGCACCTTGAGGCGGCGGGGCTCGATTTGCGGCTCGATCATCGCAGCCTGGCCGAGCGCGGCATTGATAGGGAGCCGGAACCGAAGCAGGGACCGCTGGCGACGAAGATCGAGCGCGAGGGGCGCGACAGTCTGGCGGGCAAGGATCGCCGGACGGTGAAAGCGCGCAACGCCGAGCGCGAGGGACTGCACACGGAAGTCACGGCGATCGACAAAGAGATTGCCGCGCTTGAGGCGCAGGCTTTGGCGGCGGCGCGGGCGCTGTCGCTTGATAGCGCCGCGCTCGCCAACGCCGATGCGCTGAGCAAGCTTGAAGAGGCGGAGCGCGCCGACGAGAAAAAACGGAAAGACAGTTTTATCGGGGCGAAGTTCGCCGAAAGCGCGCGCGACGGGGCGCAGGACGTTCGCAACGAGGGTGCGGCGGCGCGGGACGCCAAGAAGCAGGAGGCGTGGAGAGAGCGCGTGGAAGAGAACATGCCGAAGGAGCCAGAACCGGCCAAGGAGAACGCGCTTCGCGTCATCGACAAAGCGACTGGTTTCGTCGGCACGCTTGGGGATTTTATGGTCGATTTCGTGGCGGCGACGCCGCCTCAGGGGCCACAGGACGCGCGCGCCGATATGCGCGGCTTCGCGACCGACCCTGCGGCGCGCAAGCAGCAGATTTTGGAGCGACAAGCGGCGAAGGAAGCCGCCGAGCGTGAGCGCAAAGCGCTTGAGCGCATGGGCGAGGACATGAAAGCGGGCAAGGCGCTGACCGGGTCCGACATCAAGGCGCTGACGCCCGCGACCCAAATGACGATCAAGACTTTCGGCGACGACAAGGTGCGCGAGCTGGTCGAGAGCGCGCGGGTCAAGGCGCAGGAGTATTGGAAAGACGGCGGGCGAGAGCGGGAGCGGTAAGAGGTTTCCGGGGCCGGGCCGGGAGCCGAGGAAAGTCCAAAACCGGCGCAAGGCTAATCGCCCGGCCACGACCGTCACCGGCGCGCGCGCTGATCGAGGACTATCTGGCTCTGTGCCGCGATCCTGCGCGCGATCTTGGCGGCTGGCTGGCGATCGATAGCGCCGAGCCGAGCGCCGACGACAATCAAAAACGGTTCCCAAGGGAGGGAGGACAGTATGACGGAAGATTGCGGGCCTTCGCGGATAGCGCCGCCGGATTTTGCCGAACAACATTGCCGCCAATGCGGGTTCGGATGGACGCGCATGGGGCGCACAGGAGCGGTGACGGTGTGTCTGCTCGACCGCAAGCCGGTCATGGCGGGGATGACCGGCTGCGATCGTTACGAGCCGCGCGAGGCGTAGAGGCTGGGCTCGACGGAGGCCGGGAAGGGCCGCCGATTTCGTTTGCCGCCGAGCGCGCGGTCTTGCTCGCCTGGTTTGCGGCGCGGATTGCGGCGACGCGGCGCGATCTGCCGAAGCGCGACAGGCTGGCGGCTGTGCGCGCGCTGTGCCTTGAGCGCGACCAGTCGCTGGCGGCGCAGATGGAGCGCCGATCGGCCGCGCGCCGGGCGCGGCGGGAAAGGAACCATGTCGCGCGGCGCGCGGCCCGTCTGGCGTTAAAGCGCAGCCGCGCCGAGGCGCGCCCGCGCGACGGGCCGGGTTAGCGGCTGCGGTCATCATCGTCGCGGGCGCGGGGGCGGAGGGGCATTATCGGCGCGGGCAGATGCGGCTTGCCGCGCTCCCGGTTTAGCCTTTCGATTTCTGCGGTGATTTCTTTTCGTTGGCGGGCAAGGTCATCGGTGTGTGTATCCGGGCCGTTTTTGCCGAGCGCGCGGCCTTCGGCCTTTCCAGCGGCCGCGTCATTCCTGACGGCCTCATCCAGACTGGCCGCCACCTTTACCGCCGCGTCGAACTCATCAAGAAGGTTCGAGACAGCCACGGTTATAGCGGCCATCTTTTCCCCACTTTCGTCAACCCCGAGAGCATCGGCTAGAAAGGCGAGCTTTGCTGTTCCCGCCGACAGATCGGCGATGGCCTCCCGGTGTTTGGCCTCAGGATGCTCGGCAGCTGTGTGGGCCTGACTCTCCTCGACCGTGCGGCCCTCGGCATGGCCGCTGACGGCATCGGCATGAACCCCGCCCCCATTCGGGCGCGGGGGCGTAGGCGCGTCAGGGCGCGTTCCCCAAGGCGACGGCGGCACCGGCGGCGCGCCCGTGGGCGGTCGCGGAGACGAGGGCGGCGACAGGGGGCCGCGCGGATCGTCCCATGTGCCGTCAAGGCCTTGATCTTTGAAGTAAGCGACGCGTTTGGTGACGAACGGATGCGCCCCCGATGCGAGCACCAGCATCCATCCCTTGGCGTAGTCGAACATCAGTTTTTCGGGTGGGATCATGGGTCGCATGGCCTCGCCCGCCGTGCCGCCCTTGCTGAAGCCGTAGAGGTCTTGCTGTGCCGAATAGGTCGCCACGAGCCGATTACCGATGAATTTTGACCAGTATTCGGCGGAGTCGAAATCTTCAAGGCTGAAGATGGCGCGCACACCGGCATTGCCGATGAAGGAGGGCCAGCGTTTGTTATACAAGTCCTTCATTTGCCCGACATCTTGGAAGATGTAGACGAGCTGAATCCCGTATCCGGCGGAGAGGCCGACCGCGTTTTCGATAGCCGCCAAATGGCCGAGCGTCGCCAGCTCGTCGAGCATGAAGCAGACCGGCAGCGGCGGCGGCACGAGTCTGTCGGTCATCTCGTCGAGCGCCGAGGTCAGCACCAGGCGCAGCCAGCGGTTGAAGGTCGGGAATTTTGGCGCGGACAGGCAGAGAAAGACGGTCATGGTGCCTTTGCGCCATTGGGCGAAATCGACCTCTTCGCCTTGCCGGTTCAGGGATTCGCTTAGGCGCGTGGCTTTCAGGCATTTGACGATAAAGGGATTGTCGAGAATCTCGGTCTGGCGTTGCGCGGTCGAAATAATCGACCCCAATTCCTTGTCCGGCGTTTGCAGAAATGAATTCGCCAGGTCGCGCAAGAGGCCGTCGCCATCATCGAGCAAGAGCATGGCGTCAAGGGCCGGTTGGACATTGCCGAGCAGCTGCTTTCGCACTTGCGGCAAATCCTTCTCAAAGCTCGGAATGTCGGGCGAGCAATAGACGAACAGAATGATGGCCGTTAGCAATTGCTGGCCTGCGTCGGTCCAATGGTCGCGCTTTTCATCCCGAACCACGAACATCGCCGCCGCGAGCGCCTTGGCTTCAGCTTCCATGTTTTCGGGGGTGAAGCGCGAGAGCGGATTGAAGCGCGACTGTCGTTTGCCTGAAATGCCGAACGGGTCGAGATAGTGAACCTTTTGATTGAGCGCGGCGCGTTGCCGCCCCGTGGCGCGGGCGTTTTCGCCCTTGGGATCGAGGACGAAGGCCGAGCCTTGATAGCGCAGCAGATGGGGGATGATCAGCGACACGCCTTTGCCGGAGCGGGTCGAGGCCATGATCAGCACATGCTTGTCGGTTTTGATGAAAAGCGGCGCGCCGATATGGCCGAAGGCCATGGAGCCGGGCGAGGCGTTATAGAGGGCTTTGATTTCTTCCGGGGTTGCCTCGCGCGCGCCCTTGCTTTCATCGGGCGGCGCAGGCGGCAACGGTTCGTTGCGCAGCCAATAGACGAAGCGGACAATGTAATTGCTCAATCCGCGAACCTGAAATTGATAGCGGGCAAGTTCGTTTTCGAAGCCGCGCAGCTGTTGGAATAGCGCGATCGGCGCGCCGACGAAGGCGGCCCAAAGCAGCATGGAGACGATGATAAACGCGAGCAGGACGAAAAAGCTGGTCAGAAACAGCGTCAGCGGCATCGCCACGAAGACGATGATGGGCGGGACCGGGAGGTATTGAAGCCCGAGTGTGAGCAACCCGCCGCCGAACAAGCGGGCCATCATGATGAAAAACGCCGTGATGCCGATGGCGAGGCGCTTGCCGTTGAGCCAGCCGAACGGGTTTTTGACCATCATGCCGAAGACGAGCGCGGCGGCGAGGCCCCAGAAGTTCAGGGCGAGCGCGCCCGCTATCGGATCGGCCAGCCCGAACCGGTCAAAGGAAGGCTCTGACGGCGAACTCAATTGCGGCATCAGCCGTAGAAACTCGCGTGCGTTCCAGAGCGTGAAGGCCAGCCAAGCCAGGACGAGCAGCGCGTAGCGCCAGGCGATGCGCCCGAGCTTGTGGAAAAACTCCGCGACAGGATCATCCATGAAATCCACCCCGGCCCCCCACGGGCGACGGTAGGAATGCGGGGGGAATTCAGAAGGGCAAGCGTCGGTTCAGGCGTTATGCACGGGAAAGCAAACCTGCGACAAAATTACGCAAGATGTTTTTGTTTAAATTCCTAGCGGGGATGCGAGGCCTGCGCGTGCAGAATTCAAGAATTATGGGACAACGGCTTGCCTTTGTGAATTCAGAGGCTTAGCCTCATCATAAATGAGTCTCAAAACAAAGCCCTCAAAGCGACGCATCGGCTAAGCGTAATGATCATCTGCTATTATTGTTGCCGCTGCAACGCCCGCGTCCATGCGACTCACAACATCTTGCTCGGATCCAGAGTAAATAACGGTTTCTTCGCCCTGCTCCGTGTTTGGGACTTCTTGTGAATATGGGCTCGTTATAATTGGAGTTAGTTGACCACCGAATATTCCGCCGATATTACTGCCTGTTGCTTGAAGCGATTGATACACGTCACCATCGTCGGTTCTAGCAATAATGACCGGATGACTGCCAACAAACCCAAGGACGGGCCACGAAACAACACTGATCGTCCAGTTTGACATATTTACCCTCTTCGCATCATTTATTAACGTGCGTTATGATTAGATCGTATCCGGCGTCACTTTTGTTAATAACGACTTGAACTAGAACGGAAATGACAATATCAGTTGATTTATAACTGTTATGATTAATCACATGGTTGACGAAAATCTTCCTGCAAGAAGACAGTTCGCAGTAAAAATCGTTTCTCAGCAAGAATTCCTTCAGAGCGCCTTTGTGCTTGTCTAAAATTGACCTTACTGTGGCGGATATTCTATTTATGTCTTCATATAATCCAATACTGACACCGCTAAACGCTGTGCCTTCAACGTTCGATTCTATTAATTCAACAGAAGGAGCGCATCCATTTAAAATAGAAACGACCAATACGAACAGCGCAATCGAACCCGAAAGAGAAATTGCACTCTTGTATTTCAGTCCAGGCACGCTCGTACGAGTCACACGATACCTCCTCAATATAGATCTGCCGACTCCACTAAGCCCAAGCCTCCTATCCGTCGAGAGCGGATTCAAATTCGACAGCGCAATGCAGCAACGCCTCTGCTAAGCACCCTTATTCTCGCCGGGCGTTCCGGGACTTCCACGAAAAGACAATGTCGGCCGAGTTGATACCGTATAGTATCCGCCTCTCGCAAAAACCTGCGCGCTTCACCGGCTAGAATGTCACGCTAATTTGTGCAACCGCTTCGGGATTAAGAAATGTTGCCAATTTGCAAAACGGTTTTCCTGTTAAGTAAGCCGCGCTCAGAGCTGTATCGGATATGCCCGCGTTTCGACCGAAGCTCAAGACCTTACCCGTCAGGTAAAGGCGTTGAAGCGCGCCGGTTGTGACCCGGTTTTTTCCGACAAAGCATCAGGCAAGAGCATGGCCGGACGCCCTGCCCTTGCCGACGCTCTGGTCGAACTCGACGAAGGCGACGAGCTGGTAATCGCCGAATGGGATCTACAACAAGCACAAGGACGACAAGCTGAATGCAGCGAAGCTGGAGCAGCATATTGTCGAACTTATCGACGATGACGAGGTGGACAGCAAGAAAGGAATTTATGAATACCTTTTAACGGGAAACCAAAAGACCCTAAGCCTGCGTATGTTCGATGAAAAGACGAAGCAGAAAATTTACGCGAACCAGAAGGGCGTATGCCCCATCTGTAAAAAGCATTTTGAAATAAGCGGCATGGAAGCCGACCACATCATTCCGTGGAGCAAGGGCGGCAAGACAACGCCCGACAATTGCCGAATGCTTTGCATGATGGATAACAGGACGAAAAGCGGGGCGTAGGTGGCCGATTCTCAAAATTCGTGAATTTCGAGAAAGCATCTGGTTTGCAAAACCTAGACCTTTTGCAATGACAAAGCCGTCCCGCGTGCTGTGCGCACGAAGCCTCGCCGCCGCGAGCTGCAACACTGGGCGTGCGCGGCAGGGATCGTCACCAATAGCGGCAACACGCGTCTCGGGCGACGGGTGACAGCGTACCTCAAAAACGGCCGCACCCTTGAGCGTGCGGCCCAGATGGCGAACCACGCCAGCACCCGCACCACGTAGCTCTACGACCGGCGCGCTGAGGAAGTGACGCTTGATGAGGTGGAGCGCGTTTTGATTTAAGAGGCGTGGTATGGGTGGAGACTAATCGACCCGGTCGCTGAGACGATTTTCTAGGCTTTTACAGCGAGTTGTGCTAGATTATGGGCATGATCAATCTCTCTCAGGAAACCGAGGCTTTAGCGCAGCGGCTTGCCGCAGCGCAGCGCCTTTCCGTCGAGGCGACGATTCAGCGCGCCCTCGAAGCGCATGCGCGCCTTGCGGGTATTGAGCAGGAAGTAGGCCCCCGTCGCCGCATGACCGTCGAGCAAATGTTGGCGGTCGGCTCCGAGATTGCCGCCATGCCGATCCTTGACCCACGTTCTCCGAATGAGATCATGGATGATCTCAACGCTCCATGATCGTCGTCGATAGCTCCGCTTTGGTCGCAATCTTCGAACGCGAGCCCGAAGCCACCACATTCGCGACTGCCATTCGGCAGGCCGCACGGTTGCTCATCTCGGCAGTCAACGTGCATGAGACCGGAACAGTCATGCGCGCCCGTCATGGCGAGGCAGCGGTTGATCGCATGTGGCGCTTCCTTCGCGAGGAGAACGATTTTGAGATTGTTCCTTTCGACGAGGCGCAAGCACGACAGGCGATATCGGCGTTTGGACGCTATGGCAAAGGCATTGACCCGAAGGCGCGCCTGAACCTTTCCGATTGCGCGGCCTATGCACTCGCCAAGACTACGGATTCGCCCCTGCTGTTCAAGGGCAACGATTTCACCGCAACGGATGTACGCGCCGTCATAGCCTAGACCAGCTTAGCCGGGGTCATCGTGGAATCCCACTACGTGCGTTCGTCGAACAACGGGCCTCCCCATTCTTTCCGCTTCGTGCGCGCAAATTGCGTCAGCGCTCCGAGGGAGTTTTTCACCGGCTCCTTGCTGCTTTTTAGCCACTTGTCGAATTCGGCAAGGATTGCATGGGCATCGAGGCCCGTCGCTTCACGCCGGATGATCGTCAGAGCCGCGTCGATTTGATAAGGCGGCGTTACAGGCTGAGCTTTTTTCGCCTCAGCCTCACGGTGAGAAATTCGGACTTTCAGCGCGGCGTCGTCCACGACCCGTTCTGCCGCTTTCGCAACCTTGAACCTTATGCGCTCGACTTTTCGGCCTTTCATGACCGTTTCAATATCGACGGAAAAGCCAGCTGCCGTGGGGCTATCGTTGATTTGCCGCAGTGCCGGTTCGATAGCGAAGCGGTTCAGGTCTACCCAACGGGTGAGCTTTCCGTCCGCCACGCTAAGCACCGTTCGCAATTCATCAATCGCCAGCTCGATCACAGGTACGCGACGATTTGCAGCCGACTCTAACAACATGTAAAGCGTGACGCTGTATTTGCCTGATAAACCAATCATAAAATGCAATCGAAGACGCGAAAATTGCTTATTGTCGAGTAGTTTTTCTATCAAGAAATTTGAAAATTGATAGGATATTGATCCGGATATTTTTTGTATCTTCAAACCGGAGAGTAGTGAGACCGCCCCGATTTCGGAATCGTCTTCCCATTGAAGTTGCGAAGCCATAAGGCGCTTCGCCGACGCCATCACCCAACCCGACCCGCTTTGGCCGCCTTTCAATTCTCGGAATAGCCGGGCTATGTCGCGAGCGTTGGCCTCGTGAACGCGAACCGTCGCCAGCTCATCCCATGCGTGCGCAACCAGAATTGCCCACAGTTTGCGGTCGATTTCGGTATAGGGGCCGATCACCCGCGCCAGCGCGACCCGCTGATTGAGGGGAAGCGTGTAAGGCTGTTCCGTGTCGTACACGTCGCCAGTCGGCTTAGCGTATGGCTCCGGCAGATTCAGCGGTAGATTTTCGACAAGCGTTGTTCTCGCCATTGCTCCCCCTTGTTCGGCGAGCCGAGGTTACCGGCTTCAGGTGAGTCGGGGAAGAACAATCACTCACCGACAGCGAGCCTACGCGAGTGCGCTCCTCACTGTACGCCTCCGAATTTCTCACCCTTCCGAATTTCTCACCTTAAACTCCGAATTTCTCACCGTTCGCCTCCGAATTTCTCACCGTAGGCTCCGAATTTCTCACTTGTGCACAGCCTATCGCGTTGATTTATCGCGGTATTCCGGCCCTGAACAAAGAACATAATAAAAGAACAAAGAACACAAGCGGACGAGCAGCTTTTAACGGTGAGAAATTCGGAGCCGCTTCGCGGCCTGTCCGCGTGCGCCTTTTGCGCCGTTTCACGGCGCGGGCGCACCGCCGCGCTATGCGCGGCGAAGAGCTCAGCAAGTTGGAGGGGCAACTAACAGTGCTAAACCCCCTACCCTTTGGACAACCCGAACGAAATAGAAATATGGAGCGCTACGCGCGAGTCCATTCGGAGCGCCTAAAGGCGCACTTTTTTCTCTGTACGTTTGTTTCGCGCCGACTTTGACCAGCCTACCGCCATGCTCGAAGGCCTCAAGGGGCTTTCGCGGCATAAACGGCGCCCCCCACGCACGGCGGGAAAGCGTCGGGAAAACAAGCAAGGCCGCGTCGGCGCCGTGCGCGGGGCCCCCCATTTATTCCACGTCCCCTTGACCCCTTCTGCGCGTGGCGGTGTTCGGAAGGCGTCGGGACGAAAGGGCGTCGATCGGCGCGAAAAGTTCGCCGCCCCTGCCGGGGGCGTCGAACAAAAGGGCTATGTCAGGTGCGGTACTTCGCGAACAGGTCAGTCAGGGCTTCTTCGAGCAGGGCTTGCGAGGTCTTGTCGTGTTTCGTGCAGAGCGTCCGCAACTGCACCCACGTCGATTTCGGGAAGTGTCCGGCAATGATGCGCTTAGCTTGGCGATCCGCGCGCGCGGCTTTTGGCGCTTCAACGGCTGTCGCTACAACAGAAGGAGGCGCGGGTTCATCCGCTATCGGTTCGGGTGACGAGGGCGGTTTGAGGACGAGGCGCGCGCGGGGAGGCATGGTATAAACCTATAATGGTATTCCGGTATAAATCTATAGATTTATAATCCAGTCGTAAAGCGCCCTGATTTCTTGCGCCGCTTTGCCGACAGGCTCCAATTCCTCGACCGACCGCCCGTCATTGAGCGCGTCGGAATAGGCGACCAGATGATGCAACTCGACAGGCGACACGGGCAGCATGGTTTCAAGCGCTTCCCTCGCCTCTTGCGCCCGACTGCCGCGCGCCGGAATTGCGTTGAGGACGAAGGCGGCATGTTTACCCCCGGCGTCGCGTATCATTTCCGCCGTGTGGCGGCTGGCCTCCAAATCGTAGAGCGAGGCACGACACGGAATTAAGACCAAGTCGGCAGATTCGAGAACGTGCGAAGTCGTCACGTCCGAGCGCCCCGCTGTGTCGATGACGACAATATCCGCGCCCTGCTTTCGCGCCGAGGCGAGCAGCCCCGGCAATTCCTGAATCTTGGCGGCCACGACCGGAACATCGTCGCGTCCGCGCAGCGACGCCCAATGCAGCGCGCTTCCCTGCGGGTCGAGGTCGATGACTGCCACAGCCTTGCCCTGTCGGGCAGCGCACACCGCCAGATGCACCGCCAGCGTGCTTTTGCCGGTGCCGCCTTTTTCTGTCACCAACGCAATCGTTTTCATTCTATACCTTTATACCATAATACCGGTATATGTGTTTCATGGTGTAAGAATAGCGCGCGAATCAGCGCCGAGGCAATCGTCTGAGTGTTTGCGGCCACGACCGGAACATCGTCGCGTCCGCGCAGCGACACCCAATGCAGCGCGCTTTTGCCGGTGCCGCCTTTTTCTGTCACCAACGCGATCGTTTTCATTCTATACCTTTATACCTTTATACCGGTATATGTGTTTCATGGTATAGGAAAATCGTCGAGACGCTTACTGATTTTTGCAGAAGCTACGCCGCCGAATTCAGACAGTGGGGGCCGACCCGCTGCAAGAGCAGGCCAGCCCCATCACCTTGACGGTCATCGCCGTCCCCGGCTGTACCGTGGCTGAATCCTGCCCGTGAATTTCTGTCCAATCAAGCTCGATATGCGGCCGAACTCTGCCGACGGCTTAGAACCCATCTCATCACCTTGTTTAAATATCCCGGAGAGCGCGAGAGGCAGAGCCTCTCGCATGGCACGTCAGTGCCATTTCGCGGCCCCGGCCTGCACCACGTTGGATGCATGAGAGGCGCGACTTGGCGCGACTTTTTCCCCGCCGCCGCTTTTGGCGTTAGCGCGGCTTGGCGCAGCGGCGCAGATGGAGCAAACCGAGCAGGGCAGGGGGTAGCGTTGCCGTCGCCGTGCGTCCACGGCGCGCCTTCCCGTCATTTCTTGCCGCGTTTCGTCACCGCATAAACCCGCCGCGCCGCCTGTGGCGCTCAGCCTGTCCTTTCGAGAGACCCCACGCGTCGCAGGATGCCTCGAAGGCGAACCCTACGGCGCACTTCACCGGCTCCGGGGCAAGGGCTTCGCCCTCGGCGCGGTATCCCCGCCTTTCGGTCGCTGCGCGCCCTGCCAAGGCGGGTGATCCCCCTCCGCGCCTCGCCCCTCCGCCTATGAAGCTTCGCGCCGTGTCGGGTCGCATCGAGGCCCCGCTGTGGGGCCTCCCTAGCGAAAGGACACTTACATGAGCATCACCACCAAGCAGCCGACATACCGAGTTTATGCGGTGACAAAACGCGGCGAGAAACCGCACTGGCAGGAAATCGGCGCAGCCTGGACGCACGGCGACGGCAAAGGCTTCAACCTGAAACTCGATTATCTGCCTCTCAACGGCGCAGAAATCACCGTGCGCGAACCGAAGCCGAAGGAAGCCAACGACGGCAGGGACGGTGCCCAATGAGCGGGCACGCCGTCATCATCGGCACCGTGACGCGCGGAGGGGCCGCAAGGCCCCTTCGCGACGGCGCGATGATCCGCCGCCACATCGCGGCGAATTTCTATCCCACGCCGCCGGAGGCAACACGGGCACTGCTTTCGGTCGAGAGCTTTGACGGCAGCATTCAAGAGCCTGCTTGCGGCCAAGGCCATATCAGCCGCGTGCTGACAGCGGCAGGGCACAACGTCATCAGCACTGACCTCAACGCGTGGGGCTTTGGCGAAAGCGGCCATGACTTTCTGCGGCAAGCCGAACCGCTGGCGAAACACATCATCACCAATCCGCCTTATGGGCACGGCTTGGCCGACGCTTTCGTGCGCAAGGCGTTGACGCTCACGCGCGAGACGGGCGGCAAGGTGGCCATGCTCTTGAACCTGGCGTCACTGGCGAACGAGCTACGCACGCCACGCTGGCGCAAAACGCCGCCCGCGCGGCTGTATGCGATCGACGGCGTTGTTTGCTGGCCCGACCCGACGCGCACGCCGCCGGAACACTTCAAGGCCCAGCGTTATGTTTGGGCCGTCTGGGAGCCAGAGCATCGCGGCGCGGCGCAATTTTGGTGGCTGTCGGCGGCAGAATTCCGCGACGCCTAATCCGCCGTCACTCGACTCCTTCGGTGCCAACGCTGACGCCGAGGGAGTTCAGGACTCAGCGGAGAGGCGGGGGAACCGGCGCATCGAGTTCCGACGCCAGCGGGGGACTGTCGGCCGCCGCGTTCCGCGCCGATGCGCCCGCACCGAAAGCGTCCGGCTTCGGCATCGGAGGCGGCGCTGGTGTCCAGTTGGGCCTTAAAGCGAGCAGGTCGGCGATGATGTCGCGGTCTTTGGGATGCGCCTCGACATAGGCTTGCAGGGCAGGGCGAAGAATGGAGACAAGCCCTGGGCTTTTGTCGATTGAGGCGAGGGCAACCGTGCCGAGGATCATCGCGCGGCGCTGATCGCGTTTGCGGTTTTCGGCTTTGGCCGAGGCTTCGAGCTTGGCGATGCGCGCGCCCAGCTTGTCCTTCTTCGCTTTCAGCTCGGCGATACGGTCAGGCGTAAGCTTGTTCATAGGGCGGGATCACGTCGAGGCGGGAATATTCATATTGCACAGAATTGATTCGATGGCTAGATTCGGTAGCAGCAAAAGAAAAGAGAATGGCGCGGTTATACGTCGCTGCGCGACCGTGGCCCAAGTCGCCGAGACCTGTCAGAAAGCCCTGTCCCGCAGGGTGAAAAGTAGGATCAGTTCCGTTGAGAGCAAACCCCGTTCAGGGTGAGAGAACAAGCAATCCC
>Ga0181528_10001823_pt1 | contig 13147 bp, 10 predicted proteins | sample PEATcosm2014_Bin_47_FD_119742 | JGI IMG/M metagenome (GOLD analysis project Ga0181528, IMG submission 119742) | Peatland microbial communities from MTU Mesocosm Facility, Houghton, MI, USA - PEATcosm2014_Bin10_10_metaG | ecosystem: Environmental > Terrestrial > Soil > Wetlands > Peat | place... | reverse complement strand
GCGACGCGCAGGACCTCGGCCCGCGTGACGGCCGCCAAGGCTTTCTGATATTGCTGCGTGTAGTCGGGCGGAATATTGAAATAGCGGTATTCGGCCAGCCGCGGCATAAGGGACAATTGATTGTCGAAGGCGAAGGCCAGGCTGTCGGCCGCCGCGGCCCTGGCGGTTTTGAGCTCCTCCTCGGACACTTCCTGCACTCGTATTTTATTCAGCTCGCCGTAAACCGTGCGGAGCACTTTGGGTGTGAGAAACGGGCTGGCGATGTCGCCGGTCACTTCAAACAGCCCGGGATGGCCCAAAGCGGGCGTCCAGGAAGCGGACAGCGAATCGACATTGCCGTTTAGCAGCTGGTTCAGCCGGCCGCTCAGGACTCCGGCCATGATCTCGAGCGCGGGGTTGTCCTTGTCCAGCCGGTCGCTGGACACCCCACCGACGGCGAAAAAGGAGTGCGTGACGTCTTTCTTGACCGCCAGGAATTTTCCCGGCGCGCCCGGGTTACCGGCATCGGGGAAAGCGGGCACGGGAGCCTCGCCAGACTTCCAATCGGCGAAGAAGGCTTCCATGCGGATTTTCATTTCGGCGGGAACGAAATCGCCATGGAGAGCGACGATCACGTTCCCGGGAAAGAAGTAGCGCTTATGGAACTCGACGAGGTCACGGCGGTTGATGCGCTCCAGGTTGACGTATTCCACCTGTGCGCCGTGGGGGGAATGCTTGCCGAAAACGGTGGCCAGAAACTCGCGCCGCAGGATGGCCGCGGGATCGTCGTTGCGATGGGCGATCGCGTTGCGCAGGCGCACCTTCAGCAGATCGATGCGATCCTGCGGGAAGGTGGGCGCCGTCAGGCCGTCTTTGAGCGCATCCACCAAGCCATAGGCATTCTGTTTTAAACCCGTGAAGGAGATCGCCAGGAAATTCTCCGCTACCGTGCCCTGGATTTCGGCGCCCAGATCCTGGAACCTGCGAACCAGCCGGTCGCCCGGCTTGGTGGCGGCGCCGCCTTCCAGCATCACTTGCGTGGCGAAAGCCGCGAGGCCGGTTTTTTCCGGCGGATCGAAGGCGCTGCCGGTGCGCACCAGCACGGCGCCGTTAATCAGGGGAAGTTCGTGGTCTTCGAGCAATAGCAGGCGCAGCCCGTTGGGCAACGTGAATTCCTGGACGGCCGGAGACGCGATCGGCCGCAACTCGGGGAACTTGAGCTCGTTATAGCTCGGAAGGGCAGCCGCCGGCGCCGGTTTGCGCGGAGCGGGTGCGGGCTTGGGCGGCGGAGCTTGCGCCTCGGGCGGAGCTTGCGCCAAGGCGGTTGCCGCCAGCGCCAGAATTGCCACGGCGCGCGTCACGGTTGCTCCCCTGGATTGGATGCGGCACGGCCCGGTTCCGGCGGGCCGGTGAGATAAGCGGTGGTGCGTCCGGTAGGAACGAAGTACTCGACGGCAACGCGCTGAATATCTTCCGCCGTCAATCGGCCGTACTCGTCGAGGATCGCAAAAAACTTTCGCCAATCGCCATAACGGGCGTAGACAAGCGGCAGAACGGCGGCCAGTTCGCGATTGCCGGCGAGCAGCCGCATGAATTTCGCGCGCAGGATGTTTTTGGCGCGGGCCAGGGTTTCCGCGTCGACCGGTTTCGACTGCAGGCGGGCCAGCAACGCGTCGATCGCCCGGCGATTCTCTTCCACGGTACGACCCTTCTCGGGAACCGCCGACAATACGAACAGGCTCACATACCGGCCGGACGGAAAATTGGCAACGGCTTCCACAGTTTGAGCGATGCGCCGTTCTTCGACTAATTCGCTATGCAACCAGCCGGTCCGCTGGTCGCCCAGGATGGTGCCGACAATGTCCAGGGCCGGGTCGTCGCGGTGCGTTTCAGCCGGCCGTTTATACCCGATCATCAACAGCGGCTGAGAGTCGCTCCAAATAGCGACGGTTTTCGGTCCGGCCTGCGGCGGTTCGTGCGCTTCCATCGGCCGCGGACGCATCCTCGCCGGAATGGGACCGAAATACCGTTCGGCGAGGCGTTGGGCGCCGGCCGGGTCGACATCTCCGGCGATGGCGACGATGGTGTTGGCCGGTCCGCCATAGGTATCGAGGAAGGCTTTGGCGTCGGCGAGACGCAAGGCTTCCACATCGCTGCGCCATCCCAGCACAGGATTGCGGTATGGCAGATTCTCGAACGCCGTGGCCAGCAGGGACTGCCGTAATCTGGCCGGCGACTGCGGTCCCATGAGAGCGGCGATGTCATTCGACAGCTTCCGCCGTTCGCGGTAAAAATCGCGAAAGACGGGGTGGGCCAAACGCTGCGACTCCAGTACAAACCAGAGCTCGATGCGGTTGGAGGGCAGGCTGTAAGAAGTTTCGATGGAATCGGGCGTGGCGTGGGAATCGATGCCTACGCCGCCGTTCTCCTCGATGGCGCGCAGATATTCGCCGGTATTTTGTTCGCGGAAGGCCGCGTTCAGCGCGGGAGCTTCGCCGGCTTCCAGCAAGGCGAGTGCGCCGGGACTGGATTTCAGGCCCTTGCCGCGTTCTTCGTCTACGCGATCGAACACGGCTTCGACTTCGTCGAGGGCCTTTTTTTCCGCCGGCCAATTCCTGGAGCCAATGGCTTCCGTGCCGTCGAATGCCAGGCGCGCGATCAAGCTGGCCAGGCCGGTCTTGCCAGCGGGGTCCTGCGCCGACCCGGCAGTCACGTAGGTATGGAAGGAGACGGCGGGGGCCTGGTGGCGCTCCGCGAGGATGAAGTGCATGCCGTTCGAGAGGGTGAACTCGGTGACCTTTTTTTCATAATCGTGGAGCTCCTGCGCGGGAAGAAATAGGGCGCCCGAAAAAAGGAGGGTAGCGAATCGAAATCCGATCAAGTTCAACAGACTCCTGTACCTCTAATGAGGATAGCAGGGGCGTGGCGCAGGCATTCCTGTTCGATCACCCGCCCGACGTGAGTCTCGGCGCTGCAGACTGAGCCTGCGCTATGCGCCCGAGCTGCCTATGCCTCCGCCTCTATCATCGGGCGACCCGTTCGCCTCGGCGACATTGTGAAATCGGAAAATTATGTAATCGGCTAGTAAGACATTAATATTGTGAAGTGTTTTAAATTCGGGTTTAGACTCTGACTTCCTGAGGTCTCCCCTGGGTATTTTGAGCGCCGAGGAATCGGATTCAGCCGCTATGAAGGCCGAAGAAACGGAAGTTTCTCATAGGCGGCATGCTGACGGGGATCCGGAGGCGGAATCCTTCCGATTCGATTTCATGCAGTTCGATGGCCGCGGCACTGCCCTCCTATGTGCTTTTATCTTTGCGTCTTTGCGCCTTGGCGAGAAACCTAAAGACGTTCCGGACGTGGAACCGTTTGGGCCAGAGAAGATATCTCTCGCCAAGGCGCCAAGACGCAAACGGTCGGAAAGACACCCTGCGGGGTTTGCCACGACCCTTCGGGCGAGGTCCTCTTGATTCCCCTGTCCTCTCAGGTTTGCGTAGCTCGCTCTCGTCGCGCCGGGAATAGTCCCGGCGCTGCAGCTAAAGGCCTGCGCCACGTCGAACTTACTTAGTACGAAAGGGCAACGTTATCGAAAGTTGATCTAGAACCGCGAGTACCTTCCAGGTACCGTCATGACTGTTTCCGCCCTATGTTCCCTCGCATAATGGACTCGTTCGCGAAAAGTACACAACAAGGGAACGAGTCACGTATGGAATGGTCGGAAGAAGCGGAAAAGATCGAGGGTATCAACGGCGATCGCCGGCAGGATCGCCGTTATGGTATCCAACTCGATCTACGATGGAAACTGATTCGCCGCCGGCGGGTATTGGAAACTGGTGTCGGACAGACCGTCGACTTGTCGAGCGGCGGGATCCTCTTCGTCCCCGGCCGCGCCTTACCTGTCGGCCTCAATGTAGAACTGTCGATCACATGGCCGGTGCTGCTGCGCAATGAAGCGCCGATGCAATTGATCGTTTCGGGGCGGATTGTCCGGACCAGTCCCGGCGGAACGGCCGTAGAGATGGCGCAGCACGAATTCCGAACCATGAGCACATCGAGTGAGCAGCGCGGAAAACAAGGATCCACATCGTCCTCGCCATCGATGCTCCTGCCTAACGGCGCCGGCGGAAACGGCCTCGGCAAGTATCGGTAAAGTCTCAGCCCTGGCGGCCGCGGCGTGCCAGCGCGGTCTCGGGCGTGCTCCAGCTGCTGGGCGGAGGCGGGGGAGGCGGCGGCGCCGCCGGTACGGCTTCCGGAACGGGCGGCTTCTTCACCTTACGATCCAAACGGATGGCGATGAAGGAATCGCGCGCCTTGTTGTACTTGGGTGTGCCCGGTTTACCTTCGACGGTGGCCCATTCCTCGGGAGTGATCTCCTGCAACAGCGGAAGGTATTTCTGGTAATAGTTGCGCATCCGCTCCTGGACCGGCTTGAAAGTGGAATGGTAGAGCTGAAACAGAATCTCATCGGGCGCGGCCGCGTTCATGATCTGATACACCTGGGAGGCTTTCTTGACGCGCGCGGCGCGCAGCGAAGTCTCCAGTTTCTTGGCGCGCGTCTCCAGCTTTTGCCAGGGTTCGAGTTCGGCCTTGGTCATTTCCAGGGTCTTGACGAACGCCTGCTTTTCCTTGGGCGAAAGCTTCTCGGTCAGGGCGTACAGGAACGGCCCGAAGCGGGCGGTGCGGGAGGGCGGATCGTCGGGCAGGAGGCGGCCGTTCTTCTCAAATCGCTGAATGCCCGGAAGGTTGAGTTTGGGCCCGGCGAGCGCCGGCGAAAATAGCGCCAGCAAACCGGCTTGTTCGAGCGCGGCGAGGATTGCCGAGGGGTTGTCTTCCATAGCGATCCGCTTCAGCTCTTCAGTCAGGACGCGGGCGGGAATGAGCTTCTCCACTTCCGCCTCGCGGGCATTGGCCACCTGCATCTGGGTGCGTTCCTCGACGGTGAATTCCAGACGCACCCGGAATCGAATGAGCCGCAGAAGGCGCGAGGGGTCGTCGTAAAAGCCGTAGGTGCCGGTGGCGCGGAGCTCGTGGCGTTCGATATCGGCCAGCCCGTTCATGGGGTCGAGCAGCAGGCCGCGCGAAGCCTTATTGAGACTGAGGGCAATGGCGTTGCAGGTGAAATCGCGGCCCCGCAGGTCTTCCTGAATGGTGGCCGGGGAGACCTGCGGTTTGCCGCCGGTGCGGGCGTACTTCTCCTGGCGGGACATGGCGACCTGTACAGTAGCCCCGGAGGGAAACACCAGTTCGGCACTCTTGCGGGTCTCATCCTGCGAAACGGTGCGCGCGCCGGTGCGCTCGCAGATGCTTTTGGCCACCTTGAGGGCCGGACCCTCGACCACGAAATCGAGGTCGCGAATCCGCAGGCCCGCCAGCATGTCGCGCATGGCGCCCCCGGTCAGGAAAAGGTTCACGTTGGACTGCGCCGCAGCCACCTGAACCTCTTCCACCACCCGGTTCTGGTCCGGACTCAGGTGGCTCTCCAACATGTAGATGTAATCGCTCATCGATGGCTCTCTCTCGCCGGCGGTCCCGGTAAGGACCGCTTCAAGCCCTGGGGTGGTGCTCCTCAACCGTCTGCCGAAGTCTCGACCGCATCACGTGGGTATAGATCTGCGTGGTCGAGATATCGGAATGGCCTAGCATGACCTGCACGCTGCGCAGGTCGGCCCCGCCTTCCAACAGGTGGGTGGCAAAGCTGTGGCGCAGAACGTGGGGTGTAAGCCCATGAAAAATACCGGCTTTCCTGCCATGTCCGGCTAACAGCTTCCAAAAGCCCTGGCGGGTCAGGCAGCCGCCGCGGGCGGTGACAAACAGGTAGCGGCTGGCGCGGCCCGTGAGCAGGGCGGCGCGCCCGTCTTTGAGGTAAGCCTCCACGGCCCGGATTGCGTCCTTCCCTGCAGGTATCAGCCGCTGTTTATTGCCCTTGCCGGTGGTGCGGACAATGGCCAGGTCCAGGTTGCAATCGCCCAGCCCCAGACGGCACAACTCGGACACCCGCAGACCGGTGGCGTAGAGCAATTCCAGCATGGCGCGGTCTCGCAGGCCGGTCGGCCGGGTAGTGTCTATAGCCTGGATGATCTTTTCGATATCCTGCAAATTCATAAACTTAGGAATATTGTGCCACTGCTTTGGGGTACCCAGGTGCTCAGTGGGATCGCTGGCTATCCGGCCCTCCCGCAGGAGGAACCCATACAGCCCGCGAAGGGTGGTGAGATGGCGGGCGATGGAGCGTTGACTGAGGCCGGACCGGTATAAATAATCGAGATAATGACGGAGCTGTTCCGGACCTGGCGGTTCGCTGGAATCCCCCACGTATGCGCTCCATTTCGACAGGTCGAGAGTGTAGGCATCCAGCGAGTTGGCGGAAAGGCCTTTCTCGATCCTGCAAAAATTGAGGAACTCGAGCATCGTGCCCGGCAGGGGAGCCGTTGCGGCGTGGAGCGCTCCAGACATCGTGCCAATGATACAATAAGCCGCGAAATGTTTGAAACATAGTTGTTGCGATCGAGGAACTTTTGGCCAGCTCCACGACAAAAAAGGCGCTGATCCGCCGTTTTCAGCGGGAAACTCTCGCCGGATACCTAAATCCGGTTACGTTTCTGCAGCCGGAGGGGGTCGAACTGCTCTCCGCCGAAGGCCAGGTATCGGTGCTACCCTACCCGGAGGTCCGCATGGTCAGTTTCGTGCGGGAGTTCGATTCGCCGGAGGGCGAGGAACGGCAGGTTTTCCAGACACGGCCCAAGATGGCCGGTCTTTGGGTTCGTTTGCGATTCCGCGATGGCGAGATCATGGAAGGCATCCTGCCAAACAACCTCCTTCAACTGGAACACCACGGATTTGTGGTGGTGCCTCCCGATCCGTTCGGCAATCGGCAAAAAGTCTTCGTTCCGCGGACGGCGCTGCTCGGCGTGGAAGTTCTGGGAGTGGTCGGAAGCCCGCTGAAAAAGCCCAAAGCGAAGGCCGAATCGACAGGCCAGATTGGGTTGTTCGATGAGCCGTAAGGACCGCCGAATCGAACGAATACGGTATACTGGGTTTTAATACAAACTAGTCCCGAGTTGGAGGTTTTATGAAGCTTCGTAGCTTGGCGCTGACGATTGCCGGACTCGTCATGTTCGCCGCCAGTGCCTTGGCACAGGTCACCACGATAGAGGGCACCGTGACAGGTATGGACGGCAAGCCCCTTCCAGGGGCGATCGTCAAGCTCCACCGAACAGACATCAAGTGGGACTCCCAGTTAAAGACCGATAAGCGTGGTCATTATATTCACACTGGGGTGCCGGCGGGCGGAACGTATGAGATTACGGTAATCGTCGACGGCAAGGAAGTCGATCGCCTGGGCAATGTGAAGTCGACGATGGGGGACCATCCGCCGTCGGATTTCGACCTTCGCAAGACTGCGGCGCAGAACAGCGGCAAGAACGAAATGGTCAAGCAGGCGATGGAAACCGGCCAGGTGTCGGATGACTTGAAGAAGCAGCTGACAGCGGAGCAGAAGGCCGCGCTCGAGAAATCGATGGCCGAGAATAAGGGCAAAATGCAGAAGCAGAAGGCCCTTAACGATTCGTTTAACGAAGGGCTCACGGCCCTGCAGGCGGCGCAGCACGAGACCACGCCGGAAGGCAAGGCCACGCAGTATCAGACCGCGGTGACCGCGCTCGAGAAGGCCAAAGACGTGGACGCCACTCAGCCGGCGGTATGGTCGAACCTGGGCGACGCTTACCTGGGCCTGGCGGGCACCAAAACCGGGGCGGATTTCGACGCTGCTACGGCCAAGGGTATCGAGGCCTACAGCAAGGCTATCGAGCTGAAACCGGACGATCCGGCCACCCACAACAACTATGGTCTGGCGCTGGCCAAAGCCAAGAAATACCCCGAAGCCGAGGCGGAACTCAAGAAGGCTGCCGACCTGGATCCGGCGACGGCCTTTCAGAGGTACTACAATCTGGGCGCGCTGTTAAGCAATATCGGTCAGTCGGAGCCGGCTTCCAAGGCGTTCAAAGCGGCTATCGATGCCGCTCCCGACAATCCTAAGAACGCGGAATCTTATTTTCAGTACGGAATCACTCTAGTGGGGCAGGCGACGGTGGACAAAGACGGCAAGTTCGTCGCGCCGCCGGGAACGATCGAGTCATTCCAGAAGTATCTGGCGCTCGCCCCCAGCGGGCCGAATGCGCAGGCGGCCAAGGATACGCTGACGCAGTTGGGCAGCACCATTCAGACGGAATTCAAGAATCCCAACGCCCAAAAGAAGAAGAAATAAGTTCTAACGATCCGGGGCTGGATCGCGCGATCCGGCCCCGACCGCATGTTCTCCGCTTTCATCCGCGAGTTTCTCCTTCCGCTGCTGTTCTTTCTGTTCCTGCGCTCGATTCTGGGCAGATTCTTTAGCGGTTTTCGACGTTCGGCCCCACCCGGCGGCAAACCTTCGCCGCCTCCTGTACGCACCGGCGGAACTCTCTATAAGGATCCGATCTGCGGCACTTATGTCTCGAGCGATTCCGCCATCGCCCAAAATATTCGCGGCGAGACGGTGTACTTCTGTTCGACGGAATGCCGGGACAAGTATCGCGCGGGAAATTGACCTGCGACGGTTTCGCGCGGGCTTGAGGCGGGAACAGCCAGGATCTCTCGCGGAGAAGCAGAGGCAGCAGAGAAAAAACTCCTGATGTTATGGAATTGCCCTGGGCCCGCAGACCGCTTCCTCACGGTCGCGGCTCGGAAACGGATTGTGCCGACACTGTCCCGGCGATATGGCAGGAGTCTAATTCAACAGTCTGCCTTGCCTCAAGTATGCCGGCGTTTCAACATCGTCGAGATCCAGTATGGGCTCGGGCTCTACCATTAATTCGGGCTCCGGCTCGATGTGGCGCTCCATGATGGGAAGCGCGGGTGGAGCGGGGACGGGTTGCGGCGCCGCGACGGGGTCCGGCAAGCGGGGTTGCACGCGGATTTCCGGCACCTTGTTGCGGTCGGGCAGCGGGGAGTTCTCCGGCTGGAAACCGGTGGCGATCACCGTGATCTTGACGGAGTCGGCCATCGACTCGTTCATGATCACGCCGAAATTGATCTGCACGTCGTCGCAATCGGCGGCTTCGCGGATGATGGAGCAAGCCTCGTTGACTTCGTGCAGGCCGAGACGGCTCGATCCGGTGATGTTGATGAGGATGCCGCGCGAGCCGGAGATGCGCGAGTCTTCGAGCAGCGGACAACTGATAGCCTGGCGCGCCGCTTCCACCGCGGCCTTTTCGCCGTGGCCGATGGCGGTGCCCATCATGGCATAGCCCATGCCAACCATGGTGGCCTTGATGTCGGAGAAATCGCGGTTGATCAGGCCGGGCGTGACGATGATATCACTGATGCCCTGGACGGCCTGCCGGAGCAGATCGTCGGCCACTTTGAATGCCTCGAAGAAGCTGGTGCCGCGGGGCACGAGCGCCAGCAGGCGGTCGTTGGGAATGGCGATCACGGTGTCCACGGTGGACGCGAGACGGCCCAGTCCGTCTTCGGCCAGGCGCATGCGGCGCGGACCTTCGAAGCCGAATGGCTTGGTGACCACGGCAACGGTGAGCGCGTCCAGTTCCTTGGAGAGCGACGCGATCACGGGCGCGGCTCCGGTGCCGGTGCCGCCGCCCAGTCCCGCGGTGACGAACACCATGTCGGCGCCCTGCAGAAGCTCGACAATCTGGTCGGTATTCTCGAGGGCAGCCTGGCGGCCGATCTCGGGGTTCGAGCCGGCGCCCAGCCCTTTGGTCACGCGGGAGCCGAGCTGCAGTTTGTTGGGCACCTGGCAGGCGCTAAGCGCCTGCAGGTCGGTATTCATGGCGTAAAACTGCACGCCCTCCAACCCTTCCTCCACCATGCGAGCCACGGCGTTGCAACCGCCGCCGCCCACGCCGATCACTTTGATGCGCGTGCCGAGGCGCATTTCCTCTTCGATCTCGTATTTCAAACCGTCGATATCGTCGTCAATCAGGCCCATGGATTTCCTCCTTACAAAATCTTTCCCAAAATCCCGCGCTTCGCCTTCTGTTCCTGCGTCTTCAATTTGGCCGAATACATCGCCAGCCCGGCCGCTACAGTCCACTCCGGACGATCCATACTCTCCGGCCAGTGGCGGATTCCCACCGGCAATCCGAAGCGCGCCTGGCACTGCAATACGGAGTCGGCTACGTCCAACAGCTCCGGCAATCGCGAGGCGCCGCCCGAGAGAAAGACGCCGCCGACCAAGGCATGTTCCATCCCCATGCGGGTGAGTTCGGAGCGGACGAAGCGGAATAACTCCTCGGCGCGCGCCTGCAGAATTTCATTCACGAAACGGCGATCGGCGTGGCGGTATTCGCGGCTTTCGGGGGTCGGCAGATCGACCACGGCATTGGCGGCGCTCGACGATGCCATCGCCGAGCCGTACTCCCGCTTCACGGTTTCGGCGTCTTGGAAACTCAGGCAGAGGCCCTGCGCCAGATCGCGGGTGAAGTGATCGCCGGAAATCTTGACGTGGGACGCCAGATGCATCGCGTCGCCGTAATACACCACCAGTTCGGTGGATTGCGAGCCGATATCGACCACGGCGATGCCCTGCTTGCGGTGCTCGGGCAACACGGCCGCGTAGGCCGCCGCCAGACCTTCGAAAACAGTCTCGTCCACGGTGAGGTGAGCGTGATTCACGGCGGTGACCAGGGCGGCGTGCTCCTGCACGGAACACATGAGCAGGTGCACGTTACTCTCCAGGCGGGCGGCGTCCATGCGGACAGGATTGCGGTGGCCGGGATGGTCATCCACCACGAAATCCTGTGGGAACACCTGCAGCAGCATGCGATCCTCCTGCAACTGCACGCGGGTGGCGCGATCGAGCACGCGATTGATATCGCGCTGCTCGATCTCGCGCACGTATCCCATCTCCAGCACGCCGCGGCTATTGGCGCCGCGGACGGTGGGTCCGCCCATGCCGGCCACCACCGATTCCACCGCGGTCCCGGCCGTCGATTCCGCCTCCGAAAGCGCCACCAGAATCGATTCGGTGACGGCGCGCTGGTCGAAGATCTTGCCTTTCACCCAGCCTTGCGAGGGCGCTACTCCGCACCCGATGAGGCGCAGCCGGTTCTTTTCGAGAACACACACCGCCAGGCGTGTCTGGCTGCTACCCACGTCGAGTCCCGCTGCAATAATCGGCTTCCCTGCCATTACACTTCGAATCCTATTCTCTTGCCGTGATGCGGTCGTCAAGCCGCAAGTCGAACACTCTCACTTCCGGAGAGTGCTTGCGGATTTCGGGGTAGTGCTTGAGGAAATTGCGGTACCGGGACCCCAGGTTATCTTCGCCGAGGATGAGTTCCAGCACGCGGCCACCGACCTCGGCCACGATGCGAATATTGCCGGGATCGGCGGCATTCACCTCGGAAACATCTTTCATGGAAGCGCCCAGCGCCTCCTCGACATCGAGCAGGGCGCGCACGGCATCCATGCGCCGCTCGGGCGGATCTTCGGCCCGCACGCCGCCCAGAACGGGGAACGTGAACTGCGCCTGCGGAGGCGGTTCGAGCAGCATTCCCTGGGCGTCGATCAGCATGACGGTCGACTGCACTTCGACGAAGGCGATGGGCTTGCGTTCGCGGATGCGCACCGACAAGTGGTCCGGCCAGACGCGCGAAACGGCGGCGTCTTCCACCCAATCGATGGCCAACAGGCGCCGGCGCCGCTCATCGAGGGGTACGGCGAAAACGCTGTGATCGGCGTCCTGGGCAAAAATGCGCTGCACTTTGGCGCGCGATCCGTAATGGAGCCCGTCGATAGAGAGCGCCTCACGGCGATCGCGGGAGAGGACGAACTTGGGATCGTCGATGAGATAGCGATGCACCAGGTGCACCGAGACGCCGGTGCAGATGGCCACCGCCAGGACGATCGGCCCGACGCGCCAGAGCACTTGGCGGAAGTTCGAAGTGTTTTTCTTCGATTCGCGCGCCATCCTATTCCCTGGCCCTCAGTTTCTCCAGCAGCTTGTCTCCGGCCTGCCAAACGTTGCCGGCGCCCAGCGTCAATACGGCATCGCCTTCGCGCGCCACGTTGGCCAGCGCGGCCACTCCGCGGTCGATTGTGCCGGCATATTCCGCACCACGATGGCCGAACTGACGGATGCGCTCTACCAGCGACTCAGCGGTGACGCCGGGGATCGGCTTTTCGGAGGCGGCATAGATATCCAGCACGAAGAGGCTGTCGGCCTGGTTGAAGGCGCCGGCGAATTCTTCCATCAGGTGAAACGTGCGGGTGTAGCGATGAGGCTGAAACAGCACGTGGATGCGGCGATAGCCGCACAGCCGCGCGGCATCGAGAGTGGCGCGAATTTCGGTGGGGTGATGGCCGTAATCGTCGATGACCGTAATGCCGCTCTCCACCCCGCGGGTTTGCAGCCGCCGATCCACGCCCTGAAACGTCGCCAGCCCTTCGCGGATAGCGTCGGGTTTGACTTCCAGCTCCAGGGCGACCACCACGGCCGCGGTGGCATTGAGAATGTTGTGGCGTCCGGGCACGGGCAAACGGAAATGGCCGAGATCGGTGGAACGGTAGCGCAGGCGGAAATCGCTCGCGAGTGCGCCGCAGGAAATCTCGCTGGCTTCCACGTCGGCCTGCGCGCTCGTGCCGTAAGTAATGGTGCGGCGGCGGATGGCCGGCAGGATGCTTTGCACGTTGGCGTCGTCCAGACAGACGATGGCGGCGCCGTAGAACGGCACTTTGTTGACGAATTCGATGAAGGCGGCGCGGATGGCGTCGAGCGACGGATAGTGGTCGAGATGCTCGCGGTCGATATTGGTGACCACGGCGACGATGGGGGCGAGCTTGAGGAACGAGCCATCGCTCTCGTCGGATTCGACCACCAGAAAATCGCTATGGCCGACGCGGGCGTTGGATCCGCCCATGGTGCCGACGCGGCCGCCGACCACGACCGTGGGATCGAGCCCGGCACTGTTGAGAATGGTGGCGGTCATCGACGTGGTGGTGGTCTTGCCATGGCTGCCGGCGACGGCGATGCCGTATTTCAGGCGCATGAGCTCGGCCAGCAGCTCGCCGCGCGGAATGATGGGGATCTGCAGGCGGCGGGCTTCGAGCAGCTCGGGATTCTGTTCGTCCACGGCGGAGCTCACCACCAGGGCGCGCGCGCCGGTGACGTTGG
>Ga0181528_10001817_pt1 | contig 13183 bp, 6 predicted proteins | sample PEATcosm2014_Bin_47_FD_119742 | JGI IMG/M metagenome (GOLD analysis project Ga0181528, IMG submission 119742) | Peatland microbial communities from MTU Mesocosm Facility, Houghton, MI, USA - PEATcosm2014_Bin10_10_metaG | ecosystem: Environmental > Terrestrial > Soil > Wetlands > Peat | place... | reverse complement strand
CGGACGGCGGCACGCTGATCGGCGTGGTCGGCGAATGCCGCCTGGTCGAGCTGGACGCCGCCGGCGCGGTGCGCCGCACGGTGCCCTTGAACACCTCGGTGAAAGAGCCCCACGCCGAGTTCCGCTTCTGCCGCAAAACGCCCGAGGGCACCTACCTTGTGCCGTTCATGGCGGAGGGCGTGGTGCGCGAGGTGGATGGCGACGGCAGGATCGTCCATGAGTTCCCGCGCGTGGCGAGTCCGGTGGCGGCGGTGCGGCTGGAAGACGGCCACACCCTCATCACCGGCGGCGGGCGCGTCACGGAGTACGACCACGCCGACCGCGTGGTGTGGCAACTGCGCCCCAGCGACGTGCCCGACCTCAACCTGGCCACGCTGGCGGGTGTGACGCGGCTGCCCAATGGCAACACCCTGGTGTGCAACTGGAACACCCGCGACGCCGACGGCCGGCTTGGCGCCCATGTCTTCGAGGTCACCGACGACAAGCGCGTGGTGTGGACGGTGAGCGGCACGCAGCTCGGCCAGGTGGCGCAGTGTCAGGCCCTTGACCAGGATCTGCGGCCGCTGCCGGGCTGGCGGTGAGCCGGCCGGCGCTCAACGACCGGCGGAATCCCGCTCGAAGCGCACCTGCGCCGGGATGGCGCTGACCATGGGCGACAGGTCGGGACCGATGGGCGGCCACGGCAGGTCGCCCCACCACTCCGGCTTGGCCCGCAGATAGAGCGACGCCGGCAGATCGTGGTCCGGCGGCACGGGCACGTCGCCGGGCACCTCGCTGCTCTCCCAGCGCGTGGTGTGGGTAGCGTAATCGAAGTTGCCCCAGCGCAGCAGGGTGGCCTTCACGTTGAGGTCGAGGGCCTGGGCCTTGGGCAGCGTGAACGGCTGCCCGCGATAGTCGGGCGGCGAGGCCGGCGCCAGCCTCGTGCCGTCGTGGAAGGTATTGCCCAGGTTGGGATAGCCGAGTTGATAGATGAGGTGGGTGCCGTTCCGGTAGGACGGTGTCTCGATGTCATACCGGCCGTGCGGCGCGCCTGGGAAGTCCGGGGTGCCCAAGACGTTGCCGACCACGTTGTAGTAGGTGTTGAAGTGCCCCAGCGCCACGCCGCGCAGCCCGTCGGTGGCTGTGGGGTGGGTGATCTTGATGCAGTTGCGGAAGAGGGTGTTGTGGCTCGACGAGCCGTAGTAGCCGTCGGCATTGATCATGGTCACCACGTTGCCCTCGGCCAGATTGAGCATGTTGTGCGACCCGTGGCTGAAGCTGATGTCGGCGCCGGTGGTGTCGGGCCCGCCTGAATTGACGCTACTGCCGTAGTTGTAGGCGATGACATTCCCCTGGCAGCCGCCCTTCGAGTCGCCCAGGATGATGCCGGGGAATCCGCCGTTGACCACGATGTTGTCCTGCACCAGGTTCCAGCAACTGTCGATGAAGAAGTCGATGCCCTCGTGATTCGGCCCGCCGGACCGGGTGCCGTGCGTGAAGCAGCCGCTGATCTCGCCGGCGCAGAAGGTGTAGAGGAGGAGCTGCCGGCTGCCCGAGTTCACGATCTCGACGTGCGTGAACCAGCAGCCCCAGGCCGTTTCGACGAAAGCGGCCGGTGTGCGCGTCCCGTCCAGATCGACGCTGAGATCCTCGATACCGATGCCCTCGATGAGCAGCGGCGAGTACGGCACCAGCTTGGGGCTCATGGCGCTCAGATCGAAGGGCAGCGGCGGCGTGAGGGTGACGCTGGTGAGCGTCTTGGCCACCACCTTGAACGTGAACGACATGGTGGGGTGGTCGTTCTCGCCGTTGAGGTTGTGCACCCACGGCGGGTTGACAGGATCGATGCGCACCAGCTTGCCGACGTTGACGCGCGAGGTGTCGGCCACCGTGACCGCCGTGCTGCCGCGCGTGGCGCCGGCGGTGATGGCCTCGCCCTTGGTGGGCCGCGGCCAGTCGCTGTCGCCGAAGCAGAGCGGCGCGTTGCCCTCCTTGACGCTCGACTTGAGGATCGTGGCGCCGGGTCCGTCGCCGCGCAGGGTGACGTGCCCCCGGTGCGCATCGCGCACGCGGCCGTCGAGGCGGTAGATGCCCTTCGGGAGGTAGACGACCTGCTCGGCGGGGCAATCGTTCAGCGCCCGTTGCAGCGCCGGCGAGCAGTCCGCGGTGCCGTCGGCGGCGCAGCGATAGGCCGGATTGTCGGTGGTGGCGACGTTGACGAAGATCTGGGTGCGGTGCGGGATGCCGCCCGGCACGCCCGCCACGGACCAGTCCATGCACCGCTCCGGCGGGATCGGCGAGGCGGCCAGGACGAGGGTGCACGACGCGAGCAGACCGAGCAGACAGCAGCGCATGACTTCACTCCGGCGGCGGCAACAGCCCCAAGTGCCTCATCCACTCGGCGCACGAGCGGGTCCAGGTGGAACACGGCTGATCGGATTGGCGCACGCCGAAGTCGTGGGCCGCTCCGGCGTAGACGTGCAGCTCGGCCGAGACGCCGGCGCGCTTGAGCGCCAGATACATGGCCACGCTGTGCTCGGGGCTGCTGATGAGGTCGTCGCCGCCATGCGCCAGGAACACCGGCGGCGTCTCGGCGGGCACTTCCAGGCTGGTCGCCACGCCGTCTCGATTCGGGTCGTTGAGATAACCGGAGTAGGCGGCGATGGCGAAGTCCGGGCGGCAACTGACCTGATCGATGGCGTCCCGCGGCTCGTAGCTGCGGCATTGACAGCGCGTGGCTGTAGCCAGCGCCAGATGACCGCCGGCCGAGAAGCCGATCGTGCCGATGCGATCCGGCGCGATGCCGAGCTCCCCCGCCCGGCCGCGCACCACACTCACGGCGCGTTGGGCGTCCTGCAACGGCCGCCGCGCCGGTTCGCGCTCCGGCTCGTCGGCGCGCCGCGGTACGCGATACTTCAGGATGATGCCGGTGACACCCAGCGAGTTCAGCCAGGCCGCCACTTCTTCCCCCTCCAATTCCCAGTAGAGATCCCAATAGCCGCCGCCGGGACAGATCAGCACGGCCGTGCCGGTGTTCTCCGTCGGCGGCGGCGGATAGACGGTGAGGGTGGGCTGGCTGACGTTGGTCAGCAGCCGCGTCGATACGGTGATCTCGACCTGGGCGCGGTCCAGCACGGGCGACGGGTGCCACTTCTCGGCCGGCAGGTCATCGCTCTCATCGGGCGGGCGGCCCGGCCAGAGGGGCAGCACGCTGTAATCCACGCTCATGGGTTCACCTCACGGCGCCGTAACCACCTCGAAGTCAGAGCCCTTGACCTTGCGTAGCTCCTCGTGGAGCACCGGGATGCGCTCGTCGGGCGCCACGGACAAGGCCCATTCGATGCCGTTGTCGGCCACCATCATGCCGTAGCGCTTGAGCGCCATGAGGATGGTGCGCGCCTCGGGCGAGAAGCCGCTGACGTCGAAATCCGCCCGCAGGCGGAAGCGCTCACCCATGCGCGGCAGATTGGGGTCGGTCAAGGCGCTGGCATAGTGCGTGGCCGGAGCCACGAAGGCCCGCTGGCTGCGGAGGATGGTGACGCGCAGGGCATGGTCGATGACGCCGCGTTTCAGCTCGTCGTAGCGCACGATGGCCGGGAAGAGCGGCAGTCCGGCGGCATCGGTCGACGTCCAGCCCAGCGGCCGCAGGGCGTTGCTCTTGAGGTCGAAAATGGAAGCCTGCGAGGCGCGCCAGCCGGTGGCCGTGTGCCGGAGCTGGTAGAACTCATACAACATGCGATTGACCGGGTCGACCACGCTGGCATGGCGGTCGCCGTCCTGGTGGCGCACGTCGCGCTGCACGTCGTCCAGGGTCAGGCTGGCCAACGCCGGATCGCGTTTGAAGCCCGCCGGCCAGCCTTCGATGGGCACGCCCGGCGGCAGGGGATAGGGGCCTTTGTCCGATTCGCCGGGGAAATCGCCCAATGCCACGTCGAGGCGCGGCTGGTTGGGCGGGACCAGGATGAAGGCCATGTCGGCGTTGTAGCGCAGCGGCTTGTCGAGCCCCACCGACGCCACGATGGCCTTCGAGTTGGGAGGCACCGGCCAGTCCGTGACGAGCTGATTCCAGGGGTTGTCCGGCGGGAAGATCTCCAGCGCCGAGCAGATGGCATCGGCCTGCGGCGTGTTGAACAGCACCGGCTCGGTGATGGCCGGCATGACCGCGGCTCGGATGCGCGCCAGCCGCGCCGGATCGATGGCCGGTGCCGCGGGCCTGGCGCCGGCCGTCGGCACCGGCACGGCGGTCAAACCCAGCGGGGTGACCACCAGATCCACCGTGGCCTCGCCGATCTTGCCGGTGACGTGATAGCCGGCGCCGCCGGGAGCCGGCGCGGGCGCGGCTTCGGCCTCCGCTCCCACCAGCATCATGTCGGTGAAGTACAGCGTCGGGGCCTGGCCCTCGGCGGTGGCCACGTACCAGCGCAGGACGTGCGCCAGGTCGGGGGCTGAGCCGTTGGTGTTGGTCATGTCGCCGATGGGCAGACTCACGTCGTTGCGGCCCGGCTTGAGCACGAACGGCACGTCGACGCGCGTCGGGAAGCCGGCGGTGCGCTGATGGCGGATGACGAGCGTCAGCGCGACATCGGCCTGGCTGGGATTGAGCGCCGCGAATTCCAGCGCCGTAAACGGCTTCCAGTTGGTGACGCGCGCCATGCGATCGCCGAACGTGTCGCCCGGCGCGAAGATCACCTTCAGGGCGCGCCCCCCGAGGGCGGCGACGTCCTCCATGGCGAACTTGGTCTGGCCGTCGCTGGCCGTGTCGCTGGGGATCTGGCCCTGGCTGGGAGCCAGCAACGCCTCCCGGCGCGGCGCGGCCCAGCTCGCCACGGCCAACAGCCCGACCATCAGGACGACCCGTCTCGACACCATCATGACCTGTCTCCCGAAGCCATCACCGCGTCCGCACATCGACCCGCACGGCGCTCATGGCCGGCACGTCGAGCGTCATGGCGCGTCCCTCGACGTGGCGCGCCGGCCATTGGCCGAGGCTGAAACGGTCGGCGCCGCTGTATTCGTAGACCGTCGCGTCCTGCGCCGGGACCGCCCGCGTGAAGCGCACCGTCACCCGCGCGTCCTTGGCGGCGCGCTTGTTGATCAGCACCACCGACACGCGGCCGTCGCGCGGGTCGCCGAAGGTGTGGACTGACACGTCCTCGGGCGCGCTGCAGGTGCTCGGCAGGTAGCGGTCACCCACCGCCGTGTGCTTGCCGTCGGGGTTGCGGAACAGCTTGTAGGCGAACCACTGCGAGCTGTTGGGGGTCGGGAAGAGCCACAGGAAGGCGTAGTCCAGCCCTTCGCGGGCGAACACGCCCAGCAGCTCGGCCTGCGCCACGCCGCCCGACACATCCTGCTCGCCGCCGAAGTTGTACTCGCCCAGGCTGAGCTGCAGGCCGGGGTCGGCTTCATCGACCCATGCGTGCATCATGCGCAGAAGGGCGATCTTGTGGTCGGTCTCCTGGCCCATCCAGCTCGGATCGCGCCAAGTGGGGTCCCACAGCACGCGCGTCTCCTGCACGCGCGCCTCCATGGTCTTGGCATCGCCCGGCGCGCCGGCCTGGTAGATGCCGGTCTGGGGGTAGAAGTGGAAGTCCAGGATGTCCAGCAGCCGCTGGCCGGTGCGTTGCTCTTCTTCGTGGAGCTTGGCCAGATACCACTTGGCCAGCGGCACCTTGCCATGGGCGACGAAGTCCGGCGGTGCCTCCCACGTGCCCTTGCCCTGCGTCACGAGGGCGCGGTCCAGGCCGGAATAGAAGTAGGCCGTCCAGCCCCATGCCGTCGGCCCGGCGATCTTGACGCTGGGGTCGATGGCCTTGAGCTGCCGCGCGCACGTGATGGTGCGAGCCAGGAAGTCGTCGTAGCTGAGCGGCTGCGTGATCATGCCGCGATGCGTGTCCTGCCAGAGCATCGGCTCATTATCCAGCGCCACCACCTTGATGCCGCCCTTGTCGGCCGTGCCGTAGCCGAGCTTGTCGATCAGGAAGCGCAGGAACTCCGTCTGCTCGGCGGGCGTGACGGCCACCGAGGTGTCGTCGGGATTGGCCGTGATGTCGCGCACGACGCGCTTGCCGTTCTTGTCCAGCAGCCAGTGTCCGGCGTCGTCCTTGACGGACTGCCGGCCGCTGCCGGCGTTGGGGTGCGGATCGGTGGGCTGCGCCTGGCCGGCCCAGGAGTCCTGGTCGGGGTACTTGGCCGTGTCGAAGGCCACCGACGTGCCGTCCTTGGCGACACGGCCCATGATGGGGATGGTGAGGTAGCTTCCCAGCCCGGCGGCCTCGTTCTCGCCGTGGAAACGCGCCAGCCAGGTGCTTTCCGGCGGCGTGTCGGTGCCGTCGTTCTGGTAGAACCAGTCGGCGCCCTTGGACGAGAAGCCGTGCCGCCAGTTGAAGGGGCTGACGCCGTTGCCGCCGGCCCGCAGCATGGTCAGACCGGCCTCCTGCGCCGCGCGGCGGTCGCCCATCGAGGCGCCGTAGATGAAGGGGCTGATGGGCTTGCCGGCGGCGTCCAGATCGATGTCGGCGCTGACCGGCGCGGCGTCGGCGGCCAGGGCGCGTGGCGTGCGCGCCAGCGGCAGGCTGACCCACTGTGAGTGCAGCCGCGCGGCGCGGTTGTCGAAGCCGATGTCATCGATCAGCAGGCTGAACGAGCGCGGGTGCGGATCCCACGTCTGGATCTGCAATTCCCAGGCTTTGCGCGGGTCGAAGGCGGTGGCCTTGACGGCGTAGATGTCGGCCAGCGGAATGACCACCTCGTGCCATGCGCCGTCGCGCAGCTCGGGGCAGTATTCAAGGGCGCTGACGGCGCCGGTGGGCTCCTTGTTGTTGGACTCCAGCATGACCGTGAAGTCGTACGGCTCGTCGGCGATCAGCTTGGCCCAGAAGCTCAGGTTGCGGTAGGTGCGGATGTCGTCGCCGGCCTCCGGCGGCCACCAGCCGTACCAGTTCCAGCCGCCGCCGATGTAGCCGCTGCCCTCACCGTGCAATTCGAGCGCCACCTTGCCGCTGTGCGCCTCTTCGCTCTGGGCGCGCAGGAAGTTGAGCCCGCCATTGGGCGCGCACCACCCCAGCCCGCCGCCGAAACGCTCGCCATCCCACACCGTGCGCTGCTCATCGCGCCCGGCCACGGCCAGCGGCACGGCCTGGCTGCTGAGCCGTCCCTGGTCATCCTCGGCCACCACGCCCAGCACTTTCGTGCCGGCGGTGAGGGCCTGCGGCAAGGTGTAGTGGTTGCCCCAGATCTTGTCGCCGGCCTCGCCGTCATCGTGCTTGCCGTCGTCGAACAGGGGCAGCTCGCCGCCGCCGATGGCGCTCAGGTCGGCGTAGACGCGCTTGACGCTGCCGCGGCGCGTGGTGGCCGTGCCGCGCAGGGTGAGCACCGTGCCGCTTTCGCCTTCCATCACGCTCAGCGGGCTGACGGACGCCGCCAGCAGCAGCGGACCGCCCTTGGTCCACAACAACCGGCCGCGATAGAGCCCGGCGCGGCCCAGACCGAGGTAGACGCCCCGGCCATCGAGCGCCGTGGCCCAGGCCGTGGCGACGCGCACGTGGGCGAAGGGATCCACGGCGTTGGCGACCACCAGCACGCCATGCACGGGCGCCGGCACGGCCGTTTGCAGCCCGCCGGTGACGTCGGACCACGACTGGCCGTAGTTGTCGCTCATCTCGACGGTGAAGATGCGATCGTCGGTGCCGCGGATGGCTTGCCGGTTCTCGCGGAACACGAACTCACCGGCGGCGCCCAACATGCGCGTGTGCTGCTCCATTTTGTAAGCCCAGGAGTGCCCGGCGTCGGTGCTCTTGGAGAAGCCATGGTGCTTGGAGGAAAAGAGCACCTCGCCCACCTGCGCCAGCGGCATGGGACCCGGGAAGTAATCCACGTCGCCGGTGCCCGCCTGCCATGTGGCGCCGGCGTCGCTGGTGACCAGGATGCCGTCCTGCACACGCGACGCCATCACCCAGCGCTGCGCGTCCACCACCAACGGATACTGCCCCTTGACCTCGCGCGGCAGCACCGACGCGGTCCAGGTGAGACCCGCGTCGTGGCTGACGAGCAGCGCCTTGCCGGCCTGGGCGCCGGCCAGCGCCAGCGTCGGCGCCGCGGGGGCGAAGAGCAGGCTGGCCACGGCGCCGTCGCTGACCCTCGTCCAAGTGCGTCCGCCGTCGGCGCTGCGCAGCAGGCCGCCGCCGGTCTCGGCCGCCAGCATGACGTTGGCGTCGGCCGGGGAAACGGCCACGGCGCACGGCGCGGTCAGGCCGTCGAGCGGGGTCCAATGATTCCCCTGGTCGTCCGAGCGGAACGCGCCGCGACCGTCGACGATGGCCGCCACGACGTGGTCGGCGCCGCAGGCCAGCTCGAGGATGCCGCGCCCGTCGCCGGGGGGCAGCGGCAGCGCCTCCCAGCGCACGTAGCCGGCGCCGTGGGCCACGGTGGCCAGACAAAGGGCAAACAACATCGCACGCGCACGCGCCATGACACCCTCCGCATGCAAGCAATTTGGCCATCGCCGCGGATTGACCTGCGCGTTTTCGAGCCTCTCATTGCGCCGGCGCGGGAACCTCCAGCCGCGGCGTGGCCCAGGACGCCCAGTCGTAGTCGTACGGGCCCATCGAGTCCGTCACCAGCGTCAGCAGCACGTCCTTCCCGGCGTAGGGGGCGAGGTCCACGCTGACGGGATGCCAGCCCTGGTTGGGCAGGCTCTCGTGACGCACCATCAGCTTCCCGTCGACTTCCACCTCGAAGGCCACGCCGGTGGACTTCGAACCGTCGCGGATGCCGACCGCGGTGAGCAGCTTGACCGGCTGGTTTGGCAGCCGCAGCCAATAATCGACGAAGGTGCGGCCATGGTCGGGCGGGTGCTCGTCGAGGGAGCGCCTCGTCACGAGGGTGCAGGTGGCCGTGCCGACCGAGGTGGGATAGATGGGCTGACCCGTCTCCACGCCGTCCTGGCCCGCGGAATGGACATGGAAGGGCAGCGCCAGCAGATCGGCCGGCGCCTGCGCCACCACCGGCGCCTCCTTCATCACCAGCAACTCTCCGGGACACGGCACGTCGACCACCGCCCGGCCGTCGCGGAGGGGGCCGTCGACGCCGCCGGCGCCGGTGAGCAGGCGGTCGGCGGCGGCCAGGCCGGCGATGGTCACCCGCCCGGGACCGGCCGCCGTGTCGGCGTAGATCATGGGGTGCTCGAACAACGCCCAGTCAAAGCCGGGATTGCCCGTGGGCGCCGTGCCCGACGTCAGTCGCACCGTGGCGTCCAGACCGGCCAGCTCGCTCAGGTCGAGCTCCATGGGCCGGAGCGCCTCCTTGGCGTACAGGGCTTCGGTGGCGAGCACCTTGCCGCCGGCCTTGACCTCGACGCGGAACACCACGCCGTCCGACTTGCCCTCGGCGCCCGTGTTCAGATGGACATCGCAGGCGAAGAGTACGCGCGGGCCGGCCGGCAGGTGCACGGTGCACTCCACGAAGGACGAGCCCGGCAAACCCTCGCCTTTCCACGGCGGGTGGATGAAGAGGCCCTGCCCCTGGCGGTGGGCATTGCCGTTGCTGTCTTCATCGGAGAAGCCCACGCCGTCGTAGGCCCGCGTCGTGCCGTCCTTGAACACCACGCCGGAGCGGGCGGGACCCGTGAACTGCCACAGCTTGAGCGTGTCGGCGCGGCGCTCCGGCGGCTCGGGCGCGAACACGAAGCGCGCCATGTCGTCATGCCGGCCGCTGCGCGCCAAGGTCAGGCCCGGCGACAGGCTTTCGAGGTGGATCTGCTTCATGTCGCGCGGCCGGCTGCTCCAGCCGTACGACGCCAGCGGATCGAGCCCCAGGATGCGATCCGCGTCGTAGACCGGCCATTGCGGCAGCGATCCTGGCACCTTGGCCTCGCGCACGCCCTCGATGCGTCGGGCCACGACCACGTCATCGAGCCGCAGCGCCACGCCCTGGTCGCGGACGTACGACAGCCGCCGGCCGTCGGCGGTGCGATAGACGAACAGCTCTTCGGGCCGCCACGCGGCGGCGAAGTCCGGCGCCGGCTTGGCGGTCGTCCAGAGCCGCGCCTCGGCCAGCAGCCCCTCGACGATGGCATTGCCGCCGGTAAGCTGCGCCGCGTCCGGCCAGGCAAAAGTGGGAATCACGCCGAAGCGCTCATACGCGCGCCGCCACGCGCAGTACGGGCCGGGCTGGTGCTGGGGGTTCGGCAGGCCGAGGTAGCCGTACATCGTGGTTTGCGGCAGCAGCACCATGGAGCTGACGGGATGGGCCAGGCGCAGCGCGGCGTCGTCCCAGGTGCCCGAGATGAAGTCCACGCCGGTGACGTGGCGCTGCGCGAAGGCCTCGTAGCGCGCCGTGATCTCGTCCAGCCCCTCCCCGCTCAGCGCCACGCCCGGCAGGGCCTGGCGCAGCTCCTGGTGGAGCAGCAGGTTGCCCTGCATGGCGTTGACGCCGTCGATGAGACCGTTCTTGTCGTTGAAGATGCACAGCGTCTGATCGAGGTGAAAGGCGTCCACGTTGTACTTGGTGCATACCTCTTTCATGCGATCCACGAACAGCTTGCGCCAGGGGGCGTAGGCGCAGTTGATGTAGGCGAACTTGATGGGCGGCTCGGCCCGCGTCCACTCCCACCACAGCGGCTCGCCGGACATGGCATCGCGCATCTGATGATCGCGGAAGTCGGCGTACAACGGGTGCTTCGGATCGCAGCCGAAGTGGTTGACGTGCACCATGACGTGGAACCCGAGGCGATGCGCCTCGGCCAAGAAGGCGCCGAAGGCCGGATCCGCCTCGTAGTCCGGGTACATGCGATCGTACTCGTGGCTGCGCCAGCCCGGGTTGTAGAGGAGGGTCTGCTTGGGATCCACGGCCTTGGCCAGCGCCGCCAGGATGGGTGTTTCGTTGCCCACCAGCGCCACGAAGCGGATGTCCTTGGTCCACGCCGGTTGCCGCAGCGTCGGGAAGGCGGCCGGGAAGCGCGCCGTGGCCCACGACTGGTAGGCCGCCACGCCCGCCTGCCACGGCCCTTGGTAGGCGTGCAGCCGCCAGGGCGGGGGCGCGAGGTGGTCGGACGATTCGAAGGGCGCATCGGCATAGGAGCTGAAGGTGAGGCGGAACTTGCCCGTGACGTGCTCGACGGCCAAGGCCTTGAAACCAAAGGCTTGGTCCTCGGCGTACACCAGCACGCCGCCGGCCGCGCCTTGCAGGAGGACGAACTGCGCCTCCCAGCCCATGGGGTAGTCGAACACGCGGCGGTCGGCGGGCGAGTCGCGGTCGAAGCACTGGCCGCTGTTGCCGGGCACGATGACCTGCAGGCTGTCGGGCACCTCGTCGAGCACCCAGCTCACGCCACGAACACGTTTGCCGGGCGCGGCGGCCGATTGCGTCAGGATCAGGTCGCCGGAGGCGTCGTCCGTGGTCAGGGCCGAAGACATGCGCGCCGCCTCAGCCCCGTTCGCCTCATGCCACACGGTCTCGTCGGCGTCGGCGAGCAGATCCGGGAGTCCGATGCGCAGCAGCGACGCCGCGGCGTGCGACGGTCGCGCCGTCGCCTCGCCGGTGACGGTGTTGGTCAGCGACGTGACCGTGCCGTGGGCGAAGGTGGCCGTGAGTTTGGCGGTGCCGACCTGCGCGTTCGCGGCTGCCGCCAGCGCCACCAGCACCAAGGTCGTCCGCAGTTCTGCCAGGCGCATGATTCCAGACCCCGCTTCGAGCGCTGCGTTCGCCGGCCGCACGCCCCGCCCTTCAGTCCTCGCGAGGTGTCGATGCGCCGTGGATGGCGACTCCCGGCAGTTGCTGCCGCATGGCCGCCGCCAGGACCGCCATCTGTTCGGCCGTGGGCGTGGCCGTCGCCGCAGGAGCGGTGCCGCCACGGCGCTTGTCCTGCCCGAGAGGATGGTACGGCAGCATGTCGACGCGCCGGATGGTGGTCAGTGGCCACAGGAACTCGCCGATCTCCCGTATCGCCGCCGGCGTGTCGTTGACCCCCGGCACCACCGGCACGCGCACCCAGATCTCGCCGTGCACGGCGGCGAGGCGCGCCAGGTTGTCGAGAATGGGCCGGTTGGACACGCCGGTGTGCCGTTGATGGGCGCGGTCGTCGACGGTCTTTACGTCGTAGAGCACGAGGTCGGCCAGGGCCGCCGCGGCTGCCAATCGCTCCCAGGAGGCGAAGCCGCTGGTGTCGAGGGCGGTGTGCAGGCCCTCGGCGCGGCAGGCGGCCAGCAGCGGCAGCAGGAACTCCGGCTGCAGCAGCGGCTCGCCGCCGGAAATCGTGACGCCGCCGCCCGATTCCTGGTAGTAGCCGCGGTCGGCCAGCACCTCGCGCATCACCTCGGCCACGTCCCGCGGGCCGCCTTCCAGCTCGCGGCCGCCGGTGGGGCACGCCTCCAGGCAGGCGCCGCAGCGCGTGCAGCGCTCCGGCACGAAGGGCAGCGCCGGTTGCGGCCCGTGGTCTTTTCCTTGAGGGCACACCTCGGCGCAGGCGCCGCATCGCACGCACTGCGCCGGGTCCGTGAGGAGCAGCGGCTCGACGGGCTGGCTCTCGGGGTTGTGGCACCACCAGCAGCGCAGCGGGCAGCCTTGCAGGAAGATCGTGGTGCGGATGCCCGGGCCGTCGTGCAGGCAGAAACGCTGGATGTTCAGCACGCGGCCGGTCACGGTCTGAGCGTCCATCAGGCGCCGACCACGCGATCCACCACGAACTGGCGCAGCTCCGGCGTGAGGCTGGCGAAGTAGGCGCTGAAGCCCGTGACGCGCACAATCAGGTCGGGATAGGCCTCGGGATCGTCCTTGGCGGCCAGCAGCGTGGCCTTGTCCAGGACATTGAGGTTGGCCATCGTGCCGCCCTGGGCGAAGTGCGTGCGCAGCAGCGCTTCGACCTTGGCCAGGCCCTCCTCACCGCTCGCCAGGCCCGGATCGAGGTCGAGCTGCAGCGGCGCCGTGTTGCCGTAGCCCGGTTGGACGCGCGCCACGGCCGAGGCCAACTGCACCGCCGACCCTTGCAGGGCAACCTCGTCCGGCGTGGGAGCCTGGGGCGCCAGCGTCTCCGCTCCAACCGCGGAAACCTTGGGCCCCGGCATATCGGCATCCGGCGGCGACTTCAACGGCGTCCCAGGCTGCTGCGCCGGGGGCGCCGAATTCTCCGGCAGCGCCGGCTTTTCGGCCTCCGGCACCGCCGCCTTGGGCGGCTCCGGCTTGTCGGCATCCGGCGTGGCAGCCTTGGGCG
>Ga0181528_10001816_pt1 | contig 13183 bp, 7 predicted proteins | sample PEATcosm2014_Bin_47_FD_119742 | JGI IMG/M metagenome (GOLD analysis project Ga0181528, IMG submission 119742) | Peatland microbial communities from MTU Mesocosm Facility, Houghton, MI, USA - PEATcosm2014_Bin10_10_metaG | ecosystem: Environmental > Terrestrial > Soil > Wetlands > Peat | place... | reverse complement strand
GGGACCGGCCTTGCACTTTCGATTCTGCTGTTCATCCGCGAGCAAATACGCGGCTCGGTCATCCGGCGAAAATTGACCGGCGAGAGCATGTCTTCCACCCAGCACCGTTCTCCCGAGGAGCAGACCGTGCTGCAGAAACATGGCCGCCTAACTGCCATCTGCGAACTCCAGGGAAGTCTCTTCTTCGGAACGACCGACCAATTGTATACGGATCTGGAGCCGGATTTGAAGCACTGCCGGTTCCTGATCCTCGACATGCGCCGGGTCCACTCGGTGGATTACACGGCCGCCCACCTCCTTGAACAATTCGAGGCGATCCTCCACGAGCGGGGAGGGTACTTGATTTTCAGCCGGTTGCCGGCCGCGCTGCCGACGGGACAGGACCTGCGCACCTATTTCGCGCAGATTGGTGTGACGAACAAGAAGCAAAACGTCCGCCGGTTTGACACGCTCGATGACGCGGTGGAGTGGGTCGAAGACCGGATACTGGCGGAGAATCTTCCTGGCAGGGAGCCCGATGAAACGCAGCTCGAACTGTCCCAATTCGGATTGCTCCGCGATATCGGCCCCGACCAATTGGCAGAATTTATGACGCACTGTGTCGTCGGGCGCTCGTGTGCTTCCGGCGAGGCGATCTTCCGGGCCGACGGGGCAGCTGATGAGCTGTACCTGGTTCGCCGCGGGATCGTGCGGCTTGTGCTGCCGGTCGGCAATGGCGGTCACCACAATCTCGCCTCAATATGCCGGGGAGATTTCTTCGGTGAACTGGCTTTTCTTGACCGGGGCCGGCGTTCAGCCAACGCCTTGGCCACGACGGCGGTCGACCTGTACGTGATCTCGCGAACTCAATTCGATGTGGTGGCAGGTAATCACCCCGAGATTGCGGCAAAAATACTCGGCAGGCTCGCACATACGCTTGCAGTGCGTTTGAGGCACGCGGACACGGAGCTGCGCGCCTGGTACGAGGCCTGACGCCCGATCGCGGTTAATGACTCCGCTCTTTCGGGCAGATGGGCAACCGGCGAAATCCGACCGCAGAAAATGACGTTTGAACGTTCGGTCAGCCCAACCTTTGGTACGCGCGAATCGGTGAGGTTCATCTTTTTGACTCCAAAGACCAATGGTCGTTCGTGGACAATGCGCGGTCGCGGCATCGGTCGCCGCAACGAACAGCACTCTTCAAATCACGGCAAACGCGGCGCCCGGGAGGGAATGCTCTTTGAAATCAACCCGATGTCGCTGCGCGGCGTCCAACCGACCGACTTCCAAAACGCAATGCCCTCCTCGTTGTGGTTGAATACGAAGATATGGCACTTCTCAATCCCTGCGCGTTGCAGGGCGTGAAGGCACTGATCCGCGAGCCGGCGGCCAACGGACCGGCGGCGTGCCTGCGGATGCACGGCCAGATGATGGAGGTAGCCACGCCTGCCGTCATGACCGCAGAGGGCCGCGCCCACCACGGCGCCGTCGGAGACAGCGATGAAACTCATCCCAGGATTCCGGGCAAGGTAGGCCTGGATGTTAGCTGGCGAATCGGCCTCGCTCAGACCAATTCCTCCGCACTGTTGCCACAAAGCAAAGACGCGTTCGTAAGCGTCCATCGTGAAAGGATGGATCTCGATGTTCATTGTGCTGGAATTGTTTCGACCGGCCATTCGAGTCGCATTTTCTCGCCGGGCGTTTGCAAGGCAAGGGATTCCGCATCACGCTTCGCAGCCGTTCCGAGCATTTCCAGCCCATGCGTCGCACAGGCGGATGTTCTTTGCAGGGAGGGGCCAATTCGTCGAGCAACGTTGGGTCCGCTTGCAACAGCGCGCCTGCCCAACAGCCGCACAGAATTAGGGCTTTGTTGGATGGACGAAGGCGCCCGGGCCCCATCTCGGCCTATTGCCCGACTTTTCCGCCCTGGCTTTGAAGAATGTGTAATTGAAAACACCCTCTGGTCCGGCAGATGCTCGCAGAGCTTCAATGCCTTCGCGCCAGCTGTTGGAACTCATCATCCCGGCTTCGACTGCCTTCTCGCAGACACCTTCCACCATTGCGATGAATGTGTTCCTCGTGAAACCGTTAACCATTTCCGGTCGACTTGGATCTGCGTAGACCACGCGTGGCGATACTTCGATCTCGGTCATGCCCACCCTGTGCAACAGAGGATAAAGCTGGCGGCCGATAAGCGAGTCCCCGCCAGCTGCGCGTTGCAGGTCTATCAAACACTGGATCGTTTTTCGGGCGAGAACGCTGTCGGGATGGAAATAAGCGGATCCGTGGTCGCCTTCTATGACCGAGAGGACTCCGCCGGGTCGCAGAACTCTCTGCAGCTCGGCCAATGCCTTCAATGGATCGCGCAGGTGTTCCAGGACGAAGCAGACAAATACCGCATCAAAAGCCGCGTTGGCAAAAGGAAGATGAAACAGATCGGCCTGCTCGAACCGGACGTTTGCGATTCCTGCGTGTTCCACGGCGCCGCGCGCTTGGTCGAGGGAATCCTTCGAGATGTCGATCGACACAAAATCCACCTTTGGGTTGTTGCGGGCCAGAATCACCGTTTGTTCGCCGGTCCCGCAGCCGGCCTCCAATACCTTCGAGCCCTCGGGGAACCGCTCATCCCCGTGGAGAAGTTCGGCCAGCGTATGCGCCTGGGCGCCGAGCCGAACCGATTCGCGAGGCGAATATCCGTGAACATAGGGGTCGGATGTCATTGCTGCGGTATGACTTTTTCCAAGTGGAACATGTTCCAAAGATTTCTGATTCACGACATTGGGTTGGCGAGGAGCGTGCAGTCTTGCGGCCGAAGCGTTGCGGCCACGGTGTGATGCCCGGCCCGTGCAGCACCGCGGATTGAGTTGAGTTTCAGACGCCTTGGCGGGCGGCGAACTGGTTTTCCTGCTCGCTACTCGCTCTGCGCTGCCCACTAATTGTGGCATGTCTCGCACTGTTGCCATCGTCGGCCGTCCCAATGTCGGCAAGAGCCGTCTGTTCAACCGACTGACGCGGAAGCGCATTTCCATCGTTCATGACCAACCGGGCGTCACCCGGGACGTAATCGCCGCGGACGTCGAGGACGGAGCCTATACGCTTCTCGACACAGGAGGCATAGGACTCAAGGGTGGCGAGAGTTCTTCCCAGATCGTTGCGGCGACCGAAACACAGGTGCAGTTCGCGATCGATACCGCGGATGTCATCCTTTTCATCGTCGATGCAAAGGACGGAGTCACCGCATTGGACGAGCGCATTGCACAGCGACTTCGTCAGAAAGGCAAAACCGTCCTGTTGGTGGTGAACAAGATCGATTTCCACGACGGTCGCCGCGACAATCCTGATTTCTACAAGCTTGGTTTGGGCGACCCGATTTTTCACTCCGCTGAACACGGGGTAGGCGAGGTCGAGCTGCGCGATGCCATCCTGGCGAAACTTGGTCCCGCACCGGAGGAGTCGGCCGAGGCCAAGACGGCGCGCGAGGCCCTTTGCGTCTGTTTTGTCGGGCGTCCGAACGTCGGCAAGTCTTCGCTGAGCAACCGTTTGATCCAGAGCGATCGCCTGATCGTCAACAACCAGCCCGGCACGACACGGGATGCAATTGAAGTTCCGTTCGAGTTCAAGGGACGTGACGGCCGGATGTATCCGTTCCGGCTGATCGATACTGCCGGCATCAAAGCCGCGACCAAGCTTGCTTCATCCGTCGAGTATTTCTCCCGCCTTCGGTCACTCGATGCGATCAAACGCACCGATGTCGTCTTTCTTGTGCTGGATGCGATGGAGTGCGTGACGCAGCAGGACCAGGCCATCGCGGGAGAGGTCGTCAAGGAATCGAAACCGGTGGTGATCGTGGTGAATAAGTGGGACAAGGTTCATGACCTTTTCAAGCAGCCTGACGGCGTGGAGGGCTATGAAAACGAGCGGGAGTTTCGCGAGAAGTTCGAGCAGAACCTGTTTCAAGGGCTCTTCTTCACCCCAGGTGCGCCCGTCGTGTTCGTCTCGGCGGTTTCCGGCTACGAAGTTGATCGGATGCTCAATGCGGCCGTGAAGCTCCATCGGCAGCTCGATATGAAACTGCCGACAGCCAAGCTGAACCAGACGCTCACCCGCCTGGCAGAGCGCACGCCGCCTCCCGCAGTGGGTGGCAAGCGATTCCGCATCTATTACTGCACGCAGACTGGAAACAGACCCTTCCGCATCCGCCTCTTCTGCAATCAGGAGGGCAGGCTGAAGGAATCCTACCGCCGTTATCTCGAAGCGGGAGTCATAGCGGAATTTGGACTCGACGGGTGTCCGATGCTGTTTGAGCTCGTGGGCAAGAAGCCGCGCGCTCTCCCCGGCACATTGCGAAAGCGCGGGCTCACCGAGGACTGATCCGGCGGTTATGGCTGTCCGGAATCACCTTGGCCCGGCGACAGGCGCAGTGACTTAAGATCGGGGCCTATTTCGGCCAGATCGATTCCCATGCCGCAATGATCCGGTCGCACGTGCCGTTGAAATCTTCGTTCACTTTGCGACGGGCCGGGTCCGCGTCGTACCACGCAATCATTTCTTCGGCACCGCGGCTGTAGGGAATGCGACAGGCAAAGTCAGGGACCAGTCGTTTGATTTTGCTGTTGTCGAAAACCATGCTCTGGCTCTTGTCGCCGAGCAGCCCGCAGCCCCAGCCGGGATCATAGGCCGCGATCAGGTCCGAGGGCACGTGGACAAGCCTCGGCTCCGTTCCCGCTGCGCGGGCGACGAGCTCGAAAATCTGGTTCCAGTTGAGCCATTCGTCCGAGGTAATATGGACGGCTTCTCCGATCGCATGTGAATTGCCGAGCAATCCCACGAATCCGCGGGCGAAGTCGCGGTGGTTGGTCAGGGTCCAGAGCGATGTGCCATCCCCATGGACAATGACTTTCTGTCCGCGCCGCATGCGGTCGATCGTTGTCCAGCCGCCATCCATGGGGACAAGCGTGCAGTCGTAGGTGTGCGACGGGCGGACAATGGTGATCGGATATTTCTCCTCGCGATAGGCGCGCACGAGCCGTTCCTCACAGGCAATCTTGTTGCGCGAATACTCCCAGAACGGATTGTCGAGCACGGTGGATTCCGTGACGGGAAGCGACGCGGGCGGCGTCTGGTAGGCGGAGGCTGAACTGATGAAAACGAACTGCCGGGTCCGGCCCCGAAAGAGTTCGAGATCCGCTTCGATGTGCGGCGGGGTAAATGCAATCCAATCAACCACAGCGTCGAATGAATGGTCGTGCAGCGCTGCCAGTGCCGAGCGGGAGTCGCGGGCGTCGCCTTGCAGAATCCGCGCGCCGTCAGGAGGCGGCCGGACCGATTGACCGCGGTTGAGCAGATAGAGTTCGATGCCTCGTTCGAGCGCCAACTTGGAACACGCCGAACTGATGATGCCGGTGCCGCCGATAAACAGGACTTTCATATCAGGCAGTTTGGGGGATTCGGGGCGCTCTGACAACGGGAATGGCGCGGCAATTTGCTCCTGCGTTCGCCAGACGTGTCGATAAGCAGGGAGCGAATTGAATTGAAGTCGCATCAATCGATCTGGTCATTCCTTGGCCGATTCGCATGATTGTGCCCTCCATTTCCTTAATCCAACTCCTTGCTGCACCATGGCTGTCGAACTGATCGGACCGCATCCCTTCGAATGCGATGCGGCCGGCAAACAGAAGATTCGAATCGGGACCGTGTTTCCCGACCGGCGGACGCTGATCACGCTGCCGGGAATCCATGCGACCCAACGGATCGAGTTTATCGATCGCCTGAACGGTGCGCGCAGTGCCGCCGGCGAGCCGGCGCTCACCGAGGCGGAAGTCGAGAGGGAGAATGCGCGATCGGTGGACCTGATTTTTGATGCGAACCGCATTCTGATTCGACCTGACCCGGAGCAGATGGAGCTGGCGTTTGCTGCGGACGAGTTGCTGCAGGAGCTGGTTTCAAAGCGCGACATCCGGTTCCTTTTTGTCATGGACCGCCGGGTGCGCGATGCCATCAAGGCTCGCGGCGAATGCTGGCGCATCAGCCCGCTGCCGCAGTCGCGCGAGGACATCCGGCGGCTCATTGAGAATGCCAAGGTCGCCATTCAGGAACAGCCGGTCTATTTCTATAATCGCTTCACCGGGGCGCGTTATCTGACGTGCGGCGAGTTCTCCCGGCTCGACCGTTTGGACGAGGCGGGACTGGCGCGCCAGTTGCGGGAGATCTCGGTTTACTGTTCCAGGGAAAACAGGAGCGGATACCCGGAGGTTGCCTTCTTTGCGGCGGATCCGGCGCGCTTTGGTCCGGCAGCGTTCGGTGCGGCAAGCCTTGACAGCCTGTCCGGGGAGGAGCTGAAGGAGGCCTATCGACGGTTGCGCGATCATTTTCGGGAATCCGTTGCGCCCGACTTTCAAGCAGATGACCCTGAAAGCGAGGTCTGGCGAAACCGCATGCTCAGCACGCTGCTTTCGCGGCGCGACCAGACCATTACCGAGGACGTTCTGCGGGACCTCAGCCCGGAGTTTTTCATGCACGTTGAGTGGCTCCCGGGAGGGCGGTTCGAGCAGGGCGAATTCATTCCCGATCCGCTTGTCGACGAGGCGGAGCGGAATCCCGCCGATGATCAGCTTCAGCGCCTGTGCGATCCGATGGTACGCGGTTTCATCTTCAACTTCATCCGGGAATACGGCGGGCTCGATTACATCAACATCGGGTGCATTTCAGAATCACTGTCCAAGGAACGCCCATTGGTGCGCGGTCGCAGGGGCGTCTACATCGCGGAATTGCAACCGCGCGGCGCGACGCTGCCCGTGGTCCGATTCATACGTTTCCAGAAGTGGGGAATTCGGGAGCGGCTGGACGAGGGCAAGCCGCTTCTGCAGGCGATCCTCGAAAGTGAGGAATACACCGATTACGTGCTCGACCGCCGGTTGGGGGTTCTGCAGTTGGGCATGAACGTGCCTCCCGCGGTCAGCCTGCAGCGGACGCGCGAGCGTTATTCGGGAGTGAATCGCGACGTTTCAGGATGGCTCATTCCGGTGTTCTATTTCGAGCGCGACTATTTGCATGGCCTGGCGACCGACAAGCTGCCCAGGTCGAAGTACAGCAAAACGGGCTATGCCGACCGGCTGGCATGGCTGCTCGGCAGGGCCGCAGCCGCCAACTTGATCGCGGGTCGCGCTCTGGAAGGGACCAAGCAGATGCTATTCGATGACGGCGACGAGGTGATCATGGAGAACGCGGTCACAGGATTGCCGGACCGGTTGGTGGTCTCCGATCCAAGCGGGGCGTTTTCCGACTACAAGCGCAGCTTGATCGAAGCCGCTCCGTCTTATTCCCGGCCGATCAATGTCAGGGCCGAGTTCACGCCGAACCCGCGCGAGTTTGCCGAGACCTACCTCGAAGCGTTCAAAGCCGGTTTTCTGCATGTGCAAGGCGACTATCGGAGGCGCCGCCGAGGCTTTGATACGTTGTTCAAGCATTGCCACTACGACCCGGCAGGCAGCTTTGCCCATCGGTGGGCGTGCGTCCTGCGCCGCCTCGATCAAGCGGACGTCGGCGCCCTGGTCGATAGCATCCGGCAGCATATCGCCGTGCTCAACGACAGCGCCAAGAAGTAACGCAGTGGACAGGCGAGTTACCTGACCTGCAGAGCGAAACTTTCCGAGTGGCTGTTGAACTCGGGCGCTCGACCGGAATCGCTCCGGGCCGATGCTGGCGGTTCTGCGCCGGTGCGGCGCGCGGGCGATCCCGCGGGTGGAGTTGAATCGGGCGCTGGGAGGGTTCCAAATCTCAGCACACTTCCGGAATCGAATGCGGTGAGGCCTTGGACGTTTTGGTGAGGCCGCGCTGGCGCCAGATATAGAAGATAGCAGGGTAGACGAGGAGCTCCATGATCGTGGAGGTCACCACGCCGCCGATCATCGGGGTCGCAATCCGTTTCATCACATCCGCTCCCGCGCCATGGCTCCAGAGGATGGGCATGAGGCCGGCGATGATGACTGCCGCGGTCATTGCCTTCGGTCGGACGCGCTTGACGGCGCCATGGTAGATGGCGTCCCGGAGATCCGTGGTCGTGTTCAGCCGGCCCTCCTTTTTCCAGTCTGCGAAGGCGAGATCAAGGTAGAGGAGCATCACGACACCGGTCTCGGCATCGAGGCCGGCAAGCGCGATGATTCCAACCCACACGGCCACGCTCAGGTTGTATCCCGCGAGGTAAATCATCCAGAAGGCACCCACGAGCGAGAATGGAACCGCGAGGAGAACGATTGCGGTCTTGATCCATGACTTGGTGTTCAGGTGGATGATGAAGATGATGATGAGCAGAGTGAGCGGGATCACGATCATCAGGCGCTGCTGGGCCCGCTGCATATACTCAAACTGGCCACTCCAAAAGATGCTGTAGCCTGACGGAACCTTGAGGTCGCCGCTGCGGAGGGCGTCGTCGACCGTACGCTGTGCCTGACGCACATAGCCGCCGATGTCCGTTCCCTGTACGTCGACATAAATCCAGGCATTGGGCACGGCACCCTCGCTTTTCACCCCCATGGGCGCCGCGACCACCCGCAATTTGGCGAGCTCACTCAGCGGCACCTGCGCCATCTGTCCTGAGGCGCCACCGCCCATCGCAGGCGCCCCGCCCGCCGATTTCACGGGAATCACAATGTCGCGCAACGCCTCGAGGTTCTCACGATAATCGCGATCATAGCGGAGAATTACCCCGTAGCGTTCAAGGCCTTCCACGGTGGTCGTCAGCGGCATCCCTCCGAGCGCCACCTGGAGCACATCCTGCACGTCGCCGATGGTCAGTCCGTAACGGGCGATCGCGTCGCGATCGATGTCGAACTCGACGTAATTTCCCCCCATCACACGTTCCGCGAAGACGCTGCCGGTGCCGGGCACACGATGAATGATGGCTTCAAGCTGCCCCGCAATCCTCTCAAGTTCGGCGAGATTGGGCCCAGCGACCTTGATGCCGACAGGTGTCTTGATGCCCGTGGCCAGCATGTCGATGCGGGTCTTTATGGGCATCGTCCATGCGTTGGTCAGGCCCGGCAGCTGCACGGCGGCATTGAGCGCAGAGATCAATTCATCGAGCGTGCGACGGCGGTGGGCGATCACTTTGCCGGCCGTATCCTTGATGTCGACCGCGGGCCACGCATTCTCAGGATTGAGCATGATGGTCGTCTCGATCATGTCCATCGGCGCAGGGTCGGTCGCGGTTTCGGCGCGGCCCATCTTGCCAAAAACCTGGTGCACCTCTGGAAACGCACGGATCAACTGGTCCGTCTGCTGGAGAACCTCCCGCGCCTTGGTGGGTGAGATGCCGGGAAACGTCGTCGGCATGTAGAGCAGGTCGCCTTCGTACAGCGGTGGCATGAACTCCGAACCAAGATTCTGGAATGGGAAGGCTCGTCCGAGTTTAACTGAGAAACTCTTCGCGCTCCCCTCGGGAAGGTGCGAAACGACGAGTGCATTCCAGGGGAAGAATACCCAGCCAACAATTGCGCCTGCACAAAGGATCACGGCCCACCGGAATCGGATGACGAAGTCGACGAGCGGATGATACAACCAGATCAACAGGCGGTTGACGGGATTCTTCTCCTCGGCCGGAATTTTCCCGCGGATAAACAGACCCATGAGAACCGGCGCGAGCGTGACCGACAGCAGGGCCGCTGCGGCCATCGAATATGTTTTTGTGAACGCAAGCGGCTTGAACATCCGGCCCTCCTGCGCCTGCAGGGTGAACACCGGCAGGAATGACACCGTGATCACCAACAGCGAGTAGAACAGCGTCGGCCCGACTTCGATGGAGGCGTCTCGGATGATCTCCCAATGGGGTTTCTTTCCGGCGTCGCGCTCGAGGTGCTTGTGGGCGTTTTCGATCATGATGATCACGGCGTCCACCATGGCGCCAATGGCGATCGCGATTCCGCCGAGCGACATGATGTTCGCGCTGAGCCCCTGCGCGTTCATGACGATGAACGACATCAGGACTGCGACCGGCAAAATGATGATGGCGACCAGTGCGCTTCGGAAATGCAGGAGAAAAATCAGGCAGATCAGCGCCACCACCACGCTCTCCTCGATGAGCTTGCTCTGGAGCGTTTCCACCGCGCGGTCGATCAGGGTAGTGCGATCGTAGACAATGGTGTAGTTCACGTCCTTGGGCAGGCTCTTCATGGCCTGGTCGAGCCGCGCCTTTACAGCTTCGATGACCTGTCGCGTGTCCACTCCGTAGCGAACCACCACGATCCCGCCAACCGTCTCCCCCTCGCCGTTTAGCTCGGCGATGCCGCGGCGCATGTCCGGGCCGATTTGAACGTTGGCGACTTCGCCAAGAAGAATGGGCGTTCCGCCGGGGCCGCGACCGACCGCGATCTTCCGGAAATCGTCGACGCCTTTCGCGTAACCGAGGACGCGGAGCATGAATTCCTTTTCACCCATCTCGATCGAACGGCCGCCGACCTCTGCGTTGCTTCGCTGAACGGCCATCGCGATGTCGCTGATCGACAGATTGTAGGCGTGCAGTCGGTGGGGATCGACGGTGATCTGGTACTGCTTCACATACCCGCCCACCGACGCCACCTCGGATACGCCCTCGATGCTGGAGAGCTGATAACGCAGGAACCAGTCCTGCATTGAGCGCAGTTCGGCAAGGTCGCGGGTCTTCGAGTTGAGCGAGTACATGAATGCCCAGCCCACTCCGGTTGCATCCGGGCCCAGCCTCGGCGTCACGTCTTTGGGCAGGGAGCCTGCAAGGCCGTTGAGATATTCCAGCACACGGCTGCGCGCCCAATAAGGGTCGGTGCCGTCCGCAAAAACAACGTAGACAAAGGAGAATCCGTAAAACGAATACCCGCGCACGACTTTTGCCGCCGGCACCGAGAGCATCTTCGTGGTGATGGGGTAGGTCACCTGGTCCTGGACGATCTGCGGCGCCTGACCCGGCCATTCGGTGTAGATGATGACCTGGGTGTCAGAAAGGTCGGGGATGGCGTCGAGAGGAATGCTCCGCAATGCATAGACGCCCGCAAAGACCATCGCTATGGAGGCTGCAATGACGACGAACTTGTTCTTCAGGGAAAAATCGATGAGTCGGGCGAGCATGCGAAGGGGGCCTTGGTTGAAACGTTTTGCGCTGAATTTGGGCGCCGTGTCTCCACGAAACATGCGGACTAGTTCGATCCGGGACCTGTTGGAGCATCCACCTCTTCTCCGCAGTCGGGCATGGACGAACCATAGAATGGGTTTTTCAAGCCGCCGGAACGTTGAAGCCAGCGACCGGTGCCGATTCCGGGAGCCATCGGGCATTGAAAAATGTGCCAGCCGGACGCGTGATGCAGGTGATTTTCGCGAACAAGGTCGGCCACGGCGGTGCTAAGGTAGGCGAAATCCAGCCGAGCGGACTTCAGATTGTTCCTCGCCGACAGCCCGTCGCTGAATCTTCCGAGCGGCCCGGATGCGGCATGCTCATCGCTCGCAAGAAAAGCAGCCAGCGAACGCTGCATCGCGGGAACGGTCTCCTGATAATGAACCAAGTCATCCGCGGCCAGCGCCTGTGCCGCCTCCACGGTGGTCGCTGCGAGCTCCTGAAGCCGCGCCTTCGCGGACTCCGGCAGCGCCGAGGATTCATCCATGCCCACGACACCGCGATTGCCCCCGCTGGCGGCGGAGGCGGATGTGGATTGATGGGTTTCGACATCGGACGACTTCAACATCTTCTGGATCGCGTCGCGGAGCTGACTCTCGGAATCGAGCATGAACTGTCCTGACACAACCACGCGTTCGCCGGCAGCGAGTCCGGAGAGCACCTCGTAGAAATTTCCCTGCGAACGAACTCCAAGTTTTATCTCACGGGGCTCAAACGTGCCGTTGTCATGTGCGATGAAAACCGTGTTGCGCTCGCCGCTCCGCAGAACGGCAAGATCGGGCACGAGCACCGCCGAGTCGGCCAGTTTCGCGACAAAACGCACGTCGACGAACATGCCGGGGCGCAGGCTGCCGTCAGCATTGGTCAGCACAATGCGCGCCGTGGCGGTGCGGGTCTGCTCCTCAACTTGCGGCAACACGGTGTCCACGCGGCCCTCAATCATCCGTTCGGGGCCGTAGGTCACGCGGACTGTGGCGCTCTGGCCGGTGCGCACGAAAGGCAGGTCCGGCTCGTAGACCTGCGCGAGCACCCAGACCGACGAGAGGTCCGCCAACCGGTAGAGGCGTTCCCCGGGTTGGATCATCTGCCCGACGATGGCCATCTTTTCGATGATCATGCCGGCGTTCGGCGCCCGGAACACAAAGGTGCGCGGTGCCTCTCCCGTTCGCGCAATTTCACCGATTGCGCTGCTCGGAATGTCGAACAGTTTCAGGCGCGCCAGCGAAGCGCGCGTGAGAGCCCCGCCCGTTGCTCCTTCGGAACGGAGGGCGACGAGATAGTTAAGTTCCGCGTTGTAGAGGTCGGGCGAGTAGATCTCGAACAAGGGGTCGCCGGCCTTCACCCCGGTCCAGGTCGTATTGACAAACAGCTTTTCAATCCAGCCTCCGTATTTCGTTGTGATGTCGCGCAAGCCCGCTTCGTTGTAGGCGACAGAACCGACCGTGCGGAGTTCACGGAGCACCGGCCCCTGGGTGACGAGGCCCGTCTTGAGATTCATGCGTTGGAGGGTGCCGGTATCGATCGCGATGGCTTGGGCGGAATCGTCGTTGTCCTCGTAGACCGGGATGAGATCCATGCCCATCGAGTCCTTGCCGGGCTTGGCGCTGACCTCGCCGGGATTCATGGACGACTTGTAGAACTTGATCTTGTGCGCGCCTGACGCCGCGGGGCCCGGGACATTGCTGCGGACCGGCACGAGCGTCATTCCGCAGATCGGGCAGTTGCCGGGCTCTTTCTTGATGATCTGCGGATGCATACCGCAGGTGTACAGTTGTTCGGCCGCCGCCAGGGCTTGCACCATGGCGAAGGCGACCAGGACGAGAGAGAAAATGAGCTTGGAGTTCTTCATGAAACGAAAGGTGTTGGGAGGGCAGGGCACGACTTCCAGGCGCGCAGTTTGCACGGTTGCGGGTGGCGCGATGCAGTTGACGCAGGATCGCCGCTTGTTGGCGGATCGATTTTCGAGTGAACCGTGGCACGTACACGAGCGCGCATCCTACGATCTGAATGGATACGGCTAAACCGCGATATCCTGTGCCAACTGCCAGAGATGTGTTGCATGCTGAT
>Ga0181528_10001815_pt1 | contig 13184 bp, 9 predicted proteins | sample PEATcosm2014_Bin_47_FD_119742 | JGI IMG/M metagenome (GOLD analysis project Ga0181528, IMG submission 119742) | Peatland microbial communities from MTU Mesocosm Facility, Houghton, MI, USA - PEATcosm2014_Bin10_10_metaG | ecosystem: Environmental > Terrestrial > Soil > Wetlands > Peat | place... | reverse complement strand
TGTTGCAGTCGCCGGATGGCGTTCCGATCGATATCGCATTGGCGGCGCTACCCTTTGAGGAAGGTTTGGTCCAACGGTCGAGCCTGTTCGAATTCGAGGCGACGTCTGTCTTGCGAACCTGCTCGGCTGAAGACTTGATCGTCCTCAAGCTCTTCGCGTTTCGGCCGCGCGATGTGCTGGATGTAGAGACGGTGGTCACCCGCCAGCTCACCGCTTTGGACTGGGAGTATATCGCGGCGAATCTGCAGCCGCTGGCCGAGGTCAAAGACCAGCCGGAGATTATGGCGGCCTTCGAGAGGTTCAGGCGGCAAGGCTGAGCGTCGGTCGGACCCTCCGAACCCCGCCTTACCCCGCGAACCCATACGGCGCGCGCTGCGGCCGGCTCAGCATGGCGTTCGCCTCGTCGTCGTTCTGGAACCGCTCCTTCACCGGATCCCAGTGCAGATGCCGCTTGGCCTTCATGGCGATGTGGTGTAGCAGGCAGGTGGAGCAGGCACGATGCGCGATCTCGGCGGGCGCCAGCGGCTCTTTGCGCGTCCGTACGCATTCGAGCCAGTTGGCGTGATGCTCCTCGGCCGTGGCCAGGTGATTTTCGTTCGGCCCGATCACGCTATCGAGAATCCGGGGATCGCTGGCCTCTAACGGTTTGCCTGCGGGTTTACCGGAAACGGGATCGCTGGGTGTGACGTTGCCTTCGCGCGTGACGAAGAGCCAGCCCTTCGTGCCGATGAACTTGATGCCGTTGGGATAGTCGCCCGAGATCGACATCGTCATGCCGTTGGCGTAGCGGGAATCGGTCTGGAATTTGCCGTGGACGTTCCATAGGCCGTGAGTCGGGAATTCCGCCCAGCCCCAGATTTCGACCGGCCCGGTGAGCTCGGTATTCATTCCCCAGTGCGCGGTATCGACGTGGTGCGCGCCCCATCCCGTGATCATGCCCGCGCCGAACTGCTCGCAGCGCAGCCAGCCGGGACGATCGAAGCCTTTTTGCGGATGTACGCGCATCTCGGTGTAGTAGACTGCCGGCGTGGTGCCCAGCCAGGCATCGTAGTTGAAACCGGTAGGCACGGGCATCTCCGGCGCGGCCGGGCCCGAAGGATCGCCGGGCAGTCCGACTTCGACGTGCTTCACTTCGCCGATGCGCCCGTTGCGCACCAGCTCGCAGGCGCGGTGAAACTGCACCCAGGAACGCTGCTGCGATCCGATCTGGAAGATCCGCCCGCTCGCCTTCACGGCGTCAGCCATGTAGCGGCCCTCGGTGATGGTGAGCGAGGCGGGCTTTTGGAGGTACACGTCCTTGCTCGCGCGCACGGCGTTCACCGCCAGCACGGCGTGCTGATGATCGGGCGTGGAGATTACCACGGCATCGATCTCTTTATTGGCCAGCAGCTCGCGGTAATCACGATAGCCCTTGGTGCTATTGGCCGAGTACCAGCCGTTCACCAGCGCCTGCCCCTGCTCCACGCGATTGGCGTCGAGATCGCAGACCGCGACGATGCGCGCATAGGGCACTTTGCGGATGGCGGGCAGGTCGTGGGTGCGGGAAATGCGGCCCACGCCGATGGCGCCGATATTGATGCGATTGCTGGGGGCATTCTGGCCGAATACCGTGGACGGCACAATCGCCGGGAAGCCAGCGACGGCGGCCGCGCCCAGACTCGTCTTCAGGATCGAACGGCGGGAGAGATCTTTCATCATCGTTCTCCTTTATAGAACGCGCGCGTTTTTCTGCGCTTTGAGCACCAGTTCGGTGGCCAGCAGGGCCTGTTCCTGGTCCTGCGCAATGTGCGTGCGGTTGACGATATCGGCCACGAACTGCCGGCCGAAGGGGAGATCCATCTTGCTGCAATCCATGTAGGTGGCCTTCTTCTGGTCGACCAGGAACAGGTGATTGCCGCCGGGGCGGCCGGCGATATCGGCGTATTTGCGCAGTTCGATATACCCCTCGGTGCCGAGCACGAACAGGCGTCCGTCGCCCCAGGTGCCGAGGCCTTTGGGCGTGAACCAATCCACGCGCACATAGCCGAATCCGCCATTGCCGTGCAGCATCATATCGCCAAAATCCTGGAATTTCGGGCGGTGCTTGTAATTCACGTTGGCCACCTGCGAGGCGGTCACGTCGGCGACGGTCGAGCCGGTGTAGTACACGAACTGGTCGGCCTGGTGAGAGCCGATGTCGCAGAGGATGCCGCCGTAGCGCGCCGGATCCCAGAACCAATCCGGGCGGGCGGGCTCGTTCACCTGGTGCGGGGCGAGGTTGACGGTCTGCACCACTTTACCGATGGCGCCAGCGTGGATCAATTCACCGGCCTTCACGGCAGCGCGCACTTCCAGCCGCTCGGAGTACATGATGGCGAACATGCGGCCGGTCTCTTTGATCGCCTGGCGGACTTCGGCGAGCTGGTCGAGCGTGGTCATGGCGGGCTTATCGCTGAGGTAGTCCTTGCCGTGGCGCATGACGCGAACGCCGAGCGGCGCGCGCAGATCGGGGATGGCTGCGCTGGCCACCAGTTGGATGGAGGGATCGCTGAGGATCTCGTCCTCGCTCGCCGCCACTTTCGCTTCGGGGTAGCGCTTCTGAAAATCGGCGAGAGCGGTCTGATTGGTGGAATGGACTTTCTTGAGTTCGCCGCCGCCGCGTTTCAAGGCGTCAGTGATGCCGTTGATGTGATTGTGGTCGATGCCGATGACCGCAAATTTGATGGAATATTTGGGCTTCTCCGGCGGGCTGCCGGGAACGGTGACTTCCTGCACCTGCGAAGGCTGAAAGGCGAGTGCCGCGCCGGGCACTCCGGCCATCAACAGGGATCGCCGGCTTACATCGTACGCCATCGGTTGTCCTCCTGGACTCGATTTAATTGTAGGACATGCTTCGGCTTGTCCAGGCGAGCTCGGCTCGTGTCCCACGTTACTGCTTTAGCATAAGCACGGCCAGTTCGTAGACCGAATCGTAGACGCGATGGAATTGCGGTTCGAGCGCCTGCCAGTTGGGGGCGAACGGAGCGGGACCGAGCTTCTCGAGAAGGCCGTCATCCAACAGGCGGCGCTCGCCGGCATCGGGTGGTGGAACGGGAAACGGGCGCTCTGCCCAGTAGGTTTGGGGATCCGCCGGCAGCGGTTGCAGGTTTACCGGAATGGTTTCCGCTTCCCTTACCTCATCTCCTGCGAACTCGGGTTCGGGCTCCGGAGCGGGCGCGCCGCCAAGCAGAAGATCCAACAGCTCCTTGCGCTCCATCCCTCGCAGCTGGAACAGCAGGAACGGATTGCGTTCGAAATCGCGCCCGAACCGCAGCCACGCGGCCACCAGGTGGGCGCAGGGCTTGAGCCAATCGGGGCAGCCGCATTCCAGGTGCAGGTCGGCGTAGCGCTCCGGCATGAAGTGCAGTTTGGCTTTCACAAAAGCCGTCTGAATTTCCAATGGAAGTTCGCCCTCCGTGAGCGACGATGCCAGCGCGCGCCAGTCGCGAACGTTGGCGAACAGATGGTCCCACTGCTCGCGCGAGAAGGCATCGAAGGTGATGCGCACGGTGTATGCCGGCTGGAGCTTAAGCTGCACCAGCGCGACCATCGTACGGCCGTCGAGCCGGACCCGCTGCACGGCGTTTCCGGCGGCAGCCGCGCCTCCCTCTTTAAACCGCGAGGACTCGGCCAGCCGCTCCATCTTCTCCTGCCACGCGGCGCCCCACCAGTTCTTACTCATGACAGGGCCTCCTGGCGCAACGCAAACAACTCCTTGATCTCGGCAGTGGAAAGCTCCGTCAGCCACGCTTCTCCCGCCCCCACCACGTTGTCGGCGATGGCCTTCTTGCGTTCGATCATCTCGTCGATCCCCTCTTCGAGCGTGCCCAGGCAGATGAATTTATGGACCTGCACGTTGCGATGCTGCCCGATGCGAAACGCGCGGTCGGTGGCCTGATTTTCCACCGCCGGATTCCACCAGCGGTCAAAGTGAAACACATGATTGGCGGCCGTGAGATTCAGCCCCGTACCGCCGGCCTTCAACGACAGCACAAACAGCCGCGGACCGTCGTCGCCCCCGCTCTGGAAGCGCTCTACCATCGCATTTCGTTTGTGAGCCGGCACTCCGCCGTGCAGCAGCAGCACGTCCTGTCCGAAAGTCGCCGCCAGATAACTGCGCAGCCGCTCCCCCATGTCCGCGAACTGCGAGAAGATCAAAGCACGGTCGCCCTCGGAGAGCAGTTCCTCCACCATCTCCGTCAGCCGCGAGAGCTTGCCCGACCGCCCTGCGAGCGGAGATTCGTCGCCCAGGAACTGCGCCGGGTGATTGCACACCTGCTTGAGCTTGGTAAGCGCGGCGAGAATGGCGCCCTTGCGCTGGATTCCGGTAGTGGCGTCGAGGGTGTGGGTGGCCTCGGCGACCACACTCCGGTACAGCGAAGCCTGTTCCGGCGTCAGATTGCAGAAGACCTTCATTTCCATCTTCTCGGGAAGGTCCTCGATCACGGTACGGTCGGTCTTCAGGCGCCGGAGGATGAACGGTGAGGTGAGCTTGCGAAGATTGGCGGCCGCCGCGGGGTCGGCGCTTTTCTGGATCGGCAGCAGGAAGCTGCGCCGGAACTCGGCGGCGCTACCGAGAAAGCCGGGATTGAGGAATTCCATGATGGCCCAAAGCTCGCCGACATTGTTCTCCACGGGAGTGCCGGTGAGGGCGATCCGGTAGTCGGCGGTGAGCGATCGCACGGCACGCGACTGCTGGGTCTCCGGGTTCTTGATGTTCTGCGCTTCGTCGAGGATGATTCCCGACCACGGAACCTCTTTGAGGATTTCGATATCGCGATGCACCAGCGAGTAACTGGAAACGACCAGCGCGTGGCGGCCCGCCTCTTCCACGAATTCCGGTCCGCGGGTGCGCGCGATTCCGTGGTGCACCAGGACGGGAAGGCTGGGGGCGAAACGCTGCGCTTCCTTTCGCCAGTTGCCGACCACTGAAGTGGGGCAAACCAGCAAGACCGGCCGGTCGACGCCGCCGGCGCGCTCGCGGCCGAGTAGCGCCAGCGCCTGAATGGTCTTCCCGAGCCCCATGTCGTCGGCGAGGCAGGCGCCCAGTCCGTACTGACGGAGAAAACCGAGCCAGGAGAACCCGCGGACCTGATAGGGGCGCAGTGTGCCCTGAAAATCGACAGGGACCGGGAGCTCCTCGAAGCGGCTTTTGCCCCCCAGCTTCTCGATCAGTTCGCCGATCCAGCCTTCGCCGCGCGCTTCTTCGAACTGCACGCCGGGGATGGCTTCCGCCCCACCCAGCGCCGTGCGAATCATTTCGCGGGCAGGCGCCGCTTCGCGCTTCCACAGGTCGAGCGCCGCGCGGATGCTTTGCGGTTCGAACGGCAGCCATTTGCCGTGTACCTTCACCAGGGGCGCGGTGGACTCGGCCAGCCGGTCCAGTTCTTCGCGCGTGTAGTTCTCGCCGCCGATGGCCACTTCCCAATCGAAATGCATCAGCTCATCCATCGAGAACGTGCCTGTCCGGCTGGCGGGCGACGGTTTGAGAACCGGACGGGCGCGCACCATGGCAGCGCTCTCGTGCCGCTGCCACCAGTCTGGCCGGGCGACGCGGAATCCCTCCCGTTCGAGAGCGGGCGCGGTCTCGGTGAGAAAGCGAAATGCTCCCATGACGTCGAGCGGGAACGTGTCCGAGCCTCCGCGGATATCGGCGCAGACGCCGGCAGCCTTGGCGAGCAGGCGGTCCACCTGCCGTAGCGAGGCTCGACTGAGGGTGCTCTTATCGACAGGAATGGCCGCGCCCCCGACAATCGGCTCCAAGCGATATTGCACATGCCACGCGGCATCCCCCGCATCGCCCCCGGGTTCCCGCAAATGAAAGCTAAGCAGCCAGGGGAACGCGGCTTCGCGCACGGCGGGCCGCTGCCAGTTGTCCACCCGGTCGTGGAAGGCGGAGAGCAACTGGCGTTCCCCGGGCAGCTTGGGCTCGAACGAACAAAGGCACTGCATCCAGACCGAGGCGATGTTCTCCTGGTTGACCGCGCGAGGGAGCGCCCGCGTGCGCCCGGTCCTGGTCGCGACCCGTGGTAAGGCGTCCATGAGCCAGGCGACGAAGCTCCCCAGCAACACGGCGGGATCGTCTTCCGGCGGCTTTGCGTGGCGTCCGGTATCGAGCGTGATGGCGCGCGCCGGAGGCGGCATGGTGGCGGCCAGTTCGCGCAGAGTCAGGCGATCGGGCGCTGCCAGAACGGGCTTCCAGCAGGCATCGAACGACCCACCATCCATTGAAACGGACGGAAGAAGGCGGTCCCGCGCGGCGAGGACGGCGACCAGTCGTAGTGCGGCGCCCCAGAATCGGGTGGTGTAAGCGATCTTGATTTGCGACGTTTGCGCGTAGGGATTGCGATTGCACGCGTCGAGAAAGTAGGAGGCGTTTTCGGCGTCCAGAATCACGGAAGGGACGGACCTTGGCCGCAGCCCCGGCTCCCCTCCCGCGGGTGCCCAAAGGGCGGCGTTGCGATAAGTGGCTGGGAGCTTCTCGGCTATTTGCGAGATGGCGTGACGGAGACGGGTGGGCACCGCGAACTCAAGGCCGCCCGCCCGGCCCTCCTGGTGGCGCGATTCGCCCCAGACGAAGAGCTTGCGGTCGCGATACGCGGCATGAACCAGCAGGCTATCCGGTATCGGCGGCGCCGCCGCGGGGTTAAACTGCACGGGCTTGAGGCGCGCGCTGGCGCCGGCGGATTCTTGGGGTGCTCATGGATTGCACTCCCCATCATAATTCCTCGGCGAATCGGCGCGATTAGGGGCGATTTTGAAGGAGTGCGCGGCGAAGTGCGATATCCTTGCGGTTTGACTTCCGCATTGGACATCCCCCATGCCGCCGTGGCATTTGGCGCGGCGTTTCTGGCCGGCGCCATTAACTCCATCGCCGGCGGCGGCACCCTGGTGTCCTTCCCCACACTGATTTGGCTCGGCCTGGATTCGGTGACAGCCAATGCCACCAGCACGGTGGCGATCTGGCCGGGAACTGTGGGCAGCGCGTGGGGCTACCGGCGGGAGCTGCGCGGCGTGCAGTCGCGATTCATGCTGATGGTGGTGCCCAGCCTGATCGGCGGCATCGCGGGCGCGATTCTGCTGAGGTACACCCCCACCAGCACTTTTGACCGCCAGGTGCCTTTTCTGATTCTCTTCGCCACCTTCCTGTTTATGGCCCAGGAGTGGGTGCAGCGCCAGCTCGGGACTGGCGATCCGGCGATGCGGAAGTCGACGAAATGGCTGCTGGGCGGTCTGCTGTTTCAACTGCTGGTGGGGCTTTACGGGGGTTATTTCGGCGCTGGGATCGGCATTCTGATGCTGGCGGCGCTGAGTATTCTCGGGCTGAAAGACATCCACGAGATGAACGCCCTGAAGGTGATCCTGGGCGGGAGCGTCAACGGGATCGCCGCCATCTACTTCATTTGGGCGAGGATGGTCTACTGGCCGTACGTGGTATTGATGGCGGTCGCGTCGATCGTTGGAGGGTACGGTGGCGCCGGGGCGGCCCGAAAGCTGGGACGGACGGCCGTCCGGCGGCTGGTAATCGCGGTGGGTCTGGGGATGGCGGTGTCGTTGTTTATCCGAAAGTGAGCTCCCGCCGCATTAACGAAATTTTATGTTCACGCCAATGGCCAATTGGGGCTAAAATATCGATTAGGAGGAGGCCGTTCGGTATGCGTGGGCGGCGGATTGCACTCGGCGCAGTATTTGTGCTGCTAATCTCGACCAAGGCCCTCTCGGCGGCCCCGAATCGAAGCTGGCAGGACGGGGAGTTGCTTTCCCGCAAGACGGTCCCGATGGGCCGAACCTTCCTCAAGAACCGCTACGTCTATCGCGTCCGCGGGCTGAATCGCGAGTACCTGGTGGAGTCCGAAACGCCCCTCGAATTGAATCTGTACGTCCCCATGAAGTTCTGCCCCGACCATCGGCAAATTCTGATCCAGGATGCCGACGGGAACGAGCGGAAGGTGCGGATTCTGCAGCGGGCATCGGTTTCGTTGCGCCAGTAATCGCGGCGCGAAATGATAAGATACAAACTGGATCGAGGTGTGCGCCCGTAGCTCAGCTGGATAGAGCGGCTGGCTTCGAACCAGTAGGCCGGGAGTTCGAGTCTCTCCGGGCGCACCACATTCTAACGGTCCTATTTAAAACGAGGGCTTGTGACGGTTTGAGAACTATGCACCTTTGCCCAGTATGTGCATACGACCGGCTAACCGAACCGCCGCGAGATTCCACTATCTGTCCAAGCTGTGGGACAGAATCTGGATACGATGACGCCTCGCAAGCCATTCGCAGCTGAGAGCGCGATGGCTTCAAAACGGAGCTCATTGATGTCCGGTTGATCAATGTCCGGACAACTGGGATCCATCCTTGCAGGTTGAGGCCGCCGTGTCGACGATACGGGTTCCCTTGCGATTGGCCTAGCAACAACCAAGGTTTTGCCGGGCCACCAATATAACCCTCTCATTGTCGGTTTCCGGGTCCCCTCTTCAAGTAACTACGGAGGACAGCGGGGAGCGATCGTGCCCGGGAAGTCGGTTGGCGGAAGCATTCGACGGATTGGTACGGCGCAAGCCGTTTGAAAATGGAAATAATCGCAATCGCTTTAGCACGCGTGGCCGCCCTCGTCGAGGTTCGGGAATGGGACCCTCCGGGCAAGGCCTCATCTCTCGATGCCGTCGCCAAGCTCGGAAGTCGATTAAGTTCCATGAAGCTTGGGGAATTGAATCTCCAGAAAAGTCTCGAACTCTGTGAGGGCAAGCTTGGCGATCTTCGGATTGACAGATTGACGATTTTCGCGAACAGCATTGTAATCGACGGAAGATTCTGAAAAAGTGCTAGGCTAACGAAGCATTCGGCGCAAAGATACAACCTGCGCGGCCGACTTTCACGCGCCAACTGATCTTTCGCAGCAGCATGCAGCTTGCCAGGTTCGCCGCAAATATCTGAAATTCTTCCGCATGGCATGATAAGCACAAGACCCGTGCAGGCAAACAGCAACAACAATGCCCGGCGCGAGACACAAGCTCTCAGATCGTGTCAGATTGAAGGAAAATCCCGCAGTCCAAGGAGACACTCTGGCTTGAAACAAGATGGGATCGAATTCTTCGGAGAGTTTTCCGGCCTGGCCCCGGTGCCGACTACTCCTCCGTGGCGCTATCGAGACGGCTGGCCTGCTGCCATAGCCTGAACGCTGCCAGGTCGATTTCCTGCTCGGCGAAATTCACCGGGGGGACCTGAGGCGGGGACAGAATTTCGTCTCGCTCCTGGATGCTGGGCAGTTCCAAAGTTTCCATATACGCTCCTCTTTTCGGACTATTTAGTCCGATATTAGAGCGTAGGCTGAAATGGCGGCCGTGTCAATGGCCTGGTATTGCCCACCCCCGCCAACTGCAAGATGCGGCGGACTTTCTTGGGCGAAATGGAGAGCTTCTCGGCCACTCGCGAGACTTTGCGGCCCTCCCGTTCCCAGACTTTGGGGATGACGATGCGCGCAAACTCTTCGGTCATCTGCTGAAACGACTTGTCTTCCACCACTCCGGCGCTCCAGGCACGCAACAGCGGATCGACGGGCAGGTTTTCCACCACCCGCGCTCGCAAGGTCTCCAGATCGTCCCAAACGTATTGCCGGCCGGAAGCGTCGGGCTGGAGGAGCGTCATCGCCTCTTCGTAACAGCGCCGCGCCTCGGCCAGATCGTGCGCCGGAGCGGCTGAACAGGAGATTCCCAGCCACACGTAGGCGCGTGCCAGAAGCCGGCGATTCTGCGTGCGGCCGGCGTTGGCCACGGCATCGCGCGCGAAACTCTCGGCGGCCTCGCGATGGAGCGAAGCGTCTCCCACCTGTTCCTCAATGGCGGCGTTTTCCACGATGGACTGCAGGATGCGCGCCCGCGCCATGACGATATGGTCGGATTTCTCCTTTCCGTGGGCAAAGGCCTCGGCCGCTTCCAAGGCGGCGCGTTCCAGATCGCCGGCGTCGAGGTACAGGAATCCGCGATTAATGTGGACTCCGGCCATGCCGCGATGGTTTCCGCGGTGGACGTAGATTTCCATGGCTTCGTGCAGGTGGTCGCGGCTCCGCGCCCGCATGGCATCGATGCCAAGACGGTGCTCGTGGGCTAGGTCCGTCCTGTCTGGCGCGCCCTCGCGGCCGCCGCGGCGCGACGCCGCTAGCCGGTCGAGCTCCTTGTGGGCATCAAGCGCCAGCAGCCGTCTGACGAAAGCCAGGTTCTGCAAAGCCCGGGCGAGCTGCAAGGGCTCGCCGCCAGCGCTGCGATATTCCTCGATGGCCCTCTCGAAATATTGCTCGGCGCGCTCGTATCTCCCCTGACGGCGGGCGATCCGGCCATAAGCGGACTGAATGTTGCCGCGGTGCAGGAAGTCGTCCGTTCGATTGAGAGCCTCTTCGGCGCGAAGCAGGATTGCCACCGCGTCATCCAGCTTGCCTCTCTGAAAGGCCAGCCAACTCATGGTGGCCTGCATGATGGCCGCCATCGGCAGATAGCCCAGTTGCACCGCCAGATTCTCTGCCCGCTCGGTGTAATCCAAGGCGGAGTCATACTGCCCCGTTTTGCGGTGGCAGCGGCCGATCCAGAAATTGGCGATGGCCTGAAGCTCGCGGTCGTCGATTTCGGCGTCGAAAGACTGCACCAGCAGGAAGTGCGCTGACGCTCGGCCGTAATCCTCCTCCGACATCGCCACTACGCCCTCCACCATGCGAAGGTGGAGATAGTCGACAAGCGGCAGAGTGGGACGGATGGCCGCTGGGAAGCGTTCGAGGATGCGCGCCAGCAACGCCGGACAGTCAAACCCTGCGTCCACCCACTGCGCCACCAGTCCGGCGAGAACGCCGGCTCCGGGGACGGGTTCCATGGTCTCGATGGCGGGCCGGAGTTGCTCCAGCCGGCCGATGCCTTGTGTGATTCGGCGGAACCCCAGATCTTCGCGCAGTTGCTCAAGGAGCGACGCGCGAACCATAGCGTTCCCCATGAGCGAAGTATGCGCTCCCCGAAGCGTATTGTCCAGACCTCAATGTCCGATGTGCGTGGGACATGCTTCAGCTTGTCCAAAAGAAGGATTTATCTCACGTCAGTTGGTCATAGGCGCTCAATGTCAGAAAGTCGGGAAATCCTCGCGAATTGACCAACTCTTCGAACAGCCGCGCTGCGGTAAAAAGCTGCGTTTGGGGAAGGTGCTTGCTCAGTTTTTCGACATGCTGGTGGATCATGCCGCAGACCATCGCGGGAGTAACCGTGCGGTTGTCTTCCAGCTTGGCACCATGGCGCATCCATTGCCAGACTTGCGCGCGGCAGATCTCCGCCGTGGCGGCGTCCTCCATCAGATTGTAAATGGGCACACATCCGTCCCCGCCCAGCCAGGCAGTCAGATACTGCAGCCCGACATCGACATTCAGCGACAATCCCGCCCCGGTAATTGGGCCCGACGGCGCACGGAGCAGATCGGCGGCGGTGGTGGAAGAGGCCGTGAGGCGATCCAGTTGATTGGGGCACGGCACATACGTATCGAAAACGAATTTGGCGAGGGGCACCAGGCCGGGATGCGCCACCCAGGTACCGTCGTGTCCCGCCCAAACCTCACGCAATTTGTCGTCGCGGACGCGATCCAGAGCCGCCTTATTCGCCTCGGGATTGTTCTTAATTGGTATCTGGGCGGCCATTCCGCCCATGGCGTGAGTGCCCCGCCGATGGCAGGTGGCGATCAGCAGGTCCACGTAGGACCCCAGGAAGTGGCTGGTCATGGTGACCCGGGAACGGTCCGGAAGCAAGCGCCCGCCGTCCTTTCCGAATTTCTTGATGAAGCTGAAGATGTAATCCCACCGGCCGCAGTTCAAGCCGGCGGAGTGTTCGCGCAGTTCCCAAAGAATCTCGTCCATCTCGAAGGCCGCCAGGATGGTCTCGATGAGGACCGTGGCGCGGATGGTGCCGCGCGCGATTCCGAGGGCATCCTGCGCCGCCACAAAGACGTCATTCCAGAGGCGGGCCTCGTGCCGGCCTTCCAGCTTCGGCAGGTAAAAATACGGACCGGTGCCATTGGCGATGAGGGTGCGGGCATTGTGGAAGAAGAACAGGCCGAAATCGAAGAGCGAGGCTGAAATGGGCTCGCCGTCGATCAGGAAGTGCTTTTCCACAAGGTGCCAACCCCGCGGCCGCACCATGAGCGTGGCGGGTTTCTCGCCGACCTCATAGTGTTTCCCCTCGGGGCTGGTATAGGTGATGGTGCCCCTGACCGCGTCGCACAGATTGGCTTGCCCTTCAATGATGTTCCACCAGGTGGGCGAGTTGGAATCCTCGAAGTCCGCCATGAAGACATTCGCCCCGGAGTTGAACGCGTTGATGATCATCTTCCGGCTGGTGGGTCCGGTAATCTCCACACGGCGATCGCAAAGATCGGCCGGGGCGGGGGCGACCGACCATCGGGAGCGGCGGATTTCCGCCGTTTCCGCAGGGAAATCCGGCAGCTCTCCGGCGTCGATCTGTTGCTGGCGAAGGGTCCGTGCCTCCAAAATCCGACGCCTGCGCGGCTCGAACTGAGTGGCCAGTTTCACCAGAAAACGTATGGCTTGGGGCGTAAGAATCCGGTCTTCCGACCCGGTCACCGGACCGGTAATTTGCACCGGGTCGCTTTGCATTGCAATCACTGAGGGCTCTCCTTCTGTTACGAAGTCGATGCTAACGCAGGCTGGCAAAATCCGCATGTGTGCCGGTCCGATCCGGACTACTCGTCCGGTTCATGCCACTTCATTTGCCAACTGGTTCCGGATGCCGTTCACTGGTGCAGGGGAGATAAAATCTCAATGAAGAACGACAGGCGCTGGGACGGAATTGTGCGTCCCTACGAACAGGAAGAAGTCGAGCGGCTGAGGCCCTCGGTGCGGATTGAATACACGCTGGCAACACGCGGAGCCGAACGATTGTGGGAGCTTTTGCACGGCGAAGGTCCCACCAAGAGCCTCGGCGCGCTCAGCGGCAACCAGGCGGTACAACAGGTGCAGGCCGGGCTGAAGGCCATCTACGTGAGTGGCTGGCAAGTGGCGGCCGACGCCAACGGCGCCGCGCAGATGTATCCCGACCAGAGTCTCTATCCCGCCAACAGCGTTCCCGCGCTGGTGCGTGCCATCAACAATGCGCTCCTGCGGGCCGACCAGGTGTGCCGCCTGGAAGGTA
>Ga0181528_10001814_pt1 | contig 13190 bp, 13 predicted proteins | sample PEATcosm2014_Bin_47_FD_119742 | JGI IMG/M metagenome (GOLD analysis project Ga0181528, IMG submission 119742) | Peatland microbial communities from MTU Mesocosm Facility, Houghton, MI, USA - PEATcosm2014_Bin10_10_metaG | ecosystem: Environmental > Terrestrial > Soil > Wetlands > Peat | place... | reverse complement strand
GGATGGGCGTGGCGATGGCCGGCCGGATCACCCCGGGGAGGCGCCCCATGCGCAACAGCGCCGACGCCATGGTGGCACCGGTGTTGCCGGCCGAGACCATGGCCATGGCCCGACCGTCGCGCACGGCCTCGGCCGCCCGTACCAGCGAGGAGTCCTTCTTGCGCCGCACCCCCTGGGCGGGGTCGTCGTCCATGCCGATGACCTCGCTGCACTCGAGTCGCGGCAGGTCGCCGGTGTCCCCCATGCCGTCGGGAAGGCCGACGAGCAGGACTCCCACGGAACCGGCCTCGGCCACCTGGCGCGCGCCGGCCACGATCTCACCGGGTGCCTTGTCCCCTCCCATCGCATCGACCGCCACCGGCAGCGCCCGGAAGGCGTCGCCGGTCGGTCGGGGAGCACCCCGGGCCACTAGTCGACGTCTACGGCCTGCCGGCCCTTGTACCAACCGCAGTTGGGACACACGATATGGGGGAGCTTGGCGGTCGTGCACTGCGGGCACACGGAGCGTGCCGGCGCCTTCAGCACCCAGTTGGATGCCCGGCGGCTGCGGCTCTTCGCCTTCGAGGTCTTCTTCTTCGGAACGGCCATAAGGGGTACATCCTAGGTCAGTCGGGAGGGGTGGCGTCACGCAGGGCGTCGAGGGCGGCCCAGCGGGGGTCCGCCACCGGGGCGCAGTCACACGGATCGGTGTTCCGATTGGCCCCGCAGGCCGGACAGAGGCCCCGGCAGTTCTCTGAACAGAGCGGCGCCAGGGGGAGCTCGAGGAGGATCGCGTCACGGGCCAACGGCTCGAGGTCGAGCTCGTCGCCGGACAGCGGATAGGCCTCCTCGTCCCGGTCGGCCCCGCCCACCGGGGCGTACCGCTCCCGCACCTCGGCCACCACGGTGCCCGACACCGGGCCACCGCAGCGCCGGCACTCGCCCCGCCACGGAGCCGTGGCCGTGCCGGTGGCCATGATGCCGCCCGGATACGAGGAGAGGTGCAGGTCGAGTACCACGGGCTCACCCTCGGGCACGACCACCGAGACGGCCCCGAGGTCGGGGATGACCCCCTCGCGGTGCTCGTCCCGGGTGGCGCCGTTCTGCTTGCGCAGAGCGGCCACCTGGACCTGGAAGGGCCGCCGCTCGACGGGGCGCAGGTCCGACGCGGGCACGGCGGTGCTCAGGCGAGGTCCTGGTCGAAGAAGCCGTCCGGCTCGTCGTCCGACCGTCCGGAGTCGCCGGCGAGCGAGGTGTCGCCCTGGTCGCCGATCTCCACCGCGGGGATGGGACTGACCTGGAGCTTCTCGCGCCCGGCCTGCACCGTCTTCAGCGTCCGGTCGAGGACGATCTCGAAGCTGGCCAGCTTCTTGTCGGCGTAGTCCTCGGCCTCGTGGCGGAGGCGGCGGGCCTCCTCGTTGGCGTCGTCCAGGATGCGCTGAGCCACGTGGTTCGCCTGGCGGACGACCTCGGTGCGCTGGACCATGCGCTCGGTCTGGACCCGGGCCTCCTCGATGATGGTGCCGGACTTCCGCCGCGTCTCGGCCAGGAAGTCCTCCCGCTCCTTGAGCATCCAGCGGGCCTGGCGGATCTCCTCGGGGATCCGCTGGAGCGCGCCCTCGAGCAGCTCGACGAGCTCGTCGCGCTCGACGCGCACCGAGGACGACAGCGGCATCGGCTTGGCCGTCAGCACCATGTCCAGGGCACTGCGCAGGTAGGCCTCGGCGTCGGCCTGCTCGCCGTCGGCCACCTCCTGGTCCAGGTCGTCGAACACGTCACTCATCGGCGAACTTCTCCTCGAGGCGCTGGGCCACGGTCTTCGGCACGAAGGCGGTCACGTCGCCCCCGAAACGCGCCACCTCGCGCAGCAGGCGCGAGGCGATGAACGAGTGCTGGGAGCTGGTGGGGATGAAGAGCGTCTCGACGCCGGAGAGCTGCTTGTTCATCTGGGCCATCTGCAGCTCGTTCTCGAAGTCGGACACCGCCCGCAGGCCCTTCACGATGGCCGTGGCCCCGACCTCCTGGGCCACGTCCACCACCAGGGTGCTCATGGCCACGATGCGGACGTTGGCCAGGTGGGTGACCGTCTCCTCGAGCATCTCGCGGCGCTCGTCGTCGTCGAAGAGCACCGCGCTCTTCTGGGGGTTGCGCAGAGCCGCCACCACGACCTCGTCGAACAGCCGGGACGCGCGCTCGATCACCTCGAGGTGTCCGTTGTGGACGGGATCGAACGACCCCGGGATGAGCGCAATCCTCACGAGACACCTTTCTGGGTGGCCCGTTCCGGACGGGCGACCGTCACGATCGTACCTCCATAGTGCTTGGATCTGAGCACTTCCCAGCCCTCGACGACCGGGAGTTCCGTGCCCGATTCCAGGACCACGAGGTCGGCCGGCAGCCGGCCGACCAGGGAGTCCCAGCCGGCGTAGGCGTAGGGCGGGTCGCACAGCGCCAGGTCGTAGCGCGACGCCGTCTGCGCCACCCAGGCGTCGACGTCCGCCCGGACGACGGTGGCGTCCCCCGTCGCCTCGGCGTCGGGGAGCCCGGCCGAGGTGAGGTTGGCCCGCACCGTGTCGATGGCCCGCGGATCACGTTCGACGAAGGTCACCGAGGCCGCGCCCCGGGACAGGGCCTCGATGCCGAGTGCCCCGGTACCGGCGAAGAGATCGGCCACCAGCAGGCCCTCGACGCCGCCCAGGCTGTAGAGGATGTCGAAGATGGCCTCGCGGACCCGGTCCGAGGTGGGCCGCACGTGCTCGGCCACCGGCGCGCTGAGGCGCCGTCCCCGGTACTCTCCACCGATCACGCGCATCGCTCCACCCTACCGGGGCACCCTCCGCGGTCGGCGTCGGCAGGCCGGGAGGGGACGGTCAGAAGGTGCCGGTGAGGGTCGAGGTCTGGCCTCCCGACGTACTGGTCACCGACCAGGTGTCGCCCGAGGACGGATGGGGTGCACCCGAACCCCCGTACTGCGCGTAGACGGTGCCGCCGGGGTAGTTGGCGGGGATCGACATGCCCGCCCCCAGCACGTACGAATAGACGATCGCGCCACCGGCGGTGCCCGAGTTCTGCGTCAGCGACCCGCCCGGAAAGCTGTTCGCCTGACTGTTGAACGAGACCCCGCCGGTCTGGGCCACCCGGATGGTGACGGTCAGGGACGTGATGGCCGAGGTGTTGGCCAGCGCCAGCCGCTCCTGCCCGCCGTAGTTGTTGTAGTTGTCACCCGAAGGGACCGCCGTCACCCCGTTGGAGGGACCCGTCACGGGACACGGGGCGGCGACGTTGAGGGCGGGACCGCTGATGCAGACGTCGGTCGCCACGCCGATGACGCTGTCGGCGCCTCCCCCGCCGACGATGCAACTGCCGCCACCGGTGTCGGTGATGGCGTCGGCTCCCGAGCTCCCGAGCAGCAGCGTCCCGGCGAGACCGTTCGAGAATGTCCCGGAGCCGGTCGCCAGCCGGGTCAGCACGAGCGACCCGCACCCGACCGGAGCCAGTTGGGAGACGAGGCGGACCTGTTGGGATGTTCCGGCCCTGCTGACGGGCACGTTCGTGCTGGCGGTGAAGCCGGTGGCCGCCGTGGCCGCGATGGCGATCACGCCGATCGCGGCGGCGCCCCGGCCGAACAGTGTCCGCCAGCTCGGTCGGGTCCGCCGGTTGGGCGGAGTGCGCTCGGCGTGATCCGTCCGGCCGGTCGGCGCCTCGCGGTTCCCCCGGAGGTCGGTGTCGGACGGGGAGCGGTCGGACCGGTCCTCCGCCACCGGACGGTACCGGTACTGGCGAACCTCGTCGTCGACGGCGAAGGTCCGCTGGGTGCCGGTCACCTGATAGAGGATCGGCCGTTCCAGGTACTCGGCGAGACGGGCGAGGTAGGAGAAGCGGGCCACGTCGATGGTGGCGCGCTGACGGGGCTCGCCGAGGGAGCCGACCGGGACCACCAGCAGGTGCATCTTGGCGGCGAGGATCTCCTCGTCGCTCCGCCGGGTGGACCGACGACGGAAGAGTTCGTCCAGGCCCGCCAGGAGGACGGCCAGCACCGCGAAGGCGATGCCGAGCAGGCGGACCACCGTCACCCGGATCTGGAACTTCGCGATCGACACCACATTGGCCACCGGATGGGGGATGCTCCCCACCCGGACCGGATTGAGCGTCATCACCTGCTCGGCGGCCGCCGTCGGCACCGTGTAGGTGGCGCCCGGGGGGGCCACGCCCGCCGTGACCGCCAGCGTGATGACGTTCTGCGTCACCGTGAAGGGCAGCACGGGCTCGAAGACCTCGTTGATCCTCCGGCCGCCGACGACACCGGTGAGGTGCACCACCGGCTGGAGGTCCGCCGAGTACGTGGTGCTGGCCACATCCGCCTGCTTCGAGACGCTGCTGACCAGGCCGTACAGATCGGACAGGGCGAGCACGCTCGTGACCGACGTCCGGTCCCCCGTGAACGCCGAGGTCGGATGGATCGTCGAGACGTTCTGCCAGGTGTCGGCCTGGGACAACAGGAGCGCCTTGAACTCGATGGTGCCGTGGACGTCGTGGGGAAGCGACGAGGAGAAGGCGTAGTGGAACGTCATCGCCACCGTGTGGACGAGGCTCGGATAGATGGGTTGGCCGGTCGTGGCGACGCCCGTCGGATAGACGGCGGTCGGGGCGAATGCGGGTGCGGAGTAGGAGAAGCTCCCCCTCTGCTGGTACGCCCCGGCGAGTGGTGCCGAGCGGGTCGCCGGGTGGCTGTAGCCGAGGCCCAGGAACGCCAGGGCGAGCAGCGCGCACACGCAGATGGCGATCATGGAGAGTACCGGACCCTCGCCGAGTCGCGGGTTCCGTCGATCGGCGAGCTGTCCGGGTGTCATCTCGATCCCGGATCTCCGCTCGACCCCGGTGTGCGAGGTCGACCGGCCGGACCGTCGGTCGTCACCCGACCGCGGCGCGGACGACCCGTCCGGCGTCCCGGGTCCGATCGCGTCGACCGCCGGATCCCCACGATCGGACACCGGATCGCCCGTCATCCGACGTCCTCGGTCCCGGTGGCCCCCGGTCGGCTCATCCACGGGTGGACCTTCCGCCGACGGCGCCGACGGGGTCGCCGCGCGCCGGCGAGGACGATGACGGCGGCGGTGGCTCCGGCCAGTAACGCGGCGTGCACCGGAGCACCCAGCCACGCCACCACGGCGCCCGCGCCGGCCACGTGGAACCAGAGCTTGCCGACGATCTCGGAGCGCGTCGCATATCCCGGATCGACGAAGTCGTTGTTGTCGCCCCGGAAGAAGTAGTCGCCGTTCTGGATGAGGACGATACGGTGCAGGACCGGTTCCCGCAGTAGTTGATTGTCATAGAGCACGACCTCCCCGACGTGGTAGTCGGCCTGGGCGCGGACGAGAGCCAGGTCGTTCTTGTGGATCATGGGTTCCATGCTGATACCCGAGGTCACCGAGTAGGAGCACGAGCCCCCGAGTCCACTCGGTGCGATGCCGATCCAGACCACGACCACGACCACGATGGTCGCCATGGTGGCCATGCCCTCCCGGAATCCATTGCGCATCCGCCCTCCTCGGAGCGTGGGCGGACGGGACCCGAGCGGCCGGTGGCGTGCCGACCAGCATCATCTACCGGTCCTCGGGGGCCCGCAGGGCCGCTACTGGGCGGCTACGACGGTCACTCCGGTGAGGAGCGCGGCCGTCAGCTGGGGCGAGACGGTGGCACAGGTGACCAGCGTGCCCGTCGTGTCGGTCGTGCACGTGTACGTCGTGGGACCACCGGTGCTGAGGGCGGCGGAGATGACCACCTTGCCGGTGCCGGTGCTCGGCACCGTGGGCGTGATGGTGAAGGTGAGGGAGTCGATGTTCGTCGGCGTCGTCGCGTCGAGGGCATAGTGCAGATTGGTCACCGTGTAGCCGCTGACCGCGCCGGAGCCGGCTCCGGCCGTCGACGCCGGCACCGTGTTCGATGCGGTGAAGGCGTACGCGCCGCCCCCGACGGCCAAGGCGACGACCACCGCCAGGGCGATCTTGCTGTTGCGGGTCTGGAGCACGCGGCTCACCTGACTTTCGTTGTTGTTCGGTGCCTTTCCATCGACCCCGGCGACCCTCGGCAACAGGGTCGAAGGTCCCTATCGGGTCGACCGCCCTCCACGGCCGGCCACCCCGATCTCGTGGCCGATGTCCTGCACCGGGGGTAGCGTCGACTCCCCACCCGACGGGCCGGCGGTGGGTCGTGTCCACGGGCGGGCGGGCGAGGGGCGTGGCCGCCCCCGGCCCGGGGGGATCAGTCCGTCGGGCGCTGCCGTGATCCGACGGTCCTGGCCACCTCACTGACCAGACTGACGTCACGGGCTCCGATGAGCTGCCACGCCCGGGCGATGCCGACGAGGAACAGCACCACGATGAGGACGCAGACCGTCCGCTCCAGGCCCACGTCGTGCGGTCGGTGGGCCAACTCGAAACCCACCACGGCGGAGTAGGCGAAGACGGCCGCCTGGACGGCGAGCCGCAGGAACTGGCGGCGGCGCACCTGACCGGCCTCCGTCTCACGCAGGAGCACCAGAGCGAGGGCGCCGCAGCTGGCGACGCTCACCACCCCGACCACGCCCGCAGCCTGGCCGACGTCGTTGCCCGGGATCAGCGCGAAGAGCGAGACCGCCAGCGGGTTCACCAGACAGGAGAAGGCGATGCCGGCCCGCACGTCGTCCACCACCCGCTCACCGGCGTCCGTGCGCTCGGGCGCCACCGACAGGGCCACGAACAGCAGCCCGATCAGGGCCCCGGCCACCGCCGCGGTCGCCGCGAAGAACGGTCCGAAGTCCGCGGTCGCCATGACACGCAACGTACCCCACGCGTCCGGCCGCACCCATGGTCGGCGTCCCGGACCGGTACCTGTGCGCAGGCCCCTGGTGACCGCCCGTCAGCTCTTGAAGAGGAACTCGGCCTCGTCGTCGTCGACGAACAGCCGCAGCTCCTGTTCCAGGAGCCGGTGGTCGTCGAGGTGCGGATCGGCCCCGACCACCTCCACGGCGAGCGCCCGGGCGTCGACGACCAGGTCGCGGTCGGACAGCAGGCGGGCGAGCTTGAGGTCGGACCGGCCCTTCTGGCGCGCGCCGAGGATGGTCCCCTCCCCCCGGAGCCCGAGGTCCACGTCGGCCAGCACGAACCCGTCGGTACTGCGCTCCATGGCCTCGAGCCGGGCCACCGCCTCGGGCGAGTCCGACTCGGAGAGCAGGTAGCACCACGCCGGCTCACCGCCCCGGCCGACGCGACCCCGCAGCTGATGGAGCTGGGCGATGCCGAAGCGATCGGCGTCCTCGATGACCATGACGGAGGCCTCGGGCACGTCGACGCCGACCTCGATGACGGTGGTCGCCACCAGCACGTCGATGTCCCCGGCGCGGAAGGCTTCCATGGCCTGCTCCTTGTCGGCCGGCTTCATCTGACCGTGGAGGAGCCCGACGGACAGACCGGAGAGCTCGTGGGCGGCCAGCCGCTCGGCCTCGGCGGTGGCCGACGCCGCCTCGACCCGGTCCGACCCGTCGACCAGCGCGCACACCACGAAGGCCCGATGACCGCTGGCCACCTGCTCCCGCACGCGCGACCAGGCCTCCTCGGCCTCGAGGGGGGTCCGCCGCCAGGTCGTCGTCACGGGCTGGCGACCGGGGGGAAGTTCGTCGACGACCGTCATGTCCAGGTCGCCGAAGACGACCATGGCGGCCGTGCGGGGGATGGGGGTGGCGGTCATGACCAGGAGGTCGGGGTCGCTCCCCCGGCCGTCCTCGCCCCGGCCCTTGTCACGCAGGGCCGCCCGCTGCTCGACCCCGAAGCGGTGCTGTTCGTCGATGACCACCACACCGAGCGAGTCGAAGACCACCTTGTCGGTCAGCAACGCGTGGGTGCCCACCAACAGGTCGACCGTACCGGCGACCAGACCCTCGTGGACGGAAGCCCGCTCCGCCGCCCCGGTTCGGCTGGTCAGGAGGGCGACCCGTATCGGGCGCTCGCCGTGGAGGGTGTCGGGATCGGGCACGGTCAACCCCTCGACGAGGCGTCGCACCTCGGCCACGTGCTGCTCGGCCAGCACCTCGGTCGGAGCCATCAGGGCGGCCTGGTGGCCGTCCTCGACCCCGAAGAGCATCGCCGCCACGGCGACGACCGTCTTGCCGGACCCGACGTCACCCTGGAGCAGGCGGTGCATGGGCAGCGGGGAGCCGAGGTCGCCCGCCAGGTCCCCGACCGCCCGGGACTGCGCGTCCGTGAGCGGGAACGGCAGTCCGGCGATGAACTGCTCGACCAGGGTGGGGCCGTTCGGGCGGGAGGTGACGTGCACGATGCCCCGGGCGTCCTCGTGGAGTCGCTGGCGCCGCAACACCAGGGCCAGCTGCAGGCGCAGCAGCTCGTCGAAGGCCAGCCGGCGGCGGGCGGGCTCGGTCTCGCCCGTGGTGCCCGGCCGGTGGATCCCGGCGAAGGCGGCCGTCCGATCGAGGAGTCCGAGGCGGTCACGCTCCGCGTCGTCGACCGGGTCGGCGAACACCCCGGCCCGGTCGAGGGCCTCGTGCACCAGGCGCCCGAGCCGCGCCGACGTCAGCGAGGCCTTCTCGGTGAGGGGGTAGACGGGGTAGATGCGACCACTGGAGGGGCCGTCGTCGTCGGTGGCCGACTCATCGGCGCCGCGCAGCACCTCGACGGTGGGGTTGGCCATCTGGAGGTCGCCGCGGAACGACGTGACCGGTCCGAAGAACAGGGCCAGCGTGCCGGTCGGCAGCTGGCGCGCCCGCCAGGACTGGTTGAAGAAGACCACCCGCATCCGGCCGCCCGCGTCGACGATGTCGAGCTGCACACGGGACGGTGCCCGGCGGCCCCGTCCCGGCCGGGACGGTGGGGCGCTGACCCGCCGCACGGTCGCCAGCACCGTCGCCTTCTCACCCTCGGCGAGGCGGTCGATGGTGACCATGCGCGTACCGTCGATGTAACGACGCGGGTAGTGGGTCACCAGGTCGAGTACCGAGATGATGCCCAGCTCGGCCAAGTCGGCGGCGACCGCGTCGCCCACCCCCCGCAGGACCGTGACCGGCAGGTCGGCCAACTGGCCCAGCCGACGCCCCGGGGGCAGGTCGGCGGGGTCGGGGTCGCGGGCCGCCGCCGTCACTCGATGGAGAACAGGTACGGGTAGAGGGGCTGGCCGCCGTGGTGGACCTCGGTCTCGACCATCGGGCGGGCCTCCTTCAGCCACTCGGTGATGCGGCGGGTGTCGGCGGCCCCCGAACCCTCCCCCTCGATGATGGTGACGAGGTCGTGGTCCCCGGTCACGAGCAGATCCAGCAGGGCGCACGCGGCGTCCGGCAGCGTGTCCCCGACCACCTCGATGCCGTCGCGCGACAGGCCGAGCCAGTCGCCCGTGCGGACGGGGCCGGCGTCCGTCTCCGAGTCGCGCACGGCCCGGGTGACCTCGCCGGGGACCACCTTTCGGGCGGTCGCCTCCATGGCGGTGGCGTTCGCCTCGCCGCCGGCCTCGGGGTCGTAGGCCAGCAGGGCGGCGAATCCCTCGGCGATCGTCTCGGTGGGGACCACCCAGACCCGCTTGGCGCTCAGCTCGTCGACCCGGTTGGCCACCGGGCGGATGTTGCCGTTGTTCGGCAGCACGATGACCTCGTCGGAGGCCAGCTCGTCGACGGCCTCGACCAGCTCGGCGATCGACGGGTTCATCGACTGGCCACCGGCGATCAGGCGCTGTACGCCTAGCGAGCGGAAGATACGCCCGATGCCGTCGCCACTGGCCACGGCCACCACGCTGGTGGCCGGGGTGGGCCCGAGCGGCGCCTCCGAAGGCCCCGAGGCCTCGTCGCCCGCTCCCTCCCGGACCCAACGCTCCTCCTCGACCTCCTCCAGAAGGTCGGTCACCCGGATCGATCGGGGACGCCCGGCGTCGAGGCTGGCCTCGATGGCGGGGCCCACCTCGTCGGTGTGGATGTGGCAGTTCCACAGACCGTCCCCGCCGACCACCACGATCGAGTCGCCGAGACCGGCCCACACCTCCTTGAAGGCGGGGATCGTCTCGTCGGGGGCCTCCAGGAGGTACATCACCTCATAGCGCAGGCCGGCCAGGGTGGCGTAGGCCTCGTCGTCGGCCGACGGACCCGGGCCGGACCCGGCGTTCACCTCCGGCAGGTCGGGCGGGGCGGGCATGTCCCGACCGTCGAGGACGTAGAGCAGGGCGTCGAACAGGAGCAGGTAGCCGGTGCCGCCGGCGTCCACGACGCCGGCCTGCTCGAGCACCGGCAGCAGGCTGGGGGTGCGGGCCAGGGCATCGGCCGCTCCGGCGCGGGCCGCCTCGGCGACCGCCACCAGCGTCCCGCCCCCGTCGGCCGCCCGCCGGGCGCCGTCCGCCGCCCCCCGCGCCACGGTCAGGATGGTCCCCTCGACCGGGCGCTGGACCGCCTCGCGGGCCAGTACGTCGGCGGTGACGAGGGCCTGGGCGAGCTCGGGGGCACCGGGGGTGGCGCCGTCGACGTTCAGCCCGTCGGACAGGCCCCGCAGCAGCTGGCTGAGGATGACGCCGGAGTTGCCGCGGGCGCCCATGAGGGAGCCGTGGGCGATGGCCCGGCAGGCGTGGGCGAGGTCGGGGTCCACGAGTCCGTCCAGTTCGGTGACGACCGACTCGAGGGTGAGAGCCATGTTCGTCCCGGTGTCGCCGTCGGGGACGGGGTACACATTGAGGCGGTTGATCAGCTGCTGGTGGCTGCGCAGGCCGTCCCGGAACGTGCCGATGACACGGCAGAGCTTCCCTGCATCCAGGGCGTCGGGGGCGACCATGGGCAGGATGCTAACCTTTGCGACTTACCCAGAGGTTCTCAGAGGAAGTCGGAGTGACATGGCAGCGGTGTGTGAGGTCTGCGGCAAGAAGCCGTCGTTCGGGATGAACATCAGTCACTCCCACCGGCGGACGAAGCGTCGTTGGGATCCCAATATCCAGAAGGTGCGCGCCGTCGTGGACGGTGCGCCGAAGCGACTCCACGTCTGCACATCGTGCATCCGGTCGGGCAAGGTCACCAAGCGCCCGATCCGCTCCTTCCCGGGCTGACCCCCGGCCCCTGACGGTCGGCTCGTCCGACCGGTCATCCCCTGCCGTCGCGCCGCCGACGCTCCCCGCCACGGCTCAGAAGCGATGGCGCCACCCCCCGGGCCCGAGTGGTCGACCCTCCAGCAGCCACTCCCCCTCCCGCCCGGTGCACGTCCCGATCTCGATCGGGTCACGGAGGCCGGAGGATCGGAACGCGGCCCGGAGGCGGTCGGGGTCCGGCGTGGCCAGCACCAGTTCGTAGTCCTCACCTCCCGAGAGCGCCTCGGCCCGGTCCGCCCCGTCGGCGACGGCGTCGGGTCCCAGTCCGAGGTCCAGCCCGACACCGGACGCCCGGGCCAGGTGGACCACGTCGGCCGACAGCCCGTCGGACACGTCGATGGCGGCGCGGGCACCCGCCGACCGGGCGACGACGCCCTCGTCGATCCGGGCGACGGGCCGCCGATGGGCGGTGGCCAGGTCGCCCCGGACATTCCGCCCGTCACCGGCCGAAAGCAGCCGCAGGCCGGCGGCCGATGCCCCCAGCGGACCGGTGAGCAGCAGGTGGTCGCCGGGACGGGCACCGCGACGCCGGAGCGGCGGGGGTCCCTCCCCCTCGGGCCCCACGGCCGTGACCGACACGACCAGACCGCCGGGCGAGGACGTCAGGTCACCACCCACGACAGCGCAGCCGGTGACCGTGGCGGCCTCGGCCACCCCGTCCCCCAGCCGCTCGACGGGAAATCCCCGGGGCGCCGCCACGGACAGCAGCGCGTGGGACGGTGCGCACCCCATGGCGCCCAGATCCGAGACCGTGACCATCAGGGCCTTCCACCCCACGTCCTCGGGAGAGCTGGTGGCGAGGTCAACGTGGACGCCTTCGACCACCAGGTCGGTGGCCAGCACCACCCGCCCCCCACCCGGCAGCGTCACGACGGCGGCGTCGTCGCCGATGCCGAGATCGGCGTCGGTGAGCGGGGTCCCCTTCCCCTCGAACCGGGCCCGCAGGGCGTCGATGACGTCGAACTCGTCGCGGTCGGGGGTCACGGCCGTTGCACCCCCCCACGGCCCGCCAACTGGGAATTCGCACCGGTCTCCCGGTCGGGCCGGAGAGGGGCCGAATTGGGTGTGGGCACCTGACCTGCCTAGCATTGTCACCGGCCCGGCCACACTAGAATCGGTGGGCCGTGCAGACAGCCGCCCTGCGGCTCCACAGACCAGAGGCCGCCGAACCGCCTGGTTCGACGGCCGATCGAGGAGGAAGAACCAACCCATGCCCCCCACCGAGCACAAGAAGCTGATCGCATGGGTCGACGAGGTCGCCGCACTGGCCCAGCCCGACGAGGTCGTGTGGTGTGACGGCTCCGCCGAGGAGTACGACCGCCTGTGCCAGCTCCTGGTGGACAACGGCACCTTCACCAAGCTCTCGGAGGCCAAGCGGCCCAACAGCTACTGGGCCCACTCCGACCCGGGTGACGTGGCCCGGGTCGAGGACCGCACCTACATCTGCTCGACCGACGAGGCGGACGCCGGGCCGACCAACAACTGGCGCGACCCGGCCGAGATGCGCTCGCTGCTCACCGATCTGTTCCGCGGCTCCATGAAGGGGCGCACCATGTACGTGGTGCCCTTCTCGATGGGTCCGCTCGGCTCCGACATCGCCCACATCGGCGTGGAGATCACGGACTCGGCCTATGTGGCGGTGTCCATGCGGATCATGACCCGCATGGGCCGCGGGGCCCTCGAGGTCCTCGGCACCGACGGCGAGTTCGTCCCGTGCCTGCACTCGGTCGGCATGCCGCTGGCCGAGGGCCAGGCGGACGTGCCGTGGCCGTGCGACGCCGACAACAAGTACATCGTGCACTTCCCCGAGACCCGGGAGATCTGGTCGTACGGCTCGGGCTACGGCGGCAACGCCCTACTGGGCAAGAAGTGCTTCGCCCTGCGCATCGCCTCGGTGATGGCCCGCGACGACAACTGGCTGGCCGAGCACATGCTCATCCTGAAGCTCACGTCCCCGGCGGGCGAGACCCGCTACGTCACCGGGGCCTTCCCCTCGGCCTGCGGCAAGACCAACCTCGCCATGCTGATCCCGACCCTCCCCGACTGGAAGGTCGAGACGGTGGGCGACGACATCTGTTGGATGAAGTTCGGACCCGACGGCCGGCTCCACG
>Ga0181528_10001813_pt1 | contig 13195 bp, 7 predicted proteins | sample PEATcosm2014_Bin_47_FD_119742 | JGI IMG/M metagenome (GOLD analysis project Ga0181528, IMG submission 119742) | Peatland microbial communities from MTU Mesocosm Facility, Houghton, MI, USA - PEATcosm2014_Bin10_10_metaG | ecosystem: Environmental > Terrestrial > Soil > Wetlands > Peat | place... | reverse complement strand
GCCCGTTCCCGCAGGACCTTGACCGCCTGCGCCACATCCCCCTGCTCGATATAGGCCAGCCCCAGCCCGGCGTAGGCCTCGTCCCTCACGCTGCTGTTGTGGGAAGCGGCCAGAAAGTCCTTCTCCGACTCCTCGTAGCGCCCATTCATGGCGTAAATAACGGCACGCTGCACCAACAGGGCGTCCGAATCCGGCAAATAGTGCAGGCCCACCTCGATAACCTGGAGCCCGACATCGTAAGCGCTATGCTCGGCGCACAACATCGCCAGGTCGACATAGTTTCTCTCGTCCCGCGGCTCCAGTTGTGTGGCTTCGCGCAGTAAGTCGGCGGCTTTCGTCGTCTGCTTAGCGGATTCATATGCGCCGGCCAGGAGATTATCGACTTCCGCTGTCTTGCTTCCGCTGTCGCGCAGTTCGGTCAACACCGCGATAGCTTGCTCGAACTGGCGTGCTTCGCGATAACAGAGCCCCAGGTTAAAGAGCAGGTCATAAGGCTGCGGATAGCCCGCCCGTGCCGCCTCGAAAAATGGAATGGCGGCGGCGAATTCCTGGTGGCTCGCCAAAAGCGATCCCGCATGGAACCGCCAGATAGCGTTCAGCTTGCCGGAGGCGACGGTCTTCAAAAGACGGACACCCTCGTTCTGGCGCCCGAGTTGGAGATCGCATTCGGCCATCATGACGGGTAACCGTGGATCCTGCCCCCAAAACGCTTTTACCGCGGCAAGATTGTTGGACGCGGATCTGTAGTCGCCACGGTGGAAAGCGATCTCGCCCAAATACATGTGGATCGCCGGATCGCCCGGTGTCGTCTTCAGGAGAATGTTGAAGTTCTTTTCGGCTTCCGCCGTTTGTTTCAAAGCGAGCTGGTTGATCGCCAGGCTTTTTCGCGGTGTTGCGGACGTGGGGGCGATCCGCAACGCGCCTTCAAACGCGTCGTCCGCCATTTGCAGGTCGCCGCGGCCGGTAAGTGCGAGACCTCTCAGAATCAGGGCCTTGACATCCCGCGCGTCGGCCTGCAGCAGGCTTTCGGTGACAGTCAGCGCTTCGTCCCAGCGGTTGGCCGCGATCGCCGTTTTGGCCTGTTGATAAGGCGAGATCTGCGCGGTCAAGACCCTGGCGGCCATCAGTGAGAAGGCCGCGAGGCGGGTTGTCCGGGAGGTTTTGTAGATCATAGGAGTGAAGGCGCGGCAGCCGACACCAGCCGCCGCGCCTGCCCTCATTACATCATGCTGTGCGGCGGCCTAGAAATGCACCCGCAGGCTGAATTGCGGAGTCCTGGCGATACCGACCCCGGTGGCATGGCCGAAGTTGCCATCGGCAAGATTCGAGTCCATTCCGTTGAGGTTGACGCGGTTGAACAGATTGGCAATTTCCGCCCGAAACTGCAGTTGCGCGCCCTCATGGGTGAACCATGGAATGCGGCTGCTCTTCGTGAATCCGCCGTCCACTTGCGCGAAGTGAGGTCCGCGATAGGTGTTGCGCCCGAGATCCCCTTCCACTCCGCAACCCAGCGCGGTGGGAGTGTTGGCGGGGCAGGGAGACGGGAAGGCGCTGGTCGGGAAAATCCCGTTCAAGTACTGTGTTCGCGTGTAGCCGCCACTTGCCAGGGGCGTGGCAGGAGCGTTCGGCAGGTCATAGTAGATACCTTGCGAACTCCAGTTGGTAGCGCCGTCGTAGACCGTAAATGGCAGCCCGGCCGTGAAAGTCCCGATGCCGCTCACCTGCCAACCGCCGAGCAGCGTCTTGACAATCGCGCTATCGCTCCTCGGTTTCGGCAAGTCGTAGACCATGTCGAATACCAGTTGTTGGGGTATATCTTGCGACGAAGTGGCTTTCTGATTGTCGATGTGCCACGGATTAATCACCAGGCTGCCCTCGGTCTTGTTGGCTCCAGGAGGCCCGCTGACCAGGTCGATTGTCTTGGAATAGGTGTACACCGTCTTGAACAGCAGCCCGTGCGCGAACGACTTACGCACGGATAGCGCCAGGCCGTTGTACTCGGAGAAATTGCTGTTATCCGCGAATACAATGTTGGCGAAGTATGGGTTATACCCGATAAAGCTCCCTTTGTTGACCAGGGTGTTTCCCACATACGTGTTGAGATTTCGTTCCGCGTAAAGGTCCACTCCATGGGAACCGGTATAGTCGGCTTCCACGAACCAGTTCCCGGCAAAGCTGTGCTGCACGCCGAGAAAGCGGTTCTCCGCATAGGAGAGCTTCATATTCATGTCCGGTCCGCCAACGTTGACGATGGTTCCAATGACGCCGCCGCGCGGGTTCAAGCCTAGCTCCGGCAATGGCGGTATGGGGCAATTGAACGGGAATGTGGCCTGGCCGCAGAGCGCGAACACCGGATATGGGCCGGTTGGGTTACTCAGGTTCAAATTGAGCCCGGCCGTAAGCGGCGGATTGCCCGCGGCGGTATCGCTCCAGATGGTGTTTCCACCTCGATTGATGAATAGTCCGAATCCTCCGCGGACCGACCATGTTGAGTGGTCGCCGGGCTGCCACGCAAAACCGATGCGCGGCGCGACCCGCCCGATACCGCTGTTATAGGCATATTTGTTCTGCTTGACGTAGGAGTTCGCGATTTCGGATTCCAGGCCGGGACCCTCGCCCAGGTAAAGATCGTCCCGGTTGCCGCGTCTCTCATAAGGGTTGGCCTGGAACTCGCCGCGCAGGCCCACGCTGATGGTGAGGTTGCGCTTCACCTTCCAGTCGTCCTGGGCGAACCCGCCATAGTAGAAGCTCATCCAATAGTGGTTGCTGTTGGCGAGCTGTCCGGTAAGCGGGTTATAGGTGTAGGGCCCAACCTCGCTTTGCGGCGCATCCTGAATGAACTGAAAAATGTTGTTGAAGTTGAACGTCGGCCGTGAGTCCCATGAAGTGAACGGCGCGAAATCCTGGTTTTCGAAAATCTCCATGCCGGTTTTTAGGGTGTGCTCTCCGCGGCTCAGGCTGACGACGTCTCTCCAGTGCAGATCCGCCTGCGCGAAGTTGATGGGAGCGAACCCGGCGTCACCGAAGGAGGGGATGGGGCTGTTGATCTGTGGAACGGTGCAAACTTTACAGTCGATCCCCAGGCTGTTGTGGGTTCCGCCCAGGCTCATTTCATTCACCGCGTCGGCGGAGATCAAGTGCGTCCAGTCCAGAGCCGCGTACCAGGAAGGCACGGGCACCGGTTTGTTCCAAACGGGGCGCACGGAATCGCTGGTGGTGGTTTGCTTGATCCCGATGTAGTTCAAGTACAGCCTGTCCTTGGAGAAGTTCTGATCGATGCGGATGGTGCCTTCGTAACCGTTGTTGGGATTGCTAAAGCTGTGGGTTCCGCTGGCCAGAATCGGCAGACTGCATGGCAGACCCGCCGGTCCCGTGCCGGCACAGGTCTGGCCCAGTTCGCTCTGCATGACATTTGCCACGGTTTGAAAGTTCTGGAGATTGACCACGGAAGGCGGATACGCTGTCAGAAGTTGCGTGGACAGGCTGTTGGGGAAATTCGACGACATGAAGCTGACCAACTGAGGCGTTTCCACCGTCACCACGCCCGATTGCGGCTGCTTTGATTTGGTCTGATCCCAGCTTCCAAAGAAGAAGGTCTTGTTCTTGCGAATGGGTCCTCCGAATGAGCCGCCGAATTCGTTGCTCCGGGAAGGAACCAGCACGTGACCGTATTGCGGATTCACTTGATTTTGGAAGATGTTGCGGGCGTCCAACGCGCTGTTCTGCAGGAGTTCGAACAGCGAACCGTGAAAATCGTTGCTGCCGCTCTTGCTGAACATCTGCGCCACGACGCCGCTACCCCGCCCAAACTGAGCCGAGAATTCATTGGCCGACACCACCATCTCGGAGATGGCGTCGGGATTGAGAACGATTCTGGCGTCGCCGCTCGAGGGCGAGTCGTTTACGGTCGTACCGTCGATGTAGAACATGTTGCCGGAATTGGGTTGCCCGTTGGCACTGACCGCCGGAGACTGGTTGGAGACCATAACACCCGCGGGGTTGGTTCCCATCATACCGGTCCCGGTAACTCCCGGCGTCAGGGCGATGACGTTGAGGACGTTACGCCCGGGCAGCGGCAGACTGTCGAGCTCCTTCTGGGTGACTGTCGACGTGATCTTCGACTCGTCCGTCTGTACCATGGCGGCATCGGCGGAGACCTCAATGGTCGTTTTCACTTCGCCGACGTTCAATTTAAAGGACACATTTTGCACGCTGCTTGGCTGGAGCGTGATTTTATCCTGCGCCACGGTTTGAAAACCGCCGGCGCTCACCGTAACCGTGTACTGGCCGGCAGGGAGCGACGGGAAGGTGTAATACCCCTCCGCATTGGTGGTGCCCGTTTGCTCCACACCGGTTTCGACGCGGTGAAGGACGACTTGCGCGCCTGGAACGGCCGCGCCGGATGAATCCGAGACGTTGCCTTCGATCGCGCTGTTGAATTGAGCCCAAGCCACGCTGGCGAGGGCGCCGGTAAGGATTCCGCAGAGCAGGCACTTACCGAGTACCGAGGACGAGAACTTCCACATGGTCCAAATCTCCTATCCCCACTTGGGATTTCATGTTTCGCGAGCGATCCGATTCGACGCTGGAAAAGGGCCTTCCAAAACCCGCATCGCGATTTAGGCAAACCATACTACCTTTCCGGCATACCTGTAAAGTCTGATTTTGCCAAAGCGACATATGCAATCCACCGATACGAAACTCCGATAATCGATGTATATAGCTGATTTTATTAATAATAATTAATTTGAGCGGTAGCTTAATATGGTATAGACAGCTTTTTTTCACGATAGCGGAAAATCTTCAATATACGACTGGTATATTTAGTTCGTGGTGTGGTAGTTGGATAGTCTGATTCGGAGATTCGGACAGGACTGCATCGGTCTACACATTGGGGTAGCGGATTTTGAGTAACGAAGCCGAAACACCAGCGGCGGATGGCGTTAAATACCGTCGTATCTTCCTCGACCTGCAACGGGCGATCTCCAACGGGAAATACCGTGAGGGCCAGCGGCTTCCCAGCGAAGCCCAGTTGACGCGCATGTACAGCACCTCGCGTATGACTGTGGCACGGGCCTTGAAAGAGCTGACTATATTGGGGATTGTGGAGCGCAAACCGGGCTCCGGCAGCTATGTGCGCCATGCCTCCGCGACCCATGGACGGTCGTTTGGACTTCTCATCCCGGATCTCGGAGAAACCGAGATCTTCGAACCCATCTGCCAGGGCATTGCCCGGGCCAGCCGCATCAACCACGACGAGATCCTATGGGGCGCCGCCACCCGGGATGTCGAATCCAAGGTCCAGCAAGCTTTGCAACTCTGCAATTACTATCTCTCGAAGTATGTCGCGGGCATCTTCTTTGCTCCCTTCGAGCACACCGAGAATGGGGACGCGGCCAATCGGGAGATCGTGGAAACCCTGCAGCGTGTTTCCATTCCCGTGGTGCTTTTGGATCGCGATGTCGTCCGCTACCCCGCAAGGAGCGGCTGCGATCTGGTGGGGATCGACAACCGCCGCGCCGGCTACGTGGTAACGCAACATTTGCTAAAGCTGGGGTGCCAGCGGATCGTTTTCCTCGCTTTGCCGAATTCCGCCCCGACGGTGGCGATGCGCATGGCCGGATATCGCGACGCCCTGTGCGCTTCTCACAAACCGGAGGCAGCCGAGATCGGCATGCCGGATTCCAAAGAATGGGTGGGCAAGTTGCTGCAAGCGCACAGGCCGGACGGTATTGTGTGCGCCAACGATCGCACCGCCGGAGAATTGATGCTCACCTTGAACGCACTGGGGGTTGATATTCCATCCGCGGTGAGAATCGTGGGCATCGACGACGTCAAGTACGCCAGTCTCCTGCATGTCCCTTTGACCACGCTCCGGCAACCGTGTAACGATCTCGGCGCAGCCGCGCTTTCCACCATGGTTGATCGCGTCGATCATCCCAACATGCCCGCCCGTCAAGTGACCCTCGAGTGCGAATTGATCGTACGCAAATCGTGCGGGGCGCCCGTGCGGGAAGACGGAACGGATTCCGGGGAATGAAGTGGGCTTCAACCTGGGTTTCCAGGCCGCGCTGTTTCCACCGGCCGGGGAGATCGCCACATGATTTCCCCTGCCACTGCCCACGAGCCGTGAAGCCTCAGGCCTGGATTCGGATCGATCCAGTGGACCCGGTACTCTCCGGAATAAGCCTGCCGAGCCCTCGGCTTCAGGGCAATTCTTCGGCGTGCAGCTTTCGCCAATCCTCTTCCGAGACCACGCGGAGGGCAGCAAGCTTTTTCGTTTCTAATGCGCGGTCGATCGCCGCGAGCTGGCGTGCCGTCAGTTCGGTGAATTCGTGGATCACATCCTGCAGTTCGTGCTCCAGTACACCGGCACGCGCCAGCTGCGAATCTGTCGGCCGGCCTTCGTATCCGTTTACATCGCCGTACAAATTGCCGAGGTGCTCGCGCAGACGCTCTTCGCCGGTGATCATTCCGCCCTCTTTGGTCGCCACGATCTTGGTTCGGATCCGATCGACTGAATCCGCCAGCTGTCGCAATTGCCCTCGCAGCGGGTCGTTCTCCGGGAGCCCGCCGGCCCGCGCAAGAGCGTCGTCGCGCACCCCAATGATGGCGTCCACCGCCCAGCTCATGTGGTTCAACTGAGCGCCCAGCCGCTTTACCAATTCGAACTGCGCCCGCCTCTCCTCTACGGTGAACTTCGCGCGAGGGTCCAGCACCACCTCCAGTTGCGTCGTGTAGACCTTGTCCCCTTTGGTCATCTTCACCGTGTATGTGCCGGGTAGGACCCGCGGTCCGGTGACGGCTTGAAACATCGCAGTAGCCGCGGGCGGGACCTTCGGCCCCTTCAGGTGCATCGACCAGGTGGCGCGGCTGACCCCACGCCGTTTGCTGCTGGCCACCGTATCCACAAGCTTGCCTTGCGCATCGAAGATCTCCATCTTCAAGTCGCCGAAGATGTGGCGCGACCGCTGATAATAGGGGATGAACGCCTCGGTGGTGTGGCTGGGCCCAGTGAAGGAATCGTCGCCATCCGACCACCCGCCGCTGGTTTCCATCCATTGCACTGCCGGAGGCATCGGTAAGAAACCGGCCTCTTCCGACATCAATGCCGGAGTCAGCGCGCGCAGCGGCGAGATGTCGTCGATAATCCAGATGCCGCGCCCGTGCGTCGCCAGGACCAGGTCCGAGGTACGTGGATGGACCACCAGATCCCGCACCGCCACTGGCGGGAAATTGCTGCCCTTGTATTGCGCCCACCGCTGGCCGCCGTCGACACTGATCCACAGTCCGAATTCGGTTCCGAGAAATAGCAGGTTGGCATCGATGTTGTCTTCCTTAATGACGTGCGCGTACCCGCGCACGCCGCTCTGTTCGACCGGCAGGGCCGTCCAGCTCTTGCCATAATCCAGGGTTTTGTACACGTAGGGCTTCATGTCGCCGTACATATGGCGGTCGAAGGTGGCGTAAGCGGTGCCCTCGGCGAACCGTCCGGCCTCTACCCACGAGACCCATGGCGCCTTGCCCACCCCCGGAACGTTGCCGACGACGTTTGTCCAGGTCTTGCCGCCGTCGCGCGTGATCTGTACGTTGCCATCATCCGTGCCGGCCCAGATCAACTGTCCGTTGCGGGGCGATTCCGAGATCGAGTAGATCGTGTTGTTCATCTCGGCGGAGGAGTTGTCGACTGTCACACCGCCCGATTCCTCCTGCTTCTGCTTTTCCGGATCGTTGGTAGTGAGGTTCGGCGAGATACGGTCCCAGGACTGCCCGTGATCGCGCGACCGGAACAGGAACTGTGAGCCTATATAGATGGTGCCTTTCTCGTTCGGGCTCATCTGAATGGGAGTGTTCCAATTGAAGTTCAGCTTCTTCTCGCCATATTGCGGATAGGGCTTGATGGCGCGGGTTTCGTGCGTGTACCGGTTCACGCGCCCTATTTCCCCACCCTGCGCTTCGGCATAAATGTACGTCGGATCGGAAGGATCTTCCCACGTCCAGAAACCGTCGCCGCCGAACATGTTCTCCCAACGCGAATTGGAGATGCCTCCGGGATAGGAGGAATCACCCACCCAGGAGCTGTTATCCTGCAACCCGCCGTAGACGTGGTAGGGCTCGGCCTGGTCCACGCTGACGTGGTAGAACTGCGACACCGGCAGGTTCATGAGATGCTCCCAGCGTGTTCCGCCGTCCTGGCTGCGCCACAAACCGCCATCGTCCCCGGTGAAGATCAGGTTGGGATTGCCGGGATCGATCCACACGTCGTGGAAATCGCCGTGTGCCGCGCTGCCCACCGAGCTGAAAGTGCGGCCGCCATCGACGCTCAGCAGCAGCGGGCCGTCGACTTTGAAGACCTTCTTCTCATCCTTCGGATCGACGATCAGATTGGCGAAATAGAATGGCCGCCACACCATGAACTGGCTGGCGTCCAGCCGCGTCCAGTGTCCACCCCCATCGTCGGAGCGGAACAGCGCACTCTTGGCCGATTCGATCATGGCGTAGACTACCTGCGGTTGCGAGGGGGCCACCGCCAGCGCGATCCTCCCATACGGCTTTTCAGGAAGGCCGGGCGCGCTTGCCGGTGTCAGTTCAGTCCAGTGATCGCCCCCATCGGTTGACTTGAACAGACCGCTGCCCGGTCCACCGGAACGGAACGTCCAGGCTTGCCGGCGAAAGTCCCACATCGCGGCGTAGATGGTCTTTGGTTCAAGCGGGCTCATGGCCAGCATTGCGCACCCGCTGGAGCCGTTCGCGCCCGCAAGGACCTTGCGCCATGTCTTACCGCCGTCGCCTGTTCGGTAGACTCCGCGCTCCGCATTGTCGTCCCACAGATGGCCGGTGGCGCAGGCGTACACCGTTTCGCTGTTCCGCGGGTCAATCAGAATCTTGGCGATATGTTCGGAATCCTTCAGGCCGGTATTGCTCCAGTTCTCCCCTCCGTCAACCGATTTGTAGATGCCGTCGCCGATCGAAACGCTGTTCCGCACCCAGCTCTCGCCGGTTCCCGCCCAAACCACTTTAGGATTTTTCGGATCGATGGCCACGGCGCCCATCGATTGCACGCCGGCACTATCGAACACCGGCTTGAACGTGGTACCGCCATTCACCGACTTCCACACCCCACCGCTGGCCGACGCCGCGAACACCGTGAGCCGTCCGGTATCGTTGACCGCCGCCACCGCGGCGATGCGGCCGCTCATCTCGGCCGAGCCGATATTGCGGGCCGGCAAGCCGGAAACGGTTCCAGCGTCGTACCTGACGGGCGTTTGCGCCGGCAGCCAAGCCGCCACCAGCAACCCACAAAGGTAAGTGCGCTTCCTCATCGCTCAGAACTCCTTCCCACCGGTGTTTGCCGGGGCCGCGGGCATCTTGAACTCCTGCGGGTTCACCGCCACGTTCGCCTCGATCGTGTCGATTGTGATCTTGGCTGCGTCTTCAGGATCTTGCTTGCCTCCGGCCTCGATCGAGAAGGGAAAGTAGACACCGGCCACCAGCTTGTAGGAGCCCAGATTGCGGAAAGTCTCCTGTACCGAGCCGCGAATGAACTGTACCTTCTCGACTCGGATTTCCAGGTAGGTCTCGGGATCCAGATAGTAATAGAGGATGTCGCCGTTGGCCAGCGTGACCTTCAGCCGGTACACATCGTCGCCATCGACGGTGTCGTGGCCCAGATACTCGATGCGGTTGTCCTTCCTTTGATAATCCACCAGGGGGCCATAGAAGTCCGCCTCTTCCGTCAAGCCGCGTAGCTCGTCTTCTCCCAGCAGTTCGGGTTCTTTTCGCCCTCCAAACGGAGAGATATGCCAACCCGTGGATCCGTCGTACGCCTGAATATCGGACATTCCCTGGACGGTGAAAGTTTCGCGGCGCAGGTTCGGCGCGAGAGCGGTGCTGCTGACCAGTGCCGTAAAGCCGCCTCCCTGTTGTACCTTGCCGGTCATCCGCAGGGAATGGATGGCCTTGATTTTTTCGATGCCGCCCTTGGCCTGCAGGTTCTTAGCGATGAGGTCCTCGGCCGTCTGCGCGGCTACGAACCCCGCCAGGCCGATCCCGAAAAGCATGGTCATCATTACGCGCATTTTGGCCCCCAGCCCTATCCAGTGTACACTCCGCCATCCCTTTGACCCTGCGTTGCCAGCTTGCGGTTGTCCTGCGGCCAGCAAGGGATGGATGTCCGCAAGCCAGGCGGCCTACATGTTTCACAATCAATGGCCGGGCCGACCTGGTAGCTGAGAACGCCGCGCGTGTACCGCCACGTAGGACACAAACTGAGGAACCGTCAGCCGCACCTGTCCGCCGCATACACAAAGGCTACCCGCTGATCTCTCGGGAAATTGGGGAGATAGGTGCACCACGCCCAACCCGTCTGGAAAAGCCACCAGCTTCTGCATCACCGTGCATGAGGCTCGCTATTCCGAACACATCGGGCAACTGAGGGGCCGCTGAGCGCTTTCCTCCAAGCCAGCAAAGCGAAGGGCATCATCACCAGGAGAGACACGAAAACGCATGCGCTGAGAATATCCGCCGTCAGCCATTGTTTTCCCGCGGCATCGGTAACCATGGGAGGGGCCGTGGGCAGTTTGAACATAAGGACATTTCCCAGCGCACAGACGGCATATAGGAGAATTGCCGGAAACCAGAAGCTCTGCCGCGGCGCCGCTGACGGGGTCGGCTTTGCTCTGCAATAAAGGGCAAACGCAAAGTAGTAGAGATATGCGGTCAGGAACCAGCCGCAGAAGTTGCTCAGCGGTACCCCGAAATACGCTCCTCCGTCCCGCCATACCCATGCCTGATCCAATATCGCCCAGGCCGGGTCCATGGAAAGGTCCCACGCTACCATGATGAGACTCGCCAGCAATGGCAACGTGAGCACACGCGTTCCGTGGATTGGCTTGTCGACGTGACCGAGGATGAGAAGAGCCAGGACCCAGGAAACGTAGCCGATGCCGAGATATGCCAGAGCCAGCATCACCGGGAGTCGAAATACCTTCGGCCCCATCACATCGGTGAAGTAGTAGTGTCCGAAAGGAAACCCGTGCGCAGACTGACGCTTTCGGCAAGAGTTCCGAAGCCAAGACAGAAGACCGCGAAGACGGAGATGCCCCTCGCCCCGTATAGAACTGAGCCGTGGGCGAGCGCGAACAACGCTGGGGGAACCACGTGCAAGATGACTATAAGCAGCGTGGGTAGCCGGCCGGCGTAGAGCTGGCAAATCCGCGCGATCCCATAGAGAAGCAGCATTGCCCACAGGAACTGCGCGCGCCGTCGGCCGACCTCCATTACCAAATGCTACTTTACGGCAAGCCAGGCCAGGAAGAGGCCGTCGGGCTTGACGTCTTCCCAATAAGAGATGGGGCGGCTGGAGACCTGGCGGCAGTGGCGGCGGAGCAGCCGCTCGAGCTCGCGGCGGGTGAACCACTTTTCCCATTCGGCAGTTTCCAGTCTGCCCCACTGATCGGCATTCTTGTCGATGATGGCGATCCGGCCGCCTGGCTTGACGACACGGCAGATCTCGCTCACTGCCTTGGCGATTTCGACGGCGTGCTCGAGCGATTCGGTGGCGTAGGCGCCGTCGAAGAAATTGCCGGCGAAGGGCAGCTCGGTCATCGATCCGGCGCGCGTGTGGATGCCCTCTGGGACGAAGCGGAGCATCGTCTCCGAGATGTCGAGGCCCCAGAGTTCGGCTTGCGGCTCCTGCTGGTGGAAGATGCGGGCGAAGCGGCCCTTGCCGCAGCCCACGTCGAGGACGCGCTTGCCGGCGAGCGGGCCCAGATGTTCGCGAATCAGTTTGACGTGGTAAATGCGCGGGTCGATGGTGGCGGGGAAATGCTCCTCATCGGCGGCTGCCCGGTCGAAGGAAGATTGAATGCGCGCGCGCAGCTCGGGGGTGAGCCGCGCGCGGGGTCTGGCGGCGAAAAGACGCTTCCAGTCCAAGCTTTTGCTGCTCAAAATCAGGCCCGCGTGAGGAAGATGGGCAGTCCGACCTTGCGATCGTAGAACGGGCGGTAGCGCTCGGTATTGTACATGGTGGCCACTTCCACATGGCGCGGCCCCAGCTTCGGATCGGGTATGGGCACCATGGCGTAGCATCCATTGTTGATGGCGCACATCTGGCCGTGCTTGCCGGCTTCGACGGCGTCCATGGCCATGCCGGCGAAGGTGGAGGCCACCATGCGGTCGACGAAATCGGCGCTGCCGGACCGGAGATCGTAAGTCAGGTCGCTGACGATGGTCTCTTCGCCGGTGGCTGCCTTCAGTTCGTTGCTCAGGTCTTCGGCCACGCTCATTTTCTTGCGATGGCCGAAAGCGTCGGCTTCGCCGTATTCCTTCACCTGGTAGCCCTCCCACTCGGCGCCCTCTGAAAGGATGGCGAGCGAGTAGTTACTGGGGTTCTTGTGCTTGTCATCCACCAGCATGCCGATCAGCTTCTGCAAATCCACTTTGTATTCGGGAATGCAGCAGCGAACCGAAGTGACATAAGCGGTGTAGAGAGCGGTGTAGCCGGCGTCGCGGCCGAAGACGCGGAAAATGCCGATACGCTCATGCGAGCCGACGGTGGTGCGCTGGCGTTCGATGGCATCCATGGCGCGCGTGATGGCGGTGGAAAATCCGATGCAATATTCGGTGTTCTGCACGTCGTTATCCATGGTTTTCGGAACGGCGATGACGTGGAAACCCTGGCGGTCGAGCTCGGCGGCGTAGCTGAGCGTGTCGTCGCCGCCGATGGCGATCAGGTAATCGAGCTTGAGCGTCTCGATGTTCTTGAGCACGGCTTTGGTAACGTCGTAGACGGTCGAAGTGACGCCTTTCTTGGTGCTTTCCTTGGCAGGGAAGCCCTGGCCCTCGAGCACGGGCGGCAGTTTTTTCATCTTCGAGGGATTGGTGCGCGAGCTGTGGAGGTACGTGCCGCCGGTGCGGTCGATGGTGCGGGTGTTCTCGCGGTTGAGGGGCTGCACGTAACGCGTGCGGCTGGCGGGATCTTCCAGGTTGACGTGGGTAAGACCTTCCCAGCCTCGCCGGATGCCGATGACTTCGCAGCCGATTTCACTGCCGCGGTAGACCACCGTCTTGATCACGGAATTCAGCCCCGGCACATCGCCGCCGCCCGTGAGAATACCGATACGCTTCGCAGACATAATGCTCCTAACGGAATGAGGATTCTTGCGGATTTAAAAACCTTATTATAAAGGATGGC
>Ga0181528_10001812_pt1 | contig 13204 bp, 10 predicted proteins | sample PEATcosm2014_Bin_47_FD_119742 | JGI IMG/M metagenome (GOLD analysis project Ga0181528, IMG submission 119742) | Peatland microbial communities from MTU Mesocosm Facility, Houghton, MI, USA - PEATcosm2014_Bin10_10_metaG | ecosystem: Environmental > Terrestrial > Soil > Wetlands > Peat | place... | reverse complement strand
AGGAGAGAGCTGCCCTGTTGCCGGGCGGCTCTTTCCGTTTTTGGCCACCTGCGGTGGGGCCAGCCTCTCGCCACCTGCGGTGGGGCCAGCCTCTCGCCACCTGCGGTGGGGCCAGCCGCTCGCCACCTGCGGTGAGGCCAGCCTCTCGCCACCTGCGGTGGGGCCAGCCGCTCGCTATTCGCTCGCATAAGCTCCATTGCCGGAATCACGGACAACCGCCGGTAAAGGAACGACCGTCCTGGCGGTTAATTCCCAACCGCAACGAGACCCACGGCGAACCGTGGGCCTCATTGATGCGAAGCAAGCAATCGCGCTACTTGTGCTTGGGATCTTTGTCAGGGTGTGAGGCTGGTGCATTATGTTGTGGAGGAGCATTGTGCGCTGCCGGTGCAGGATGCGAGGCCGGTGCGTTATGCGCGGGAGCATTATGCGGGGCCTGCGCGTTGTGCGCTGCGGGTACAGGATGCGTAGCAGGTGCGTTGTGCGCGGCCGGCGCGTTGTGCACGGGAGCATTATGCGAGGCCGGAGCATTGTGCGCTGCCGGGGCGTTATGCGCGGCAGCAGCGGGATGCGATTCGCCGCCCAGGGGCTTGTTTACGGCCAGGTTCTGCGGATGCCCGCCATTGTGAGCGGCATAAGAACCCTTGTCGCTGCGGGCGGTATTCTCGTGTTGCGTCTGGAAGGAGGTTCTGCCCGTGTGCTGATCGTGCTCGGCCAGCCGCTCCTGGGCGGCGGGTTCGTGGTGGATGCCGCCGGGTCCTCCGCTGAAGGCGACGTGGCTGTCCCGTTCAACAAAGCCCCGATCCACGCGTTCCCTATCAACGAAAGTAACGCCGCCGTGAAAGCCGACGTGCATGACGGCAGTGTTGTAGGCAAAGACGCCACCGCGCCACTCGCCGCCGGCAAAGCCGAGGCCGCCGTAGCCAAAGCCGTAGTTCACGCCGCCGTAGTAGCCGACGTGCCGTCCCCAGTAGCCCTCATGGAAGAAGTACCGGCCGTGATCCCAACCCCAATAAGGAGGCGTCCATAGCGCGCCATGAAAGGGAGCTGGCACCCATGCGCCGGGAACCCAGAAGAAGCCCTCTGGACCGTTGGCCCAGTAGCCGGGCGTCCACATCAGGCCGGGCTCGGGGCAATCGGGCTGCACATAAACCGGCAGCGCCGGCGGCGCGATGCTGACAACGATCTGAAGGCCAGCAAGGGAAGACGAGGAAACGAGGATGACAACCAACGCCAGCATCAGCCAGCGCACAGAGCGCAGAAATCGCATGGGAAAAACCTCCAAAACCTTTCGTGACGGAAAAAACTGAAAGCCGCTCACGCGATTAGTTTATGCCCGGAAAACAAGGTCTGTCAGCAGAAATTGCAAGAAGTTTTTGGCCCTCCGGATTCATCATTTCCGCCCGCAGCTTCCGATAACCCGCCGCTGCGTTGAATACACGAAGGCCCACGGCGAACCGTGGGCCTTGATGGTTGAGTGCGAATGCTCTCTGCCGGATTCAGTAGCGATAGCTCAGCCCCATGCCCAGAACGTGGCGGGCTTGCAGATTCACGGGCGTGGTGACAACCGGAGGCCCATCCGCGGGGACGATGGGATGGTTTGGAACATAGATGGATCCGATGTTACCCGCCACCTGGCCGATACCGATATCGAAGGCGAAGTGCGGATGCTCGCGCTGAGTGACGCGCACGGCGTAGTCCAGTGTTGTGGGTAGATGGGCGCTCATCAGAGGGTAGGACGCGGGATTACAGAAGGATGCAAGCTCGCACCCATAGAGGTATGAGTTCAGCATGGTGTTCAGATTCACCGAGGTCTTGGGTTCCTGCGTGAATCCCGCCGATGGCACGGCCACGATGCCCTTGCCAAGGGGTAATGGAATACCCAGGCCGCCAAAGAGCCGTCCACCGAAGCGCGTGCTCTGTCCGCCGATGCCGAAGATGGTGGCATTGGTGGCTTTCCAGCCAATGTTCGCCAGGAAGGGTACTGGCTTCTTGGCCCAGGTTTTGGTGACGGCTATGTAGATGTCGCCATTGGTGTAGGCCTTGGCAGGCACGGTGTAATTAGAAAGCGCGTAACCAATATACCCCGAAACAAATTTGTCGCCGGTGCGAACCACGCCGCCGACGGCCACGCCTGGCGTCCAGGGACCGAACTGTCCATCCTTGATCCCCACCACCTTGCCGTGGAAGACGTTCATGCCGGAGTAGTGCCAAAGCTCGCTCAAAAGCGGCGTGGAACCTGAGCCGCTATCGCCGAACTGGTGGATGCTGCGCGTGTAGCCAACCTCGGCCCGGTTGGCGAAGCCCTCAGTAACGCTGAGGGTCTCAATGTTGCCGATCACTGCCGAGGCATCAATGTAGTGAACGCCGACGGCCGGGTGGGAAAATATCTTGCCGTCCTCCGAATAGACGACGTAGGCTGTGGGCGTCAAAAACCCTCCGGTTTGTCCCTCCAGCGTCAGGTACTGGGCGCGGAGTTGCTGGGTGGTGAACGCAGCGACTACGAGGAAGCCGCAAACGGCAAGCTTGTGGAGGATGTGAAGTTTCACTGGTTTTCAACTCCATTCGGAGCGCAGTTGCCTGCCTCCAGAAAGATTCAGGGTTAAACCCTTGTAACACAAATGCAGGGGCCTCGTCTTTAACTTTATCGGGAGTGGTAAACTCAGCCCATGCCGCGCGGTCTGCTGATTACTCTCGAAGGCTTGGATGGTTCGGGGAAAACCACGCAAATCAGCCGTTTGGCTGCTTGGCTGCAAAAGCGCGGCCACGATGCGCTGGTAACCCGCCAGCCCGGCGGCACTGAGACTGGCGACCGCATTCGCGCTCTGGCGCTCGATTCGCGCACCTCGCATCTGGCGCCGATGACCGAGATGGCGCTGATGTTCGCCGACCGCGCCCAGGCCATCGCCGAGGTGATCGAGCCCGCCCTCGACGCTGGAAAGATCGTCCTCTGCGACCGCTTTACCGACTCGACCGAAGCCTACCAGGGCGGCGGACGCGAGCTGGGTTCCACGATCGTTCTCGAACTGCACCGGCTGCTCTGTGACAGCCTCCAGCCCGATCTGACGCTGCTGCTGCTGCCGTCGCTCGAGGCCTCGCTGAGCCGCGCCCGCCGCCGCAACCAAAGAGTCAGTGAAGAGAGCGGCCCGGACGAAGGCCGTTTCGAGCAGGAGCAGGATGCCTTTTACGGTCGCGTCTGGCAGAAGTACAGGGAGATTGCCGCCCGCGAGACGGAGCGCGTCGTGCTGATCGAAGGCGATCTCGGAATCGACGAAGTCCACGAGCAGATTGTCGAAGCCGTCGCCGAGCGGCTGGCCGCGCTGAGCGCCGAAAGACGCGCATAATCTCCGCTCCGCCTTGCGGCGGGAAATGAACAAGCCACAAAAGCTGGATGAGAAACCACGAGCTTCAACCAAATCCGCTCATCAGGGCAAAACCCGCCAGCCGCAGGCCATATCGGGCGTCACCGACCTGCCGTCCAGGCGGAAGCAGCTTGCGCCGTTGATGTCGGTCGAGAAGGTGCGCACCTTGGCCGTTTCCAGCGCTTTGAGCACCTCCGGACGGGGATGCTGATAGCGGTTGTGCAGGCCGCATGAGACGACGGCCCACTGCGGAGCCACGCGCGCCAGAAACTCAGGCCGCGTCGAGGTCAAACTGCCGTGGTGGCCGACTTTGAGCAGCGTGCTCTGCAAGCCCGGTTCGGCCAGCATCGCCCGCTCGATGGGCGCTTCGGCGTCGCCCTCCAGCATCACGGAAGTCGCGCCGTAGGCCACGCGCATCACCATCGAATCGTTGTTAGTCGGCTCCGGTCCCGGCCGATAGCCACGGAAGGGCGCCAGCACGTTCACCTGCGTCGAGCCAAATGCGAAGGTGTCGCCGGCTTGCAAGGAACGAACGCGAATGTGCAGGCTGGCGGCTTCATCGAGCAGAGCGACGTAGTCTTTGTAGTGGGGTGGGTTGTTGCCCACCCAAAGCTCGGCGGGATGGAAGTTGCGCAGCACGGCGGGCAGGCCGCCCATGTGGTCGGAGTGCGCGTGAGTGAGCGCCACCACGTCCAGCCGCCGAATTCCGCGCGACCACAACACTTGCGAGACGACCTCCTCGCCGATGTCGTAATCCTGCGGCGCTTGATGCGGTCCTCCGCCGTGGCCTCCGCCATCCACAAGCAGGGTCTTGCCCTCGGGCGTAATCAGCAGCAGGGAGTCGCCCTGGCCCACGTCGATGGCCTCCATCAGCAAGGCGTCATGGGGGTGATCGACTGGGCGAGGCAGAACAGCGATGACAGCGGCGAGCAGTAGCGCAACCCAGGCTGCGCGGCGCGGCCAGCGGAGTTCAACAGAAAACAGCGGGTAGTTTGAGATTCCGGAGGGAGCAAGGGGCTTCAGCCCCCTGAAACATGGCCAAAATATCAGGGCCTCTAGGCCCGGAAATCGGCGATCTGGAAAAAGTACAACTGTAGTAATAGGGTGGGATAGGAAGATCGCCGCTCCGAGCAGAGCGCAGAAAACCAGCGACTGCCAGAGCAGCGGCGCGGGAATGCGGAAGTCACCCCAGGCCATCGAACCGAAGAGATGCACCAGCCCAATGCCGATGTGGAGAAAGAATGCCACGACCATCGCCGGGACTACCGCGACGGCAGGCCAAATCACCAGGGCTACCAAAGTGACGAGCGCTGCCGGCATCAGCACCAGCAGCAGCGGCAGAATAAAGACATTCACCGGCAGCGCAAAGATGGTGATGCGATGGAAGTAGAGCGCCATGGGCAGGGTCATGGCCAGTTCCGCCACGCAGGAGACAACCAGCAGCTCGAAGGCACGGATCGTGAAACGCACCGACCAGGGAAAGACACGCCAGGCAAAGCGCCTGTTCACGGCTCTCTGCAACGCCTCAGCGATCATGCGCATTGTCACGCGATACTGCGCCAGACGGGGCGGTGATTTTATGTCCAGAGCGAGTTGGCGCAGGTCGCGCGTGGCCGTCAGGTAAGGATGAATCGTGCCGGCGAGCAGCGGCGCGGCGACTCCGCCGATGGCCACCACGGCCAGCAGCGTCATCTGGAAGCTGGCGTCAAACAAGCTGCGCGGACTGAAGGCCAGCAGGCACAACGCGGCAAAGCCGATGGTGTTCAGCGCATTGCGTTCGCGGTAGACGAGCCGGCCCAGCAGGTAAAGCGTGACCATGAAGAGCGAGCGCGCAACCGGCGTGGCGAAGCCGGTGAAGAGCGCATAAGCGAAGGAGATCAAAATCGTCAGCAGAGTGGCCGGAACGCGCGGCAGGCGCAAACGGCGCGTCACCCAGAAGATGCAGCCGGCCATGATCGCCAGGTGAAAGCCGGAGACCACCAGCATATGAAAGGAGCCGGTGCGCTCGAAGCCCACGCGCAGCGAATGGGTCAGGTAAGTGCGGTCGCCGGTGACCATCGCGGCCAGCATCACGGCGTCATCTTCTGAGAGGCGTAACGGCGCAGGCAGGTGGCGCATCGCCGCGGGCAGAGCCAGCAGACGCGTGCTCGACGTGTGTTGCAATCCGCTAACCCGGCAGCCGAGATAGAGTCCCGGCGTCTGACCCATGTGCTCCATGCGGTCGATTTTCACCGTCGCCGTCGAGGTGATGCCCTGATCGACCAGAAAATCCTCACGGCTCCAGACGCCAGGATCGCGATAGACCTCGGGCGGCAGCAGGCGGGCCACGGCGCGAATCCGCTCGCCGCAGCGGAAGGGCTGCTGACCTGCGGGGCTTGGCCATTGAACCGTCAGGCGCACGCTGCCTGTGATTGGCTGCTGCTCGTCGATGGTGTCAGTGACCACCTCCAGGCTGGAGACGCGCAGATCGATTCTCTGCGCGATCTGCTGCTGGGCCGAGGCGGGCGCGTCGAGGTTCTGCTCGATCTCGCCGCGCACTGGCCCGGCATCGATCACGGTGCCTTCGACGGTGCGCAGCAGGCCATCCGAGAGCGCGGCCAGCGCGGGCGCGGGCGCAGGGCGCGGCTCCATCTGCGCGCACCACGCGCCCAGCAGCAGCCATAGCACCCCCAGCGGCAGCCATGCGATGCGTTGCGCGCGCACGGCCGCCAAACCACAGAGCACGGCCGTCAGCGCCAGCGCAACCAGCACCAGACTCGACCGCAAGTAAACAGCCTGCGTGGCGGCTATGCCTAAGGCAAAGAGCACGGCCGCGTGAAAGAGCGGGACCGGACCTGATCCGGCTGGACCGGTTAGCTCTTGCCCGGAGATGGGAGTAGGGTTTTCCATCGCGCCTGAAATCAAAAAGCTATTCTGGCCCCAAGCCTATCAGGCGCGGCGCAACTGAACCACGGTTTCCAGATGAAAGGTCTGGGGAAAGAGGTCGGCGAGGGTGATGGACTGGATCGCGTAGCCGGATGCAAGCAACGCGCGCAGATCGCGAGCCAGCGTGGCCGGGTCGCAGGAGACGCAGACGAGCGCGGGCGTGTTGATGCTGGCCAGCAGCGCGCAGCTCTCCGCGCCCAGCCCGGTGCGTGGCGGGTCCACGACAATCAGATCGGGCTTCTCGCCGGCGCGGCGCTGAAGAAAGGCCAGAGTCTCGGCCTTGACGGACTCGCCGGTCGTCCCTTTGAGGTTAGCCGCCAGAGATTGCGTCGCGGCGGGCGCCGACTCGACGGCCACCACGCGAGCAAAGTTTGCTGTCAACCGCCGCGCAAAGAGGCCGACTCCGGCAAAGAGATCCCAGGCCAGTTTGCCGCTGTGTCCTGCGGTCACATTTTCAACCAGCCCATCCACCAGCCAGCGATTGACCTGGAAAAATGCGCCGTGGTCCACGCGATAATCGAAGCCGGCGGCGCGATAACTGATCGAGCTTGCGCCCCACTGCGCCACAGTCTGCGATAACTGGCCGGAACGGCCTTCAACAACCAGCTCCGCGCCCACAAGCGCCGGAACTCGTTCGTGAAACGCTTGCGCCAATTCCTCAAAGCGAATCTTCGGCAACTTATCCGTAAAGACAGTCGCCAGCAGCGCAGTTTCTGCCGCATCGCAAAAAAACGAAATCTCGGTGGGCCGCCACTTCGGAACAAATTCGCGCAAGACCTGGGCAGAGGCCAGCGCGGATTCGACCAGTAACGGCGCGGCGATTGGGCACTCGCTGATCGGAACCACCGCGTGGGAGTTGCGGCCTCGATAACCGAGCTTTCCTTTGGCATCAAGAGCCAGCCGGATGCGATTGCGATAGTGCCACGGCTCGCCGGCCAGCACGGCAATCTCCGCGGGCACAGCCACGCTGCTGCGCTCCAGCGTTTCGCGCAGAATGACCTGCTTGAAGCCGAGCTGCTTTGCGTACTCCGCGTGCTGATAGTGACAGCCGCCGCAAACGCCAAAGTGCAGGCAGACGGGCGTAATCCGCTCGGGCGCGGCGCGGATGATCGCTTCGGCCTCGGCGCTGGCATAGCCCGGTTTGCTCTGCGTGATGCGCACCCGCGCCTGCTCGCCGGGCAGCACCAGCGGCACAAAAACCGCCTTGCCCTCCAGCCGGGCCAGAAACGCTCCGCCATAAATCGGCTTTTCGATTTCTACGAGTTGCGGCTCGGCGGAAAATTGAAGACCCTGCGGGTGCCCCACCCTCGCCGCGTTCTTGTTTTTGCGGCTTCGGGGTCCCCAAGAAGCGGTCTTTGCTTCTTGGGGTGAACTAGGGTGGGAAATAGCAAACTTCTTGCCGCGTGGTTTTTCGGAAGAACTCTGACTCGCGTCCGGGCGTGCCGTGAGATTTGCAGTATCCGCAAGAGATTTAGCTACCGTGGTATTCTTCTCGGGCTTCTTGCGTTCGGCCGAATGCCTTTTCGCGGCCTGTTTGGCCCGTCTCTGCGCCGTGATTTGTTTTCTGACTGTCATTGTTGGCTCATGTAAAACAGGCTTAGTCGCGGCAGGTTGTAATGCACCAGCAGTTGTTTCTGCACAAACTGCCGTTCCACCTGGCGCAATTGCACCACGCCCATGCGGCTGCGATAAGGCGCCAGTTCGCGCGCCGCGTGCGCCTTCAAGCTCACCAGCAACTCCTCTGGCGCAGCGGCGGTCAGCGCGGCAAAGAGCTTCTCTTCGAGAACAGTCAGCGTGCGTTCCAGCGCTTCCATATCGTGCGCGCTCTCTTGATCCGAAGCGCGAACTTCGCCGGCCAATTCACGCAAACGTGCAGCGTTTGCAGCGCAGGCTTCGGGCGCAACCGTAGCCTCATCGAGCGCCGCAGCCGCTGCCTCCAGGTGCGCCGCCACACGCTCTTGCTCGAAGCCCGATTCGCGCGCCTCTGTAGTTGCAGGAGCCAAGCCCGCAGCCGCCTCGCGCAACTCCTCGGCTGCTTCCATCACCGCCTGTGCGCACCATGCCAGCCCGTTGATCTGCCGCATACGGCCACGCTTCTGCCGCGCTTCATACTTATCAAAAGCCGCGTCAATGCCGCGCAACGCCGCGTTCAGAGGAATACCCGCCTCGCGCCAAGTCTCGATCAGCGCCCAGTCCAGCGTCGAGAGCAACAGCAGCGCCCCGCGACGCTGCTGAAAGCGGTCTTCGATCTCGGTAAAGTAGTTGAAGTAGTTCAGCACGCTCCGCGCCTCAATGCGCTTTGCCCCGCGGCTTGACCGCGCGATTGCGCTCGAAGAGAATCAGCAGGCCGTCGAGCGTGAGCATATCGTCGATCTCGGCGATGAAGCGCGAGTCCTCGGCGATCTGCCGCGCCAGTCCGCCCGTGGCGATCACCTTCGCCGGCGCGCCCAGCTCGGCGATCATGCGCTCCAGAATGCCGTCCACCAAGCCGATGTAGCCGTAATAAAGTCCGCTCTGCAAGTGGGTGATGGTGTTGACGCCGATCACCTTGGCGGGGCGTTTGATCTCGACGCGGCTCAAGCGCGCGGCCCGCGAAAACAGCGCTTCGGCGCTCAGGCCGAGGCCCGGCGCAATCGCTCCGCCCAGGTACTCGCCCTTCGCCGAAACCACATCGAAGGTCGTCGCCGTGCCGAAGTCCACAATCACGCACGGCCCGCCATAGCGTTCAAAAGCGGCAATCGCGTTCACCAGCCGGTCCGCGCCCAGTTCGGCGGGATTCTCCACCAGCACCGGCATTCCCGTCTTGATTCCCGGTTCGACGAACAATGGCTGCGTGTGAAAGTAATCTTCGCAAACCTGGCGCAAGGTGCCATCGACAGGAGGAACCACCGAGGAGATAATGATGTACCTCACCTGGCTTGCCTTCATGCCATTCATCTCGAAGAGATTCACAAACAGCACGCCATACTCGTCGGCGGTCTGCGAGTGGTGCGTAGTGACGCGCCAGTGCGCGGCCAACTCCGGCTTCGAGTCACCCCTGCGACCAAGACCTGTCGCCGGGGACCCCGACGCGCCTTCGAGCTTATAAAGCCCAAGCACCGTATTCGTATTGCCTACATCGATGGCTAATAACATAATTCTCTCTGTGCATCTCACCAAATTGGGTGCTCTGTCATCCTGAGCGAGCGTAGCGAGTCGAAGGACCTGCGGTTTCTCATTCCGGCGAGGATGAAATCACATTATGTGGCCGACCGAATCCCACCGGTCTGCACCGTTACCAATCCATCCGCGGTGCGCACCAACAAAAATCCATTCTCATCCAGTCCATCGGTAATGCCCGTGCAAGCCTGCGGCCCATGCACCTCAACTCTTCGCCCGCGAATCCACGTCGAAGCCTGCTCCACACGCGCGGGAACCTTGATGCTCGCCCGCGAATCGGCCAAACCCAAAGCCTCACGCTGCAGCGATTCTAGCAGCAAAACGAGTAACTCCTGGCGCGAAACTCTTTTGCCCGTTTCAAGATCAAGCGAAGTCGCGAGCGAAGTCAAATCAGAATCAAACTCGCGCTGATGAACATTGATCCCGATACCCACCACGGCAAAATCCACCGCACCGCCGGAAATCTTTGACTCGACCAGAATGCCTGCAACCTTGCGTGGACCTAATAACAAATCATTCGGCCAGCGCAGATCAACCGTCAATCCGGCGGCAGCGCGAATAGCATCAGCGCCAGCCAACCCCGCGACCAGCGGCAACAGCGGCAGCCGTAGCGCTGGAATCGCAGGCCGCAGCAGTAGGCTCGCATATAGTCCTTCGCCCGCGGCTGAGCGCCATGCGTGATCGCCGCGCCCGCGCCCCGCCCGCTGCTCATCGGCAAAGTAAACCGAGCCGTGCGGCGCTCCACTGCGAGCCGCAGTCTGCGCGTCGGAATTCGTTGAACCGGTAAACGGAGAAAAGTGCAGCTTGCCTGAAAAGACAGTTTCGGCCAGCGCGCTTTCTAACTCCGCCAGGTCGTACAAGCTACTCTGTCTCCGCGGCAATGCGCATCGAGATGTCGGCGGCTTTGGCTGAGTGAGTCAGCGCGCCCACACTGATAAAGTCCACGCCAGTCTCGGCATAAGCGCGGATGTTATCGAGAACAATCCCGCCCGATGCCTCGGTGGGAATCCAGCGCTCGATTTGCTTCAAGCGCTCGACGGACTTCTTCACTTCCTTGGGCGTCATGTTATCCAGCAGAATCGCTTCTGCGCCGTGTCCAATGGCCTCTTCAAGCTCCTGCGCCGATCTCACTTCGACTTGCACGCGCTGTCCCTTTTTGCGATTTGCCAACGCCTGAGTTAGTACCGTAGGCAGCCCGCCACCCAGCGAAATGTGATTGTTCTTGATCAAAATTCCGCTTGCTAGATCGAGCCGGTGATTCGTTCCTCCGCCGCACAGCACCGCGTATTTTTCCAGCGTACGCAGCCCCGGCACTGTTTTGCGCGTGTCCAGCACGTGGGCATGAGTGCCTTCGATTGCATCCACAAACTTGCGGGTCAGCGTGGCGATGCCGCTCAGGTGCTGCATCAGATTCAGAATCACCCGTTCGCAACTGAGCAGCGCCCGCGCGTTGTGGCGAATCACGGCCAGCACCTGGCCATCGTGAACCCTCACGCCGTCGAAGATCTCCGGGTGACTGACAACCTCGAAGCGCGTTTGCGCCGGCGCGCGCTTGTCGAGCCGTGCAAAGATATCAAGCAAGCGAGGCACCGCGCCCAGCCCAGCCACCACCATCTCCTGGCGCGCAAGTATCGAGCCGGTCGCCCGCAGTCCAGGGTCGATGGTCAGGTTGGTCGTCGTGTCGCCGGCCGCCTTGTCTTCTTCAAGCGCCTGCTCCAGCAATGCGTCGATGTGGCTATTCTTCCAGTCCATGATTCCTTTTCGCGCGCGTCAGCGCTGTGCTTGATTCTTTTGCCGCAAAATAAAGTTATAAATAACTTCCTTGACGCTGTCATCCACCTGATCGGTAAATGAGAAGTAGCGGCTCCCGTCGCTTTTGTTGATTTGCAGTGAGTAGTTATGCTGGCTGCCTGAAATTGATTCGGCCAGCCTTTGCGAAAAACTGAGTTTGCCGCCCTTGCGCTTATCGATCAGGTTGACCTCGCCCAGATCCTTATACCAGAGCAGCGAGACGATGTTGCGAATATCCCGCACCATGATTCCGCGCGAGGACAGCAGAAAGAAATGCGCGTAATTGGCGGAGTGCGAGGGAGCGCCGCTGATGTCGACAATAGCGACAGCGGTGTCTGCCTTTCCCAAATGACGAGCGATAATCTCTTCGACTCCCGAGGTAAATTGCGGCCCGACAAGGCAGCCGGGCGCGCCGTTAAAGGAGATGGACGGCGGGGAGGACGGGGCGTTTTCTGGCTTGACGAAATCGCTTTCCGGCGAAGATGTCTCCGCCGTCTCTTCCGCGCTCCCGTTGTGCTCCTTCAATTCCCGGTAAGCAATTTGAATCTGCTTGTAATGTTCTTCCGCATCCGCCCGCAGACTGGCGTAATCCTGATAGAGATCGGGATTCCATTGCTTGATCGATTCCCGATACGCCTCTTGCAGCTCGGCTTCCTCGGGTATCCCGAAGGCGAATCCCAGAGTTTTATAGTGCTGCCGGCATCGACCACAATCGCAGGCCATCTCCTACTCCTCCTCAGTGAGTTTTTCCAACGCGGCGCGCGCTTTATCCAACAGCATCCGCGTCTCTGCTTCCTGCTTCTTCAATCCTTCAACCACATTTGCCGGAGCTTTGGCTAGAAAGCTCTCATTGCCTAACTGCCGCTCGGCTGACATTAGACCTTTTTCATACTTGGCAATGTCTTTTGTCAGACGCTCGCGCTCGGCGGAAACGTCGATGGTCTTCTCATAAAGTAGTTCGACATCGAAACCATTCTCCGAGCGTATGATTCCGTTCGACGGCACATTCTGAGAAGTCACTTCAAGGCGGACTTTTGCGAGTGAATTGCAAATTTGTTGGTTCGAACTGGAAACCAAATAAATGGCTGTATTTGGACCCTTCTCCGCAGAACAGTAGAGTCGCGCATCAACCACTTCTTTTTCTGGAACGCCAATTTCCTTGCGGAGTGATCTCAGTGCAATAATCACGTTTTGGACCCAGTACATTTCAAGAGTCGCTCCACGACTCAGAGTATTGAGAAAAATTAAACTGGATTCTTCTCCGAGGTTGGCAAATCGACCCGTAGCTTGCGGATAACTCGTCAGCGCAATCGACTTAGCCGGCGGTTTGCCGTCGTAGAGCGCGTGCCAGATTTCTTCCGTGATAAACGGCATGAACGGCGAAAGCATACGCAGTGAAGCTTCAAAGACCTGCACCAGTGTGGTCAATGCGGCTTTGGTTCCGGCCAATCGCGCATCGCGCTGAGTAGCTGACTCGCCGTCTTGCTGACTCGCTTCAAAATCCAACCGCAGCTTGACGATCTCCAGATACCAATCGCAGAAGCTGCCCCAGAAAAATTGATAGATGGTATTGGCCGCGTCATCGTAGCGATAGTTTTCCAGCGAAGCGTTGACCTTGGCTGCGGTCGAATGTAACTCGGCAACAATCCAGCGGGCTTCGAGCGGCGCATCGTCGGCAACCGCAGGCATTCCGCCCAGAGCGGCGGGGTCAACAAAAATGCCGATCTCCGCGGCACGATCTACATTCATGAAGAGGAAGCGCGCGGCGTTCCAGATTTTGTTGGCGAAGGCGCGATAGCCCTCGGTGCGGGCGACGTTGAAGGCGATGTCGGTTCCGGGCGAGGCCATCGAGGCCAGCGTGAAACGGACTGCGTCCGTCCCGTATTGCTTGACGATTTCGATGGGGTCGATCACGTTGCCCTTGGTCTTGGACATCTTCTCGCGGTTGGCGTCGCGCACCAGCGCGT
>Ga0181528_10001810_pt1 | contig 13205 bp, 9 predicted proteins | sample PEATcosm2014_Bin_47_FD_119742 | JGI IMG/M metagenome (GOLD analysis project Ga0181528, IMG submission 119742) | Peatland microbial communities from MTU Mesocosm Facility, Houghton, MI, USA - PEATcosm2014_Bin10_10_metaG | ecosystem: Environmental > Terrestrial > Soil > Wetlands > Peat | place... | reverse complement strand
CTGGGAAACGCCGCCGATTGAAAGATCGTCTTCGTTCTGGGGCTGATAACGACCAGTTCGGCTTTGATTCGACGCGGGAAGGCAACGCTATTGTCCATCGCTCCTTCGCGAATACCCAGTTGGACCAGCATCAACATCACCGCGACGACGACTCCCGCCGACGCGACGGCCAGTTTCATCTTGTGATGCGACAACTGTCGCCAGGCGAGGACGAAAGCCGATTTCACTGGTTAGTCCTTGCAACTTGTCGAGAGATTAAGATGCAAATGCGCGAACTTGAGCGTATTCGTTCATGATTCTGGAAGGCAAGATTGCTAAACACAGAGGCACAGAGAAAGTCGAAGAAGTTACGGATTCCGACGGTGGAATTCATGATTTCAGAGGATTATCCGTTTTTAAATAGGTGTGCAATTCAATCGAATTTATCATTTTACTCTGTGTTCTCTTTACTTCTGTGTTTCCATCTCTTCCCACTCGCTGAATTGGAGTGCAAGTCAGCAGGTTGTCGAGTTTCGTTGCTTGGGATGTCTTCATCGCCAGTCAACTCGATCAGAACTTCGACACGCGCGTTCGAGAGTCGCTCGATTTGCGGAATTTCGGCGGGGCTGATGGCAATACGAACTTCCAGCACACGAGCATCCGTGTCACTGACGGGATCGTTCGAGAGAACATCTTTGCGAGCCACCATCAGGCCGATTTGTTCGATGGTTCCCGTTTTCTCGCGGCCATCGCTGCTGAGCCGAACGAGTGCCGGTTGGCCGATTCGCAAACCATGCACGTCACCCTCAAAAACTTCCGCGACCGCCTGCATATGAGCAACGTCGCCGAGTTGCAAGATCCCTCGATCACCCACTCGTTCGCCGGGACGCGTGTGAATTTTCAGGATTCGCCCCGTAATCGGGCTGCGAACTTTCGCCGCTTCCAACTCTTCACGAGCACGATCGAGTACCGCGGCGGCGGCGGCTACTTCCCGTTCCTGTAATTGCACGTCAACATCGCGCACTTCGCGCAGGCTTTCAAGCGTGGCACGCGCCCGCTGACTTTCCAGCTTCGCACGTTCGAAGCTCAGCTCTTTCTGTTCCAGATTTTCGGCCGTCATGACTTTCTGAGCGATCAGTTGTCGCGCGCGTTCCAATTCCTTGCGTGCCATCTGAATTTCCGCCTCCATTTTGTCCACGAGCGCGACTTGGGCAGAGATGTCTCCCGCCTTGGCTCCTGCGCGAATCTGGTTCAGCTTGGCTTCCGCCGAATGGAGTCGGGCTTCGGATTCCCTGACTGCCGATTCTCGGCGGACGGCGACATCCAAAATCGCAAGTAGCTCGCCCGCCTGAACGTCCTGTCCCTCCTCGACCAATAGTCGCTCGATGCGACTGCCTTCATTGCCGGACGGAGCGGAAATGCGTAGCACCGTACCGCGCGGTTCTAATCGCCCCAGCGCGTACACTCGTCGAGCCGTGGAGGGATTTTCAACGACATGAGATGTCTTATCGGACGAAAAAAACTCGCGGGCTGAGACCCAGGCCACGATACCAAAAAAAACAAGCAGGATGGCGACGGCAATACACTTGATCCCCGAGCGGTTGCCACGACAGACGTTCGTTGATTTCGAGTCATTTCCCACGACGTGACCCTTTCGATTTCAATTCCGCAGCAACAGCAACTTTTCGTCGTCCATGACGTTGTGGCGTTTCTGCGGGAGCCGATGTTTGGGCACGCAGTGTGTCACCGATTTTTTGAAACAGCGGATCGGAAACATCGATCAGTCCGACAAACTGCCACAGAAACAACCCATCTACCGCCAGCCAGATGAGTAGTTGGTCCAAGCCATCCTCAGGATCGCTCAATAGTCGTTCTCGCAACCGTTTGCCGAGTTGTCGTAGCGGTTCGAAGATGCCGGGATTATTGACGGCAGCCGCCAGTACGGCGAGCATGAATTTCTGCAAAATCTCAGGCGATAAGTTTGTCCCGAATGCCTGCTCAGCCGCAACACCGGCTGAACTGGTATCGGGAAACAGACAGCTCAACATCGCTCGAGCCCAGCGACGGCGCGGCTGAGGGTCATTGGCGATCCGCGTCATCAGCATCCGCTCGGCCTGCTCGGCATAGTAAGTCAGCGTGGCCGTGACGAGCTGTTCTTTGGTGGAGAAGTGGTACATCACTCCCCCCTTACTGACGCCCGCTTCTTTCGCGACGTTATCGAGCGTCATGGCCAGCATGCCATCCCTGATCACTGTGCGAATCGCCGCCTGGCAGATGCGATCTTGCGTATTATCCGATTTCATACCACAAATCCTTGAAGTCGCTTTTACTGTACCGACCGGTCGGTTTGTTGTCAAGGATTTCGTCGTGCGCTACCGGGGCAGCAACCAAACTCGGCATCGAAGAAATACGTTTCACGCGACGTCATGAAAGAACGAGGTTGATCTCGTTTTCTTCTTCGCGCCTCCGCATGAAGTCTTTCAGGTTTTCGAACGAATCAAAACAATTGCTACTCAAACCGAAGCACGGAAAACGAATGTGCAGGGAAGACATACTTCGTGCCTTCGTCGTCGAAGTGCGGTCGCCATTCGCGATCGCGTGGCATGATTCGGTGCGGGTCGGCTTCGGAATTGTCGTCGTCCAGATGTCCGGCGATTTGCGAGATCCGTACCACTCGACCACGCACGTCCAGTCCCGTGATCTTCAGCCGGGTCGAAATCGGCTGATTTTCTGAATTCACTACCTGTAAGCCAAGTACTGAACCGTCGTCACTCAGTCGAGCGGTAACGTCCAGTGCGTCATTTGTGCTCTGGCATTCAACCGCCGCACAGCGCGGAAGATTGTTCTTCGACAGCATGCGAGTCACGTAGGCAGAAGGCTGTAGCCAGACGCTCGACGGAGAAAGGAAAACCAACCCCTGATCCCAGCCGTTGTCATTCTGTCCATCCGGTTGCAGACAGTTCGCCGCACACACGATGGGTACCTTTTCACCCATCCGTTGCAGCCGGTTCACCGTTCGCGCGTGGGCCAGGCCGCGTCGCCACAAGTGATTGTTGGCATTCTCTTCGAAGACGCACACGCGAAACTCGGCCCCCTCGCCGAGCTTCTCCAACCAGTCAATCAATTCGACCAGCACGTCGATCTGGCGATCGGCGTCGCGCAGGTTATCGTTCCAGATATGGACGTCGAACCAGACCGGTTTGCCGTGACTTTTCGCGAACTCCAGAATCTTCTTATGTGCCGCCAGGCTTTTAATCCTCGGTGCACCGGGAAAATTGTACGGATCGGCGATGTGCTTGCCATACGCAAAATCTCCAACGACCGGAATGATGCTTGGATCGCGGTTCCAAATCGCTTCGACCAGTGGCTTGAACTTTTGCCAGTAAACCTCGTCGACCGCCTCTTCATTGCCGAGTTGAAGATATTTCAGTTCAAACGGAGCCGGATGCCCATCGGCCGCGCGTCGTCGTCCCCATTCGCTGTCTGCCGGGCCGTTCACGTACTCGACAAAGTCAGCCATGTCTTGTGGCGTCTCGTCAATGTTGAGATCGGGAATGCACAAGAACCCAGCCGCTTCACAGAAATTGAGAAAATCGATGATTCCCCAGCCGTTGGTGGAATGCGCGTACCAGGTGCCCTTATGCGGCGGCCGCCGATCGCGCGAACCAATCATCTGCTTCCAACGGTATTCCGGAGAATTCACCATCGATCCGCCGTAGCGCAACACCGTCAATCCATGACCAATCAGCGCCTCACTGACATCGCGGCGGACGGGTAGACCTTTGAACCGTCCCCAATTGCCCGGTTGCAGAAAGACGTGACCCAGCAACACGTCGCCCAGTTGCTTCAACGAGATCGTCAGTCGGCCGCGTGAGTCTGTCCGTTTGGGAGTCAATTTGAATTCAAGCCGTTGCCAGTCGCCGGGTTTCACTGGCAGTTGAGTTGCCGCCAGCATGCGCGCTCCCGAACCGTCCTCGAACGCCACAGTCAACGTCGTCTCCTGATCGGTTTTGGCCCAGACGATCCCTTCGTAAGCGCGATCAGCGACAATGTTCATTCCCCAGCGATTCAGCCCTCGGTTTTCGACACCGATTTCGCCTTGGCCGGAGGTCAACGAAATTCGTTGGCTCTGTCGGCCGACGAATCCGGTTGGATCGAGCATGATTTTTCCCTGACATTCGCCACGTCGAACCGCTCGCCAATGATGGCTGACGTCATCAACGGTTGGAGCCGCCTCGGTGAACGCGATCTGTTCAGTCTGTTCGCTAGACGTGACTTGCAGATTGCGGAAACGTGCTTCCCTTTGCCATGTTCGCAGCCCGACCCGCCCTTCGCTCAGCGGATGTTCATTGTCTTCGTATTCGAGCATGACGCGACCGTTCACGGTCACTTCGATTGAACGATCCTTCAATCGGACGGATAGCGTGATCCACTCGTTCACGGGCACGGGACAAGGGACGATTTTGATCAATTCCCAATTCTGTCGATGACGACCCAAGAGCAACTCGCCAACATCGGCATGTAATGCGATTTCGTACCCGGTGAAGATATCGGCTCCGACACCAGGGCGGTCGACTTTCAGAATCAGCCCCGCATTTCCCGGCTTGTTATCCGGAAAAAAGATTTCGACCGAAGCACTGCCATTACCGAGTCTCGCTTTGTCATGAACCAACTTCGGCCCGTCACCCGCTCCTGCAACGACCTCACCATTTTGAACCGTCCATGTTCCGCCATAAGCCGCGAACCCCGGTGGGGCAGGCGTCAGCCGCGGTTCCTGAAAACTCTCGCCAAACACCATCTGGCTGTAGAGACCTCCGTAGATCTCATGATTGACGTCTTCAATACACGCCCCCGTCGTAAACGGCGAGACGTGCGCGATCGTCTGATCGGCATGGACATGAATCAAGGCCTCTGGCTCAGCGCCGAGCAAGCAAGGCGTTGAGAAGAGAAGCAGCAAAAAAAGATTCCGCATCTTTCGCACGATTTTGATTTCCATGACTGTCACAATTTTGATAGGCACGATTTAGCCGAATTGGTCGCCGATCCCACACTACATCGACCACCCCTTGCGGTATTCAGGGCTGATGTATTGTGCGGCTTCAGGGGCGTTTGTGGCTTGCATGTTGGGGCCGTCCCACTCGATCTTTTTGCCGACTCGGATTGCGAGGTTGCCGAGTAGGATTGTTTCCGTCAAAAGGCCTGCGTAGGCGAAGTTGGAAAATGGAGTTGGACCGCCTTTGATCGCGTCCAGCCATTCGCGTTTCTGGCCAAGGTCGCTTCCACCATTGCGAGCCAATGTTGGTGCTGGACCTTCGAATTGGGCGAAATCCTTTTCTGGCAGTAACTTGAATTGGAAATTCTTGCCGTTATCGCCATCACCGGGTGCGAATAGAGTTCCCTTGTCGCCGACGAGCAGCGAACCACTGGACGGAACCGCTTCACCCTTGAACAAGTCGGCAGATGGCAGATTCATCTGAACGGCGCCGTCGCTGGCGATTTTCTTGCCTTCGTACCACTTGAATTTCACTGGTGGCAGTTCGCCGCGGGCGGGGAAATCCCATTGGATCGAGGCCCAACTGGGATACGTTTCCGGGTTCACTTCGCCGGATTGTGCGACCACGCTGGTTGGATAACCCAGCTTCAGTGCCATGAACGGCATGTTCGCCGTGTGACAGCCCATGTCGCCGAGTGCCCCGGTGCCGAAATCCCACCAGCCGCGCCAGTTCTTTGGATGATAGCACGGATTATACGGCCGCTCGGGCGCTGGCCCGAGAAACAGATCCCAATGCACGGTGGGCGGAACGGTCACGATTTCCGTCGGACGAGCCACAATCTGAGGAGCTTGAGGCCATCCGGGCCGATTCGTCCAGACATGCACTTCACGCACAGACCCGATCGCCCCTGCCTGGATCAGTTCGACGCAACGTCGCAGGCCGTCCGAGGTGCTGCCCTGGTTTCCCATTTGTGTCACGACTTTGTACTTCGCGGCCGCTTCACGCATCGCTCGTGCTTCGTGAATCGTATGCGTCAGCGGCTTTTGGCAATAAACGTGCTTTCCCATTTTAATCGCCATCATGGCAGCGGCGGCGTGAGTATGATCGGGCGTGCTGACCGTGACAGCGTCGATCGAACTGCCCATATCGTCGAGCATTTTGCGAAAGTCGGTGTACGCCTTGGCTTGAGGGAACTGGATTTTCTTTTTGGCCAGTCCACGCTCTTCGTCGATATCACAGATCGCCACCACATTGGCCAGTTCACCGACATTATTGCTGTCGGTGTTCCCCTTACCGGCGACGCCGATGCAAGCGACGTTGATCTTCTCATTCGGCGACCGATCCGCCGCGGAGATTCGGTTACCCCAAACCCAGAATGCCACGCCAATCCCCGAACTCTGTTGAAGAAAACTTCGACGATTCGTACGTCGATTCGTCTTACGCTTTGAATTCATGCTTGTCATTCCTCAATTCCTGGTCAGTGACACCTGTGTGTCTTCGTCAATGGGAACGTCTTCAAATCGACATTAAGAAGGATGTCCAGTCCCTTCCATGCAGTCGCGTGCACGCCAACGTAACACATGGGGGTGCGTCAATCCATCCACTCAAACGAGGTTCGCAAATTCACTGTGAACAGCCGTGATTGACGACATGAAGACATTATGACATCGTATGGTCGCGAAATCGGATTAGTAAGACCATTGAGATTGTTGGTTTGATTGCGGCGTGGAATGCGTGAGGTGATTCATGGGCGAGTTTTTCAGAGGGTGGAGGCGGAAAGTTGGTGTGCTGACGCTGATGATGGCCTGCGTGGCAATGGGCGGCTGGGTGAGAAGTTCTTTTATTAAGGATCATCTGACGTCAGTCGACGGACTGGGATCTTCCATTCAGGCGACTTCGTTCGACTGTCATTTTGGGGTTGTCGCAAGAAAGGGGTTTGCCCCGACGGGGCGAGCAGAGACCAGATTGAGACAATCGGCAGTCGAGTCCATTCACGGGTGGGCAAAAGAAAGGGAGGGATGGCGCTGGTATCGCCTTGGATTCGGCATGGTTAATAACAAATGGGATGGCGGATACTTGAAGGGGTGGTTCGCACATTTTGGGTCAATCGTCATCCCACTGACTCTTCTGTCTGCCTTTTTGCTTCTCAACAAGCCCCGCGAATCGAATCGAAAGAAAATTCCTGAACCCGTCGCCACCGAAGGGACATGAATCATGGGCGAGTTCTTCAAAGGCTGGCGTCGGAGAGTTGGCGTGGTGACGCTCGTGATGGCGTGCGTGTTTATGGCTGGGTGGGTAAGGAGTCAATCGTTTGGTGACGTTTTTCGGCTCAAGATGTGTTTCGGGAGAATGGAAGAATTCACTTCAGAGTTGAGTGAAATCGTATGGATTTCATGGAGTGACGATCCGCCGTCGAGCCTTCCCTTTTGGCAATCTTGGCCTATCCGCAAACCTCCCTACTTTAACAATTGGCTTTTTCGTACTTTTGAAACTAATCGGGATGTCGGCCCCCCGATTGGATTCTACTGGGGTGTCGGTATTGCTTTCAGATACTGGATATTTGCAGTACCCCTGACCCTCATGTCACTTTGGCTATTGTTCATTCCGCCTTGCAAATCAATTCAAACACTCAACCAGCCTGAACCAGTAACTTGATTCACGGGCGCGTGCGTTGGTTCGTGGCGATTTCGTTCAAACGTTCGGTCAGGCGAGCAGTCACGTCCGGGTTTTGTTCTGCCACGTTGGTTGTTTCCGTCGGATCGTTGGTCAGATTGTAAAGCACGACGGAAGGGTTCTTGTTGTCAGTTCCGATGAGTTTCCATTCGCCTTGACGCAATGCCAGTCGGCCTGCGTGTTCGACCAGATGATCGCGACCTGTTTTTGAATCGCCGAGTAGCGAGGGCAAAACGTTGAAGCTGTCGGGAGCGTCGTCACGTCCAAGGTCCACTCCGACGAGGGCGGCGAAGCTGGCGCACAGATCGACCTGGCAGACCAGCGCGTTGCTCACTCCAGGTCGAATCCGGCCGGGCCAACTGACGATGAAGGGCAACCGAGTAGCGCCTTCCCAAAGTGTTCCTTTACCACCTCGCAGTGCTCCGGCGGGCTTGTGGCCTCCCAGATTTTCGACGGCGTCGTCTTGATAGCCGTCATCCAGGACAGGTCCGTTATCGCTGCTGACAATGACTAGTGTGTTCTCCGTCAGCTTCAGGCGATCCAGAGTATCGAGCAGTTCACCGACCGCTGCATCGAATTCGACAATCGCATCGCCGCGCGCACCCATTTCAGTGGCGTGTACGAATCGTGGATGAGGTATTCTTGGCACGTGAATACCATGCGTCGCGAAGTACAGAAAAAACGGCTCTTTCTGGTGCCGTTCGATAAATTGTACTCCGCGCCGAGTGAACGCGTCGGACATCTCTTCATCCTTCCAGAGTGCCGCGTTTCCACCTTTCATGAACCCGATGCGACCAATTCCGTTCACGACAGCATTGTTGTGTCCGTGACTCCAATTGTGTCGCAGCTTGTCGCGGTCGGTTATGCCATTTGGTTCGCCTTCGAACGGTTTTTTGTAATTGACTTCGATTGGGTCCGCTGGATCGAGTCCCACGATCCGTTGGTTTTCGATGTAAACGCAGGGAACTCGGTCACCCGTTGCTGCCATGATAAAGGAATAATCGAACCCGACTTCTCGCGGGCCCGGTTTGATTTCGTCGTTCCAGGCGATCGGTGAGCCTGTGTCGCCCAATCCCAGGTGCCATTTCCCCACGACGCCGGTCGAGTACCCGGCTTTCTTCAGGATCGCGGGCAATGTAGCACGGTCGGTCGGTACGACCAGTGCGGCGTCGCCCGGCAGGATATGAGTCCCCTTTCTGCGAAAGGCATACTCGCCGGTCATCAAGGCATACCGCGATGGTGTGCAGGTTGCTGCTGCCGAATGACCATCGAGAAACCGCAATCCACCTTTTGCCAAGCGGTCGAGATTCGGCGTTTTGACCCGAGTCGCACCGTAGCAACCGATATCGCCATATCCGAGGTCATCGGCCAGAATGAAGACGATATTCGGCTTGGACTGTTTGAGATTGTCCGCACCATGCAGCACAGCGGCGGGAATCATTAGCAGAGCGACAAGGGAAAACCTCATTGCGAACAACATCTTCATTCAATTGCCTCGATCTCAATTCCCGCAACCCAATCGTAAATGAAAAGAGGACTAAACACAGAGAAGTACTTAAGAAGTAAAAGGTACAAACCAATGAAATGCGTCTGGTTGATTTCTGAGATCACTTTTCCTTATTCCCTGTGACTCTGTGTTTAGTCCTCTTGTTTTCCGAGTTCTTTGAAAAAAACTTCTCACACTTCAAGGGTTTCGATTGCTTGCAGTGGTTTCCCGGCCATCTCCCAACTTAACTATTCTATTTGCGATGTTGTTCGCCGGTGTCCATGCCCAACTGCCATATCAGAAATGAAAATACGTCGGCCTCTTGAGCGACTCGTTTGACGAGCGGAGTACCCATGCCGTGGCCGGTGTCGAAGCTATAACGCAGCAGTATTGGCTTTCCCGAAGCGGTCGCCGCCTGTAATCGGGCGGTCATCTTACGGGAATTGTGTGGATCGACTCGACCATCGTTGTCTCCCGTCAGAAACAAGACCGCAGGATACTTAGTGCCATCTTGGACCTGCTGGTAAGGAGAATAGGCGTACAACGCATCGAACTGCGGACGGTCTTTGACGGTGCCAAATTCGGTGACATTGAACGCTCCGTTCGAATGCAGTTCGACACGCAGCATGTCGTAAATGCCGACATGGGCGACGACGGCCGCAAACAGATCGGGATGTTGAGTCAACGCGGCTCCCATCAGCAGACCACCATTGCTGCCACCTTCAATCGCCAAACGTTTTGGATTCGTATAACGCCGTTCAATCAGGTGCCGAGCGCAAGCCGCGAAGTCGTCGAACACGTTTTGTTTTTTGGTCAAGTTGCCCGCCTTATGCCAATCTTCGCCGAACTCGCCGCCGCCGCGCAGGTTGGCGATCGCAAAAACTCCGCCTCGATCCAGCCACACCTGACGGCTGGCTCGGAACGCGGGCGACAAACTGATCCCGTAACCGCCGTAACCGTACAGCAAAGTTGGATTCGTGCCGTCGAATTGAATCCCTTTGCGGCGAATAATGTTGATTGGCACCGATGTGCCATCTTTCGACTTGGCGAATTCGCGGACGACTTCACAATTACTGAAATCCGCCGATGACGTACGGAACAATGCCGTACGAGTGCTCTTGCCCTGTTCGGGTTCGAAACGATACCAAGCAGCCGGTTCGAGAAAACTTTCGGCACGAAACAAAACGGAATCGCCCTCGAACGACACGACCTGACTGATCGACGAAATTGGTTTCGCATCCGGAGCGGGCAACGGCTTGCCATCGAGATCAAAAACGCGCAGTTGCGACGGCCCGCCCGCCAGATCGACGACGTACAATCGGTTCTTTGTCGTCGTCACGCCACGAATGACCAGATCGCTTTGCGGCACGATCAACTTCGCAGTCGCCAGTTGAGGTTTGTCGCGTGACATTCGCAAGATTTTGCCGCGTGGTGCGTCGTGATGCGATAACGCATACAACGAATCGTTTGGCCCGAATTTGATCTGCGTCACCGAATCGGCAAACTGTGTAATCTGTGTCCATGTTCCCGACGGATCGGCCAGGTAGTGCACGAACTCACCGCCATCGCCGTTGGCAACAGTCGCCAAGGCCCAGCGTCCATCGTCGGTGGATTCGAGATGAGTTTCCGCGATGCGAGGGAATTCCTTTCCGATAACATACCGATCACTTTCGGTTGGTGTCCCTAACTGATGAAAGTAAACCTGCTGAAAGAAGTTCCGATCGGCTTCCGGCCGTTCTTCGCCATGTGGGTATCGCGTGTACCAGAATCCGGTGGCGTCCGCGTTCCAGGCAACGCTGCCGCCGCCAGTGGGATAATTGACTCGCGTAACGACATCGGCCAGCTTGCGACCGGTATCCGTTTCAAATACGGAAACAGAACCGTCTTCACTGCCGCCTTTCGAAAGGCAGACCGCGACCAATCGGCCATCGTGTGACGGCACATAAAAATCCATCGCGGTGCCATCGCCGGCATCAAGCTGATGTGGATCGACGATGACCTTGGTTGAATCGAGATCGTCGGCCGATTTCAACACAATCAGCAGCGGTTGGTTCCGCGGTGGCTGCAACTTCAAGGCGAACAGTCGCCCGGCGTGGTAGGTCAAACTGAAATAATCAGGAGAAGCCCCCAGATTCAATTCTTCCAACTTCTTGGACAAAGCGGCCTGCTGAGGCAACCGGTCGAGCGTTTCTCGGGTAAAGGCGTTTTGCTGTTCGCTCCAGCGGCGAACGGCCGGATCAGTACCGTTCTCCAACCAGCGATAATCGTCTTTCACCTGGATGCCAAAATATGTATCGGTCACTGGTATTTTCGGCGTGGGCGGCAAATCAGCGGCCTCTGTTGCGGCAACGATGAACAGCGGAACGAGGAAGCAATACAAGCGAAGCATCCGGGACTCCTCATGTGCAATTTGGGAAGATGCGCGACATGATACAGAATGACCCGTTTTGCAGAAACCACCAGCGAAAGAATGCCAGGTCAATCGAGTTGTTCAAATTCTAGCGATCACATTTCTTGTCTGTGACCCTGTGTTTGGTTTCTTTGTATTTCAGAGTTGGGTTACAGGCGAGTCTCAAAGTCACCAAGATTGTGCCGTCAGGTTTTCGTCGTACAATCGTGAATGAATTCGCTACCAACTTGTCATCACTTTGCCCTTTGTCCGAAATTCGACTGTGCTTGGTTTTTTTCTTAATCCCTGGATGTTGTTCGGGCTGGCAGGTATTGCGCTGCCTTTGATCGCGCATCTGATCAGTCGGAAAAAATATGATCTGGTCGATTGGGGCGCCATGCAGTTTCTCGAACTCGATCCCAGTGCCCGGCGAAGGATTCGACTTGAGGAACTTTTGCTGATGCTCGTTCGCATGGGGCTGGTGGCGCTTGTGGCCGTGGCGATGGCGCGCCCGTGGATGAGTGGAAACTGGTTGACGGGCGTGGTGTCGACTCAGCCTCGCGATGTCGTACTGGTGATTGATGGCTCGTACAGCATGAATTGGGAAGGGAAGCTGACGACACCGCACGTACAGGCGATCCAGATGGCGCGTCAGTTCCTCGCGGATTTGCGCACGGGCGATTCCATTCAAATCGTCGACGCTCGCGAAAGCCCGCAACTCGTTCTGCCCGACGCGACCCGCGATAACTATCGCGCGAGGCAAGCGTTAAACGATCTGCCGTTGCCGTCTGGTTCGGCCGACCTCGCCGCCGCCGTCAATCGAGCAGTGCAACTGTTATCCGCCGGAACGAACCTGCATCGTGAAGTGGTACTCTTCACCGACCTGCAGGCCTACGGTTGGAAAGCTGAGGACGAAGGGTTATGGGCGAGGTTCGACGATATTCGCAATCAGTCGACGATCGTCCCGCGAGTCTGGGTCGTCGATACGGCCGGTGGTGAATTGGGGCAGACCTCCAACTTTGCAATCGACCGATTAAGAGTTTCGCGGGAACTGGCCGTCACGGGCCTGCCCGTCAAGATCAGCAGTAAGGTCAGTTATTCAGGCGGTGATTCGCCCATCTCTCGGAAAGTCTATCTCGAGATCGACCAGCAACGGTTGGGTGACCAGACCGTTCAACTTAAGCTTCAACCACAAGGTGAGGCGACCGTAGATTTTGAATATCGCTTCGATACGCCGGGTTCGCATCTGATCAGTGTGGTTTTGGACAACGACGCGTTGCCCAACGACAATCGAGCGGACGCGGTGGTGACCGTCACAGATTCAGTGCCCGTATTATTGGTGGACGGCGACCAGCAAGCCGATCCCACCAAATGTGAAACGTACTTCGCCAATGCGGCACTCAAATCGGGGGGCGATCGCCCCTGGATCAAGGCGACGACGATTTCCCCCGCGGAATTGTCTGCCGAGCGACTGAAATCGATGTCGCTGGCCGTGATCGCCAACGTGGAAACCTTAAGCGAACCGGCGATCAAAGCACTCAGGAAGTTTGTGGCCAGCGGCCATGGAGTGCTATTCACGTTGGGTGATCGAGTCGACAAGCAACGTTACCATGCGATGCTGCTGAAGGGTGTCGATGAATTCTTTCCCTGTCGACTCGATACTATCGGAGAAGAAGATGGCCAG
>Ga0181528_10001806_pt1 | contig 13222 bp, 14 predicted proteins | sample PEATcosm2014_Bin_47_FD_119742 | JGI IMG/M metagenome (GOLD analysis project Ga0181528, IMG submission 119742) | Peatland microbial communities from MTU Mesocosm Facility, Houghton, MI, USA - PEATcosm2014_Bin10_10_metaG | ecosystem: Environmental > Terrestrial > Soil > Wetlands > Peat | place... | reverse complement strand
GGCACCCGTGAGATTGGCACCCGTGAGATTGGCACCCGCGAGATAGGCACCCGTGAGATAGGCACCCGTGAGATTGGCACCCGTAAGATTGGCACGCGCGAGATTGGCATCCGTGAGATAGGCACCCGTGAGATTGGCACCCGTGAGATTGGCACCCGCGAGATAGGCACCCGTGAGATTGGCACCCGCGAGATAGGCACCCGTGAGATTGGCACTCGTAAGATTGGCACGCGCGAGATAGGCATCCGTGAGATAGGCACCCGTGAGATTGGCACGCGCGCCGCCGGGCTCGCCGTCTATCCATTTTTTGTGCGCCGCGAGGATGGCGGGCAAGTCTTGGCTGGTAATAGTCATGATTTCTGTCTCCAAGGCGCGAGATTGCACCGAAGAGGGCCGGTTGCCCGGCCCCTCACGCGCTGCCATCCCTTAGCGCTACCCTTGCACACTCATTTTTTGCCAGAAATAGACCTCTTCCAAGGTCTGGTGTAGTGCCTCGTTCCATTCCATCCCTTCCGGTGGATGGAGGACAAATCTACCAGTATCCGGGTATCTGCCAATCCAAGCGGCGCTACTCCCTTCAAAGGCGAGCGGTATTTCTCCAGCCTCTTTCAGCCTCTTGCGGAGGTAGGCAATCCGCGCCACAATGGCAGGAGCGCTTCCAGTCTTCTTCATGGGGCGGGAAAGGATAAACCCGGCAAGCGGTGCTGCCACGTATCTCCGCTGGTCTGGAGCCATTTGGCTCCAGCGCTCAAATTCCACAATCATAATATTCTCCATAGGTTTACTCGGTTATTCGTTAATCTGGACGGTTAGGCATTGATCGTAAGCTTTGCCAATATAGAGCGTGCCAGCGTTGCTGAAGCAAATGCACTTGACGCGATGCCAGCGCCCACGCCACTCGACCATGTAGGGCGTAGGAAGGGCTCGGCCATATCCGGTTTGTGTCCGTCCTTTCCAGGGCACTGCCGTTTCTCTGACTGGTACGCGGGTTGTCAGGTAGCTGTCAAAAGTGCCATCTGCCCGCGCGCGTTTGGTCTGAATATAAGCTTCCATGATAAGTCTCCTCGGTTAAGCTACTCAGTAGTGCCCAGCCGAAACCGGGCAAGGCTGAAAAGCCTAAAAATCAAAACCTTCTTACTCTTCGTAATCATCCTTTGTTGCAACGCTGCAAAAGAGCCCATAGGGATAACCCGATTGACCTTTGTATTTATAAGGCACGACGCTACCAAGCGTTGCCTTTGCACGATTACGCCAACACTCTGCAGCAAGCCATTGCACGGCACGCTTGCTGCAACCAACAAAACCCGCGTCACGTATGTAGTACGCTCCGCTTTTTAGGATGGATTTTAGTTGTTTGCGCGTTGTCACCTTTACCGCATAGGAATTGTCTGGCATGTAGCATCCGCGCAAACCTTGAGAAATATGGAAATAAAAAGTCTTCATTTTGTCCTCCACGATTAATCTGATAGACCGATCTTAATTAGGTGCGCGGAGGCTGTCAAGGTAATTTTTACCGGGGATAGGGGGATTTTTAGGCTCCAGGTAATCCATATAATCCAACTAATATTTTGGGGGTGAAACGCGGATTACCGAGCTAAGTTGTTGTTTTTTAATGTCAATTTTTTGTATTAAACCAAATAATACACGAAAATCCAGGAAATAGCCTATACCCTATAATTTTCAAGGTAAAAATTACATTGATGGTAATAATACAACGCTATGTATTAGAAGAAATGCACTAAACCGGCGGGTAGGGATCAAGGTAAAAATTACCGAGATTTTGTCTTAGGGGGTATACCCTTTTTTTTAGTGTATTATCTGTATTAGTTGTATTAGATAAACAGTAAGAAGCGCAGTTTTCCTTGATTTGTGGTGCTAGACCAGTTTCGAAACTTTTAGAATATGTGGCGGATAGCTAAGGCTTTGCCGTTCCAGTTTGTCCGGGTAGTGCCGTTCCAGTTTATCCACCACAATAAAATCAAACACTTAGCGCCCTAACACAGTCACTTTGTATTATACATAATCAGTTTGTATAATACAAAGTGAAGGTTTACCAGAAATGAGGGGAGGGGGATTGTATTACCTATATCGGAGCGATATCAACTCGGGGCACAGCCCGGCGGGGGGAGGGGGCGGGAAAATTTACTGCTCCCTCTCAAAACTGCGCGAAAAAATTGCAATAATTTTCCATGTGTATTATAATTTTCGCTAGTACAAAAATTTTCATATGAGGCGATTATGCGTTGCGGAACTTGCGGGCAAGATAAAGAATTATCCCCTACAAATTTTGTAAAATACAAGAGCGGAAGGTTTTGGACGCGCCGCTGTAAGTCGTGTCAATATAAGCACAAAAATTCTATGCAGGTTAAAAAAGAGCCGCCAAACTATATCAAGCCAGAAACTATAGCTTGCAAGTTGTGCGGAATAACTAAGCCATATACTGAAGACTATTTTTATAAGAATGGCGGCATGCGTTGGGGGCTTAATTATGTGTGTAAGCCGTGTGAAAAAACTCGGCAACGCACTTACCAGCTCGCGGTGAAATATGGCGTTGATCCCGACAAGACAAGAACGCTTCTAGTGCTGGGAAGCTGCCGGGTGTGTGGTGCGCGAGGGACGGAAACGCGATTGGTGGTCGATCACTGCCATGCGCGAGAGTACGCTAGGGCAATCCTTTGCAATTCTTGCAACATCGCGCTCGGGCTTTTGCGTGAGGACGAAAAGCGGATACGAGCCCTAGCAGATTATGTTGCAGGGTGGCACAAGGTTTAGTACCATCCCTTCGACTGTCTCCACGGTCACGCTCCTGGGTTGGGTGGTTCCGGTCATGACCGAGCCGCCCAGCTTAGGGCTCACCGGGGTACAGAACCAGTGGAGACAACCGGAGCCCTGCCATCATGGCCCTCAAGTTCAAAACCCTGCAATCGTCCAACATCGCTTCCGCCGCACATGACCCGGAAACCAGCGAGCTGCACGTCAAGTTCAAGTCTGGCGCCACCTACGTCTATGCGGATGTCAGCGACGACGAGGCGCACGACTTTTTCAACGCCCCCAGCCACGGCAAGCACCACAACGAAAATCTCGCTGGGATCAAGAAGCACCGCCGGGCATGACCCCCGCCGAGCCGGACAAAGCCGCCATCATTGAAGCGCTGGCCGCCGACCGCGAGCTGGCGCATCAAGTCCTCTTCGATCACCGGCACCCCGACGCGACGCCCGACTTCCACAAATCCATCATTGAGGATTACGCCAGCGCCGAGCCTCGGATTGTGGTGATGGCCTTTCGGGGTGGTGCCAAGTCCAGCCTGCTTGAAGAGTTCGCCCTGCTGGAAGCGCTTTTTCAGCGTTGCCACAACATTCTGTTGCTCGGCAATTCGTACCAGATGATTTGCGACCGACTGCGGGCCATCAAGCATGAGCTGGAGCATAATGAACACATCATTGACCTGTTCGGCGATCAGGTGGGGCCGATCTGGAACGAGAACCAGATCGTTCTCACGAACGGCGTCACCATCCAGGCGCGTGGTGCCCGTCAGTCACTTCGCGGCACACGTCACCTGCAATGGCGACCGGACTTGGTTCTTGGTGACGATCTGGAAGACGAAGAGAACGCGGCGACTGACGAAGCGCGAGACAAGATCATGTCGTGGCTGCTGGCGTCCGTTCTACCTGCGATGGACCCGAAGGGTCGAATACGCATCAATGGTACCCCACTTGACCCGAAATCCCTCCTAGAGAAACTGCGCGTGCTGCCCGGTTGGCGCTCCAGCATCTACCCCGCAGCGCTGCCCGCCTCACCCAATCCCGACGATTGGGAGCAGCCGCTATGGCCATCCCGCTTCCCACTCGACACCCTCCGCGACCAATATCAGACCTTCGCCGAGAACGGCAAAGTGAACCTGTTCATGCAGGAAATGATGTGCCGGGCGGAAGACCCCAAAACCAAGCTCTTTCAGCATCGGCATATCGTCATCAACCCGAGCCCGCCCGCGCACGCGCCGATCATGGCGTTCTGCGACCCGGCCCGCACGACCAAGCTGCGCACCAGCGCCCGCACGGGCTATGCTGTCTGGAGCTGGACCAACAACCGCAAGCTCTACGTCCACAAAGCCGTGGGGCATTTCCACAAACCCGACGAGATTGTGAATGAACTGTTCGCCCTCAACGACCGCTTTTCTCCTGTGGCTATTGGCGTGGAACCTGATGGTTTGGAAGAGTTTATTTTTCAGCCCCTCCGCACGGCGCAGGTTGAGCGCGGCGTTACGCTGCCGCTGGCGTCTGGCAAAGCGATCCGTGCGCCGCGGGACAAAGACGGCTTCATTGGTTCTCTCCAGCCCTTCTTTGAGGCCGGGCAAGTCGAGCTGTCGCCGGACTGCGCCGACCTTGTAGCCGAGCTGCTGGCTTTCCCCTCGGGGCGCAAGGATGTGGTGAACGCGCTGGCTTACGCCCTCAGAATGCGACCAGGGAGGCCGATCTATGAAGACTTCGCCCCAACTCACATTGCTGACCAACCCCTCACCCCCGACCGGAAGAAACCCGCCTTCCTCGCCCTCAACGCTCAAGCTGGTATGGTCACGGCCATCCTCCTGCAACGATTGGACGGAGCTATTCGCGTTATGGCTGATTGGGTGTTTGACGGTAATGCAGGCGATGGATTGGACATCATCATCCCCGACGCCGCCATCGTCGCCGGACGCCCGGTAGTGCCGTGGGCTCCCGCCGAGCGCTTCGACAAGTTCGACGGGTCGGGATTGATCCTGGCGGCCCGGCGCAAGGGCATCACCATCCGCAAAGGGCGCAGCCCCGACGATACGGCCCTCACGCCCTGGCTGCGCCGCCAGATCAAAGGCTTTCCCGCTTTCATGGTCAGCCCCGACGCCACATGGGCAATCAACGGCATGTTAGCGGGCTATGCCCGCAGCCTGGACATATCCGGCAAGGTCAGCGATCAGCCCGAGCCGAACCAGTATTGCCTCCTGCTGCAAGGACTGGAGAGCCTGATTTCCGAGTTCGACGCGGCGACGCAAGCCGAGGACGATGACAACAGCGAGATAAACTGGCAGTATACCGGCGACGGGCGCAGATTTATGTCGGCGCGTGGATCGAATTAGGGGGCGGCAATGGCGCAGATAGTGGCTCGCAGCGACTTCATGGCTGGCTTGGCAAACGCAGGACTGTTGCCCTCGGTGCAGGCGGCGGTGGATGCTTCGGGCGATACCGACCTTCAACTGGCATGGGCCGACGATCAGCGCTTTGACCAGCTCGCGCCGACTACCCAGCGCTTGATTGCTTTGGCGGCGATCCCCGCCGCGACCGTCAATGCAATCTTTGGCGGGTAACATGGCAAAAGAAGTCAAGCTGACGCCAAGGGATAAAGACTACTCCCAATTGGAGAGTATGCAGGAAGACCTTGGCGAATTGTATAACGATGTCATCAAGGCATTCACCGACAAGAACAGCCGCGCCAATGACAACCGTGATTATTGGGACATTTATAACTGCGTTATGAATGAAAACCAATATTACAACGGGACCAGCCAAGTTTATATCCCGGTTGCCCATGATGCTATTGAGGCGCGGGTCATGCGCTTCACCAATACCCTTTTCCCGCAGAACGGGCGGCATGTGGATGCGGTGGTGAACGGCACCGAAATCCCCCACGGCACGATCAGCCTACTTGAGAACTATGTGCGCACCGCGCATTTGCGTGAGATTACTCCGGCCTTGCTCCGCAACGGCGACGTGGAAGGCCACTATTCCGTCATGCTGGAATGGGAGGAAACCAAGCGCGTCATCACCAAGCGGGTGAAAAAGAACGTCGAGATGATGCCCGGCGTCGAGCTGGATGACGAGTACGAGACAGTTGAGGATGAAGTGGTCTATGACCGCCGCCCGATCGTCACCGTGCTTTCCGACAGCGACATTGCCGTGGCCCCGGCCACCGCCAGCAGCCCCGAGGACGCCGAGATTGTCGCCATTGCCGTGCGGCTGTCCAAGGCGGCGATCAAGAAAAAGATCAAGGACGGCGACTTTGACAAGAAGATCGGCGAGGCGCTGGTTGAGAATTTCACCATGTCGGCCAACACCCAGCAGCCCGATCCGGCCAAGGAGAAGGCCGACGCGGCGGGGGTGAAGCTCGACGGGGCCAGCAAGACCGCGCTGCTCTACATGGTTTGGACCAAGCGGCTCAAGCTTGGCAAGCATCGCGGCTGGAGTGTGAGTTGGTTCGCGGGCGAGGATATGTGTCTGTCCTGTCGTCGCAATCCGAATTGGTGCGACCGCGTGCCGGTCCTCTCTGCGCCGCTCAAGCGGCTGGCGGGGAGCTTTTGGGGGCAGAGCCCGATAGCGACCATCGCGCAGACGCAATATGCCGCCAATGACGCGCTCAACATGGGGCTCGACAGCGCTCAATATGCGCTGATGCCAATCATCATGACCGACCCGGAGAGCAACCCGCGCACCGGCAGCATGGTCTTGAACATGGCGGCGATCTGGATGACCGACCCCAACAAGACCAAGTTCGCCGAGTTTCCGCCACTGTGGAAGGAAGCCTTTGAGCTGGTCGGGGCGCTCAAAAGTCAAGTGATGCAAAGTCTTTCGGTCAATCCGGCAATGATGCCGCAGGGCGGCGGGCGCAAGAAGCCGACCCAGGCCGAGACGGCGCAAGAGCAGGCGGTGGCGATTGAGAGCACGGCGGATGCCGTAACGATCCTGGAAGAGTGCATCTTCACGCCGATGCTGCGCTGGTTCTATGAGATGGATCACCAGTACCGCGACGATGACATGCTGGTGCGCCAGTTCGGCAGGCTCGGCGTCAAGGCCATGCTGGAGGAAGTGCCGCCCTCCACGATGGATGTGCAATATCAGTTCAAATGGTTCGGCGTCGAGCAGAGCAAGTCTTCCCAACAAGTGCAGCAGATGATCGCCGGCATGAACGTGCTGCGCGGCTTGCCGCCTGAGCTGCTTGGCGGCCTTACGCTTAACCTTGCGCCTGCGGCGGAGGATGTTGCCGAGAAAATCTTCGGCCCGCGCCTCGCGCCGCTGACGCTGATTGATGAGCGCGACAAGATGACCGTCTCGCCTGAGATTGAAAACATGATGCTGGCGACCAACCATCAAGTCGAAGTCCACCCCGGCGACAATGACCCGCAGCATATCGAGAGCCATTTGCAGGCGGCCAAGATCGCGGCCAATCAGGGCTTGCCGCTCGACGCCTACAAGGCGCACGTCATCAAGCACCAAGAAGCGTTGCAGAAGAAGGCGCAGGCCGCACAGCCGCCGATGCAGGGGCCGCAAGGACCGCCCGGCGGCCCGATGCCGCCGCGCATTGGAGCGCAGCCGGTGCCGCCCAAGGGTCCGAACGCGCCCCCTGGTATGATCCATCCCGACCAGCAACAAGATGCAGGGCGCGTCCCTCGCTAGACAACTAATCCTGTGATAGTGTAATAGTGAAGTTCCGAGTGGCTGGCGTTACCAGCTCCCGAGTGGTTGCCGTTAGCACCAAGGAGAGTAGAGCATGGCTGATATTGATGATGGTCCCGATGACCTTGAAGACGAAGTAGCAGTTGCCGATGATGTCGATCTTGAGCCAAATGACGGCGAGGATGGCGAGAGCGGTGACACGGATGACGAGCTGGAAGCAGCCGAGGAAGACGACGCCGAAGACGGCGACGAAGACCCGGAGCCGAAAGCGGCGAAAAAGGAAGGCCGGTACGCAACCCTAGCCCGGCGGGCGAAGGAAGCAGAGGCTGATGCAAAGGCGGCGCGGGAAGCCGTCGCCCGGCTTGAGCAGCAACAGCAACAGCAGTTGCAGCAGCAGAACCGGGCGGCATGGCAGGCGCAGGAGCAGGCGAAGCTGGACTTGATGCTGCCGGAAGAACGGCTGGCATATCAGACCCAGCAGCAGCTCCAGCAGATGCAGCAGCAGATGGCCAATATTCAGTTCCAGGCGGCGGAAGCCGCCGAGAAGGCGGAATACACTGCGAAGGCGGCCACCAGCCCGGTCTACGGCAAATATGCCGCTCGGGTGGAGAAGCTGAAAGCGGATTTGCTGCGCGAGGGCCGGAACGTGTCCCGCGAAAATCTGCTCAAGCTTTTGATCGGCGAGGATGCCTTGCAGCGCGGAGCCAAGGTTGGCGCGAAGCAAAAGGCCGCAGGGTCGGCCCGCCGAGCGGCGGCCTCGGGGCGTCAGCAGAGCGGGCGCAGCGATACCACGTCGAACTCCCGTAGGGAGAAGACGCTGGAGGAGAGACTAGAGGGTGTTCTCATTTAGCCGGTCGGGTGAAGCACCCGCCCAGCGTTTCTAGGAGGGTGTTTCATCATGGCAACCAATAGTGCGTCAAATTTCAACTCGGGCGGCACCTACGGTACCGGCGACGTTGAGCCGTATATCCAATCCAAGGTCATGCCGCTAGTCCAGCGCCAGCTCGTCGCCTATCAGTTCGGCGATCAGCTCCGTCTCCCCAAAGGTCGGGGCACCACCTACGCCGCATCGCGCTATGACCGGCTGAATTTGCCGTTCGCGCCATTGAGCGAAGGCGTGCCGCCGGTCGGCGAAAGTATGCCGCTCGCCCAGGTGAGCGCGGTTGCCCAGCAGTGGGGCGACAAAGTGACGATCACCGATGTCGCCGAATTCACCATCAAGCATCCGCTGTTCCAGGTTGCGACCGAGCTGGTGGCCTTGCAGATGGCGGAAACGCTGGAGCGCAACACCTACACCAACTTGCTCGGCGGCACGCAGATCAACTATGCTTCCTATGACGGCACCGCTCGCGGCTCCCGCGCCGGTATCCGCAACGGCGGCACGGCGGCGACCTCGGATGTGCTGTCCTCGCACGAAATCAACCGCGCAGCCGGTGCGCTCTACACCATCGGCGCTCCGCAGTTCATGGGACAAAGCGAGCCGTCGGCCAAGCTCCCCGCCGACAAGATCAGCAAGGCGCGGAACGACGCCACCGGCTTCCAGCACTATGTCGCGCTCATTCATCCGCTGCCCGAACAGGACATGCGCGAGAACAGCACCGTGGCGCTGGCGTGGTCCTACAGCGACGTGAACAAGCTCTATAACAACGAGCTTGGCGAGTGGGGCGGGATGCGCTTCTGCCGCTCCAACATGATTCCCTATTTCGTCGGCGTGGCCGCCGTCAGCGGCACCGCGCAGACCACCGGCAATCTGGCGACCGGCAACTATTACATCCAGGTCACTGGCCTGCCGAGCCAGCAGAACTACGAGCAGCGCATCTATCAGGTTTCGGGCGCGATTGCCGTGACCGGCCCCAACGGGTCGATCAGCGTCACCGTTCCGACCCTGGCCGGATATGTGTTCAACGTCTATATCGGCACCACCAGCTCGCCGGTAAATCTTGGCCTCTCGACCTCCGGCCCGACCTCCGGCCCGCTGACCGGCCAAGCCGCGCAGATCGCCTCCGGTTCGACCATCACCATTACCGGCGTCGGTACCGCGCAGACCCCGCCCGCCGCTCCGGCGACCGGCATCACCGTGTTCCCGACCTTCATCATCGGCAAGAATGCCTATGGTCAGGTCATGCTGGACGATCCGAAATTCACCTACCTCAAGACGGCGGATAAGTCCGACCCCCTGAACCAGCTCCGCATCATCGGCTGGAAGGTGATGTACGGCACGCTGCTGGAGAACCAGAATTTCTTCATGCGGATCGAAAGCACTTCGCTGTTCACCCCGACCTTCCAGTAAGGTTCCTCCCTGACTAGCCGGGGGCCATAAGCCCCCGGCACCCTTTTAGGAGCAAGAGCATGGCAACCACCCCGAAGAAGCCCAGCGTGGAGACGCAATTGATCCCTGGCGCGGTCGAACTCGACGCCAAGACGCAGATGGAGCTGGAGAACGAAGCGAAAGCTGAACTTCTCGCCGAACAGACTGCGCTGGCCGAAAAGCAGTTCAAGGCTGCGGCTAAGAAGCGCCTCAAGGCCGAAATGCAGGCCGCCAACGGCATGAAGGAAGACGAGCTGGTGCCCGTCACTATTGACCTCGCGCCGCACGCCGACAAGATCGTGATTGACGGGGTTGCCTACTATCATGGCATGACCTACAATTTCGCTCCTGCGGCGGTCAATACGATCAACGAAATCATGTTCCGTACTTGGCAGCATGAAGCCGAAATCTCGGATCGCCGCAACCGGAGCAACGCTTATAAGCACCCGCAGGCTCCGGTCATTCGCAATACAGCCGCGTAGGAGCAGCTATGACCGAGACAGTAAAACACAATGTCGGGCCGGTGGGGTTTACCATCGTCGCCGAGCTGGGGGCATCCCGGCAGATCAACATCGGCGGAAACTTCCCGGAGAACGCTAGCAAGGAGAGCATTGACGCGACCTTGGACTTGATCCTCAACGCGATCAATCGCCAGCAGTCGAAGGCCGGGATTATCAACAAGACCGCCGAAATTGCCGCGATGGAGCGCAATTTGCGGATGCAGCGTGAGGATATCGAACGTCTCGACGGCAAGGCCGCGTCTTCGGGCAAAACGCTGTCGGTCAATGAGCGGCAGCACCGCGAAGCGGCGATCATCAACGCCCGTCGCCTGGAAGACGATATCAAGCTGCAAAAGGAAGTCCTCGCCGAGTTTCAGCGGGACGCGCAGTAATGGCATTGCAAGCGCAACAGATTGTCGCGCTCGCTCTGTCAGCAGGACGGGGGACGTCCGGCTATACTTCTCAGGCCGGACAGTTCCTTAACGCCATTCTCTCCTATCTCGCGCAGACCTATGACTTTGACGAGTGCCGCAAGACAGTTGTTCTCTCCGTCACCGGCAACACCGCGAGCTATTCTTTGCCCGCCGATTACCTGCGGGCGCGGGAAGTTTTCTATTACGTCAGCGGCACGCCGTTCTATTTGAACCAAATCCCGCTTGAGGAATATGACCAGCTTTTCAACGGGCCAGGCATCAACAATTATCCCGAGCAGTTTGCGACGCAGGTGGAGACAAGCCCGCCGACCATGTATTTTTGGCCGCCGCCGAATATTTCGTTGTCGGTCAATCTCCGCTATCAGTCGCAGCCCTCGGACATCCTGACGCCCGAGACGAGCAGCGTCATTCCCTGGTTCCCCAACCAGCAATATCTCATCAAGCGGCTGACCGCCGACATCGCCATGCTGACCGACGACACCCGGCACCAATCGCTGCTGGCCGAGAGCGCGGCGATCCTGGATAAGTTTCTGATGATTGACGACGACAAGAGCGGCTATGCCCAGCAGGTGACGCTGGATCGCCGCCGGTTCCGCAATATCAGCAATTTGAAGCCGACCAAGGTTACGGGTTTTTGATAACCCATTGATTTGGTTATACTATTTGGAGGGAGGGGACGCAATGGCTATTCGTGACGTGCAACCCATGCCCTTCGTCCCCGCTGGGCTGTCGGATAGTCTTGACGGCAATATGTCGAAGAAGGGCGGCATGTTGTCTTGCTCCAACCTCATGCCGAGCATCACGACGCCGGGCATGTTCATCCCCCGGCCAGCGGCCTTCAAGGCGATCGACTTCACTCTCGGCGGCTTCACGACGCCCGGCTATGTCTCCTGCATGACGCAAGTCGGGACGCGGGTTTGGGGCATGATTGCCTCGGGCCGCAACACCGGCAATGACGAGCCCTTTTGCTACGATCTGGCAACCAGCTCGTTCGTCACGATCAGCGGCATCACGGCGGGGAACACTCCGACCAGTCCGAAGACCAGCGGCGCATGGACGCCGCCGACGATCTGCGCGGTGGGCGGCTATATCGTCTTCACTCATCCCGGTTACAACGGCGTCGGGGCCAACTTCTTCGGCGTAATCAGCGGCGCGGGCGGCAACAGCCCGGCCTATAATTCCTACAATACCGGAACCAACCCGCTGCCGAGCGTGCCGACCTTCTGCGCCAATTTCAATGGCCGGGTCTATTTCGCTTGCGGCAACACCGCCTATTTTACGGACGTGCTGGTGCCGACCAACATGGCGAACGCCACCAACTCGTTGACCTTCGGCGGGGCCGATGCCATCACGTCCATGTCGCCGCAGCCCTATTACACCACCACAGCGGGCGGTATCGCCCAAGCGCTGCTGGTGTTCAAAGCTTTCGGCATCTGGCAGGTGCAAGGCGATCTGGCGCTCGGCACCTTGGCGTCCAACCAGGTGATTTCCGGGGTCGGCACGCAATCGCCGCGCAGCCCGGCGGTGACGCCGAACGGTGTGGCCTTCCTGGCGATTGACGGCATCCGTACAGTCGGGCTCGACGGACAAGTGTCGGTGCCGGTGGGCGAAGTCAACAAGCCCTTCATGACGGCGCTAACGCCAACTCGCACGGCCTGTACCTACAACCAAGGCACCTACCGCGCTGTGGTCGATTTCCTACAGGGCGGCTCTTACCAAAAATTTGAATATTGGTGGGACGAGATTAGAGAAATCTGGACCGGCCCGCACACGCTGACCTATGACAACATCATCCCGAGCGGCGCGAGCTTCCTGGTGACAAGCCCGACAAATACCGGCGCGATATACCAGACCAATGTCTTACCGGGCGCGACCGACAGTTTCACCGAATTCGGCACGCAGCTTACCTTCAATTATCAGACCGGCGTGCTGCCCGAGGACACCAGCATCCTTTCTGAAAAAGCGCTGATTGAGCATACCATTTTCATGGGGTTTGCGACCGAGACGGTGCTGACCTTCAACGCACTCGATCCGTCCAACAATATTCTTTCGACCTATGCAGTAACGACGCCGCTGATTGCACCTTCGGGGCCAACCACTTATGGCGTTTTCTGGCCCGCGCCAATCGTTTTCAACCGGATGTCAATTAAGATTAGCGGAAACTCGGCGGCTGGCTTGCAACTCGGCGCGATGTATTTGCATTATCAGGCGCTCGGTTACATCAATGTCGATTTTAATCTAAGCGGCGGATTGAATACTTCTTATGATTATGGGTTAGTTTCTGATCCCGTGCTTGTGATGGTCGGGGATTGGGGCTCTGTTGCGGATGCGGCGGTATCCGTGGTAGATTTCGAGACAAGCGGCCCCATAGCTGGACCGCCGTAAGGGGATAGTATGGCAACTCAAGTCCAATGGCGACGCGGAACGCACGCGCAAGTCCTGGCTTTCACCGGGGCCGTGGGCGAGATTGCCGTTGACTTGACCCAAAACCGGCTAGTTTTGCAGGATGGCGTGACCGCTGGCGGCTGGCCGCACGCGCTTCTCGGAGATATTCAAGGG
>Ga0181528_10001805_pt1 | contig 13222 bp, 12 predicted proteins | sample PEATcosm2014_Bin_47_FD_119742 | JGI IMG/M metagenome (GOLD analysis project Ga0181528, IMG submission 119742) | Peatland microbial communities from MTU Mesocosm Facility, Houghton, MI, USA - PEATcosm2014_Bin10_10_metaG | ecosystem: Environmental > Terrestrial > Soil > Wetlands > Peat | place... | reverse complement strand
GGCACAGCAGACTGATCCGCCATCGAAAGCCGACGATCAGGCGGCGCTGGCTCCCACGAAAACTCCGGCGCAAACTCCGGCGAAGCCCGCCGCGCAACCCGCGCAAGAGCCGGCTAAGACAGCCGATCAGACTACAGCCGCGCCCGCGGCATCTTCCGCTCCCTCCAACCCCGCTCCCTCCAACCCCGCGCCGTCCGGGGAGCAATGGTTTACCGGCAGCCTCGATCTGGGTTACCGCTGGTTGATCGTCAATGCGGGAAACTTTCCCGAGTACCGCAGCGTGGTGAATCTGGGACAAGGCTTGATTTTGAACGGCCTGGACTTCTCCATCGTCGACCCAAAAAAGCGCTTATTCGACAAGTTGGATGGCAACGCCTTTGGGTGGGGCGGCGATCCGTATGAAACGGCCCGTCTGGATGCCCGCAAGCAGGGCATATACGATTTTCTTTTCGACTACCGCAACATCGCGCTTTTCGATGCAGTGCCCTCGTACGCCAACCCGGTGGCGCCGGCCGGTTTCAACGAACAGTCGTTCGACACCCACCGGCGCACCATGACCATCGGACTCGACCTGCGGCCGGGTAAGCGCATCATTCCCTATTTCGTGTACGACCGGAATTCGGGATATGGGAATGGGGTGGACGAATGGGTCCAGGACAGCAACGACGAGTTCGCCGTTCCGACGATGCTACGCGACAGCACCAATAACTATCGCGGCGGAGTGCGGTTCGAGTACAAACATTTCCACATTACCCTGGAGCAGGGCGGCACGACATTTAAAGATGACGACCAGTCCGACTTCTCGGGGATGAATCCGGGAGACCGCACCTCGTCCATCTTCGGGGAAACCTTGTCGTTAACCAGTCTGCAGCAGGCCTACGACGTCACCGGGAAGAGCCTGTACAGCAAGGCGCTTGTAACGGCGAATCCATTCTCCTGGCTGGATATCTACGGCCAGTTCCTTTACAGCGACCCCAAGACAACGGTGAACTTCAACGAAACCGCGGCGGGCAATTTCCTGTCGATGAGCGAATTGCTTTTTTATAGCGCCGAGCAGAACATGGGCACCGGAGCGGCCAACCAGCCGCACACCACCGGCGTCGTAGGCTTCGAAGTGCGCCCAGTGAAACGCCTGCGCATTATCCAGAACTGGATGACCGACCGTTATCACGACGCTTCGTTCGGCATGCTGACGATCGCGCCCACAATTGCGACGGGCGGTGCTATCTCCAGCCTGAATCCTCTGCAGATCGTCAACTATAACCAGGAGCAATTGGACGTTCTGTACGATCTCACCTCGAAACTGACGGTGCGCGGCGGCTACCGTTATATCTGGGGCGATGCCACCACGCCCGCAACACCATTCCTGAACCCACCCGGAACCTTGGAGTCGGGACAACTGAAACGCAATCTCTGGATGGGGGGCATCAATTTCCGAGCATCGGAGAACCTATCCTTCAATCTGGACTACGAGGGCGGAGACAGCGACGACATCTATTTCCGCGACAGCTTGAACGATTATCAGAAAGTGCGGGTGCGGGCGAAGTACCGTGTGCTGCCGTCGCTGGTGCTGCAAGCCAACGCCACTTTGCTGAAAAACACCAACCCCGCTCCCACCATCCAATACAACCTGCTGAGCCGCGACAATTCGCTGGCCGTGTATTGGACGCCGAAGAACAGCAAGCTCTTCAGCTTGACGGGTACGTACGACCGTGGGACGATGCATTCCACGATCGATTATCTGACGCTGCCGTTTTACACGGCCGCCATCTCGGACTATCGCGACAACGGACACTCGGTGACGGGTCTCCTGGATGTGAGTATTCCGGGGAAGGTGGCGGCGAAACTGAGCATGGGCGGGTCGATGTTCCTTTCGAACGGGAGCAATACCACGCGCTATTATCAGCCGCTGGCACGGCTGTCGTTCCCAGTCGGCAAGCATGTCACCTGGAACACCGAGTGGAAATACTATGGTTACCAGGAGAATTTCTACTTGTACGAAAGCTTCCGGACGCACACGTTCATGACCGGGCTCAAGTTCACCCGCTAGGAGGCCAGCAATGTCGATGTTTCGAATCACGATTGCCGGGGCGCTGGCCGCGACGAGTATCTGGGCGGCGGGCCCGATGTTGGGAGACGCCCGCCGGGGTGAGCTGCTCTTCCAGAGCGAGCAGTGCATCCAGTGCCACAGCTTCCAGGGTAAAGGCGGCGCCACGGCGCCGGACCTGTCCAAACGGATCGATCGCGATTACACGCCCGCGGTTATGGCCAGCCTGATGTGGAATCACGCCCCTGCGATGTGGGGCGCGATGAAGAGCAAGGGCATCGCAAAGAGCGAGATGACTCCGGACATCGCGGCCGACCTGTTTGCCTATTTTGTGTCGGCGCGATTCTTCGACCGGCCGGGCGATGCAGGCCGCGGCAAACACGCGTTCGCGGAGCGGCATTGCGCCGATTGCCACGGTATCTCCACCCAGATAGAGGGCGGTGGGCCGCCGGTGGCGAAATGGGGATCGCTTTCGGACCCGCTGGTGCTGGCGGAGCAGATGTGGAACCACGGTGCGGCGATGCGCGCGGCCTTCGCGCAGAAAAAGTACCCGTGGGCGGCGCTGACGGGACAGGAACTGACGGACATCCTGGTGTATCTCCAAAATCTGCCGGAGACGCGAGACCTGGCGCGCCATTTCGAGTTCCCGCCCTCGGAAGCGGGTGAACAACTGTTTCAAGCCAAGGGTTGCACCAATTGCCACACCGGTGCGATGGCGATGGAAAAACTCCTGAAGCACCAGACCCTGACGGATATTGCCGCGGCCATGTGGCATCACCAGCCGGAGATGAACCAGCCGCCGGCCACCTTGTCGCCGGATGACATGCGGCAGATAATTGGCTACATCTGGACGCGGCAGTATTTCACCGGCACGGGCAGCACGGAACGCGGCAAGAAAGTCTTCGCGGAGAAGAACTGCGCAGTCTGCCACAACGACCCCTCCAGTGGCGCACCCAAGTTGAACAAAGGGCAAACCGACATCACCATGGTGGCAGCGCTCTGGGAGCACGGCCCACGCATGCTGGACCTGATGAACACGAAGAAACTCGAGTGGCCGAGGATGACCGCAAGGGATATGGATGATTTGGTTGCGTTCCTTAACCAGTAAGAAAGGGAGTCATGGATGTCAGAAGTCAGAATGAAGACCTCCGAGCCCGCGCCGCCAGATTCGAGCCGACAGGCTTTCCTTCATTCGGTGTTCGCAAAAGCGGGACTCAATTACGCAAGGATTGGTGAAAGGGGACCCCGGCATCGTGGGCGCCCTGCAAGATCTATTTCAGAGCGCACTGGAGACTACGCAAATCGAGCCGAAGTAACATTGCAGTAAGTTGCGAAGGTAGAAATCATGGCTTATTTGTGGAGTCTGAGAGGGCTCTCCTGGCGCGAGTTGGCGAAACGCACATGCCGCAGAAGTTGGGACGATGAGGTCTTCGGACAAGCAGCCCGCTTGGCGTTCTACTACCTCCTCAGCATGTTTCCTGTCCTGTTGTTACTGCTCATTGTGCTCGATAAACTCGCCAGCCCAGGGTCCGCAGGATCGAATTTGCGAAACACGCTCCTGGGCGCCTTCCAGCAGATTCTACCGCAGGATGCGTCGGCGCTCATATCGAAAACCCTTGGTCAACTGAGTGCAGGAGCCGTTAGCGGCATTGGAGCCGTATACGCCGGGTTTGGCTCCGCTTGGGGCGCCTTGAATGGAACTTGGGCCATGATGGCCGGACTGAATAAGGCCTATGAGGTCAAGGAAGAGCGCCCATGGTGGAAGGTCCTGAGTATCGCCTTCGGCTTGACCATCTCGCTGGGAATCATGGGCATTGCTGCGCTCTGGGCAATGCTCTATGGCAGCGGGGCCTGGAGGAGGGTTGACCGGAACTTTGGTATTGATACCCAATCCCCGTTTCTCGGGCACACCCTGCAATGGGTCGCGACAGCGACACTCCTGTTCTTCTCGCTCGCTTTGCTTTATCGCTTTGGCCCAAATTTAAATGATCGGCGGTGGCAATGGAGTTTCCCAGGCGCAGTCGTCGCAGTCACGTTATGGGTCGCATCCACGGTGCTGCTGCGGGTCTATCAGAATCACTTCAGCTCTCAAAGAATTTATGGCGGCCTGAATGCAGTGGTTGCGCTTCTGCTTTGGCTGTATTTCACAGGCGCGGCCATTTTTATCGGCGGCGAGGCCAATTCTGAGATTGAGAAGGCGTCAGCGAAAGCCCATCGCGGTGACGCAGGAGTATCCGAGGACAGACGCAGCGGCGGCGACGGCAATCCCGGCAATTAGGATGGCTCTTTGCCGCAACCCAAATCCCGCGTAGGACACCAATACCCACGGTTCGGTGAGCTGAAAGTAAGGAGTTTCAAAAGCCGGAATCACGAATGAGGGGTGCGCGCCGAAGAACAGTTGCCCGACGTAAGTGGCGGTAGCCGTCGCGATGGCGACCGGAACCAGAGTCTTAGCACTGACCTCGTTCATAGTCATCTCGACCGCAAACAAGATCCCGCCAATCGGCGTATTGAAAGTGGCAGCGATCCCTCCGCCCGTGCCGGCCGCAATCAAGGTGACGCGCTGCCACAGCGGCAGACGCAGCAACTGTCCCAAGGTTGAACCAAAGCCGGCGCCAATCTGAATGATGGGGCCTTCCCGTCCTACCGAGCCGCCACTCCCTATGGAAATCGCACGCAACGGATTTCACGAGGGCGACGATAGGACGAATCACACCCTTGTTATAGTAGATCGCGTCCATCACTTCCGGCACCGTGGCCTTTGCTTCGGGGGAGAATTTCTTGACGAGAAAGGCGACGCAAACAGCTCCTACCACGGGCGAAAGAATTATGAATGCACCCCAAGGGCTGGGCGGCGTATGGGCATTGGCATCGTAGGGGAGCGAGAATCGATCGAGAAAGAAGAAGTTGTGGACCAACCCAATCAGTGCGCGGAGCGCCACCGCGCCCAGGCCGGTAATAATTTTGACTACAATTGCGGTGAGCCACAAAATCAGCACCCTCAGGGCAACCTCGTCTCGCACTGGCGTTACAAACCAATCGAGCCGCGGACGGATGTTTCGTTTGGACCACCGCATGATTAGGGAGCGTGTGACAACTTGGCCGAATAGCCTTCTAAATCGAGTCTTGAGTCGATTTAGATCGGCAAGCCCTTGACCGAGACGATAGTGAAAGGCTGGTTATTGGCAAACAGCGTGGGACTCGAACCACTCTCACTCCTCTCCGAAAGCACGAATAAGCATTGTCGTCGCAACTCGCGAAAAAGCGGCGGATCGACCAGCGCGGTCACGTGTATCTTCTATCGAAGGAGCCGCGGTTGGCCGACAAGATTCACTGTAAGGGAATCGTTGTCAAAACGGCGTCAAAAAATCAATTCGGGCGGCCAGTTTGTGTGGCGGTTCCCCGCTGTACGTGCCTCTCAACCGGACTGGCTGCCGCCGAAGCAATCGCGCCGACGTCGGCGGATCTGCCGGAAGACGCAGCGGCAAGAGGGCAGTCCCCAAGAAAGTAGCAGGGCGCTCTGCGCGGAAGCGGGACCACCACTTGCACGTTGCCGGTTAAGAGTCAGCTTGCTAAGAGGAAGTTCCACGGGGCTTGCCTTCCCTCCAAAATGGATAGGGTAGTACGGCGAGCCGATTGATCGCTATGGCCTGCGCCGTAAGCAGGACAACTGCGAACTCGATAATGACGAGATCTTTGGGCCGACAGATGATGCCGAGCGAAGGAATGAGAGTGGTCGCGCCTGCCGGCGGATGGCTCACCCGAAACAGAACCATGAACGCGCCCGTAGCGGAGAGCGAGAGAGCAGCCGCCAGAACCGTCGGAGCATGGACCGCCGCGTGCGTATTGAAAGGGGGAGTGGCAGTCACGGTGAGCGCGAAGGCAGCATAACCACAGGTGAGGCCGATAGCATGGCCCAGAACGGTATTAAGAGGGCTTGCGGCTTCCGCCAACGGAGAAAAGAAAAACAGATACGCAGTCGGACCGAGCGACGGAAAGACGAACGGGCTGCCCGTGACAAAGGCCAGCAATCCGAGCAGCCCGATGTGGAGAAGCAATTCACGCAGACGTAGGCAGTCCAGACCAGGCGCGGCGAAAAGTGTTGCAACAGCCATTCCAATCGCAGGTGCGCGAGGAGTACGCCGACGTGATCAAAGTTTCCGTGCTCGGTGCTCGGGATCATTAGATATTCGGAAGAAGATCGAAGTATTCGTCGTCTTCATTCGTGCCGCCTTCTCCCAGGCCGAGGATCTTCTCCGACTCGATAAAGTCAATCCGCTCAATCCACTTGACCATCTTGTAACCAAGCTGATTTTCGACGCGCAGCCGCAATGGGGCGCCATATTCCTCAGGGAGACGCTTCCCATTCATCTCCGAAGCAAGCAGACACTCCGCTTTGAGTACGTTCTCCAGGCTTTGCGTGTCATAGTATGGGCCTCCGTAAAGCGACCCGCCAAAGGAAAAGAAGGCGACCACTTTGGCGTTGGGCTGCGGCCGGACGAGTTCGACAAGAACTTTCATGGGGAGACCGCCCCACTTGGCAATTCCCGTCCAGCCCTGGATGCAGTGCTGCATGGTGATGTCTTGGACCTTGCCCAGCTTTTCGATATCCGCGAGAGAAAGCTCCGCCGGGTTGTCGACAAGGCCCCCAACTTTGAGCCTGAATTCTTGAAACCCTCCCCTGGCCAACTGCTTCCAATCCTCACGGACGGGCACGGAGCCGTTCGGCCAGAAACGCGGAGAAATGTCCCGCTCGGTATAATGTTGACTCGGCGCCAGGCGGTTGAGCGTAGTCAGCAGCAAAGGATACGTAATAAACTTCTGCGCGTGCTGTAGGAAACGAGGGTAAAACCAAGACACGTAATACGCCACGACCCAGGAGAGAACCGCCACGCCAATGCCGGCAAAGCCCAGAATCATCCCCAGGCGGTTCTGGTCGTCGGTACCCATCACGATGTGGTTCATATTGCGAACGAAGCCCGTCATCACGATCAGCGTCACATGCACGACGATGAAAGCGAAAAAGCTAAGCATGGTTAAAAAGTGAATGGAGCGCGCCGCTTGCCGGCCCCCAAAGAGTTTTGCATACCAGGGAAAACGATTCACGGCTGCGGGTGACATGGCAATACCGGTCAGGATGGCCAAGGGGCCAAAGACAAAGACCGCGAAAAAATACGCGATCTGCTGTAACGCGTTGTAGCCATAGTATCCGTTAAACTCGGGCGGCATGTGGAAAGTCGCGTAGTGTACCCATGTGCTCCAGGCTTGCAGCACCACGAGCGTCGATTGGGGAACGAGCCGCCGCCACTGCTCCGTGTCGAACAGCAGGATGACGAAGAAGGTGCCTGTGAGGATAAACCCATAAACGTCGAGAAAATGCCATGAGCGGGCAACGCCGACGGTATGCCGATAGCCCGGTGTGGCAACGATGGGCGAGATGTACCGGGCATCATCCTTCGCTGTCCAGACCCGATCTGTAGGAACTTGGATCGGCGTCAAACGAATCCACTCGGTTCCCAGCGTGCAGTCGTTGTTGAAGTAGAGCCGAGGATGATCGACTAGGATCGACAGACCGCTGCGGATCAGCATCATCAAGAAGACAAAGTTGAAGAAGTGGCAGTAGCGCACCCATAGCGGAAAGCCATGGGGGCCGGTAAAGTTATCGGGATATATCTGCGGGACAGGTGGAATGTGTGGAAGCCCAAAAAGAAAAACCTCAATCCATGCCGCGAGCAATGGGAGCAGCACCAGCACAATAGCAGCAATCAGGAACGAGGGCCGAATCCAGATGCGAAAGCGGCGATCCGGCGGGTAATGGACAGCGGCGTGTGCCGCATCGAACGAGATCATCGCAGGCCTCCTGAAGCACTCTCCTGTATCTTCGGTATAGGGCTACGGCGCTCCGTTTGGCTCAGCCCTTGTCGCTAGGAAAAATTCCGGTTTGGGCAACGCAGTGGCTAAATATCGGCGCCTTCGGGCGCTGCTGCGATCGCGAGAAGTACTGGACCGCTCGTTAGCGGATAGGCCGCCTTGGCTGCCCTCATGCGTCCTCAATCCCGAAGTGTCGGATCTCTGTGAGCACCCCGGCTCGATTTATTGAAACCCCTGGTCGGCGGAATTGCGGCAAGGGCTGGAATGCGACGCTCTCGCTGTCGCGCCTTTGGCATGCTTGGAATCTAACGCATACGATGTCAAAACGCCGTCAAAAACGAACGACGTGGATAGAAGGTGCATTCGGTTGGCGCACGGGGCGCCTTTTTGACGGTGTTTTGACGTTCCTCGCCTTATATTGGGAATTGCAAGGCATGTGTCCGAATCTAAGTTAAGTGAAGGAGAGTACTATGAGACCGACGCAACAGCTTCACGACTTGGGGCAGAGCCTTTGGCTTGATAACATCACCCGAGAGCTGCTGACGAGTGGGACACTACGCTGTTACATCGATGACTTTTCGGTCACTGGGCTGACCTCGAATCCCTCGATTTTCGACCACGCCATCAAGAATTCCAACTTCTACGATGATGCCATTCGCCAGAAGAAGAAGGAAGGCAAGTCAGGTGAAGCCCTCTTCGTCGAGCTTGCGATCGAGGATCTGAAACAGGCAGCCGATCTTTTTCGGCCGGTCCACGACGCAACCGCCGGCATGGATGGCTGGGTGTCTTTGGAGGTATCTCCGTCGCTGGCTTACGACTCGGCGAGCACCGTCCAAGAGGCAATCCGTCTCCACGCTCAAGCACAACGGCCCAATCTCTTCATCAAGATTCCTGGGACCAGCGAAGGGCACGCCGCCATTGAAGAAACCATCTTTGCGGGGGTCCCGGTAAACGTTACGCTCCTATTCTCGCCGGGGCACTATATGGCGGCGGCCGAAGCGTACCTCCGGGGAATCGAGCGCCGGATCGCTGCGGGGCTCGACCCGAAGGTGCGCTCCGTGGCATCGATGTTCATCAGCCGCTGGGACAAAGCCGTGATGGGCAAGGTTCCGAAGAAACTTCAGGATCGTCTGGGCATTGCGATCGCAAAGCGTACGTACAAAGCGTATCGCGATCTGCTCGCCTCCCCACGGTGGCAGAAAGCCGCCGGTGCAGGCGCTCTGCCGCAGCGCCTGCTCTGGGCCAGCACCGGAACCAAAGACCCGAAGGCCTCCGATGTCCTTTATATCAAGGCGCTGGCTGCGCCCGGCACGATCAATACCATGCCCGAGGAGACGCTGCTTGCGTTTGCCAATCACGGCGCACTGGGCGATCTTCTGCCGGAAGACGGCGGAGATGCCGAGAACGTGATCGCCGCGTTTGCCAAGGCCGGCGTCGACCATGAGCAACTCGCTGCCGATCTTCAAAGCGAAGGGGCCGTGTCGTTCGTCGAATCATGGAAAGATTTGCTAACCTGCATCGCGTCGAAGAGCGCCACTCTGAAAGCCGCCTGAGATCCACCATGACCATTTCGCAACCGCCCGACACCATCGTTCCGTTCCGCCAGCGGCTGGCCTGGAACGCGCTGAAAGATCACTGCGCCAAGGTACGCGGTTTGAATCTTCGGCAACTCTTCGCGGAAGACCCCAAGCGCAGCGAACGCTTCACGCTGGAGGATATGGGCCTCTACTTCGACTACTCGAAGAACCGAATCACTGCCGAAACAACTCGGCTTCTCATCGAGCTTGCGGAGCAGTCCGGTCTGCGGCAGAACATCGACGCCATGTTCGCGGGCGACAAGATCAACGTCACCGAGCAGCGCTCAGTTCTGCACGTCGCCCTGCGCGCTCCAACGGACGCACAAATCTTCGCCGACGGCGTGGATGTCGTTCCCGGAGTCCACGCCGTGCTCGACCAGATGACCACATTCGCGAATCTGATCCGCAGCGGCGCGTGGAAAGGGCATACCGGTAAACGCATCCGAAACGTAGTCAACATCGGCATCGGCGGCTCTGACCTCGGACCTGTTATGGCCTATGAGGCATTGAAGTACTATAGCCAGCGCGACCTGACCTTCCACTTCGTTTCGAATGTGGATGGCACGGACTTCGTCGAAGCGGCGCGCGACCTAAGGGCCGAGGAAACACTGTTTATCATCTCCTCCAAAACCTTCACCACGCTGGAGACGATGACCAATGCCCACACGGCGCGTGAGTGGACGCTCAACGAACTCAAGGATGAGAAGGCGGTTGCGCGGCACTTCGTCGCTGTTTCGACGAACAGTGCCGAGGTGGAGAAGTTCGGCATCGATGCCGCCAACATGTTCGGCTTCTGGGACTGGGTCGGTGGGCGCTACTCCATGGACTCGGCGATCGGCCTCTCGACCATGATTGCGGTTGGGCCTGAGCACTTTCGCGCCATGCTCTCCGGCTTTCATGCGATGGATGAGCACTTCCGCACCACGCCTTTCGAACGCAATCTTCCGGCGCTGATGGGATTACTCGCGGTTTGGTACAACGACTTTTTTGACGCCCAGACGGTAGCGGTTCTGCCGTATGAACAATACCTGAAGCGCTTCCCGGCCTACCTCCAGCAATTGACCATGGAGAGCAACGGAAAGCATGTGACGCTGCAAGGTAAGAAGGTCGCCTATCAGACCGGACCGATCTACTGGGGCGAGCCAGGCACAAACGGCCAGCACTCTTTCTATCAACTCATCCATCAGGGGACGAAGCTCATCCCGTGCGACTTCATCGGTTTTGTCCACGCCCTCAATCCGCTCGGCACTCACCACGATTTGTTGCTGGCCAATGTGTTCGCACAGGCCGAGGCGCTCGCGTTCGGCCGGACGCCCGAAGAAGTTCGGTCGGAAGGTACACCGAAATGGCTTGTGCCGCACCGTACGTTCGAGGGTAATCGGCCGTCAACCACCATCCTGGCCGAGCGGTTGACACCGGAGACACTGGGCAAATTGATTGCGCTCTATGAGCACAGCGTCTTTACCCAGGGCACGATCTGGCAGATCGATTCGTTCGATCAGTGGGGCGTCGAACTCGGTAAGGTCTTGGCCGAGCGCATCATCCCCGAACTCCAGAACGTGAATGAGCCACCACTCAAGCATGACAGCTCGACCAACGCGCTCATACGGCATTACCGCAACGTCAAGTGGTTGGGCCCTTTGCCTAAGGACGCACAGAAGATCTGAGCAAAGGTGTGGAAAGGAAGTAATCAAAAATGCAGATTGGAATGATCGGCTTGGGGAGAATGGGCGCCAACATGGTCCGCCGTCTACAACACGGTGGCCACCAGTGCGTTGTCTTCGACAAGAACCCGGATAACGTGAAGAAGTCGGTGAAGGATGGCTCGACCGGAGCCGCAACACTCGAAGAATTCGTAGCAAAACTGAAGCCCCCACGGGCGGCATGGTTGATGGTGCCCGCGGGGGCAGTGGACGAAACACTCCACGGCCTCTCCACACAACTGCAGAAGGGCGACATTGTCGTAGATGGAGGCAATTCCTATTACATCGACGACATCCGGCGTGCCAAGGAGCTTAAGCCGCGAGGTGTCCATTACCTGGATGTTGGAACCAGCGGCGGCGTGTGGGGTTTCGAGCGAGGTTTCTGCATGATGATTGGCGGTGAGGCTGAGCCCGTCGAACACCTGGATCCGGTCTTCAAGACGCTTGCGCCGGGACGCGGCGATATCGCACGCACGCCGGGACGCGAAAACGCCCCAGGCACGGCAGAGGAAGGTTACCTGTACTGCGGACCTTCCGGCGCCGGCCATTTCGTCAAGATGGTTCACAACGGCATCGAGTACGGCATGATGGAGTCGTATGCCGAGGGCCTGAACATTCTGCGGCACGCCAACGTTGGCAAGCACGCCCAGAGCGTCGATGCCGAGACGACACCTCTGCGCAATCCGGAACATTATCAATACGACCTCAACCTGGCTGATGTCTCCGAGGTTTGGCGTCGCGGCAGCGTAATCGCCTCATGGTTGCTGGACCTGACCGCAACCGCATTATTCGGGCAGCAGGATCTCTCCAAGTTTTCCGGCCGCGTGTCCGATTCCGGGGAAGGCCGTTGGACCATTACTGCTGCTATCGAGGAGGGAGCGCCCGCGCCGGTGCTGAGCGCGGCGCTTTATCAGCGGTTCGCGTCCAGAGGGGAGGATGATTTCGCTGACAAATTACTCTCTGCGATGCGATTTGGGTTCGGCGGCCACGTCGAGAAGAAGGCATGAGCGCCGCCTCCAGGAAGTCCAATTCGGTCCTGGTAATCGATGTGGGTGGAACGCATGTCAAGGCGCTCGCAACCGGGCAACCCGAGGAGCGCGAGATTCCTTCCGGATGCAAGATGACCGCTCGCAAAATGACGGAAGATGTAAAGCGAGTAGCCTAGGATTGGGAATATGACCACGTTTCGATCGGCTATCCAGGGCCGGTAATCCACGGACGCCCTCTCCACGAGCCCTACAACCTCGGCGGCGGCTGGGTTGGATTTAACTTCGACAAGGCATTCGGCTGTCCGGTTAAGGTCATCAACGATGCTGCCATGCAGGCGCTGGGAAGCTATCAAGGCGGCCGCATGCTTTTTCTAGGTCTCGGCGCCGGGCTGGGCTCCGCAATGATCGTCGACGGAATACTGGAGCCCATGGAATTGGCGCATCTTCCCTATAAGCATGGGAAGACTTATGAGGACTACGTTGGTGCTCGCGCACTGAAGCGGTCGGGGAAAAAGAGATGGCGCAGCACGTGGCCGATATCGTGGAGCGACTTAAGGGCGCTTTAGACGCTGAATATGTGGTGCTGGGTGGAGGAAATGCGAAAGTCATCAAGAAGCTGCCTCCGGGCGCTCGCATGGGCGATAACCGGAACGCATTTGTCGGTGGCTTTCGCCTGTGGGAGGTAAAGCCGAAATGAATCGACCCCGTGGCTCTGAGGAAACCGCCGCGACGACGCTGAATGGAGATGTCCTATGACCGCCTCCCTTTCCGATGCGCTGGTGCTATTCGGAGTGACGGGCGATCTCGCCCACAAGATGATCTTCCCGGCACTCTATGCGATGGTGAAACACGGTACCCTCGAGGTCCCGGTAATCGGTGTCGCCCTCCCCAAGTGGAGTCCGGAGCGTCTGCATAAACGTGTGACGGACAGCATTGAGCGATCGGGTGGAATCGATAACCGGCGTGCCCTCCACCAGCTTCTGTCCCTGTTCAAGTACGTGAGTGGGGATTATGATGACCCAAACACGTTCGCGG
>Ga0181528_10001804_pt1 | contig 13223 bp, 5 predicted proteins | sample PEATcosm2014_Bin_47_FD_119742 | JGI IMG/M metagenome (GOLD analysis project Ga0181528, IMG submission 119742) | Peatland microbial communities from MTU Mesocosm Facility, Houghton, MI, USA - PEATcosm2014_Bin10_10_metaG | ecosystem: Environmental > Terrestrial > Soil > Wetlands > Peat | place... | reverse complement strand
GCCATCAACGCCATGCAAAAAGAGGGTTCAAAAGGCTCCTTGCGCGGAAAGTTCAAACGCGCAGGGTGGGACGACGGATACCTCTACAGGCTATTGGAGCTATTTTGAAATGCGATTGCCCTGATGAAACGCCATATTTGCTGATTGTTCTGGTGACGAGCGAGAAGAACTGGTCTTACGGCCAGGCCGGAGAACTATATTCTTGGGGTGTACCCGATTCGGCTTTTCGGACCATGCAACTTCGTTTCGGCGAATCGGCCAGAGGACTTCGAAGATATGATTTCATCAAGCGCGAAGAGCTCCAGCCTCGCCGGAGTCCACCTGAGTCGGACCATCTGCGGTGTCTTACTGGCATTCTTAATGTTCGCCACTACGCTTTGTGGGCAGAAAACAGCGAGTGTGCAAGTGAACATGAAGACTGAACTTGCCGTGGTGCCCGAGGCCGGATATGGTGTACATACAAGTATCTATGACAACGCTTTTACGCCGCCCGACCTGCAGGACAAGTTGAAGGCTGCCGGAGTGGCTGCCTTGCGTTTTCCTGGGGGCTCTTACTCGGATATCTATCATTGGAAGTCGCACTCGGCGACGGCTGACGCCAATATCTACATCAATGCCAACGACACCTTCGACAACTTCATGACCAAGGATGTGCTGCCGTCTGGCGCGCAGGCGATCGTCACCGTTAACTACGGCTCCAATGCGGCCGGAACCGGCGGCGGCGATCCCGCTGAAGCTGCCGATTGGGTTCGATATGCGAACAAGGAGAAGGGCTGGAAGATCCGCTACTGGGAGATCGGCAATGAGATCGGCGGGAATGGCTACTTCGGCACGGAGTGGGAGATGGACCTGCATGCGCCCAAGGGCGGAAGCCGGAAAGGAAATCCGGCGCTTTCGCAGACGTCCTATGGCAGGAATGCTCTCGAATTTATCCGCGCCATGAAAGCGGTCGATCCAAGCATCAAGATCGGAGTGGGCGTCGATATGCCGGACTCCAGTCCTGGGACTGGCAACGAGGCTCTGCTCAAGGAAGTGAAGGACAAGATCGATTTTGTCATCGTCCACTGGTATCCCAAGACAAGTTCCACCGATTTGACTGTGACTGAGGACATCAAGCCCCAGGTTTCGGCGCTGCGCGATGAGATCGCCCGGTATGCGGGGGCATCGCAGAGGAACATCCCCATTGCTGTCACCGAAACCAATGGAGGAGGTAGTGGCGCGACGCGCTCGATCTTTGCTACGGATACTTATCTGACCTGGTTTGAGGCCGGAGCCATCACGGTCGACTGGCTGGAGTTACACGCCGGCTTCCTTTCCGATGGTAAAGATGTACCGCTCGATACTCCAGCCGAGGCCTATTATGGCATGCAAATGGCCGCCAAGGCTGCGGGCCCCGGCGACGTGCTGGTTGAGGCCCAATCCAGCACGCCCATGCTCTCCGTTCATGCTGTAAAGCGCACGGATGGCGGCGTGGCACTGCTGCTCATCAACAAGCACCCCAACCAGCCCTATCTGGTCAATGTGACGATTTCGGATGTTCCGCTTGCCGCTCGCGGCATCCGCTATGACTTTGGTCGCGCCAACTTTACTCTGAACAGTCCCTGGCCGGCCTCGGGCCCAACACAAAGCAAGCTGGAGGGATTGGGCAGCAGCTTTTCGGTGACGATTCCCGCCACTTCTGAAAGCGTGTTTATCATTCCAGGAAGATAGAGGCGCATTACCGCTGGATTATTCCGATTCGTCGATGACTTCGATACCGGAGACCGTGGCATTGTTCACGATTGGCTCAAATGTGAGATTCAGTTTTCCTTGCGCCGTCGGCTTCAAGTGATAGAAGTTTTTGGTGAGCGCATGAAGGCTTCCTGCTTCCTTGTAGATATCGAAGTTGTCAAGAAGCGTGGCGCCGTTGCACATCACACGGAAGACACGGCTTCCCGTCCCACCAACGTTCGATGCGTGCGGACCAAAGTAGAATTCGGCGAAATGCAGCACGAGCGTGTATCGGTCGCGCGTATCGACGGGGATGGCGTAGGTGAAATGCCCGTAGCGTTCTGTAGCAAAGAGATCAGGATCGGGCGACCCGGCGATCTGTTGGCGCTGGGTTGAGAGGCGGCCGTTCATGTAGTAGTTGTCCGGCCGCCAGAACTGGCCATCATGGTCGGTAAAGGACGTGGGTTGCGTGACCAGGCGGATGGGGATTTGTTTGTGCGGAATCCCCGGCAAGACCTCAAGCGCATTGAGCGAAGGTGCTCCGCGCTCACTGGTAAAGCTGAGGTGAAGAAAGCCGTCTTTGTCAGGAGAGACATCGCGGAAGATTCTTTCATCTGCGACGTTCTCTCCCAAAGCATCCGAATTCACGTCAAAGCCTGAAAGGACCTGGTTTCCGTTGATTGAAACTGTAAACGTGGTGGCTTCCAGGCTGTTGTCTTGAATGATGAAATAGAGGTGCAATTCATAGACGCCGGGCTTCAGAGGAATATCGTAGAAGAAATCCCCGGTCCGCCATTGCTCAAAGAGAAGAGGATCGCTGGTTCGGGCAATGGAGCCCGCAGAACGGGTCCAGATTCCCCCGTTATGAAAATACTTGTCTGCCTCCCAAACCGAGCCGGCACTGTCGATGCGGGGCTGCCCAGTGTAGCCGGCGATGATGCGAATCGGCAACGATGCCGAATTGGAGACAAAGGGCTGCGAAGCGGTCTGAAGTTGAGTGGGAGTGTTTCCCGTATTGATGCCTCTATTAATCGCGCTGGAATGAAGGGCCAGGTAGATCCCCAAAACGGCAAGAGCGGCTACGGCGGCCAGGAAGGCGTATAGCCGCCTCTGACCCTTCAGCCCAAGTGTGGGTTTTCCGCTTCTCTCCGTCCCATCGTCTGCCGAAGGCGCATTTTCCAGTACAGGAAGAAGCTCACTGCGCGGCTCGCGCGTTTCCGGCTGTTCGTCGAAAGGAGCGGGTGGAAGCTTCTCTGTACGACTTGTAAAATGTGGAACGTAGCTTCCGGCCGGCAGCGAGAATTGTAGCGGGTGGTCTTTGCCCTCTTTTTCGTAGAACTCCTTTAGTTTCTTGCGCAACCGGTGAGCCTCAACCCGCGCGATCGCATCTTCTCCGGCGTCGAATGTGGTCTTTGATCGGCCAAAGACCTCTGTTGCAATGTTGTATTCGTGGAGCTGGTCACCCTCGCCTAGAAAGTACTTCTCCCCTAGATAGCGTGCCAAGCGCGACAGGCGCGGGAGTCTCGCCAGTGCTTCCACGACTGCATCTAGTTCGTCGCGTTCTGCCTCCCGGGAAGACAGGACGGAGATTTCCGGCATGATCTCGCTCCTGCTCGACGGCGTCGATCTCTACAGCCCCCCATGATAGCGGGCATCGGTACGGGAATGCAACGGGACCGACACTCCGCTTGGCACACCCAATCTATACGACCTTTAATCAATCATGTACGTGTTTGTACATTGTTGATGAAACCTGCCGTACGAGACCGTACAAGATTAACCTTTCGAATCGGTTCTCGCCCGGCATAAGGTTCCTCAGTCAGACAGAGGACTGGTTTTGCAGTGTAGGGGTCCGGACCGAGTGCGGGGCGACTAACGATTGGGCATATTTGGGAGATCCAGTTTTCCTGTTCAGAGTCGCGTTCGCCGGGGAGAGGAGTGACTTGAGGGGCACACCTCTCGCAGGACAACAGAACCTCAACCAACGAGCGAAGAGGGAACCAGGCCTTACATCGCGGTCATCCCGAGTGCATTCTTTGGGTTGTTTCAGCGCCAGGCCGCTTCGATATGAAGTGAGGACGAATGAACCGAGTTGTTTCGCGGACCGCCGAAATCTGAGCGGGCATATTTCAGGTTCAGGCAGGAAATCGATTTACTTATGAGCCGGAAGTGAAGGCTCTCAAATTTGGAGGCACGTTTTGTCGAATTCAATGATCCACCCTCTCCGCACCTTGTTTGCACAGCTCCATGCACAAAAACGGCTGTGGTGCACCTTCCTCTTGACGGCAGGGTTGCTGCTCTTCATCCCGGCAGCCCAGGCGCAGACAACCTCATCGATCGCCGGGTCAGTTCGTGATTCCCTTGGCGCCCTGGTGCCAGGCGCAAAGGTCTCTCTCATCAATGAGGCCAGCAAAGCAACTCGCGTTGCGAAAAGCAATGGCGAGGGCTATTTCACCTTCGTCGCGGTGCAACCGGCGACCTACAGCATCCAAGTCACGTTGACGGGCTTTAGGTCTTGGAAGGTAACCGGCGTCGAGGTGCATCCCGGTGACAGCCTCACCATACCGAAAATCGAGTTAACCGTCGGGCAGGTCGTTGAATCTGTGGTGGTTTCGGCCGAGACGGCAGGCGTTGCGCAGAACTCAGGCGAACACAGCACCCTGATCAGCGCGGACGATATTGCCCGGCTCTCTACCACCGGGCGCGATGCGCTGGAGTTGGTCAGCGCGCTACCCGGTTTCGCCTTGAATGCGGGAACGGGCCTCAATAATTCGGGTGCCGATTACACGACGACCAGCTTTGGATCGGGGAACATTGGCAGTTACGGCGCCAACGGAGCCGCACCCCAGCAAGGCCTGGTTAGCATCACTTCTGACGGAGCCCAGGTGATCGATGCCGGCGACATGGGAGGCACGACCGCCAACATCAATATGGATCAAGTGCAGGAAGTCAATGTGCAAACATCCAACTTCGGCGCCGACGAAGCCAAAGGGCCGATCGTCATTAACGCGATCGGCAAATCGGGCGGAACTGCATATCACGGATCGCTTTACGGCTACGCTCGAAATCATATTTTCAACTCGAATGACTGGCTGTCGAACAACCAAACCCCTGTCGTCGCCAAGGCGCCATCGAGGTATTTGTATCCTGGGGGCACGATCGGCGGACCGGTCAAAATACCCTTTACTCATTTCAACGAGAGCAAAAGGCTCACCTTCTGGGCGGGATTCGAGTATTACGATCAGCTAACCAATGCAAATGGATCGTTCGCGGGGCCGCAATACGCGTTCATCCCCACTCCTCGCATGTTGGGCGGAGACCTCTCCAACGAGGCTCTCGCCTTGGCATTGAATACGCCTTACGCACCGCCAACTCCTAATCCGGACAACCTTGTTGGCATCGAAGCAGGATGCGCCACTGACTACCTCATTGCCGCCGCCTATTCCAACATCGGCGGCGATTGCCACTCGCCGACCGGAATCGATCAGAACAATAACACCATCACCAACGGAATCCTCACCAAAATCAATCCAGCGATGGCCACATATACCCAGCTCTATCCGGCCATCAATCGCGTCCCGCAAACCGCAAATGGCTATGCCTCCGATGGCTACAACTGGGCCAAGAACGTGATGGCGGGCAATAACGGCTTCCAGTTCCACGGCCGTGTGGACCAGAGCTTCTCAGATTCGCTGAAGTTATATGGTACTTATAACTGGGAGAAGGTGAACACCCAGTCGCCTTTGAATAACGTTTACTACAACCCTCCAGATACCATCCCCTTTCCAACGCCCCTGGATTCGCATGGTAACTCGAATTATGCGTCGCTCAACTTGACGAAGGTCTTGAGCAGCACCATGACGAACGAGCTCGCCGCATCCGGATTGTACTTCGATCAGCCGGAGCAGTTTGAGAATCGGTCTTTGGCCCTTGACACCGGTACTCCCTGGGTCACGGCAGGATATGATGGCGGACCTTTGAAGAACGGCGTCAACCAGCTACCGCGCATCAATTCCTTTGAGTCGACCGGCATTCCCAACTTTTCCTTTGGAAATGTGCCTCCGGGCAGCCAATATCTCAGGAAATCCTCCTGGAATGTCAGCGACAATCTGACCAAGGTCTATCACACGCACACGATTAAGGTGGGCGTCTATGCAGAGCAGACGAGAAACAACCAGGTTACTCTCGGCAGCGACGCAAACGGCAATATCTCCTTCAATCGCTACACGGGATGTTATCCGAACCAACAGACGCCCATAGAAACACCTCCTCCAGACAGCACTTATGTCACTCCACCCTTTATGTCGCTCGGAAATACCACGGCCAACTTCCTGGCAGGTTGCGTCGGCGGTTACAGCCAAAGCAGCACAGATCCAAGTGTGGATATGTATTTCAACACGCTTGAGTTCTATGCAACGGACGAGTGGAAGGTCAATTCAAAGCTGACACTTACCTTCGGCATTCGGCTCTCCCATCTTCCTCCGTGGGCCGACTCTCACGGTGTTGGCGCTGCTGTATGGGATCCGACGAAGTATAGCCCGATTCTGCCCAATGTCTTCGATACGGGCATGACTCTTGACGCCAGCACGTGGCCTGGCATCACGTGGCATAAGTTGACGCCGAGCGTACCCGTGGCAGGCTTTGGAAGCCGGCCTCTGTTTTACTCTCCCCGTGTGGGCGTAGCCTATGACCTGCGAGGCGACGGAAAGACAGTCCTTCGCGGAGGCTGGGGAGCCTACCGCTCGCGCGATTCTTACAACATAGTCGCCGGCGCGGTTACCACCGGTATCAATCTCGTAGACCATAGCATCTATGGCACTCAGAGTAGCTGCACGCTGGACCAGTTGATGAATGGCTATGACCCGAAAACCGCGACCCAAACGGGTTCACAGGTTGTCGAGTGTGGATTCTATAGCAACAACACCGTAGGTTTTTCCAATGTAACCACGACCGCCGCCACCGGTGGTTTCACGCCCCCCGTCTATGCCGACGACCCGCATGACAACGAACAGCCAATCACCTACAACTATAACTTCACGGTCGACAGGCAATTGCCGTTTGGCTCGATGCTCGAGGTTGCCTACGTAGGAAACCAGAGTGCGAATCTAGCCACCCTGGGAAATACCTCCAACGCGCTCTATAGCCTGCAAAACCAGAATGTAATTCCCCTGGGCGCATTTTTCGGTCCCGATCCCCAAATCAACGGAACCGCGCTAACCGGCGAAACCGTCCCCATCGTATCCATCGGAGCCAGCAGCATCATCGAAAATCAGTACCGGCCCTATCCCAACTATACGGGCATTTACGTTCCGCACCATACCAACTGGGCAAATTACAATGCGCTGCAGGTGTCGCTCACCAAGCAGCGCGGTTCCCTGGTGATTGGAGCCAACTACACGCTGTCAAAAGCTCTGGGAGTTCGCGGCAACTATGACACGGGGAACACGGGGGACCCGGTAAACCCGCATCATGACTATGGAATCGTCTCTTTTGACCGACCTCAGTCATTGAACTTCACATATTCCTACCAGGAGGGAACAAAGTTCCATGGCAACCGCGAACTGGGCTGGCTGCTGAACTTCTGGGAGCTTTCGGGCATCACAAAGCTGGCTAGCGGACCGGACCTCTCCGTCCTCAATGGAAGCACAAACTACAGCATGTCCGCATCCGCGAGCTACTACACAAGTCCTGCGTTAAGCAACAATGTCGGTATACTCGCCGGTGCGCCGGAGTGGCTTGGAAGCTCGGACTATCTCTTGCAGCCCGCGGTTACCTGCGATCCGAGGAAAGGCCTGCACTCGGCTCTTCTGTCTGGAACCCAGGTGTCGAGGCAGTATGTCAACGGCAACTGCTTCAGCCTTCCAGCACTCGGTACGCAAGGGGCGTGGACTCTTCCCGATGTGCATGGCCCGGCCTTTTTCAGTTCGGATCTCTCCGTCTATAAGGACATTCAAATCACCGACCGGCAGCAGCTTCAGCTCCGCATGTCGGGCTTCAATTTCCTCAACCATCCCATCCCGTCGTTCAACAACAATAACCTGTCATCGCTAGATTTGACTTTTGCCGATCCAAGCTGCAATACGACCACCGGAGCGGGATGCTTTTTTTCGCAGTCGGCGGCGCTTTCGGGGATGACACTGCAAAATGCCGGCTTCGGGTATACGCCCTACAAATTTGGAGTGCGCATCGTTGAATTCGGCGTGAAGTACAACTTCTGAGCACGGTTGAGGGCACAACATGGTTGCGCCCTCGCGCACTTCACGCGAAGGGAATCGGGGCGACGGAGCAGGTTAGCCGGAAGCCGGAAAAGGAAACTCAGGCAACACGCGGCACAGAGCCGCATTTTTTGGAGGCTTGAAATGTTGAGGAAAGATTGGATGAAAGGTTGGACTCGGCGGACCATGTGGCTGACAGTGCTTGCGGCGCTGATCTTGGTGGCGTCGCCGGCAATGTCCGAGGCCAGTTCTTCGGTGCCGGTGGCCGTGGTTTCCACATTGAACACGGTCCCCGCGACGGGCCTTGCGGGCGATGAGTCTAATGTTGTTCTGGACGCATGCGGAAACATCTACACAATCGAGCAGTACGGCGGGGAGGTGGATGAGATTCCCGCAGGAGGCGGAGCGGCCACAAAGGTTATAGCCGCAGGCGGCGACAACTACCGTCCCGTTCCCCTTGCCATCGACCCCGCAAAAGGCAACCTATATTTCCTTCACGGCGACACGGGAAACGCATATAAAGTTCCGATCAAAAACTGTGTACCGCAACCGACCTCGATGGTCACCCTCACTAGCAACACAAATGGCTTCATCGGCAATCTAGGCGGCATAAGTTACTACTGGAACGGCTCTGCCATAGCAGTGGATTCTACCGGCGATATATTCATCGGCTCGAACGTTGCCTGCTGCGCACCCGTTAACGAATTGGTGGTCGAATATGGATTCAATGGATACTCAACCGGCGCCGCCCTGTTGGGTGGAACGACCTCTTTGACCGATCCGATTACGTCCATCGCGATCGACGCCAGTGGCAACATTTACTATGTGTCCGGTGGCGCCCTTTATGAGTTGCAAGTGACTACTGCGGCTACAAGCACAACTCCACCCGCATACAGTGCAGATCCCGTATCCTTCGGCAGCGGATATACAACAGTTATTGGTGTCTCCATCGACGGTGCGGGTAACATGTACGTCTCAGACAGCGGGAACTCTGCGATCTACGAGATTCCCTATGAGACAAGCGGCGGCACAGCAGCATTGAATCCCGCCGATCAGTTTATCGTTGCAATGGGAACAAGCATCACAATCGCGAACGCTGTGGCGCCGGACGCGTCTGGAAATCTCTACTACGCTAATAATGGCTCGTCGATCTATAAGGTCACGCAAGGCAACGCGAATTTGGGATCGACCGCCGTAGGCGCCACCGGATCCGGGACCTTGAATGTCGTTTTCAATGCCGCGAAGACCTTGGGCTCGATATCAGTCGATACCGGCACGGGTATCTTCTCGAACACCGGTGGCACCGGCGCCTGTTCGGCAACTGCGTATACGCAGGCTGAAGGATGCACGGTGAATGTTGGCTTTACGCCAGCAGTGTCCGGAATAGCTTCGGGGGGCGTTGTATTGGCAGACGCAACCGGCGTGACCCTTGCAACCGCCGAGATTTCCGGCGTCGGCACCGGCCCCGGACTTACCGTTGATCCGGGGATCGTGGCCACGTTTGGCAGCGGATACGCGGCCCCAACCGGCATTGCCATCGACAATCAGGGCGACCTCTTCTTTGCCGATTCTACGAAGAACTCAATTCTCGAAGTGCCAGCCGGAAGCACCACTGCGGTTGCGCTGGGCAGCGGCCTGAGCTCCCCCACGGGTGTGGCAGTGGATGGTGCTGGCAACGTTTACGTCGCCGACACCGGAAACAGTAAGATCGTGGAAATACCCGTGGTCAATGGTGCGCTCAGTACCTCTGCGCAAACAACCTTGGTCTCTAGCAGCACCATTGTTGCCGGCATGACATTGAACCAACCTGCCGGAGTCGCAGTCGATAGTCTGGGCAATCTCTACATTGCCGATACGGGCAACAAGCGAGTTGTCTATCTGCCATATACCGGCAATTACGATCTCTCGCTAGCTCTAACACTCGGTTCTGGGCTGACCAGCCCATCGGCAATCGCTCTGGATGGTTTGGGGGATGTATTTGTTTCCGATGCAGCCATTGGCGATGTCTATGAGTTGACGGCTGCGTTGAGTGGCGGAGCTCAGATAACAGTAGCCTCGAATTTGAGCACGCCATCCGCTCTGGCCGTTGACGCTTCGGGTGCCGTCTTTGTTGTTGATCAAGGAAATAACAAGATCTGGCGAATCCCCAACAACTCCGGGTCTCTGGATCAGTCCAGTGCAATCAATGTGATTGGCCAACTGAACTCTTCGGAATTAGCGATTATCCAGGATCCTTACGGCGTCGCGATCGATTTCGCGGGCAACCTCTATGTAAGTGACAACAAGAATGCCGCCGTTTATATGGTCAGCCGCACCAGTTCTACACAATCATTTGGCCAATGGAATGTGGGTGAGACAAGCGGAATTCTCCCTTATTTCGTGGAGAGCTCGGGCAATGCCGCGTTGACTCTTGGTACACCTTACTATACGGTCACCGGAGACGTCACGCAGTTCCAACTCGCATCCTCCGAAACCAACGCTTGTGCCAGCGGCGCATCGGTGCCTTCCGGATCGAACTGTAGCCTTGAATCGAGTTTTATGCCATCCACTGGTGGATCGTACTCCGAGACCTACACGTTGAGCACGAACGCTGCAAACGTTACGGCGCCGCAGCTTGTTTTCACAGGCTCGGGCGGCGTCACACTGCCGACCACGACGACCTTGGCGGTCACCTCACCGAGTGGAAATCCATCTTATGACCAGTCGATCACACTTACCGCGACAGTCATGGTGGCAGGTTCGACTACTCCAGTCACAGTTGGCGCCGTGAACTTAGTCAACGCATCAACGGGCGCTATCATCCAAACCGTTTCCCTGGCCTCTGGTGCTGCGACTTTCACGCTGCCCGGCGGCGGGAATCTTTCCGGGGGAGCAATCAGTTTTTCGGCTAGTTACACGGGAGGAATTTCCGGGAACAACGCTTACGAACAAAGTACCTCCACGCCGACAACCACGGTGAATATACAGCCGGTCGCCAGCTTGACTATGCTATCGTTTGCGACACAATACCCCACTCCGGCAAGCCAAACTGCGGGTACCGCGATCAACCTGACAGCAAATGTGTCTTCCACCTTTGCTGGGGGGCTAACTGGAAGTGTCACATTTACCATCACGGATTCAGACGGTACTCAAGTTCCACCGATAACCGTAGCTCTTACAGCAGCCGACGCAGGAACGGTCCAAACTTCCTACATACCAACCGCTCCGGCGAACGGAGCTGCATTCAGCGTGGTTTCGGTTGTTGCTACCTATAACGGCAACTCCGACTTCGCCGGGTCGAGTTCAGCAGCCGGGACCTTCGATGTCTCGCCCGCAAGCGGATCGGTAAGCGTAACTGCAAGCGGCACCTCGCTGAACAGCGGCGACAGCAATAGCACCATCACATTCACCAACACCAGTTACGGCGGGTGGATGGGCGTGGTCGGTTATCAATGCGAGCCTTCTTCGTTGCCAGCCAATGCTATCTGCGTCTTTTCACCTGGCCAGGTTGCGGTGCACCCTAACACCGCAGCGGCTCCATATCCTCCGGCCACAACTCAGTTGCAAGTGGTGGTGAATAATCCTCCCAACTCCCCGCTGCAGAGTTCGATTCCGTGGTGGTTGGGCGGGCTGGCCGGATTGTCGCTGCTGGGGACGCGACGCCGGTTGATGCGAGGCGCCTGGGGAGAGTTCGCGATGCTGATCGGGATGGCTCTGTTGGCAGTTTCTGCTGGTGGGATTATGGCCTGCGCCGGAAGCGTTCATACTCTTCCGAACGCCACGCCGACCGGTTCCAGCACAATCATCGTATACGCCAATGCTGATCCATATCTGGCCCCGCCTTCTGCCAGCACCTCCGATCCTACGGTGCAGCCCTGCGGTATTGATCCGAAGACCGGAGTGGCAAGTTCCAATCAAGCACCCTGCTCGCAGAATACTTATCTGATCTCGCTCACGGTGCAGCAATAGTCATCTACATCTCGGCTCGGCAAAGGCCGGTATCGCTCAAGCGATTCGGACCTTCACCGAGCCGAAGCTATCTCTCGAAAAGAGCACCTGTGTTGATGCGTACCTCAGGTTTTGAAAAGACCGCAGTCGCTTCGAGTGAGATGCGGGCTGAGTCCTGGTATTGATCTTCGATCGGTGTGTCCAGACCCATCCGATCTGTTCTCCCGCTGTTGTTCGGAATTGAAAAGATCACTCCCACAGAGAGATTCGAACCCATGGTCCTTTCGCTTTACCCTTATTCATTGCGCCGCGGACATGTTGCAATCCTGGCCATTTGCATAGAGTCACTTGCCTCGCCGAGAAACGGAATGAGATCATGAAGCAGTTCAAAGTTCCAGTTCTCCTTTGCCTCCTCGGCGCATTGACCGCCTCTGCGCAGTCTCCGCAACAGACACCTTACTCCTGGAAGAACGTTCAAATCGTTGGTGGCGGGTTTGTCGACGGAATTATCTTTCATCCCACAGCGTCGGGCGTTCGATACGCCCGCACCGACATAGGCGGCGCCTATCGTTGGGGCGAAGACGCGCATCGCTGGCTGCCGATCCTGGACTGGATGCCTTACAAAGACCTCAACCTCATGGGAGTCGAGTCCATCGCAGTCGATCCAGGGGACTCCAACCGAGTGTACTTCGCCTGCGGCACTTATACCGACCCGAGCACCTCCAATGGCGCCATCCTCCGCTCCGACGATCGCGGCCAGACCTTTCTAAGGACCGACGTGCCTTTCAAGTTTGGCGGGAACGAAGACGGCCGCGGAAACGGTGAGCGTCTCGCCGTCGATCCTCACGACGGTCGCATCCTCTATCTCGGAACGCGCCACGACGGGCTCTGGCGATCTCAGGATCGCGGCGCGACATTCACGCGAGTTACCAGCTTTCCGGACGTCACCGAAGCTGTCCCGGACCCTCCGGCTCAGATCCCCGGCGAGACACCCGAACAACACTACTGGCGTATGCCCGTGCGCGGCAGTGGCATCGTCTTCGTCAAGTTCGCTTCCGCAGATGGCTCGCAAACTGCATCCTCAGCCTCCCAGACGATCTATGTCGGTGTCTCCCTCATGAATCGTCCCAACCTCTTCGTTTCAAACGACGCGGGAGCAAACTGGCACGAGGTCCCCAGAGCCCCCACCCAGTATCGCCCCACTCGCGCCGCTCTCTCCAACGACGGCTTCCTCTACGTCACCTATGGCAACGCTCCAGGCCCCTCTCGCATGACAGACGGCGCTGTGTGGAAGCTCGACACGCAAACCGGCGCGTGGACCGATATCACGCCCGACCACCCAATTGTTGGCAAAAAGGAATTTGGCTATGC
>Ga0181528_10001802_pt1 | contig 13226 bp, 9 predicted proteins | sample PEATcosm2014_Bin_47_FD_119742 | JGI IMG/M metagenome (GOLD analysis project Ga0181528, IMG submission 119742) | Peatland microbial communities from MTU Mesocosm Facility, Houghton, MI, USA - PEATcosm2014_Bin10_10_metaG | ecosystem: Environmental > Terrestrial > Soil > Wetlands > Peat | place... | reverse complement strand
TCAGGCCGAATATCTCGCGCATGGCGCGAGAGGAACCTACAAGGCCCCCGAGTACGCCGGTTTCGCGGAGCCGCCGCCGAGCAACTTCCAGCTCGATCTCGGTTTCGCGCTGACGGGTGGCATTGGTCAGAATTGTCTTGAGCCGCGTCGCGTCTACCGGTTTCTGGAGAAAGTCGTAAGCGCCCAGCTTCATGGCATCCACGGCAAGTTCGATGGAGCCCATGGCGGTGAGGACCACGACCGCCAGGTTGGCGTTGAGGCCAATTCCCTCTTCAGAGAGCTTGGTCAGGAGTCCGATGCCGTCCATGCGCGGCATCTTCAGGTCGGTGACCACGATCGCCGGGTTCCAGGCCAACGCCTTTTCCCATCCTTCGACACCGTCGCGTGCCGTCTCCGTGCGATAGCCCCACCCGGAGATCAGTTCCGCCAGGCCCATCAGGGCGTGAGGCTCATCTTCGACGATCAGAACTTTAACTGGATCACTCATTTGGGCTCCGGGAGAAGGGACGGCGCGGAAACGGGTCCTGGTTAAGAGAACGCGCCTCATGCCTTACCTTTAGCTTACCTTTGTACCATGCTGCTTTCGCGGGAAAACCTGTTCCGGCGGAAAGCGGCGCAGTGCAGGCGTTAAGACAGAAGAGCTTGCACAATCCTATGTATACGATTACATTTCTTGCGGGGTGATTTCATGCGCGCTGCGTCGATGCTGCGGTTTTCTGCGTTCACATGCCTGCTTGCGTTCACATTTGCGGTCCTGACGGCACTGCCGCCTGTGAAGGCCGTGGAAGCGCCGCAACTGGTGCTAAAGGATGGCCGCTACGCGCTGCTGGTCGAAGGCCGCCCCTACTTGATTCTAGGCGGGCAAATTCACAATTCCAGCGCCTGGCCCAGCGAACTGCCGCAGGTGTGGGAGTCGATGGCCGCGCTGCACGCCAACACCGTGGAGGCTCCCGTCTACTGGGAACAGTTTGAAGCGCAGGAGGGCCGCTTCGACTACAGCAACGTGGACCAGCTGGTGGAGGGGGCGCGGGCGCACAACCTGCACGTCGTGATCCTGTGGTTCGGGACCTGGAAAAACGGCAACATGCATTATGTGCCGGCATGGGTGAAGGCCGATGCGAAGCGCTTTCCGCACACCATCCGCCCGGACGGCGAGCCGATCGACGTGCTGTCGCCCAACTCGCGCAATACGCTGGAGGCGGACAAGGCGGCGTTCGTGGCGCTAATGCGCCATTTAAAGCAGATCGACGGCGAGCAACACACCATCCTGCTGATCCAGGTGGAGAACGAGTCGGGAAACATCGGCAGCGTGCGCGACAACTCCGCCGAATCGAATCGCGAGTTTGCCGGCCCGGTTCCTGCCGACCTGCTGGCCGCCACGCACAAGAAGGCCGGCGCCTGGAGCCAGGTCTTCGGCTCGGATGCCGACGAGATCTTCCAGGCCTACCACCAGGCCAAGTACCTGAACGAGATCGCGGCGGCGGGCAAGCAGGAGTTCGCCATCCCGTACTATATCAACGCGTGGATCGATTATCCGGCGGAGGAGCCTCCGCAGCGGCAGCTGGATTCGCCCGGCATCGGATACCCGAGCGGCGGGGCGGTGCAGAAGCTGGTGGGCCTTTGGCGCGCGCTTGCGCCCGCGATCGACATGATCGGCCCCGACCTCTATGCCGACGACTCACCCTTCTACCGCGAGACGATGGCGGCCTATCATCGGCCCGACAACCCGCTGTGGATTCCGGAGACAGGACGCGACGACAGCTTTGCCAAGTTTTTCTTCTACGCGCTCGGAGATGGCGCTCTGGGCTTTTCTCCGTTCGGCGTGGACCAGTCCGGTTGGAACATCCTCGGCGACCAGCCGTTCAAAGCGCACGGCTACAACTTTGCCCTGATCGCGCCCATGGATCGAGAGATTGCGCAACTGGAGTTCGAAGGCAAGCTGAAGACAGCGGTGGAGGAACCGGGTGCGGCTACGCAGGAGTTGGATTTCGGCGCGTGGCAGGCCACGGTCTCGTTTGGCTTTCCGCAGCCCGACGGACGGCGCGCTCCCGGCACCAAGGATGCGCATGGCGTCGCGCTGGTGGCGCAACTGGGACCCGATGAGTTTCTGGTCACCGGCATCGACGCGAGCGTCTCTTTCCACCTGGCCGGCAAGCTGCCCTGGATTCACAGCCAGATCGTCACCGCCCAGCAGGGCGCGTATGAAAACGGAGTGTGGAAGCCGCTGCGGCTGTGGAACGGCGACGAAACCGATCGCGGGCTGTGCTTCTACCAGAAGCCCGAGGTGGTGCGGGTGACGATGGGGCGGTTCTAACGCCGCGACTAGTTCTTTGACTGCATGAAGTCTTACATTCGGGCTCGTGGTTTCCCATTCGTCGCGATGAGGCCGCGATAAATGGGGCGCCGAGCGGGCGACGATGGAGCGGTTCCAGCACATCGACTGGATCGATTGGTGGTTTTCCAGGTTTCAAAAGCAAGACCTGGGCACCCGGCAGCCTGTGAAACTCCCTGCACTCCCCGCCTGCACTCGGAAGGTTCAGTGAATCAGATCACATACGCTCATCGACTGGGAATTTAGACTGCTCGTACTGGGGGCGTGTTGGCGTATGCCATTTTCGGAGGGAAGTCACTCGCGTTCCCGGGAAACTGTGCTGGAATCGCCGACGCCGGAACCAGAACGACGGCTTGATTTTTACCCCAGCGGATGCAGGAGAAGGAATGGCCAGGCAGGAAGAGAGCCCGAAAAAGAGGACCATACAGGACAAGATCGCAGAACTCGAAGCAAGGCGCGCCGGACTTGAACTGGGCGGCGGCAAAGAACGCATCGACAAGCAGCACGCATCCGGCAAACTCACGGCGCGCGAACGCGTGGCAAAGCTGGTGGACAAGGAGAGCTTTGAGGAGATCGGCCTGTTTGCGCGCCATCGCGCCACGTATTTCGGCATGGCAGAAAAGGAGCTTCCCGCCGACGGCGTGGTGACCGGATGCGCGACCATCGAGGGCCGCCTGGTGCACCTGGCCAGCCAGGACTTTACCGTGGCGGGCGGTGCGGCGGGCGAGATGCACAGCAACAAAGTTGCCGAGATGATGGGCATGTCGCTCAAGACCGGAAGCCCCTTCATTTTTATCAACGACTCGGGCGGCGCGCGCGTGCAGGAGGGCATCGACAGCCTGGCCGGCTATGCGCGCGTCTTCTACAACAATGTGATGCTGTCGGGGACGGTGCCGCAGATCTCCCTGATCTGCGGCCCATGCGCGGGCGGCGCGGCTTATAGCCCCGCGCTCACCGATTTCGTGATTCAAACCGAGCAGGGCCGCATGTTTATCACCGGGCCGCAGGTCATCAAGCAGGTTACCGGCGAAGTGGTCACCGCGGAAGAACTCGGCGGCCCGCAGGCGCAGATGAATCACTCCGGAGTGGTGCACCTGATTGCGCAGACAGACGAAGACGCCATCCTGCTTTGCCGCAGACTGCTCAGCTTCATGCCCTCCAACAACCTGGAAGATCCGCCGCGCATGGCGTTCAACGCGCGCTTGAAGGCCGACTCAGACTTCAACAGCATCGTCCCCGTTGACAACAAGATTCCCTATGACGTGCGGGCGGTGATTGCGCGGGTTGTGGACTACCAGGATTTTCTCGAAATCCAACCCGGGTTCGCGGCCAACATCGTGATCGGGTTTGGACGGTTGCAAGGACGCCCGGTGGGGATTGTGGCCAATCAGCCGTGTGTGCTGGCCGGGGCGCTGGATATCGACGCCAGCGACAAGTCGGCACGCTTTGTCCGCTTCTGCAATGCCTTTAACATCCCTCTGCTTACGTTTGTCGATGTGCCCGGATTTCTTCCTGGCGTGGAGCAGGAGCGCGGGGGCATCATCCGTCATGGCGCCAAGCTGCTGTTTGCCTACTCGGCGGCCACGGTTCCCAAAATCACGGTGGTGCTGCGCAAGGCCTATGGGGGCGCGTACATTGCCATGTGCTCCAAGGGCCTGGGTGCGGACCGCGTGGTGGCGTGGCCCACGGCGGAGATTGCCGTGATGGGCGCCGAGGGAGCGGCCGAGATTGTGTTTCGCCGCGAGATCGACGCGGCCGAAGATCAGGCGGCGCGCCGCAAGGAACTCGTGGACGAATACCGGGAGACATTTGCCAATCCCTATGTCGCTGGCGGCCGGCGGCTCGTCGACGACATTATCGAGCCCGCCGAGACACGGCGATATCTGGCGCGCGCTCTGGAATCGCTGCATGGAAAGCGGGAGTTGCGTCCGCAGAAGAAGCACGGGTTGATTCCGCTGTGACGAGGAGACGCGCATGACGTTCAAATGGGCGGAGACGGTGGGGACTTTGGCGCTGATTGCGAGCGGCTCCGTCCTCTGCTACGCCGCTTTTCGGCGATCGTTGCATCGGGCACTCGCCGGGCGCCAACAGGAAACCGACCACCGATTCGCCGCGCTTGCGGCCACAATCAAGAGCCTTGAAGACAAGGTGGCTGAGCTCAGCAAGATTCCGGAATTGCGGGCTTCCACGGCTCCGGAATTCGAAATGGCGGAAGTTTTCAAGCAGGCGGACGCGCCCGTGGCCGCCGCCGTGGAGCAGAGCGATGAGCGCGAAGACGAGGAAGTTCCAAGCGAAGTGATGCCCGTGCTTGCAGCCGCGGCGACGGCGTTTCTGGGCAAAGAGGTTCGCATTGTCTCGGCACGCAAGCTCCAGTCGCCGCGCCAGGGCATGAGCGCGTGGTCGCAGCAGGGGCGGGTTTTTGTGCAGGCCTCGCACAATCGGTGGGCGAGGGGTTGAGGCAGCGCCTCACCGGGGAAGGAGCAATCCGCTTTGAAACTTCAGGTGACAGTCGAAGGAAAGACCTACGAGGTCGAGGTCGAGATGCTGGAGGAGGACGAAGGCGCGCGTCCGCCCGCCTATGGCTCGTACCAGCCGGCCGCGCCGATGGCGGCGCCCGGCGCGCAGCCTCAGGGCATCGGGAGTTGGAGAGAGGCCGACAGCGCCAAGGTATGCCTCAGTCCGATTACAGGGCTGGTCATCCGCGTGAACGTTGAGGCGGGACAGGCTGTGGAGGCAAACGATCTGCTCATGGTGCTTGAAGCGATGAAGATGGAAAACAGTGTGACAGCGCCTGCCGCGGCGCTGGTGAAGAACGTGTGCGTAGCACCGGGAGATCCGGTCAAGGTGGGCCAGGTGATCGTGGAGTTCGAATGACGGCACTCATTGGCTGGCTGCGGGGACAACTACCGAGGGCCGGCTGCACCGAAAGGAAGACACGTGAGCGGTGTTCAGGATGATATGAAGCAGGTTCCCGGAATCAAGTTCGTCGACCACGTGGCCATTGCCGTGAAGCGAGGCGAGCTGGACGGCCAGGTGAAGGCGTACGAGATGCTCGGATTCCGCGAGATTCATCGCGAAGACGTGCTGGGAACGGACCAGGTGCGCGAAGCATTGTTGCAGATTGGCAATGGGCCGAACCTGGTTCAGTTGCTGGAGCCGTTGACGGCGGAATCGCCCGTGCAAAAGCTGATCGACAAGAACGGCGGCCGCGGTGGCCTGGCTCACGTCGCGTTCCGCGTGGAGAGCGCGCAGCAGGCCTTCGACTCGATGCAGGCCAACGGATTTCACATCATCGACAATGCGCCGCGCAAAGGGTCGCGCGGCACGACTGTGTTTTTCGTGCATCCCAAATCGCGACCCGGCAATCCATTCGGGATTCTGATTGAAATGGTCGAAGACCCGGAAAGCAAGTGAAGAATCATGGCTACTGAGAAGCTGCTCGAGGAGTTTCCGCCCGTAAGTACCGAAGCCTGGGAAGGGGCAATCTCGAGAGACCTGAAGGGCGCCGACTACGCGCAGAAGCTGATTTGGAAGACCGAGGAAGGGCTCGCCGTCAAACCGTATTACCGCGCCGAAGACATCGCCGGACTTGCGCATTTGAGCCCGGCGAGCGGCGACCTATCCGGCATGCGTGGCGCTCGCACGAGCGCGGAATGGCGCATTCGCGAAGAGATTGAAGAAGGCGAACCAGAGGAGGCCAACCGTGCGGCTCGACAGGCTGTGGCGGCCGGCGCCGAGCAGATTGCTTTCTCCGGCATCGGCGTCAAAGATGCGTCTGGGCTGGCGTTGCTGCTGGCCGATCTGCGGGAGATCCCCGTCCACTTTGTTGAGACAGACGAGCCGCTTCTGCGGCTTCTGATCGAACGGCTCGGGAAACAGCCAACAGCGGCGGCGATTTCGACGGGCTTCGATCCCCTCGCGAACCTCGACTTTGCGGCGGAAATAGTGCGCGCCGCGCCCGCCGCGCTGATTCCCTTCACCGTGCATGGCGAGGCGTTTGAAGAGTCCGGCGCAACCGCTGTCGAAGAAGTCGGATTCACACTCGCGGCCGCGATCGATTTCCTGGCCGAAATGCAATCGCGCAACGTTGAAATCGATCATGCTTCCGCAGCGATCGAATTCTCGTTTGCCATGGGCGCAAACTTCTTCTTCCAGACCGCCAAGCTCCGGGCCTTTCGCATTTTGTGGACGCAGGTTGTCGAGAACTTTGGCGGTGCACACCCGGGCAGCCAGGCCCGCATTCATGCCCGCACCTCGCGCTGGAACAAGACCGTCTACGAACCGCACGTGAACACTCTGCGCGCGACTACCGAAGCCATGTCTGCGGCGCTGGGCGGCGCGGACTCCATCACTGTCGCGCCCTTCGATGCGTGTTACAAGACTCCAGATGAGGCGAGCCGCCGCCTTGCGCGCAACACGCAAGTTCTTCTCAAGCAGGAAGCGATGCTCGCGCGCGTCGCCGATCCCGGCGCGGGTTCCTACTATCTTGAAGTCCTCACCGATTTCATTGCCCTCGAGGGCTGGAAGCTCATGCAGCAGATCGAAACCGCAGGCGGCTATCGGCAGGCCCGCAAAGACGGACTGATTCAGCGCACCCTGGAGCGCTCGCTCGCAGATAAAGAGAGCGCGGTTGCGTCGCGGCGCCGCGTCTTCACCGGGACCAACAACTACGCCACTCCCTCGGAAAAAGCGCTCGATCGAATTGAGCTTTCACGCGTGTCCACGCCGCGCCGCGCGACGCTTCCGTTCGAACAACTTCGTCTGCGCACGGAGCGCCATGCGGCCACGGCCGGGAGGACGCCGCGTGTTCTGCTTGCCGAGTTCGGCGATGTAAAGATGCGTTCGGCGCGCTCCAGCTTCGCAGCAAGTCTGTTTGCCTGCGCGGGCTTCAACATCGTCACGCAACAGCTCGACGGAGCCGATGAGATGGCAGCCTGCGACGCCGATCTGATCGTGCTGTGCAGTTCCGATGGAGACTACACCGCGCTGGCCACGAACCTGTTGCCGAGGCTGCAAGCGCGAGGGCGCGCTACTGCGGTGCTGGTTGCCGGCAATCCCGATGGCGCGGATCAACTGCAGGCCATTGGGGTCGCGGATTTCGTGCATCTGCGCAGCAATCCGCTTGAGTTTCTAACGAAGTGGCAGCTACGGCTCGGGATCAAGGACTGACAATGCGTCCAGATTTTTCAAAGATCGATTACAAACCGGCGATGGAAGCAGGGCCAGCGCATGATTGCGAGGAATGGCTCGCTCCCGAGCACATTGCCATCAAAAACTGTTACACGCGTGAGGATCTCCGGGGGCTCGAGCATCTCGATTACGCCGCGGGAGTTCCGCCGTTTCTGCGCGGGCCATACAGCACGATGTATGCGATGCAGCCGTGGACCATCCGGCAATACGCAGGTTTCTCCACAGCGGAAGATTCGAACGCATTTTACCGCCGCAACCTGGCCGCCGGACAGAAGGGCCTCTCGGTTGCATTCGATCTTGCAACGCACCGCGGCTACGACTCCGATCATGAGCGCGTGACGGGCGATGTGGGCAAGGCGGGCGTGGCCATCGACTCCATTCTCGACATGAAGATTCTGTTCGATCGGATTCCTCTCGATCAGATGTCCGTGTCCATGACGATGAACGGCGCAGTACTGCCGATCATGGCGTTTTACATTGTGGCCGCCGAAGAGCAGGGGGTTGCGCCAGCGCAGTTGAGCGGCACCATTCAGAACGACATCCTCAAAGAATTCATGGTCCGCAACACCTATATCTATCCGCCTGATGGCTCCGTGCGGATCGTCGGCGACATCTTCCGCTACTGCGCTGCCAGGATGCCGAAATTCAACTGCATCAGCGTAAGCGGCTATCACATGCAGGAGGCCGGCGCCACTGCCGATATTGAGCTGGCGTACACGCTCGCCGACGGCCTGGAGTATCTGCGCACTGGCGTGGCGGCGGGCCTGGATATCGACGATTTTGCGCCACGCATCTCCTTTTTCTGGGGCATCGGCATGAACCATTTCATGGAGATTGCCAAAATGCGCGCCGCGCGGATGCTATGGGCCAAGCTGGTGAAGAGATTCAATCCGAAGAACCCGAAATCGCTTGCGTTGCGCACCCATGCGCAGACTTCGGGCTGGAGCCTTACCGCGCAGGACCCGTTCAATAACGTGGTGCGCACCGCGATCGAGGCGCTGGCTGCGGCCTTCGGACACACCCAGTCTCTGCACACCAATGCACTGGACGAAGCGCTGGGGCTGCCCACCGATTTCTCCGCGCGCATTGCACGCAACACGCAGATCTATCTGCAGCAGGAGACCGGCATTACCAGGGTTGTCGATCCGTGGGCCGGTTCGTACTATGTGGAACGGCTCACGCACGAACTGATGCATGGGGCCTGGGCGCTGATTGAAGAGGTGGAAGAGCTCGGGGGCATGACGAGAGCGATTGAAACGGGCGTACCCAAGATGCGCATTGAAGAGGCCGCGGCACGGAGGCAGGCTGCCATCGACTCGGGCAGGGACGTGATTGTCGGCGTGAATGCATACCTATCGAATGAGTATCCGCTCATTCCTGTTCTCGATATCGACAACGCCGCGGTGCGCGAATTGCAGGTTGAGAGACTCAGGCAGTTGAAGCGCGATCGCAACAGCAACGCCGTTCGCGAATCGCTGGCGCGACTTGAACAATGCGCTGCGTCCGGCAATGGAAATCTGCTGGAGTGCGCGGTGGATGCGGCGCGCAAGCGCGCCACGCTGGGAGAGATCTCCTTCGCTGTGGAGAATGTGTGGGGCCGCTATCAGGCCACCACGCGTACCATTGCCGGGGTCTACTCCGCCGAGAGCGGCAGCGACGTGGAGTTCAAGAAGGCGCAACGGATGGCCGTGGAATTTGAACAAGCCGAAGGCCGCCGTCCCCGCATTCTGGTGGCGAAGATGGGCCAGGACGGCCACGATCGCGGCGCCAAAGTCATTGCCACTGCCTTTGCCGATATCGGCTTCGACGTGGACATCGGCCCCCTGTTCCAAACTCCACGCGAAGTGGCGCGGAGCGCCGCGGAGAGCGATGTGCACGTGGTGGGCGTGTCGTCGCTGGCCGCCGGCCACAAGACCCTGGTTCCGCAGCTGATCGATGAGCTGCGCAAACTCGATCGCGACGACATCCTGGTGGTGGCGGGCGGCGTAATACCTCCGCAGGATCACGAGTTTCTTTATGACGCCGGAGTGGTGGGCATTTACGGGCCGGGCACCGTGATTCCGCTGGCGGCGCAGCGGATCTTGACCCTGCTCAGCACCCCTCTGGTTGGAGGGCGTTGCTGATTGACGAGCGAAGACGAGAGCGCGTTGCGTGTGAACCGCGGATGCCAGACGCCGGAGCCGCCGGAGTTGACTGCGCGCATGGGAAAAGCTCGCCGCCCTGTCTCGCACCGGCAGTACATCGATGGCATTCTTGCCGGGAATCGCAATCTTCTGGCGCGGGCCATCACGCTTATCGAAAGCTCGCGCGCAGCCGACCGCGACCTGGCAGAGCACATCGTCGAAGACTGCCTTCCCCATAGCGGCAACTCCATGCGGGTCGGCATAACCGGCGTTCCCGGCGCGGGCAAGAGCAGCCTCATTGAAGCGCTTGGCACATATCTCATTTGCGACCAAGGGCAAAAGGTCGCGGTGCTGGCCATCGATCCAAGCAGCCAGCTCTCGGGCGGCAGCATCCTCGGCGACAAAACGCGCATGACCTCGCTGGGGGCGAGCGAGATGGCCTTCATCCGTCCCTCTCCGTCGCGCGGAATTCCGGGAGGCGTAGCGCAGCACACGCGCGAAACGATGCTCCTGTGCGAAGCCGCCGGGTTCCAGAATGTTCTGGTCGAGACCGTTGGCGTGGGCCAGTCGGAGACAGCGGTTCACGCGATGGTCGACTTTTTCCTGCTCATCGCTCTGGCGGGCGCGGGGGACGAACTGCAGGGCATCAAGCGCGGGGTGATGGAGCTCGCCGATCTGGTGGTCATCAACAAAGCCGACGGAGCCAATTTGCACGCCGCGGAGATTGCCCGCGCCGAAGCTCAGAATGCGCTGCACTATTTCTCCGAATCGCTTTCGGGCTGGAAGCCGCAGGCGCTTGCCTGCTCGGCGCTGACCGGGCACGGGATCAACGAAATCTGGAATTGCGTCCTGAACCACCACGCACTGACCAAGGCCAACGGGTGGCTCATCCGCAAGCGTCAAGAGCAGGCGCAAAAGTGGATGCACGGGATCATCGAGCAGGGATTGCGGCAGAGCTTCGAGTCGCGTGCGGAAATCCGCGAGCGGCTGAGGATGCTCGAACAGGACGTGCAGGATGGGCACACAACGCCGTTTCGCGCCGCGCGGGAGCTGCTTGAGATGTTTCGCCGCGCGCAGTCTCCCCGCAATCCGTGAGCGAGGCCCGTGATTGGCTGTGAGCTCGTAAACCCTAAGGAAAATCAGCTTCCGCCGGGCGGCAGCGAAGACCCCGTTCCAGAAAACTGCTCCTCGTGGAGAATACGCGAGAATCCGGACTGCGCTCCACATCGAGAAATCAGCAGGCGGGCAAAACTGCACGTCTTCCCGGCGATGCTTTGTACCGAAGGCCGCTTTTTGAGAGAAAGCAACAGTGTTACATCGATGCACCGAAGGTGTTACTTTGCCGATGCGCTTGGGCGATTTCCCATCGGTTTCAATGGCTGCGGTGCGCATACATTGCGCGTAAAGCCTTATTTCACGCGATTTCCGGCATCCACCCGGCATCAACGGAGTAACGTCGGGCTGGGAGATTTCGTTCACGCCTACTGGAATTCCGAAAACGAGATGCCGATAGATTGCCCGTACCAACAACCACCTGCTCCAAGTAGCGATTCTTGACCTTGATCTAAAAGGACGAGGTTCGAAGCAGGCGGAATTCGATACAAGGAGCCGTACCACATGAGCATTCAGATTCTCAACAGTATCTCTTCGATCATCGCAGAGAACGCCGTCTCGAGTACGCAGTCGAACCTTCAGAACACGCTTCAGCAGCTCTCCACCGGGTTAAGGATCAACTCCGGTGCGGACGACCCCGCGGGTCTTTCCATCGCCGACGGCTTGGGCGCCAACATCTCGGCCCTGACGCAGTCCAGCCAGAACGCATCCGACGGCATCGGTCTGCTGCAGACCGCCGACGGCGCACTCTCCCAGGTCGTCACCATCCTCAACCAGGCAGTCACGATTGCAACGGAAGCCGGCAACGGCGGACTCTCCACCGCGCAGTCCAGCGCATTGAACCAGGAGTTCACGTCGATTCTGAACGAAATCAACCAGATTGGTTCGACCACAAATTTCAACGGAACCTCTGTCTTCAATGGCACAGGCAACTCGGTGACCTCGACCCAGGGTTCTGTAGCCAATCCTCTGACGGCGGCCACGGCCCTGACAACGGGCTCGGTAACCACCATCAACGATAGCGCGACAGGCGGCACGTTTGTGTTCACCGCCGCCGCCGGAGACACGCTCGCCACCCTGCAGGCCGCGATTGCCGGCGCTGCGGGAACCACGCTGAGCACGGGTACGGCCCTGACATTCGTTGGCGGCCAGGCCGTCATCTCAAACGCTGTTGCAGGCGACGCACTGACGGTTTCAACCACCGACCCGGCCCTTGGCAGCTTCAACCCCACTACCGCCAACGGATCGTCCGATATCTTCACCTCCGATGGCACCTCGTCGGGCGCCACCAACACAACCTCGGCGATCTCGGCGCTCTCTTCGACCGCGCTCAACCTGAACACCAACAACCTGAGCACCGCCACCAACGCGCAATCGGCATTGACAGCAATCACTGCCGCGATCGCCAAGGTTGCTCAGGAGCGCGGCAACATCGGCGCCTCGATTAACCAGCTGACGGCCGACACGGGCGTGGAAAACACCGAGGTCACAAACCTCACCAGCGCTCAGAACACGGTTCAGAACGCCAACATCGCGTCCGTAACCTCGAATCTGTCGCAATACAACATTCTCGAGCAGACCGGCTTTGCGGCTCTGGCGCAATCGAACCAGGCGCAGCAGAATGTACTGAAGCTGCTCCAGTAAGCATCATCGAGTCCTCCGTGCGGTGGCGCACGCCAAGCGCCACCGCTTTTCTTTGTCTACCATCTGAACAGTGAAGCGGAATCTGCCGATATTAAGGTGCGGCTCCAGCAGGTTCAGGGTTAGAGTATTGGTAGCCATGCAGCTCAGATGTCGCCATGTTTTGCAGTGCCTCAGCTCAAGTTTCCGGGCACTGAGGCAGAAGCCAGGCGAATGGAGGGGTCTTCGACATGGCAATTGAACCCTGAAGCAACTCTTCAAACGATGGAATCCGGAAGCCCACGCAAGAAGGGTGCTCCGGGCAGAGGAATCGGACAGACTTATGGGCACAAATTCCATATTAAGTTCGCTGCTATCCGGCTCGAACTCCGCGTCGAACATTGATCTGAGCTCCATCCTCGAGGCCATCACCGGCGCATCCACTCCCGGCATTGATGTGAACGCTGCCGTGAATGCGTCCGTAACCGCCGCCGAGGCGCCCGAACAGACCTGGGAATCGCAGCAGAACACGCTCGACAGCCAGACCACCGCATTGACCCAGATCCAGACCGACGCAACCAACCTGAACAACGATGTGCTGGCGCTCAATAGCTTGACCGGTCCACTGTCCGCGGCCACAGTCAGCTCATCCAACACCAGCGTGTTGACGGGCTCCTCGGCTGCTGGCAGCGCAGCCGGCAGCTACGCCGTGGTGGTGAGCAGCCTGGCAACCACCGCGTCCTATTCTTCGAGCGCAGTGGCCAGCTCGACTACTGATTTGCCGGCGGAAACCATTACCATCACGCCGGCCAGCGGCACAGCTACCACCTTTACGACCGGAAGCGGCG
>Ga0181528_10001801_pt1 | contig 13231 bp, 3 predicted proteins | sample PEATcosm2014_Bin_47_FD_119742 | JGI IMG/M metagenome (GOLD analysis project Ga0181528, IMG submission 119742) | Peatland microbial communities from MTU Mesocosm Facility, Houghton, MI, USA - PEATcosm2014_Bin10_10_metaG | ecosystem: Environmental > Terrestrial > Soil > Wetlands > Peat | place... | reverse complement strand
GGCGGATATTCCTTGGTGCTGAAAACCGTCCACAACACCGCGCCCAAGAATGCCGCCGCACCGATGTAAAACGAAAGCCGCACCGACCTGGGAATGTGCCCGTTGCCGCCGGCGTCGGCGGCGAGGCCGAACCAGTTGGTCATCATCCACGGCAGCGCGGACGCGATGGTGCCGCCGAGGCCGATGAACAGCGATTGAATCGCGAAGCCCTGCGAATTTTGTTCCTCCGGCAAATTGTCAGCGACGAGCGCACGAAACGGCTGCATGGAGGCATTGATGGTTCCGTCCAGCACCCAAAGCAATCCCGCCGCCATCCAGACCGACGGACAATTCGGCATCAAGATTAAGGCAAGCGAGGCGAGGATCGCGCCACCCAAAATGAACGGACGCCGCCGGCCAAGCCGCGTCCAGCAGCGGTCGCTGGACTGGCCGACCAACGGCTGAATGATGACGCCGGTGATGGGAGCAGCCAGCCAGAGGATGGCGAGAGAATCGGCGTTCGCGCCAAGGTAGCCGTAAATGGCGCTCATATTGGCCATCTGCAGGCCCCAGCCGAACTGGATGCCGAGAAAGCCGAAGCTCATGTTCCAGATCTGCCAGAAACTTAATCGTGGTTTTTGCATAGATGGTTCTTCGGCTTTTTGTCGAATTGTATGTGAATTAATTCAAAGAGCGATGGTAAATCCGCCATTCAAAGCCGTTCAAGTGAAACAACGGCAGGCTGCTGTCGTGCACATCCGGCTGACCGGAAATTTTCACGAGTTGAAAGTCGGATCCCTTTTCGAGCTTGACCGTGCCGTTGTTAATCGGCCGGTTCGAGAAATTGATCACCACCACGAACTCGTCATTTTTGTCGCAACGCACGAGCGTCACGAGATTGTTTTCATCTGAATTGTGCAGCCAGCAGACGCGGCTGTTGGTGAAGGCAGGATATTTTTTGCGAAGCTGGATCAGCGAACGGTAAATGTCTCGGAACGCCGGACGCTCGCGCGGCGCCCACACGATCGGCAGCTTGTCGAACAGTGCTGGGTCGCCGGATTCCGTGGCGTCGCCGACTTCCATGCCATTGTAAAGCACCGGCACGCCGTCGAGGCAAAACATCAGAACCTGCGCCGCCAGCGCGCCGTTGACGCCGTAACGGGCGATGGCACGGGATTCATCATGGTCGTCGGAAATGCGCATGTGCAGGGCGTCATGTGGAAACTGACTCACGTCCTGCTGCCAGGTCGTTTGCAAGCTTGAAGCGGGCGCGCCGTGCATCAGCACGTCATTCAACGTGTGCAGCAGCGGCCAGGAATAATCGAGGTCGAATGCATTTGTGAGGAGATCCGGCTTGTTCGCCTCGGCCAGCATCATGATGTCCGGCTTGGTCTTTTCGAGCGAAGCGCGCGCCTGTTCCCAAAAATCTGTCGGCACACCCCACGCCACGTCGCAGCGGTAGCCGTCAATGTCGCAGGTCTGAATCCAGTAGTTCATCATGGTAATCATGTATGCGCGCAATTGCGGATTGGCGTAATTCAAGCCGGCCACATCCGACCAGCCGGGCTGCGGCGAGATGACATTTCCCTGCGCGTCCTGCTTGTAAAACGCCTTGTTCGTCATCATCACGCTGTCCCACGCAGTGTGGTTGGCAACGAGATCCATGATGACTTTCAGGCCACGCTTGTGCGCCTCGGCGACCAGGTTCTTGAAATCATCCAAGGTGCCGTAGTTCGGATCCACCGCGTAATAATTCTTGATGGAATACGGGCTGCCGAAATCGCCTTTCCGGCCCTTTTCGCCGATGGGATGAATCGGCATGATCCACAAAACCGTCACGCCCAAATCTTTGATCTGGTCGAGTTTCGCCGTCACGGCATTGAGGTTGCCGGCAGCGGAAAAGTCGCGTGGAAAAATTTCGTAAATCACGCCGTCGCGCAGCCAGGCGGGCGAAGTGCGCGCCGGTTGGTTTGTGAAGTCGGCAGCCTGAACCAGCAGCGCGGAGAGCAGCAGGCCGACAGCAGGCAAGGCAACAAGCCGGCGGAGGATGGATGTTTTTTTCATGTTTTAATTGTTGTTCAAGCCTGTCAGGTGCGCGGCACCCGAAAGCTATAGTTTTTATTGATATAAAAGTCAGGGCAAAAGTTGGATGCGATAAAGGCGCTGGGTTGCCGTGGCGGATGGCGCATCCGTGTAATTCAACTGCAATTGCAGCAAACTGGGATCATTCGATGCGCCGGCCAGATTGCTCCAGATGCTGCCCAGCGCGCCCACATATTGAACCTGATACGCGCGTCCCGGCATCGCCGCCCAGTTCAACAGGCAGCCATTGGCCAGAGAACTCGCCGAGATGATTTTGAAGCCGCGCGCCGGATCACACAAATCGAACTTGCCGTTGCCCCAGGAATCTCGCAGCGCGGCAATCGGAACCTCCAGGAAGTTATTCGGGTTGATGTTCGGCCCGGAGCCGGCGGGGCATTCCGCTGCGAGCGAACCGCCGTTGGTCGTGATGTAGGCGGCGGCACAGAGATAAATGTTCGTCGGCATGTAGCCGAATGCGCCGACCAAATCGAGCGTGCCTTCCAGCGCGCCGGAATTCGTCGCGGACTTCACGCACGGCCAGCTGGTCGCGGCATTATTGACATACCAACTGACGTAGGTTCCCTGGCTTTCGGTGGCAAGAAACGGCTTGTTCACGCTGACGGCGACAGTTCCCGCCTTGGCCCAAGGCGCGGCGGCGGTGGCGGACGGCAGCAACTGATCGCTCACAAAAATAAAATGATCGTTCGGTCCGCTGGTGCCGGTGGACCACGTCGCGACATAAAGCGTCGTGCCGCGCACCGCGCCGTAAAGCACCATGCCGTTGCTGGCGAGCAGATAGCCGGGATATTCAAAATTGCCGTCCAGCACGAACGGCGGCAAGTTGGTGACAACGGCCAGGGTATTCGTGCAGATCGTTGCGCTCCCAACAGACGCGCCGATGCTGTTCGACGCGGTGATAAAATAGCAGTGCGAAGAATTGGCCGTCAGACCGGTGTCCGAGTAAGTCGTGGCCGACGTCGTGCCGACGGTTGAATTGTCGCGGCTGATGAAATAACTCGCCGCACCGGAAACTGCTGTCCACGACAAATTGATTTGATTTGTATTTGCGGGAACCGCTGTTAAGCCGGTCGGCGCGGCGGGCGGCTGAATGGTGACACATTGCGACGCGGTCGGCGCGGAGTTGCCGATGCTGTTCGACGCGGCGACGGTGTAACAATAGGAAACATCCAACGACAAACCGGTGTCGGAATAATTTGTCGTGACGGTGCTGGCAACCGGCGAACCGCCGCGGCTGACGATGTAACCCGTCGCGCCCGCCGAGGTTGGCCAGGACAAATCAATCTCGCTCGCGCTGGCGATGGCGGTGTTCAGACTCGCCGGTGTCGGCGGTGCAGACGGCGTGTTATTGGCGGCCACGGAAAAATTCCAGTTCGCGCCGCCGTTGTTGTCCCAGGTGCCGGAGCCGTTGTTGAAAACGCAGTTCAAGTTCGTCGCGGTGGCCGGAACCGTGACGGTGTATTGCCACCAGTTCGACGCGGAATTGAACGTCATCGCCGCGTCAGGCGAGACGACTGGATTCCAATTGTTCCAGCCAAGATGAATGTAAACTTGACCCGCCGAGGCGATGGCGCGACCGGTGGCGACATATTGAATCGTCACCGAATTTCCGGCGACCGGCGGCGCAGGAGAAACCGACACCGGCCCGCCGCTGCCACCGCCGGAACTTCCGCCGGAACCCGCACCAACCCAGACATGCTGGATGGGTGATTTGAAAGTATTGCCATAGCTGTCGGTGGCGCTGACATAGTAATCCACAAACGCATTCGAGACTGTTGTGACTTGTGTATAATAATAATCCGCCATGTATTGCGGCGTGTAACCGCTGGAATCGGGTGTGATGCGTTGGGTCATGCTGGTGGTCTGCCACGCGCCCGCGAGCGGGCCGCCGGCGTAAGTCTTGAACTGGTCGCTCGTCGGCGGGTTCGTGCCGTCGTTGCGAATCAACAGGCTGACATTCGTGATTCCGGAAACATCATACGCATAGGTCCAGATCCAGAAATTGGGATTAGGTTCCGTCACGGTTTTGTAGCCGTATTGCACGCCGAAGTTCTGGCCGCCGGGATTCCACGGATGCCGCTGCGGCAGGAAAACCGTCGGCGGCGTGGTGTCGGCGGTCGGATTGGAAGCGATGACGGAATCCACATTCCGCACGGCGTTGGACTGTGCGTAGATGGCGCGCAGACATTCATCGGCGGTGCAGCCGTAATAAACAAATCCGCTGTCGAGGCTCGCCAGATAATAATGCCAGCCAAGTTCCACGGTGTTCGGCGTCGTGGAAAAACTTCCCGGGTCGCGCACCTGGTCAACGCGCGGCGTGAGGCCGGAAATCTGCTGCGCGGTCTTCACCCGGTTTTCCGTGGCGATGATGACGCGCCAGTTGTCGCCTTTGTCGGTGACGCCAATGCTGGGATCAACGACATTTGCGCCGCCGCTCGAATAGCTCGGCGGCCAGTTCCAGTTGATGAAACTCGGCGAGCCGAAATCGCTGTCGGCAAAAACCCAGCCACCGTCCTCGACGTGAACCACGTCGCTTGCGCTCGGCGGAAAATCGTTGATGAACTGCTCGATGGTCGTCGGCTCATAACCGTCGCTGACGGCCGTGCTGGCCATTTGTGGAACCCACTCGTTGTAATAGGACGAACCGCCGCTCCAGGCGTTGTCGCCATCGTGCGCGCAAAGCACGAGCGACGGCTTGGCCGGGTTGTTGACGGCGGCGAGCGGTGCGATGAGTCCCAAATCCCACGTGCTGTAACTGTCTTTCCAGCCGAACGCCTGGTCGCTCGGCGCCAGAATGATTTCGCTGGCCACGCCGGTGTTCGGGTCAACGTAACGCGCGTAGTGCAGTTGAAAGCCAAACGGCATCACCTGTGTCGGCGAGCAGCCACGGTCAATCGAGAGGCTGCGGTAACTGCCCGCGCCCTGCGCCGGGTTGATCTGGTCGGCCAGATTCGGGATGTCGCACATTTCACCGCCGCTGCCGGTGACGATGGGCATGTCCGGGCAGGTGCGCGAAAGATGGTTGTTGGCGACGACCGTCCACGCGATGCCCATTCTGTTCAGAATCGGAATCATGTGTTCGGAGAAACAAGTTTCAGCCGGAAAATAGCCGCGGGAGAGTGGCACGCCGGTGCCCCAGAAAAGCTGCATCTGCCGCTGCTGGATGGCCAGCTCCATCTGGAGCGTTTCGTCGCTGACGAGCGGTGCCATCGCGTGGTGGTAAGTAAAATTGACAATGTCCATGCGCGGCTTGCCGCTGCTGGTGGTCCAGGTGCGCGCGGTGGAATTGCCGCTGTTCCAACCGCTGCCGTAGCCAAGCTGGTTCTGGGCGGCGAGGCTCTGGACATTTTCCATGAGCGCGCCGGACATGTTCAACTGCACGCCGGCGTTGGCATAACCGCGCAGGCCACTGACGGTGGAACTCGGCTGGCCCTGATAGGCGTTCACGCGGTCGGACTCGCCGAATACGGTGGTCAACGAAGTGTCGTCGGGATGGACGTTGCCGAGCTGGATGGTGTCCCAGGCGTTTTGATAATGGTCGGCGGCGTGGTTATACGGCGCACGGTCGGGCCAGTAAATCGGCTGGTGCAAATGCCAGAGCCAGGTCGTGTGGACATTCGTGTTGGCAGCCTGAACCGCGAGTGGCAACAGGAGTGAAAACAAACAGACCTGAATGAAATGGTGATATAACTTCATGTTATTTGATTGTCATTGACCGCAGCCAACAACAAAACAGCAGACCTCTCGCGTGCGTCATGGTTTGGCGATGGGACATACCTTACTAGATTTCAAAACAGAAACCACCGCACGAACATGCGGTAGCGACTCCGGCACAGTCATGGTATGTATATGTGATGTCATCCATTAGGCCACGCACACCCCAAGGTGTTGCTAACACCGCCGCCGGCGGCAGCCGGCTTTGGACAGATTATTTTTACGAGGCCAATGCAATCAGCGCTCTCTTCCGATTTTAAAAATCTCTTACGGACTTTTTCATGAATTTCTTTTCTCGCCGCTGTTTCACACAGCATCGTTCAAGTAAGGCGCCACGACGGGCAACCGGATGTTCAACTTGGTTTGCGGTGTTTCTTTCAATCGGCCTCTTCGGCGGCGTGAACCACGGCCGGGGCGAGGCGATGCTGGAATTGTTCAATGTGCCGTGGGCGCAATTGACGCAGAAAATGCCGGAAATCGCCGAAGCCGGCTACGACAGCCTCTGGCTGCCGAATCCGGCCAAGGGGAACAGCGGCATCTATTCCTACGGCTACGACCAGTTCGACCCGTTTGATTTGGGCAGCACGAACCAGCAGGGCACCGTGGCGACCCGCTGGGGCACGCAGAATCAACTGATTCAAATGGTGCAGACGGCGCACCGGTTCGGCATCCGCATTTATTTCGACAATGTGATGAATCACCGGAGTTCCACGGTGCCGGGCTACCCCGGCTCAGGTGTCGCGACCAATTATTATCCCGGCTTGGTTCCGGGCGACTTCCATCTGCAAACCGTCACCGGCGGGTATCAAAACTGGCCGTCCATTGGCGATCCCTATTGGTGCGACATACCCGTGGTGCAAAACCAACCGTTGCTGGGACTGTGCGACCTGGCGCAGGAACCCGGCTCGGTCAATTGGAATTTTGGTCCTAACCTGGGCAACACCGCGCCCAAGCCCTATTTTGTCCGGTTTCAAAATCGCCCGGATTTATACATGGACACCAACAGTCCGTTCCTGGGCGGCGCCAGTTGGGGCGGCTGGCATGGATTCAACGGCACGAATGGCCAGCCGGTGCCGGAAGATGTGTCCGTCTATCTCTGCCGCGCGGTGGCGTGGACGCTTTACATGACCAAGTGCGACGGCTTCCGGCTCGATGCCGTCAAGCATGTGCCTTCGAGTTTTTTTGGCAACAACCCCAGTTCAGGCAACCAGACGGACGACCCGACTTTTGCCGGCTACACCGGTGCCATCCAGGCGATGTATGATTATGTGCACGGCTACGGCAACAACGTCACCGGCAACGGCTATGTTGAGACCGACGGCAACCGCAACAGTCTTTTTGACACCGAAGCCCCGCGCAACGACGCGATGATTTTCGGCGAACACATTTCACCCGCTCCGGATTTCTTTCAATACCTCGGAGCCGGAATGCGTTTGGAAAACCAGCCGCTTTACGGCCAGTTGAACAATGCGTTCAACGGCGGGTCGTCGCTCGCGGGCATGGATGGCCGCGACTACTTCCCGAACTATTCAAACTGCGATGGCAGCGGCAATTACAGCATGGCGCAGGGCGTCAATTTTCCGATGGACCAGGATTATGGCTACAATGCCAATCTCGGTCTGGAGGACGCCTACCTGTTCATGCACGAAGGCCTGCCGATGTCTTATTCGGACGGTTACAATCACAATTCTTCCGGCGGAACTCCGGTCGTCAGCTATGCCAACTACCTTGGTGAGTTTGGTGACACCACCATGCCGGACACGATGTATGTCCACAACCAGCTGGCGCGCGGAGGCACCTGGTCGCGCTGGAGTGACCAGAACATCATCGCGTTCGAACGCTACGATTATCGCGAGGGCAACGGCGCTCAACCTCAAACGCAAGACGTGGCGCTGTTTGCCATGAACGACAAGACCGGCTACCCCGCCGATATCTCTTTCGACGACGGCGTGACGCGGACGAGCGACGGATATTATTTAAATTCCGCCTACACGACCTCGACGGCAGTTTCCAATTCGCGCGGCGTTGGCCTTGTGGTCGGGTTCGCGCCCGGTTCCGTGCTGGCGCAACTGGCCAGTTCGTCGCCAACCGGCGGACGCGCCTACACGAAATTATTAGTGCATGGTGCGACCACGAGCTGGTATGACGCCACCAATTCAGCGAATGCAACCGACCCGACCCAGCGACTGATCTATGTCGGTGGCCAGACGCTGGCCCCGGGCGGTGGTGCCATCGAACTGAACATTCCCAGCGACAGTTGGGTGATGTATGGCTATCAATGGCCGGAAGCAAGCCGCGCGAATATTTCAACCAACGCAATAATCCTGCGCCAGAGCGGAACTGAAGCGCCGCGCATCACCGTTTTTCGCACCGACGGCACGAATGGCGACGCTGGCTTCAATCCAATTTATCCCTTCAAAATGCGCGGCAGCGTGGATCAATTTGGCAACGTCATCGGCGGCGCGAATGTTTCCAATCTCACTTATGCCATTGATGTGCCGATCGTGACCAACGCGAACTTCGACATCCTTGTCCGCAGTGACGCCTCCTGTTCCAACACACTCGTCAAGCTGGACGGCGGCATTGATTTGAACAGCCAGATGGGCCTGGGCCCGACCAGTTACACCGGCCTCGCGCCGACCAATTTCCTCGATCTGCGCGACAATCCGCCCGGCTATGCCGATGATGTGTTCCTTGGTTACGAACAGACCGCGTTCCAATTTCGCAATGGCCCGGAAAAATTTGCGGCAAAAAATACTTTGAGCAACACCATCGTTTCGCTCGGCGCGGAAACATATTATTACACCGTCGGCGGCGGCAGCAACATCGTTTCCGGTTCCGGCTACGGTCAGGGCATCGGTCAGACGGCGACTTTTGTTTATCATGATCCCGCCGCCCCGGTGACCGCGACCAACACCGCCGTCGCAACCCAGCGCCTGCCGTTGAGTCCGGCGGCCGGTCAGTCGGCGGACATTTACGTCAAGGTCGGTTATCAGTTCCAAATCAACACCTGTTTCATTTATTACACCACCGACGGCACCAATCCGGAAGGCGCGTTCGGTTTCGGCAAAGGGACGACGCAGGTCGTGCAGGGATCTTTTGTCAACCACGACAATCCGACTGCCAGCATTGACTGGTGGAAGGGAACAATTCCCGCGCAGCCCAGCGGAACACAGGTGCGCTACAAGGTTGCGTTGTTCAACGGCGGCAGTGTCAATGCTGGCCAAAGCATCCAGCCGATTTCCGACGCTGAAGTCACCGGGGCCAAGCTGTATGGCATCAATCAGGCAGCCATCACGAATTTCAATCCGACCACTGCCGTCGTCTGGTTGCACAACGATCTTAATCCGGCCAATATGGTCACCGGTCTGCAATCCGGCTTTCATATTGTCCGCGCCCGCACTTTCCTGCCGCGCGCCGGCCAGTCGAGCGTGTATAACACATTCTCGCAGACGTTTTATTACGACGGCGGGTTGCCGGCCGGGGTGATTGCCTATCCAAACAATGGCGACACCATCGGCAGCAGCAGTTACACCGTGGTGGTGCGCGCCGACAGCAGTGTCACCGGCGTGGATTTCAATATTCAAGACAGCTATCCCGGCAACGACGACACCGTCACCGGCGCGAGCAATGGCAACGGCAATTCCAACGGCGTGCCCGTGTTCGTCAGCGCCACCGCCGTCAGTCCCGATCCGACCATCAGCGCCCAGTATCCGAACTATCCGCAGGAATTCCGCTTTAATTGTGTGAATGTGCCCGCCAGCGGCACCGCGACCATCACCGTCCGGCTGAAAACCTTTGCGACGAGTGTCTATACCAACCGGCTTACGACGCTGACCCGCACGGTCAACACGCTGGGACCGCTGCAGTATGTTGAGATTTCCAGCCCGGCGGCCGACGGCACGATTATCTCGATGAACACCAACACCACTTATGCCATCCAGACCTGCTTTACAGCGTCGTTGACGACGTCCGACACCTCCCTGTTCAGCATTTACATCAACGGAGCGCTGCAACCGCAAAACAACTACATTATTCAGGCGTCCGGCTGCGGCTACGGGCTGCGCTCGCTGGCTTACAACTGGACCGCCGGTTCGCCCGGCACGGTGACCGGCACCAACGTCATTCAAGTCGTCTATTCCAACAGCGTCACCAGCACGGTATTGAGCGACACGCGCACGGTGGTGGTGGCGCCGCCGCTGCTGATCTCTGGTTTGAACCCGAACAACCAACTGGTGATCTGGGACAGCGCGTCCGGCGTGAACTATCAGGTTCTGGCCACCACCAATCTGGCGCAGCCGTTTACGCCCATCAGCGGCACCATCCCCGGCACCGGCACTTCCACGTTCTATTACGACAACACGACCACCAACGCTCCGCAGAAATTTTACGAAATTGAGGTTGTGCCTTGACCAAGGCCGGCTGTTTGCTTTGGAAATATCCTAAATGAAAATCCATCCGATCGTTGTTGGCACGGCGTTGCTGCTTTGCCTGAGCCTTGAAGTTCACGCCACGCTGGCCAACGCCTGGCATATCCCCGACGGCGACGCCAATTTCGGCGGGCTGAACATGCGCAGTCCGGAGTTTGAAATTGGCACCAACACCTCCATCACGATTTGGTCCGGCGTCTGGAAGTGGAGCAACGGCGGCAGCACGGTTAATTGCAACCAAACCGGCGGCTGGGTCATTTTCAAGGACGCGTCGCAATCTTCGTGGAGCAGCAATGCGCTCACCTGGCAGACCAACTTTCAGGCGACGACGGGCAACCAGTATTGGAACGCATCATTCAGCACCACGAATTTTGGCGTGGATGAAGTCCTCCAATATTATTTGCTGCTGACTTTCGACGGGACCGGAACAACCGGCGCCACCAATACTTGCCTTTATGCCGGCGGCGACAGCGGCAGCTTGACCACCGGCTCGGCGGCAACCGCAGCCGCGAGTCCGTTCACGGTCCGCAACCGGCCGGCATGGCTGTTTCATGACGGCAACCGCGTCGTCACAGCCAATGCCGACGGAACCGATTCGACCGTCAGTTTCTGGATCCAAATTGGTTATCAGTCCAAGGACAGCAGCCTTCGCTGGGCGGACCATGGCTGCATTTATTACACCACCGACGGCTCGACGCCGGCTGGCGCGCTCGGCGTCGGCAGCGGCGCCACGCAGGTCATGCCGCTGAATTACGACCATGAGCAGGATAATACCAGCATCGCCGGCAATGCCATGTGGTGGGTGGGCACGGTGACGAACATTCCAAATTCCGCCGCCATCAACTACAAAATCGGCGTCTGGAACAGCGCCAACAACGAGGAAAAATTCGCCGACTACAATGCCGGCACGCCCAACACCGTTTTCAATTTTTCCGTTGGCGCCACCAGCGGCACCAACGGCGCTTCGGTGCTAACCGTGGACGGCATGAACGCCGAATACACCACCGAGCATTTGTTTGTGGACGAGGTGGCGGGCGACTCGATTCCTGTCACCGTTTTGTTCTCGCCCAACACCAACAATGTCGTCGAGGCCGATGTGTTTTCGGACTTGAACCGCCGCAATTTTGTCACAACCCCCACGGTGGATGCCAATGGCAACCCGACCGAGGAAGGAATTTGTCCGCCGAACGGGAACACCATCGCGACGGGCGACGACACGCATTATTACAAGGCTTACCCGATGAACTATATTGGCGGCGGCCAGTATTCGCTGACGCTCAACGCGACGAACTGCGGCGCGTATCGTCTCACCGCACGTTTCAAAATGGCCGGCAACACCAACTGGTTTTGGTATGGCCTCCGCGATCATGTCATCGTCGTGACACCAACCCGGGCGCGCAACATCACCATGTATGAGCTGAACGCGATGAACATTGACGCGCAAAGCACGAACCCGAATGACCGCAGCACGTTCACCGATCTTTACAATGGTCCCGGCTCACGTCCCTACGATCCGGTGACGAACCGTTTCAACCTGGCCTACTTCCAAAACATTGGCGTGAACTGGCTCTGGTTCCAGCCGATTCATCCGATTGGAATCCAGAATCGGCAGACCGATCCGAACACCGGCCTGCCCTATTCGGTGGGCAGTCCGTATTCGATTAAAAATTTCTTCCAGGTCAATCCGCTGTTGAGCAAGGCCAACACGCGCGCCGCGGCGATGCAGGAATTCACCAACTTCGTGGCCGCCGCCAACGCCGCCGGCGTCAACGTGATGCTCGACGAGCCGTTCAGCGACTCCTCCTTTGATTGCGAGCTGGACAACGAAGGCACCAATTTGTTTGCTCCTAACGGCCAGCCGACGGACCTCATCGTCAACGACCAGCCGCTGTTTTTTTCGCGCACGAACGAATACGACCAGCGCGCCACCGGCGCGTCGCTGCAGACGGTGGCGCCGGACCGATACGATTTCGGCAAATGGACGGATGTTTCCCATATTTACTCCGGCCGTTACGCCGCGCTGGTGCCCAATGCATCGGAATCCGGCAATTATTTGAGCGAAGCTGACTGGTTCGATTATTCCATCGGCAGCGAGAGCGGCACGGGCACCGGCAACGGACATTTCGATCCGGTCACGCAGAATGTCTGGCGCTATTTTGCCGGCTCCCTGCTTTACTGGCTGGACAAGACCGGCTGCCCGAGCAACACGCCGCCAAACTTGACCGCCAACCGGGGCATCGGCGGCCTGCGCGCGGATTTCGGGCAGGGCCTGTCGCCACAATGCTGGGAATACATCATCAACAAGGTCCGCTGCCGGAAATGGGATTTTGTGTTCATGACCGAATCGCTGGACGGCGGCAATGTGACCTACCGTTCCAACCGCCAGTTTGACATTCTCAATGAAAATCTCATTTACGACCTGCAAGCCGCCGCCGTGACGAGCGATTATCGCAGTGACTTTGACGCGCGGCGCACGGATTACGGCCAGGCGCTGGTGCTGCTCAACAATGATTCGCACGACGAGCAAAGCTACGCCGACCCGTTCGAGGCGCTCATCCGCTACATGGCGTGCAGCACGATTGACGGCTCGCCGATGATTTGTTACGGCGAAGATCTCGGCATCTCCACCTATTTCGGCTTCGACGCCTACCAGGTGAACTTCGGCAAGACGATTCCGAATTTCATGGTCTATAATGACCTTCAGCCGGTTTGCAACAACCAGACGTTCGGCCTGCAACAACTGGCTCCGGTCTATGCCGCCATCAACCAGGCGCGGCAGTTCAGCGCCGCGTTGAAAAGTTCCAACCGCTATTATCTCAATCAAATCGGCAGCGAGACGCCGCAGAATTCGATTTTCTCCGTGGCGAAATACCAGACCGCCAACACCTCGCCGAATTTCTCCGACGTGGTGTTCGCGTTCACGACGCTGGATCGCAACAACCCGCAGATCGGGACTTTCGACGTGAACATCACGCAGAACGGCTCGAACTTGTTCGGCATCCAGCCGG
>Ga0181528_10001800_pt1 | contig 13231 bp, 7 predicted proteins | sample PEATcosm2014_Bin_47_FD_119742 | JGI IMG/M metagenome (GOLD analysis project Ga0181528, IMG submission 119742) | Peatland microbial communities from MTU Mesocosm Facility, Houghton, MI, USA - PEATcosm2014_Bin10_10_metaG | ecosystem: Environmental > Terrestrial > Soil > Wetlands > Peat | place... | reverse complement strand
GTCGTGCCCGGCGTACCGATAATGGCTCCGGAACTCGCATTGATGCTGAGCGACGCCGGAAGACCGTTAGCGGACCAATTCAGCGGGGCATTTCCTCCGGAAGCTGCCAAGGTCGTGTTGTATGCAGCGTTGACGACGCCGCTGGGCAGGGCAGTTGTGGCGATCGTCAATGCGGCGGCAATCGTCAAAGTGACCTGCTTCGTCACGGACTGAGGTGTTGGACTTGTCGAATCGGTGGCAGTAACGCTGATCGTGAAGGCGCCGCTGGCTTGCGGCGTACCGCTAATACTACCGCTGCTCGAATTTAGAGTCAGGCCCGATGGCAAGCTCCTGGCACTCCAACCGATGGGAGCATTCCCACCGACGGATGCTAACGCCGCGGTGTACGCAAGGTTAATCGCGCCATTGGGCAAGGCTGTCGTGGTAATCGTCAACCCCCCCACAACAGTCAATGACAACTGCTTCGTCGTACTCAGCGGCGTGGGGCTGGTGGCATCCGTTACGGTTACCGAGACCTCGACAGTGCCGACGGAGGTCGTGGAGCCGGTGATCGCCCCGGAAGTAGCATTAATGGTCAGCCCGGAGGGTAGCCCGGTGGCACTCCAATTGAGCGGGGCGTTGCCGCCGGAAGCTGCTACCGTTGCGTTGTACGCGGCGCCCGATGCGCCGTTAGGCAGGGCCGCAGTGGTGATGTTCAAGGCCGCCGCAATGGTCAAGGAAAGCTGCCTGGTTGCGGTTTGATGCGTCGGACTGGTCGCGTCGTTGACAGTCAGGCTGACTGTGAAGATTCCACTGGATGTCGGTGTGCCGGAAATGTTCCCGGAGGACGGATTGACGTTTAACCCACCCGGTAGTCCGGAAGCGGTCCAACTTACGGGCGAGTTCCCGCCGGAAGCCGCCACCGTTGCGCTGTACGACAGACCGATTGCGCCGTTAGCCAGGGAGGTACTATTAATCGTCAGGGTCGGGGCGATGGTCAACGACAGTTGTTTATTGGCCGTCTGAGGCGTGGGAGAGCTGGAATCAGTCACCGTGAGGGTAACGGTGAAAGTCCCACTTGCCGCGGGCGTTCCGCTGATGACTCCGGTTGACGAACCGATCGTCAAAGGGGATGGCAATCCGGTGGCGCTCCAGGACAATGGGGAGTTGCCGCCACCGGCCGCAACCGGCACGCTATAGCCGAGCCCTACCGCGCCATTGGACAACGACGTAGTCGAAATGGACAACGGCCCGGCAATCGTCAACGAGAACTGCTTGGAGACGCTCACGGGCGCAGGTGCTGTCGAGTCTGTGACGGTGACAGCAATAGTGTAACTTCCGCCGGTGGCGGGTGTTCCAGTGATGGTTCCGGAAGACGGATTGATCGACAAGACGGACGGCAGTCCGTTGGCGCTCCAGGACAACGGGGGGGTGCCGCCGGTAGCCGCCATTGGTGTGCTATAGGCAGTCCCGGCCGAACCATTTGGCAGCGACGTGGTAGTGAGCGTCAAGGCGGCAGCGACCGTCAACGAGAACTGCTTATTCGCAGTTTGTTGCGTGGGCGTGGCTGAATCTGTCACGGTAATGGTGACAGTGTATGTGCCGCTGGTGGCCGGTGTTCCGCTGATGGTCCCGGTGCCGGAACCGATGCCCAGGCCGACAGGTAGCCCGGTTGCGCTCCAGGTTAATGGCGTTTTGCCGTTGGTGGCGGCTACGGCCGCGCTATAGGGGAACGTGGCTACCCCGCCGGGCAACGAGGCGGTAGTGATGGTAAGCCCGGTGCTGATCGTGATCGAAAACGTCTGCGACGCCGTCAAATGGGTCGGGCTGGTGCTGTCAGTAGCAATTACCTTGACTGATGTAGCGCCGACCGCGGTCGGCGTACCCGTAATTGCGCCCGTCGAGGCATTCAGAGTTAACCCTGCAGGCAGACCAGCCGCACTCCAGGTATAGGGCGACGTTCCGCCCGTAGCGCTGAGTTGTGCGCTGTAGGCTAGGTTCTGGATGCCGGATGGTAACGTCGCGGTCGTGATCGAAAGCGTCGGAGAGATCGTCGCGGAATACTGCTTGCTCACGTTCTGGGCTGTCGGACTGGTGGAGTCGGTGACGGTCACGGTTACGGAATCTGTACCGGCCGTCGTTGGCGCGCCGCTAATTGCGCCGGTACTCGGATTGATGGTCACGCCAGCCGGAAGTCCGGTGGCCGACCATGTCAACGGTGAAGCGCCACCCGCGGCCGCTATGGTGGTTGAATACCCGACTCCCACGATGCCGTTCGGTAACGTAGCTGTGGTGATTGAGAGGGCCGGGACCATCACGAGTTGCAACGAAGCGCTTACCGTCGAGGGCGTAGGATTCGTGGAATCCTCAACCGACAGAGTAAACGTCGATGTGCCGGCTTGACTCGTCGAACCCGATATGACCCCGGTAGAGGAATTAATCGACAGGCCGGTTGGCAAGCCCCTGGCCGACCAGATATAAGGCGGAGTGCCGCCGGAAGCGGCCACGGTCGCGGAATAAGACGAGCCAACTACGCCGTTTGGAAGTGTTGTGGTGGCGATGGCGAGCGGACCGTTGACGACTACACTTCCCGTAGCGGTAGGAATACCGGCCGCGCTTAGGGTAAATGTAGCGGTTCCCAGGCTCACACTAGTGACGCGTACTCCAAGGCTTGTGGCACTCGGGGTAATCGTAACGGAGGCTGGGACGGTTGCGACAGCGGTGTTGCTGGACTGCAGGCCGACAACAATGCCACTCGCTGGGGCCGGACCCGACAGCGTGATCGTCAAGGTGCCGGTCACGCCGCTGCCAACCATGAACAGGGGTGACGGTGACGTCGACAGGGTAAAACCAACATTCACTGGAGAAGTCGCGGGCGCCAAGCCGGAACCAGGCGCCGAAGCTGTAATCGATGTCAAACCGGCGGCCAGACCGGTTACAGTGACCGGGGTCCTCGCTGTTGTTTGCCCCGCGGCGATGGAAATCTGCGCCGGTGAGACCGTTGCGACAGCAGTGTTCGCGGTGGTCAATGACAGCACAACGGTGCTGGCGGCCGGACTTATCAAACTCACAGGGAACAAGGTGGTGTTCCCCGGTGTGACGGAGACGCTGGCGGGGACGTTTATGCTCAGGGTATTCGTGACCGTGACACTGGCCGTCGCCGACATCAAATTTCCGTTGCTGGCTTGGATCGTGGTGGTACCAGGAGCTACGCCCGTGACGAACACAGTGGCCGTCGTCGAGCCGGCGCCGATGGTTGCGGTACTCGAACCCACCGTCGCCACGGCGGAGTTAGCCGACGTCACGTTGAAGGTAATGCCGCCAGCGGGCGCCGGACCGGAAAGGGTCAGGGTGAGGCTCTCAGTCGCCGTGCCGGGAATCGAGAGAGTCGATGGCGAGAAGCTGATAGTGCCGGTTACCTGCACGGTCTGACTGCCGCTCGAATAGGCCGGTGAACTGGCGTTGATTGTGGCCGATCCCAAATTATTACCAGTTACTTGCGGCGCAGTGGAAGGTTGGGTCTGGCCGGCCGGGATGGTAATGCTGGCCGGTGTAATGCCGACGTTGGAATTGCTGCTGGAAAGGTTAACCGTAACGGCGGACGCGGGCGCGGCGGGCAGCGTAACCTGGAACGCGGCAGACTGTCCCAGATTCAGAGAAACTCCTGAAGGCAGACCGATAGCTCCGCCACTCTGCACTATCACATTAGTGGCCCCACTGGAAACGTTGGGTGCGGTTGAACTGGCGGTAACCATAGCGGTTCCCAGGCTTACGCCTGTTACCGGCACCGAAGCGCTGGTTGCGCCTTGAGCAATCGATACCGTCGACGGAATCGACACTACACCGGCAGGAACAGCACTCAAATTGACTGTCAAGACGGCAGGTGCGGGTGCTGATAACGTAACCGTAAGATTCTCGGCGCCAAGCCCGGTTATTGTCGAAGTCTGCTGCGTGAAACCCAACGATCCACTGACAGCGACATTAGCCGAGCCCGTTGTGTAGCCGGAAGCCGCGCCGGTAATGGCAACCGATCCGAAATTCACACCCGTCACTGTAGGTTGCGTAGCAGGCGAAGTCTGGCCGGCTGCAATGGTCACCGATGCCGGCACGGCGGCAACATTCGGATTATTGCTCGTGAGGTTTACCGTGAGGGTCGCCGGCGCCCCTGAGGAAAGCGTTACCGAGAGCGGGGCCGACTGGCCAGGCGCCAACGTAGGATTCGTGGACAGTACGATGGTACCAGCGGTTTGCGCGGTTACCGTGGCGATTCCATTTGTAATGTTTGGCAGTGTGGCAGCGGAGGCCGTAATGGTAGCAGTCCCTGCTCCCACACTGTTGACGGGAACCGTCACGCTTGTGGCCCCGGCTGCAATCTGGACCGATTGCGGCACTCCTACTACGCCCGATGGGTTAGCGCCCAGATTAACCGTGACGCCTCCGCCAGGCGCCGGTGCCGACAGTATAAGAGTCAGGTTCGTGCTTCCCGCTCCGACAATAGTGGCTGTGCCTGGACTGAAACTGAGCGCAGCAGTAACTAAAACCACCTCGTTGGCCGATCCGTAACCGGCGGCAGAAGCGGTAATGGTCGATTGGCCGAGCGCGTTCGCGGTCAAAGTTGGTTGAGACGTGGGCTGTGTATGCCCGCCCGCAATGCTGACCGTCGCCGGTGAAATTCCCAGGACGCTGGAATCGCCGCTGCTCAGATTCACCGTCACGCCACCACTCGGCGCAGCGGCCGTCAGAGTGATGGGAAATGCAACTGTCTGTCCCAGCCCAACTGACACATTGGGAAAAGTGATGGATCCGAGAAGCGCAACCGTTACTCCTAAGGCGCCGGAGGCCACGTTAGGAGACGATGTACTCGCGGTAATAGTAGCCGTACCGGATGCAATGCCTTGCACAGCGATGCTGGTACTGCTGAGGCCGCCGGAAATGACGACACGGGACGGGACCGTAACTGCACCGGTGTTGCTGGACGAGAGGTTCACAGGCAGACCGCCGGTGGGCGCAGGTGCTGAGAGGTTTAAGGAGACGTTGACAGTCTCCCCTGCACCCACCGAGACGGCCTGAGGCGAGAAACTAAGGGATTCGCCAACCGTAACTGCTTCGCTGTCGCCAGTATAGGCGGCCGCACTGGCAGTCACATTAGTCGATCCGAAAAGTATTCCCGTCACTTGTGCCGCCGCCGTGGTCGCGCCAGGCGCGATGAGGACGGTGGACGACACTGTTAAGATTGAAGTATTGAGGCTGGTGAGTGTGACTGTCGTGCCATCGGGAGGAGCTGGATTCGACAAGGTCACAGTGAGGGGCGCCGTCTGCCCCGGCGCCACCACGACGTTCGTCCCCAGGGCGATCCCGCCAAGGTTCACGACGAGCAAACTTGCCGTTCCGCTGACGTAGCCGCTCGATGCGGCGGTGATGGTAGCGCCACCGAGTATCGCGCCGGTAATGTTGAATGTTCCAGAACTGCTTCCTGCCGGTATCGTGACGCTGGACGGGGTAAAGGTAACTTGGCCGGCCGGACTGGAACTGAGTACGATCGCCGTGGATACCGCAGCCGGCTCGCTAAGCTGAATCGTCCCACCAATGGTGTGTGTCAGGCCGACGGCGCTAGAGCGAAGCTGCAGCGTAAGGATCGGCGCGGTGACGTTCACGGCCACGCTCCCGCTCTGAACGCCGGCGGCCGATGCTACGATGTTCGTACTTCCAGGCGCCACCGGGGTGACGAGTACTGTCGCTGTAGAGGAATTCTCGGGTACGACTACGCTTCCTGGCACGGAGATTACCGTAGAATCGTATCCCGAGAAGGTTACCGTCACGCCTCCCGTGCCTGCTGCGGTCCCCAAGGCAACCGTCAGATTCTGTGGCGCCAACGACAGATCGAGGGGGTTTGGCGTGAGCGTGATACTCGTCGTGTCCGCAGCCGCAATCATCACCGTGGTCGGGGAACTGTTCAGGGCTCCGTCGTTGACCATCAACTGAACCACATACGTGCCGCCACGGTCGGCCACAAAACTCGGCGACTTCGCGTTTGCACCCTGTAAAACCGCCCGGCTCCCCTGTGGAAGGGCGCTAAAAGACCAGGAATACGTTAGCCGGTTGCGACTGAGGGAGTAAGAACCCGAACCATCGAGCTTCACGGTAGCACTCGCCGCTACGTTCTGGTTGGCTCGCGCTACCGCGACCGGTGGTGCGTTCGAGGTGGTAATGGCAACCGTGGAAGGCGCACTGCTCAGGAAACCGTCGCTTACGATGTTTTGGGCGACATACTGTCCGGGCAGGTCCGCAAGGAACGAAGGATTCGCACTGTTTGGATTGACTAGTGTGGCCGCACTACCGGTGGGCAATGTTATGAGCGACCATGAATATGTCAAAGGCAGGTTCTGAGGATCCATCCCGCTGCCACTCAATGCCACCGTAGCGCCCGAGGCTACGGTCTGAGCTGCACCGGCGTTGGCAGTCGGCGGCTGAAGCGCGTTGGTAGTAATCGTCGCCGTAGCTGGCGTGCTGTTCACAATTCCATCGTTCACCACAAGTTGAGCGACATAAGTGCCAGGAAGATCCGCCGTGAAGGTGGGGTTTACCAGGTTTGGATTACTCAGGGTTGCTTTGCTGCCCGCAGGAACCGAATTGAAGCTCCACAAATATTGCAGGAGGTTGCCGTTGACATCGGTGGACCCAGACCCGTTCAGTTGCACAGGCGCACCCGGATTCGCAACCTGGTTTGGGCCGGCATTCGCCACGGGAGGGGTATTCACCGTAGCGATTGTGACTGTGGCCGGGAGGCTGCTGTTTTTGCCGTCGTTCACCACCAACTGAACGATGTAGGCGCCAGCCACATCGGCCACAAATGTGGTGACGACCGATCGATTGTTCGCCAACTGCGCCTGGCTGCCCGCTGGGACCGATACCAGGCCCCACGTGTACGTAAGAGGATTCCCGTCAACGTCCGTTGAACCACTGCCGTTCAGGGTTACCAGAGAGCCCACTCCAACGGTCTGTTTAGGACCGGCAACCGCTATTGGCGGGGAGTTCACCGTGCTGACGTTGACAGTTGCCGTATCCGATCCGTTTGCGTTCGTCACGGTGAGGCTAATGACGTACATTCCCGGCACATCGATCGCAAACGACGTCATAACGGCGGCCGGATTGGATAACGTGGCCGTAGATCCTGCAGGGATGCTCGTCAATGTCCAGCTATACGTGAGCGTACCGGTGCTGCTGGGGTTGGTAGAGGCGCTGCCGTTCAAAGTCACAGTGCTCCCGACGGTGGCTGTCTGATTCGCGCCGGGGTTCGCAACCGGTCCCAGAAACGCCCATTGAAGCGAGGTCACGTCGAAAGGGACACTGCCGTTGACCAGGATCGTGAATGTGTTCAGACTCGCTACCTGTCCACCAGCCGAAACCGGAGGAAACTGCAGGGTCTCCTGGCCGGCGAGAATCTGAAAGCCGGCCGGATTCAAGCTGGACAAGGTCGCTGTGGATGCCAGCAAAGCTGACGGGCTTCCGTTATACAAATCGGCGCTGTAGGTGTAATACGTGGTCGATTGACTGGCGCGTTCGGTGTCGATAAGCGTATAGTTCTTTATCGACAGCCATGGTTGCGCGACGGCTGTCGACTGAGATAGTGCTAGTAATGCGACCAAAGCTGCCGTTGACAAACCTACGCTTCGCATAGTGACCTCGAACCGAAATTTGACCGGACCGACTATATCGCTCGCAGATTTCTATGTCTTAAACCGTTCCACTACATTCGGGAAGCCTGATTGGCTCGCAAACAAAGCCCTTTGGGCCGAAAATTGCCTCAAATCGGCGGAAAGGTACCAGCCGCGGCACAGTTGGGACGGCCCACAACTCCCAACATGAAACATCCGTAACCAAACTCAGCTTCCCCAGGGGTCTCCGAGCCGCTGTGCGCGGCATCCGTCCTCCAACGCCCCGGGACTTCGCCAAGGTCAGAAGAGGCTTGTGCGATAAAGTCGCCCGCAGCGGGCTGGACAGACTGAAGAACAAGTCTCGCGGAAATACCAAATCCAGCTCCTCGTACTGAAATGGGTTGAACGCTGGAGATAATAGGGGTGTGGGAAATCTCCGGGGACGATCGAAAGAGGCGCAACCGCATCGTAAACGATTCCTCCGAGCTTGATCGGCGGCGCAAAAACAGGAGCAAGCAGCAAGCATACATACACGCGACCAGCCGGCATTAGCATGAATCCTCCGGCGCACGCCCGGCGAAGATATCAGGGCCTCGGATCCCTTTTGGATGATGCCTGTTCGTGGGAAGCTCCCTGACCGGTTGCTTGCGAGGCGCTCAGTTCTTCCTCAACCACGCCACGCAATCTCTCGTAGCTGAGGGTTCCGCTGACATAACGGCCATTCACAAAAAAAGTAGGCGTACCCTGCAGTTGCAGCTTGTCTGCCTCCGACGCAGTCGCTTTGACCACACTGGCCTCTTCCCCGCTATCCAGGCACTTATCGAACGCGACTGTGTCGAGCTGCAGGGTCCGGGCATGGCTCTTCAACGCGGTGGGATCCAGTTGTTTCGTCTTGGCTAGAACGTCATGGTACTCCCAAAACTTGCCCTGTATCCGCGCGCATTGCGATGCTTCAGCCGCTTTTTCCGCATTGGGGTGCATCGGCAAAGGGAAATCCTTGTAAAGAAACGCGATGGTCCCTTTATACTGCTGTTCCAGCTTATCCACCGCCGGCTGTATCTGCTGGCAGTATGGGCACTCGTAGTCAGCGTATTCCAGCAGGGTGACTCGAGCATCGGCGGGTCCCCGCCTTGGCGCCTCATTCATTGATAGGGGTGCCCGCGGAGGCGCCAGATGCAACGTCACCGTAGCTGTGGCTCGCAAGGAGACAAGATATGCCGCTTTCGCTCTGGCGATTCGCCGGTCATGAATTGCCTTGATAATCTTGGGCCGTAAAGCTTCGAAGCTCTCCGTGGAGTCGACTCCCTCGTAATACACGCGCAGGGCTTCGTCGGGCGGATCTGGGGCTATCGTGCTGTTAACATGTTTCTCGAGTAACTGATCTACCGTTAGGTTTTCCTTGCGCGCCTGCTCCTCCAGCAGGTATTGGTCGATAAACTGGTCTAGAACCCTACGCTCGGTGTCGTAGTAGGTGGTGCGGGCTTGAAAAAGTGGGGTAGGGAACTGACCATCGAGATCCGACAAACGAATCACCTTGCCGTTAATCTCCGCGACGGCTGGATCGTTTCCTGAATTGTTATCGGCACCAGAGATTCCGGTTTGAAATAGTAGCAACGGCAGAAACGCTGCCACGGCCCGAAGAGATCTTGTAAACATTGGCATCCTCTCAGCATTTGGACAATCCACCGCCGCTCTCCCCTAGCGGTGTTTCATTAAAATCGTGTCAAACATTATTGGAATAAAAACGTAACCGGGGAGGGGAATCCCCGGTTACTAGGGCAATCGGAAAAGGAGCCGTTCGCGGACTACTGCTTCGCCGCGCCCAGCGCACCTGTTCTGCAGGAATTGCAGATACCAAAACCACTACCGTTGCCCAGGATGGACGCGCAACGGCCGGTGATACTGGCATATTCACCCGCGCTCAAGGTAGACGGCACGAACGTGTGCTCCACGGCGTTGTAGGCGGTTCCCACAGGCTGAGGAGTCGTGCCATAGGCAACCAGACCGGTCGCCAGAGTGCCTTCCGTCGCCGCGCTGGCACTGCAACTTGTGCCCGACCCACCCGTTCCGGCCAGAGTCGCCACCAGTTTGATAACAACCGAGCTCGGAATAACGCCGGTCAGGGTCGTACTGGTCAGATCCCGGTTGACACCCAGGTTGGCAACCGAGTTCGGTGTGAGCAGGCACGAGCAGCAGGAGATCTCCTGCTCGTCGGGAGCAAACGCGTAGACATTGACGCAAATGTTTCCGGCTGCCCCACCAAATCCGGGACCGAGTAGGGGTGCCCCATTGGCGCCGGTGTTGATAATGTTGATATACGATTCACCAGCCGAGGGATTGGCTGCATAGCTCACCTGGAAGGGCGAGTCGGCGGTGATCGGGTTGTTCTGAGCGAAAGCAGCCGCTGTACACGCAACGGCGGCTAGCAAAACGTTTCGTAACTGCATGAGGTAACGTCCTCCGGGATGAAACTTACCACTCCGTTATTATCCTTCGCAATCGCTCAAACAGCCTAGCTAAAAGTATTAGATCCTTTTGCGTTAGGCGCATTATGTCTTGACATTTGATAGCCTTCTGTCGTATCTAATCGTATCAGCGATTTAACCCGGAGGAAGAGTTTTGGAGGGGCGCAGAGGCAGAAAGGGGGACTTGTTTGTCGCTTTTACGAGGCAGGGCCCGCACGTTAACGTTTCGGGTTTCCGCTGAGGAATATGATCTGTTGGCCAAAGCTTGCGTCGCAGCCGGCACGCGCAGCCTTTCGGAATTTGCACGGCTGGCTGTTTTCGATAAGGTGGAGGCGCTGAGTTCCCGGAGTTTGGTGTTGAATCGCGATCTGAATACACTGGCTACCCAACTTGGAGGGCTGAACGAAGCCTTGCGGCAGGCCAGTTCGCGAATCAGTTTGCTTCTTGGTCCTTCAGGTACTGGCCCCGCAACCGAAGAGCCGAGTGATCCGGGCAAGCGAAATCCATAAGCAGCCGAACAAGGAAGTTCGGATAAGGACCGACAACCGACCTGGGGTTACCGTTTTAGCCCTGTCTGCACAGGTGATTCGATCAATCGAGGTTAAGGCAATGCGCCCCGAACTCAAACGGGAAATGAGCTTCGAGAAGGATCTGGAAAAGGCCGGTATTGTTCTCATGGACACATCCTTCCGCCCGCTCGCAATCGATAGCGGTGCGACATCCGTATTGATTGCATTTTCAGGCGAGCGCCGAGGGGGGATTGGTCCCGCTTTATCGCCCGCGGACATGGTAGGCCGTGGGCTGGAGGAACTAACTTCCTCATTTCAAGGTGAACACAACGGGAATACAACTGTGTACTTTTCCGTTGACAATTCAACGTACACTGGCCGCATTTATCGTTTGGAACCCCAGTATGGCTTCAGTAGCTCTCTGATAGCGCTGTATTTGAGTAAGGATGCCACGGCCGAGGATTCCTTGGGCCTGACGGCTTTTGAATACCGGCTAACCGCGCGCGAGCGAGAAACCTTGCTTGGAATGGTAATAGGCCTCACAAACAAGGAGCTGGCGCAACGAATGGATATTAGTCCCAGCACGGTTAAGGCCTTCGTACGGGTAGTAATGGCGAAAATGGGAGTCGCCAAGCGCGCAGGGGTCGTCGCCAAGGTTTTTGAACGTAGATTGAAGCATGTGATCGGCGGCCTGCAAGTCTTGCTGCTGTGCATCCTGCTTGGCAGGTGTCTTCTAGCGTAACCGGCCCTCCGCTTGCTAAAGGGTTGAGGAATGGCTGACAGTTTCAGGATATACTGGCATCGCGGCTCCGCGGTTATCCCCGAAACGAAGTTTTTTCGCGTGAGGGGGTCCTCCAACGGTGGAGCCGCCTTTAGCCGGTTATTCCAGACCACCAAAGGCAAGGCGTTTACAACTATGGTGTGATCCAAGCCGCTGAAACCACGCCATTGCGAGCAACAATGCATTGGCGATGTAGGACAGTTAGACGCTTTCGTTACGGCCTGTGCTAACTCCTTGCAACATTCTGTTCTGAATAATTGATTGGTGTTGGTTCCGGAACTCAGCTCGCCGGACTATTGGCATGCGGTCAAGTGTGACGAGCAGGGACGCTTTGAGGTGGGCGATTTGCGTCCCGGTAATTACTTCGCTATCGCGGTCCGAAGAGCTGGAGCGCTGCACGACCCCGCGTTCCCGGCTCTGGTCGAGCAGAAGGGAGATCTCGTGAGGGTGGGAGCCGGCGAGATCGCTACGGCAGAGTTGCGGTTGACAGCCTGGCCGAGGTGATTCGGGCTCCCGCGTCACTTCTCGTCGATCGTCACCAAAGGCCCTGCCAGCGCCGTCCTCTTTCCGTGCCAGAAGAATTCGCCCACAAGCCCTGGGGGCAGGCGAACCGACCCCTTGAGTCCCGAGGTGCCCACGCGATCGAACGACACTTCGATCATCCCCAGCGGGTGCGGCATCGCCGCTTCCACGTGCCGGAGACTGCCCAACGCCGGCGCGATCCGCACCGTCTGGAAGCCCGGTTCGCCCGGCTGGATGCCCGCTACCGTCGTCAATAACTCGTAGACCGGTGTGGCGCTCCATGGGTGGCATTCCGAGCGCGGGTTTCCATCCTGTTCCCCAAACGTCGTCATGCCATTCGCCATCATTCTTTCCCACGGGCCGAGATTGTCCACGTAGCGATCGCCGAGGCCCGTCTGGCTCATCGCGCGGCCCAGATAGTAACGGAAATAGAGCTGCACCTGGGCGATCGATTGGTCGTTCAGCAGGCGATCGAGCAGACCGGCCTGATCGGCGGCGAGCACCGCGTTCGTCAGAATCGCCAGTATGTTCGCCTGCTGGCTGAAAAACTTGTGCGAAGGCGTATCGGATAGAAGTTGACGAGTCGCATCCCAGCACAAGCGATGCACCGCTTCCCGCACTGCCGCCGCTTGCCGCCGATCGCGTTGCGCCTCGTAATCCTGGCCGAAGCGCGCGAACAGGTCGGCGGCGTCATCGAGCGCCATGACGTAGAACAGGCTGTGTATCGCCATACCTGGATGGCCTTCCTGCCGCACGATGGAGTCCCATTGGTGGCCGTAGTCGGAGTCCACGAAGTCTAGATGAAAAAGCGGCGGAATCAGCCCGTCGGGGCTTTTCTGGCGGTCATACCAATCGAGCACCTGCTGGATGCCCGGCAGGAACCGCCGTAGGTATGCATCTTCGCCGCGATAGTGCCAGTAATCGTGCACCATCGTTACCCATGCCAGCGCGTAGAGCGGCGTGTATTGCTCCAGTTCTGCGGGGAAGCGCGACTGCGTCAGGCCGAAGGGCGCGCGGGAAGCGTCGAATTGTTCCAGCGCCTGGCGATAGAGCGTGTCGTCGCCGGTGGCCGCGAGCCAGGCCAGCGCATGCAGCTTAGTGTCGCCCACGTACTGGATGCGCTCCCACGACAGGTCGCTCACGAAGACGTCTTGCGAGCTTAGCTTTAGCGTCCGCCAACCCGCATCCCAGATATCGTTTAATACCGGGCGGTCGGACACGAACCGCGCCATGCGCTCGGCCGGATAGACACATAAGTCGCTGCGGACATCGTCGATCGAGAGGCGCTCGTCGCCGGTCTCGATGTGCAGTTCGAGGTAC
>Ga0181528_10001799_pt1 | contig 13232 bp, 9 predicted proteins | sample PEATcosm2014_Bin_47_FD_119742 | JGI IMG/M metagenome (GOLD analysis project Ga0181528, IMG submission 119742) | Peatland microbial communities from MTU Mesocosm Facility, Houghton, MI, USA - PEATcosm2014_Bin10_10_metaG | ecosystem: Environmental > Terrestrial > Soil > Wetlands > Peat | place... | reverse complement strand
TGCATCTTCTCGATGATGTTTCGCCAGCCTACACCTGTGTTGTAGGCACAGAAAGAGATCTCGCCCTCTTGGGTGGCGTAAGGAATAATGCACTGCTCGGTCCGCCGGAAATCATAATTGAAGAGATCCTGGAACCACATACCCGCCACGAACAGCAGATTCCAGCGATCCCGGCGGCGGTGAAAGATGTCCTGGACGGTTCGGCTGCCGGATACGTCCCCGTAGTTGCGCCCCGATGCCCCCAGCCCCTTGTCCAACTTTCTCAGCAGGTCGAACAGGCGAAAATGCTTAGGGGTGCGAAAGGCATTGTAGTTTCGCGTCAGGGCCAGCGCCATTCCGATGATGGACGCCCATTTGCCGCGGGACCAATCGTTGACCGCTGCCACGTCGTTGGCGAACTGCTCCGCGTTCAGGAAGGCGGTAACCGGAACGGTCTCCCGCGTTTGCTTATCCACCATCACCGCCATGCCGATTCCGCAATTCGGGTGGCAACCGCAACTGACTTGTCCCCACTCCGCCTGTGGACCGTGCACCAGGTCGGCCCAATCGGAAAAGGTGCTCAGAAACGATAGCGGGAACCAGTCCCGCACCGGTTCGCCGATGTGCAGTTGGTCCTTGATGTCGTGCGCCAGGTGCGAAAGCGTATAGCGTTGTGCCAGCCGCCGTTCTTCTGTCACGGCTTCGTCCCGGCCGGTGAAGGAGACCGGCTGAAACGATACCAAGGCGACCTTGTCGGGGTTGTCGAGCGCGAACCGTACGATTCGCCCGACCTGCTCGTTATTAATTCCGTTCACAACGGTGGTCACCAGTACGATCTCGACTCCGTTGGAGTGCAGATTTTCGATGGCCCGCAGCTTCACGTCGAACAGGTTGCCAACGTAGCGGTGGGAATTAGCGGCATTGCCGATTCCGTCGAACTGCAGATATGCGTACCGCAGGCCGGCTTCCATCGCCTCGCGGGCGAACTCCGCGCTCTTGGCGAATTCGATGCCGTTGGTGGCTGCCTGCACGCTGTTGTACCCGACCTTCCGGGCGTACCGCACCGCGTCGAGGAAATAGGGCGACATGGTGGGTTCGCCGCCCGAAAACTGTACCGACATCTGCCGCCGCGGCTTGATGGAAATCGCATTATCCAGTAGGGTTTTGATATCGTCCCAGGTGAGCTCATGGACAAACCCCACCTGGTTGGCATCCATGAAACACGGGTCGCACATCATGTTGCAGCGATTGGTGAGGTCGATCGTGAGGACCGAGCCCCGCCCGTGCCGGATGGTGCTGCTTCCGTGGTTATGCAGTTTTTCGTCGTTGTGGGCGCGGATGTCCCTGCCCGGGAACATCTGCTCCAAATGGCGGAAGAAGGCGGGATCGATCGACATCACGTCTTCGAAGTGGCCGTGCTCGGGGCAGTCCTTCACCATCAGAATTCTGCCGTCGCGCTCAATCACCTGCGCTTTGATTTCGCCGGGCTTTCCATCCAGGAGCAGGCTGAAGTCCTGCTTGCCCTCCAGAATCCGCTTGCGGATCTCAGGGATGCAGCGCGGACACAGCGAATCGGTTTCGCGTGGCCATCCCAAGGGCGGCTTGCTCTTTTGGTAAGACTTCAACAGCGGCTTGTCAGACCATTTCGGTGTAAAGGAGGGATTCTCGGGAATAGCTTTATTGGCCAGGCGGAACAGTCGCCATGTGCCATCGGCGGCAATCGATAAAGCCTTCTCGAAGTATTTCACCGGCTTGTGCATTCCGAAAATGTCTCCTACTGGACCGGGACTGCGCTACTGATCGCAGAGCCGGCGACGATATCCTCCACTCGACGGAAGGGGCGATTCTGCAAAACGCTGTACATGTCCACCAGGTCGCGATCCGTGTATCCGTTCTGTCTCAATGTCTCGAGGGATCGCGACAAATGCTGCTTATTGTGCATGCCGAACCGTTTATGATATTCGAGCAAGTGGTCCAACATCTCGCCCCGCGGGAACGTCACACTCCCCATGGGGATGTCGTGGTATGAGGACGTGCTGTCGGCCAGAAACGCGCTGGTATCCCAACCGGCTTCCGCGGCCTGATCCACAATTTCGCACCCTTCATAGCCGCGCAGACAGAAATGGTAGGGAAGGAGAGACGGCATGTGCAACCGGGCCAGGTAATCCAGAGTTTCTTGCGCTTCGGCTGCCGTTTCGGTCGGAAAACCAAACATGGTATTCACGTTGACGACGATCTTCCGATCCTGCGAGTAGTTGATGATGTCGGCCGCACGATCCAGGCGCATATTCTTCTTGATCAATTCCTGGACCCGCGAATTCCCCGATTCCACCGCGTAGGTGACCCAAACGGTGCCCGCGTCCACCATCAGATCCACCAGTTCGCGGGTCATGATATCGGCGCGCAATCCGTTCACGAAATAGAGGCGCCAGGACCTGCCGAGGCTGATGATCTGGCGGAACACCGCGGCGGTACGTTTGCGGTCTAGGTTGAAGATGTCGTCGACTACGTAGAAGTCCTGAATGCCGTGTTCCCGAAACATCTGTTCCATTTCGGCGACGACGTGGCCTGCTGACCGCAGCCGCGCAGTCTTGCCGGCAAAAGTATTGCAATAGGTGCACAGGTAGGGGCAGCCGCGACTAGTCACCAGGACTCCCTGGCGTCGGTGGTTATAGGCGTAACTGAGATGGCCCTGGTATTTATCGAGGTCGATCAAGTTGTAATCCGGATTGGGGAGTTCATCCAGGTTGTCGGCCGTATCGCCGTCGCCCGAATCCGCGATGTTCGAGCCCTGTCGCGTCACCAAACCTCTGCCGATTTTCCCGCCAAAGAGCCCCGCAAAGGCCAATTCGCCTTCGCCGACTACCAGGAAATCGATCTCCGGAATTTCCCTGAGAAGCGCGCCCCGTCTGGCGGTGGCGATCGGTCCGCCGACTACGATTGGTACCTTTAGTACTCCCCGCGCGACTCGCGCCACCCGCTTCAGCTCATCCTCGAAGAGGCTGATGCTGCGGATGCCCACCAGGTCCGGATCGAAAGCCAGTAACTCTCGAGCCAGGTCTTCGTCCGAGCGCGCGTCCATCGAGGTTTCCAGGATCTTGATCCGGACTTCCGGATGCTGCTGCCGCAGGGAGGCAGCAACGTACATCAGCCCGACCGGCGGTATGTGGACCTCGGGCACAACCCGTCCCCCAACCCAGCGCCGCTGATCGTTGGCTTCGATCAGCAAAACACGCCGGCAACGGGACAGCCTGCCGGTGATATCGCCAGGCGCGTCTTGGCGTGAAGAATCGATGGTATACAGCACGTTCCGTCCTCTTTCGGCGTCCTGCTGCGGTTGGTGCCCAGTTTAACGACGCGGCGTTTCCTATTCGTCAGAGTGTAGCAAGTCGCGCAAAGCATTCACAAGCCTTAGAATCATTTAGATTTCAGCACAGTTGCCTCCTACGCGAATCGGCCTTTTGACGCCCCAGTACTGAGCATCTTCACGGGAACATTGACCGGTGCTCCTTTACCGGCTAGAATGATTCCTTTCGTCAGCCAGGCGCCTCCTTCCCCCAATGGTCGCCAGGGCCGCATCGAATCCCGTATTCAATGAATTCACAGAGTTTGGACGGACATGCTGTTAGACCGCGGATGCTGGACAATCCAAAACTACGCCTATCGCCGCTGTCCCGAGCCGGACCGCGAATTCGGCTGTGCGGTTTCGTTGCACAATCATTCCTGCCACTCCGTGGAACGCTTGGCTTCCCTCAATCGAGTCGTGAAACTGGGCTTCATGCGTCCGCTGAGCGGTACCCTGCAGCGGGCATTTGGGTTGGGTGGCATCTCGAATTTGAATTACGGGGACATGGTTTACAATCCGCCCTATTCCCCGGAAGACGTTTATCGGATGGAATCCCTGGGTGTTGCGACCCTCGGTTTTGAAGACATAAAATTCGCCATCACCGATCATGACGAATACATCGGCGGCTGCAGACTCCTGGAGCAGCGTCCTGATCTTGAGGGGCAGGTCGGTATCGGCGAGGAGCTGTCCGTCCGATTTCAGGGCCATCTGTTTCATTTGGGCCTCGTGGGCCTGGAAGCAACGTGTATCGACGAAACGCACGAAGCGATTCAGGCCTCCGCGCGCACCGGACAGTTCGATGACCTATTCGAGAGACTCCACTCGAGCGGCTGCCTGGTGATCCTGAATCACCCCCTGGTTCACTGGGCTGGGCGCGGCATCGACGGGATTCCGGTGGCCGAACTGCTAGGCCGATATGGCTGGGCCATACATGCCCTCGAATTCAACGGAATGCGACCCATTGAGGAGAACCAGGCCGTTCTCGATCTCGCCCGCCATTGGCGTAAACCCGTAGTTGGCGGTGGCGATAGCCATCTCCTGGTTCCCAGCTCGGTGGTCTGCGTCTCGCAGGCCTCTTCCATCGCGGATTTTGTCGGCGAAGTGAAGGACGGTCGGGCGGTGCCACTCATCAAAGCGGACTATTGGGCCCCGCTCGGCTGGAAACTCTTTCTGCGAGTCCTTTGTTTCATCGCCCATTACCGCCAAATCGCGAGCTTCCGGGACCAGCCGGTTTCCGAAATGCTGAAGGGTCGCACAGTACTTCTAGATCCGACTGGCCATGCCAGCCGGAGCTTCCTGGCTCTGGTTTCTGCTCTCGGGTTGGCTCGCTGAGAGGCCATGGCGAACCCGCTGAAAACGCCGTCTCATCAGCGGCGCGCTGTGGTAGGATCAGGGGCTGAACCGGAAAGACATCGTCACATCTGCGTTATCGGGAAGATAGAGGAGAAAGAGAAGATGAAGAGCATTTTTCCAGTCATGTTGGCGCTTTTCCTTGCTATTCCTGCCGATGCTGGCAAAGTGGAAGGCGCAGGCCGGGCGTGGCTTGATGAGCACAAAGATGCTCCGCAAATGAATGTCACGGGAAGTTGGGAATCTGCCGATTGGGGTACGCTGACGTTGACTCAGGCGCAGGGTAGCCGGGACGTGGCTGGTACGAACAGCAGCTATGACCTCACCGGCGTCGTCAGCGGAAAGGAACTTTACCTGCTTTTTGCCACGAGCAATGGCGGCGTGGCTTTTTGTGCCACCTTAACCTCCGAATCCGATGGCCTCATGAACGGAACTTACTCTTATCGAGTAACCCGATGGCGGTTCGGTCATGGCCTTTGTCAAGCGAAAGGTCGTCGTATGCGCATGACGAGGTCTTCAGCCGCTCCAGCGCCGCCTAAGTAATGGCACTTTGCCATACAAATAAGGTTTTCTCTTACTCCGTCCGACAATATCAGGACCCTGGGCGGGGCTAGACCTGTAAGTGTATCCAAGCCAGGGAGCGGGCATCCAGATGGATCGCGATGCGGTTGGTTCTTTCACGTGCATGCGCCGACTCGCATTGTCTGGTTCCGTACTGACCATACTGTAGTGCGTTCAAGATTTCCGCAGATTATCTTTCAACCGGAAACCGCTCCCTCGCGGTCGCGCCTCAATACCGAGTCGGATGACCTTCTGAGCCACAACCGCAGATCTCGGGGTATTAGTGTCATCGCTGGGCGCTGGTCAAATCGGGGTGGAACCAGGCGCCAACGAGAACCGTCCAAATGGTTTAATCTGGTTCTACATACTATGATCCCCTGGTTGTCGAGATCGGTAGCGAGAACTGTCCGTATGCTGGCGGGGCATCGGCGAGTGAGCCCACTTTGGATCGCTCTGACGGTGCTCTCGCTGGCGACGACGGCGACGGCCGGTCTGCCCAAATACGCCTTCGCCGTTGCGCCAGGCCGTTCTGGCGCCGATGGTGTCCGGGCTGCCGAAAAGTGCGGCCTCAAAGGAAAGATCTGGGTGATGCCGCCGCTATCGTTCCATCTCGCCGGCGAAGCGGATTCCGTGCAATTCCAGGAGCAGTCAGTGGCTCTGATGGGAATCACCGATGAGGCTGAAGTGTTCCTCCACATAAAGGTCGGGGGGGAATCGGCTCCCGGAAACCCTACCGAATCGCAGATTTCAGAACGCGTTGCGAATTTCTTGAAGCGTCTGCCGCTGGCGGCTCCGGCGGTTCGCGGAATCATCGTTGAAGTTGCAGAACCGCTCAATAATCCGGAACTGTACGCCTTCGCGTTAGTGGACCTAGCGGTCGCGGTCAAGGGAAGCAGAGGGGACCTTCGTGTGGCGTTCGCATTTCCCCCGGGATTCATTGCGCGGCGGCCCGAACTGGTGAAGCGGCTCGCCACCTACTCCGATTATCTTGGCATCGACTACGCGCCCGGATGGTCCAAAGAGGCGCTGTGGATCTCTGAACAAGCATTGAACAAACCGATCGTTCTCAAGATTACGGCTTCGTCACCGGCAACCTACCTGGCGGCCACGCTCGAAAGCGTCGACACCCAGGTGCAGATCGCCTGGGCGGAAACAGCGGATGCACCCGCATTCGAGTCAACCTGCGCCGTCAACACCTTCGTAGGGCGGTACGTCGCCAATGAGATGACGGCGCTGCCGGCCGAGGCGACGTTATTCAGCCTGCAGACCGAGGGCATCGCGAGCCGTTGGTTTAAGAACGGGCAATCGGGCGATGTAGCGGTTTTGGCCAGGATCGGGGGCGCGCCCGGACAACCGAAGACTGTCAAGCTCCACGGCGATACCAAAGGCCAGTTTGACATCCAGTGGTACGATCCCATCGCGGGGGGCAAGATCGCGGCCGGGCCGATTGGCCGATCTGCGACGGCGCTAGATCAAGTATGCACCTGTACGAGTGAGTATGCTCTCGTGTTCATTCACTCCATCGGCGCTAACGACGAAAGATCTTTTACGGCCGTCAATGTCACGGGGAAGGCCGACTTGACAGTCGAGGAAGTCATCGCGCGCTGGCAGCAATACCGCGAATCCCAGAGGCAAAAGCTGAACAATTACATGGCAGATTGCTTTCTGAATCTGCACTTCGAAGGCACCAATGTGGGCTCGGGGTTCGATATTTCCATCCAATACAGGGAGTTCGCGAACCGCGAAGTCACCGAGTGGGGACAGACCGCCTTCTTCGTAAACGGTTCCCGCTTCAGCAACAAGCACGAATTCCCGCTGCCTCAGCTCGAGCCTGAAAAGGTGATGACAAAGCCGCTGGAACTCACCGTGAACGAGAAATACCAATACAAACTGCTTGGGACGGAGAAGGTCGACGACATCCTCTGCTATGTCGTTAGTGTCGATCCGAAAGTGCAGGATGAGGTGCTCTACAGCGGCAAGATTTGGATCGATGCCGAGACATTCCGGCAGGTGAAGCAATACCTCCGCCAGCGAGGCTCCAAGAGCAACGTCGTGTCGAACGTAGAGACGCAGAATTTCGCATTAGTGGCCGATGCCAATGGCAACCGGTTCAACTTGCTGAAATCGATTACGGCGCAGCAGTTGCTGAACGCGGCGGGACGCGACTTCGTCCTGCAAAAAACCTACAACTTTTCGGCTTACAGCATCAACACCCGCGAGTTTGACGGTGCGCTGGCCGCCATGCACGCGTCGGACAATCCCATGCTCCGCGACACCGACACAGGCTTGCGGGCCTTGTTGAAGCGTAACAATGAGCGCGTTCTCGATAACACGCCGACCACGCGGGTACGGGCCATCGTGGTTGGAACGATGTATAACAGCACGTTCAATTTCCCCATTCCGATCGCGGGCTACAGCTTGTCCGATTTCAACTGGCGGAATACCGGCGACCAACTCTCCATTTTCTTTGCCGGTCCGCTCCTGGCCAGCAATCTTTCCCGGCAATACGGTACCAAGTTCCGCCTGGGTGTGGACTTGGCTCTTTCCGGGCTGCCGGGGAATAACCGCATCTACACCAGCAACAACACCGAGCTGACCAACCAGGCATTATGGACCTGGGAGGAGGATGTGGGATTGCGCGCGACCTGGCAGGCCACCACGAGTTTGAGCCTGACGGCGTCCGAATATCTCGGCTATCAGTATTTCCACGGCAACAGCGACACCAGTAAGCTCTTCGTAACTCCTCGGAATGGTGTTGTGCTGATGCCCAGCGCGCAAGTGAAGTATTCCCACCGCGGGTATATCTTCACGGCTAACGGCACGCGCGGCCAGCGGCTCGGTTGGACGGATTGGGGATTCACCACAACGCCACAGCCGCTAAACAGGAACTATACTAAGTACGACGCGGATTTCAATAAGTCCTACTACATCGGTAAATTTACTAAGGCAGGATGGGATTTTGGCTATTACGGCGGCGACCAGCTCGACCGTTTTTCGCGATATTGGCCGTGGGTCTTCTCAACGCCGCAACTTCATGGCATTCCCGGAGGAGTGGACTCATTCGATGCCATCGCCATGGGGAACGTGAATTACGGCTTCGACGTGATGGAGTTCCTCAAGTTTCAAGCGTTGTACAGCTACGCGCGTGCCCGTAATACCGACGAGTCGAGGAAGTTCAAGGAGTTCGATGGCCTCGAACTGAACATCAGCACTGCCGGCCCGTTCGGCACGTTTGTTCAGGGCACCATATCTTATGCCCTGGACGGCAATATCACGCGCTACAACTCCCGTTGGGGCGCCCTGATCATGATTTTCAAACCGCTCCATTAAGGCAGACCCATGACCGCCAACAGGACTGCGGTAGTCACCGGCGCGTCCGGCGCCATCGGCGCCGCCATCGCGGACACACTGGGCGCCGAGGGTTTCCGCGTGTTTGTCCATTATCGGCATGGCCATGAGTCGGCGGAGAAGGTGGCGCAGCGGATTCGAGGCTCGGGTGGGTGGTCGGCGGCAATTCAAGCCGACATCTCGCGCCGCGATGAAGTGGCCGCCCTTTTCGCCGAGGTCGAGCGGCAGTGCGGCGCCGTCGACTATCTTGTCAATAACGCCGGCATCACTCGAGACGCCCTGTTGCCGTTCCTGTCGGACGAACAGTGGGATGAGGTGATCGACACGAACCTTCGGGGCACCTATCTGTGTTCGCAATTGGCGCTGTCCGGCATGATGCGTCTGGGGAGCGGCGCGATTTGTAATATCGTTTCGCCTAGCGGAATCCGCGGCCAGGCCGGTCAGTGCAACTATTCCGCATCCAAAGGCGGCATCATCGCATTCACCAAGGCGCTCTCCCGCGAAGTAGGACGATTCGGTATTCGCGTTAATGCCGTCTGTCCGGGAGTGATCCCGTCGGCTATGTCCGACAAGTACATACGCAAGGAGGAGCGGCGTCTCCTCGCCGACATTCCGCTGGGGCGCTTGGGGCGCCCGGAGGAAGTGGCACCTTTGGTTGCTTTCTTGGGTGGACCGCAGGCCAGTTACATCACCGGGCAGGTAATTGCCGTGGATGGTGGGTTGCTCTGAGTGTGAGCTGGGATCTCAGTGGGTGCTTTCGCCCCGTGGCTCGTGGCCCAGGTGGAACAGCAGCATAGAACGGACCACCGAAGACCAATATCTCCAGGAGTGGCCGCCGGGTGCAGTGCTCCACTCGGTGGGAATTCCGATCTCTTCGAGCCCATCATGCAACGATCGCATCGTGGCAAATAACCAGTCGTTCGTCCCGCAGGCCAGAAACAGCCTGGGAACCGGACCAGGTGCCGCCGTATCCCGATCGCCTTCGGACGTTGGCCCAAAGGTCCACTTCGGATCGAAAAAGCCGCTCACTACGCTGACGCTCGCGAACTGCCCAGGATACCGCCGCCCGATGTCGAGTGACAGATATCCGCCGAACGAAAACCCGCCAATTGCCCAATGATTCCGGTCCAATGGGATGCCATAGCGGCGGGAAACGATAGCCGGGATTTCTTCCGCCACCAGTTTTAGATAAGGAGGATCGGGATCGGAGCGCAGCCGGCGCATATTCTCGAAACGCACATCGGGGATGACGAGAATGGCTGGACGAACCTCGCCGCGTTCCAAAAGAGCATCGTATGCTTCCCCGACTTGCAGATCGGTAAGCATATATTCCGGCCGGTCGAACCAGCCGTGATTCAAAATGAAGGCCTCTTCCGCGAGGAGTGGCGCCTTCGGCCCAAGAACCAGGAAATAACGAGGTTGTTGCATCCGCTCCGACCAGAATCGGATGCGGTCAACGGCGAGAAGACGGGTCTCGGATAGGCGCGTTACTTCAATTTGACCGGACGCCAGGGGAACTCTCTCAAATGCCTCCGGTCTTAAACGCTTGCGGCTGGACATCGAGAGCAGTGCGAAGGTCACCGGCACTCGCAATCGCGAAATCCAGGAGCCTCGCACGGCAGGGACGACAACAGCTCTTCGATAAGCTATGGGATTCGGTGGTACTGGAGAAGGGTCAAGGCGGGAGGCGGCGGGCGCGGAGTTCGCAAATGCGGCCGCGACAGTGAGAAATAGCGCCGCCACCGCAATCTGTCTCGTCATCATCACGCCTAGCTAGTGGAGCGACAAAGTAGCGTCTCTCAGTTTTCGGATATTTACGTCTGATATCGGCCATACACCTTTGGTGATACCTGAACAGAACGACACCGAAGCCTGCAGGCCTTTATCAGCTTCCCCGCTTGACTCAATAGGAACAGGCGGAGATAATCGTTGAAAAGCAGCTGACGGGCCAGTGTACGTGTTGGGACAAGTCTGGGCCGATCCTTGCGGTGAATGTGCGGGCGCCGATTTTGCAAATTGAGTTCGGAGGTGGAATCACGATGAGGTTATCTTTGCTGGTGATGGCAACGGCTACCGCCGGAGTACTGTGGGCACAGCCAAAGACATTAAAGAATTCGATCGGCATGGAGTTCGTGCTCGTGCCCGCGGGAGAATTCCAGATGGGCTGCTCTGCTTCCGACAAAGAGTGCGGTAGCGCCGAAAAGCCGGCTCATCAGGTCAAGATCACCAAGCCCTTTTACGTCGGCAAATTTGAAGTTACCCAGGGGCAATGGAAGGGCCTCATGGGAAGCAATCCATCGTATTTCAACGAAACCCGGGCCGCGGATTCGTGGAAGGACCATCCTGTTGAGCAGGTGTCGTGGAATGCCGCACAGGAATTCCTTCAGAAGATGGCTGCCGGCGAAAACGGCCGAAAGTATCGGTTGCCAACCGAAGCGGAGTGGGAGTATGCGGCGCGCGCCGGCACCACCGATGCGACGCAGGGTGGGGCAGCTGACCTCGTCGGCTGGTCGTGGTCGAACAGCGGCGGCGACACGCACCCCGTGGGTCAACTGAAGCCCAATGCATGGGGCATCTATGACATGCTCGGCAACGTTTGGGAGTGGGTACAGGACGGTTACGATGACGGATATTACAAAGATAGTCCAGCCGAAAACCCGACCGGGCCGGAGGCCGACGATTCCTCCCACCGATCGCTGCGCCACCCTCTAGGGCGCGGTTCTATCAAACACCCATTGTCCAAAGATATGTCGCGGACGATCCGCGGCAGTTCCTGGTATTGGAAAGCTAATAGCATGCGTGTGTCCGAACGCCGTTCGTATCGGCCGGAATATAGCGACTACTCCGGCGGTTTCCGCGTAGCTCTGGACATTCCATAGGCCGAGTCATTCCATCTTCCGGCCTTCTGTGGGCGTCCCGAGGTGAAATCTCAGCATCGGCTGCAGAACCGAGGACCAGTAAGCCCAGGTGTGCCCACCCGGCGCCGTGGACCAATCATGTGGAATGCCCAGCCTTTCCAGAGTCTGATGAAGTTCCGTCATTTGTGTCAGCATTCCGTCAGTGGTTCCGCAAGCTAGAAAGAGGTGCGGCGGGGGACCGGGCGCAACCACCGTGTATTTTCCTCTCCCGAGAGCGTCCAAAGGTCCTTCATTCGACAGTTCGGCCGGCCAGAAAGTCCAACTCGAATCGGCGAAGCCGCTGATCACGCTGACACTGGCGAACCGGCCCGGATAATGTCTTCCCACGTCCAGAGATAGATAGCCGCCGAAGGAGAAACCGCCGATGGCCCACCGCTCGCGCTCCATGGGAATCCCGTAATGCTGGGATACGACCCCCGCGACTTCAACCGCTACCAAACTCAGATAATTGGGAAACGGAAATCGTCTGCTGTTCACGCGGTAGAAATTGGAAAAGCGCACGTCTGGAATCACAATCACCGCGGGTCGCACCTCCCCGCGCGCCCGCATGCCGGAGTAGACTTCATCCACCCTCAAATGCTTCAACAGGTCCTCCGGACGATCCCACCAGCCGTGATTCAAAATGAATGCTTCGACGATGGGGCTGGACGTCTTGGGTACAAGCGCTAAAAAGAAGCGGGGCGCCGCCATCTCGTCCGACCAGAATCGGATGCGGTCGATTGCCAGACCGCCAGTTTCCGATACCCGGACCACTTCCACCTGGCCGCGGACCAGAGGGGCCTTCTCGAATGCCTCTTTATGAAGCCGGCGGCAGCCGAAAAGAGATAGAAAGGCGAATGCCAGCGGAAAACTGCGCCAGGGTACCAATCGAGGCATAATAAGCCGGCTTTCAACCTGTCAAGACGCGCGCGCCGCCTGGGTCAGTTTCCTGGAGACCAGACTCTCAATTTCGTCCAATGTGTCGAGGCGCTGCGCGTCGATCTCGCGCGGCCCGAACACGATTCCGAAGCGGCCTTCGATAAAGCGCACGAGGCTGATCATACCGATCGAGTCGATCAGCCCGCCGGTAATGAGTGGCGTGGTGTCGGCTAGAGAAATGGCGGCGCCGTCGGTCATCAGGTTCTCGATGAGGTACTTTCGCACCTCGAGTTTAATCTCCACGGTTGGAATCCTCTGCCGCTCTCTTCAGCGATGCATAGTCGATTTTACCCCGGTTTCCCTTGGGGATGTTCTCGACGATCACCACGCGGTCGGGCGCCATGTAGAGTGGCAGCGACCGGGCGCAATGACCCTTGATTTCGACGATCGAGGGCGCCTCCCGCGGCGCCAGGCGAACAAATGCCGTGATCGCAGTTCCGCGGTCTTCGCTGTCGTAAGCGACCGCGGCCGCTTCCAATACGCCCGGATGCCGGGCGAGTACGGCCTCGATCTCCCCCAATTCGATGCGAAAACCTCGCCGCTTCACCTGCCGGTCGAGCCGCCCGATAAACGTGAAGTTTCCCGAGGGGCCGCGCGCCACCCGGTCACCGGTTCGGTAATAGCGCTTCCCATCCAGTTCGATGAACGCACGCGCGGTTTCCTCCCACCGGTTCCAATATCCGGTCATGGTGGAAGCGCCGCCCGCCAGCAGTGCCCCGGTTTCCGTATCCATGGTGACTTCCGCGTATGGACACGGCTTGCCGATCGGCAGGGGCTGGGACGAATCGAACCCCAGAGGCACCTGGTACCAG
>Ga0181528_10001795_pt1 | contig 13241 bp, 10 predicted proteins | sample PEATcosm2014_Bin_47_FD_119742 | JGI IMG/M metagenome (GOLD analysis project Ga0181528, IMG submission 119742) | Peatland microbial communities from MTU Mesocosm Facility, Houghton, MI, USA - PEATcosm2014_Bin10_10_metaG | ecosystem: Environmental > Terrestrial > Soil > Wetlands > Peat | place... | reverse complement strand
GACGGTGGTCGACTTCTGGGTGGGTCGGTTGTTGGAACCCGCCGCAGGTCGGAACAGGCGCCGCCTGGTTACCGTGAGCGTTGTCGTCAACCTGTCATTCCTGGCTGTCTTCAAGTACTTCAACTTCTTCATCGGTTCGGCGGCCGCCTTGCTGCACGCCGTCGGCCTGCAAGTCAACGCGCCGGTGCTCCAGGTGGTGTTGCCTGTGGGCCTCAGCTTCTACACCTTCCAGGCCATGTCGTACACCATCGACGTCTACCGCCGCGACGCCCCGGCATGTCGTGATTTCGTCGACTTCGCCCTTTATGTCGCTTACTTCCCGCACCTCGTGGCGGGTCCCATCCAGCGTACCGACGACCTGCTGCCGCAGTTGCAGCGGCCGAGACACGTGACGGTCGATGGGATCGCTTCCGGGTCGCTGCTGGTGCTCATCGGGTTTCTGCGCAAGGTGGCCACCGCGGACACCGCCGCGCCGCTCGTGGGCGCGGTCTTTTCGGCGCCCTGGGCCTACACGCAAGGCGCCGTGGCGTTCGGCGTCTTCCTGTTCGCGGTGCAGATCTACGGCGACTTCGCGGGCTACACGGATATGGCACGCGGCATCAGCCGCATGATGGGCATCGAGCTCATCGAGAACTTCCACCAGCCCTATTTCGCCACCAACGTCCGCGACTTCTGGCAACGCTGGCACATCTCCCTGTCACGATGGCTGCGCCACTACCTTTACATCCCCCTGGGAGGGAACCGTGGCCCGCAGTGGTTCGTGTGCCGCAATCTGATGCTGACCATGCTCCTTGGAGGGCTGTGGCACGGCGCCTCGTGGCATTTCGTGGTCTGGGGTGGGCTGCACGGACTCGCTCTCATCGTGCATCGTTTCTGGTCGCGGCGCCGGCCCGACCCTCCCGAAAGCGAGGAGCCAAGCGCGTTGCGCCGGGTCAAGGCGCTTGTGTCGTGGGGCCTGACGATGCTGGTGGTGCTGTTGTCGTGGGTGTTTTTCCGGGCCCCGACGCTCGGCGCCGCGGTCGCCGTGCTGCGTGCCCTGGCGCACCCGTCGGGCACCACGAGCACGACCGGCGGCCGCATCATCCTGGTGCCGATTCTCCTGATGCTGTGGATCGACGTCCTGCAATACCGCCGGCGCGATCAAACCTGCATGACAAGGTGGCACTGGCTGCCGAGGGGCCTGTTCATCGGCCTCGTCCTGGTCACGATTCTCATCTGGGGATGGCATGACAATGCAGTACCCTTCATCTACTTCCAGTTCTAGCACCAAGGAGCCCGGCTCCGCGACGGCGCTCGGATGGGCGCTCACGCTGTTGGTGGCCTTGGCCCTGGTGCTCGCGGCCGAGGCGGGCGCGCGGCTCCTGGGCGCGAAGCCCGAGGCGGCCTACGGCTCACCCGATGCGATGCTGAAATGGACCTACTATCGCGCGGCCAAAGCGGCCGGTCGGCCGCCCGACCTGCTCATCATCGGCGACTCGACCGCTGCCCGTGAAGTCGATCCGGCTCGCCTCCTGGACTGCTTGCCATCCGGCCTCACGGCCTACAACCTGGGCCACGATGCGAACTTCCCCCTGGCCCTGCGGGTCTCGACGTTGCCGTTGCTGGCGACGGGAGCGGTGCCGCGGGTGGTCGTCGCGTCGCTCTCGCCCACCACGCTGTGCTTCGACAACCAGCCCACCGCGGCGGAGGCGGCGCTCCTGCGATGGCCGGCCTTCCGGCAACTCAGCGGCGACCTCGGGATCGCGGACCATCTGGGCCTGCGGCTGCTGCTGCCCGTACTGCGGGCCAGGGTTTTCGCCCGCGAGGCCGAATCGCACATGACGCGCTTGGGTTTCCAACCCCTGGAGGTCGACCCGCACGGCCCCATCGGCCCGGATGCGGGCCGGCAGCGCGGGTCGGTCAACCCAGTGCGCGTGGCGGTCGTCACGGACCTGGGCGAGCTCGCCCGGCAACGCGGCTTTCGTCTGGCGGTCATCGTCGCGCCGCTGCCGACGCAGAACTCGCGCGCCGGCGCCATCTTGTGTACGGCGGCCTTGCGCGCCGCGGGTGACCGACTCGGCTTCATGGTCATCGATGGCGCGGAATTGGCCACGTTCGAGGCCCCTGACTACGAGTCCGGCGCACATCTCCTGCGCCCCGCGGCGGAGCGGTACTCACGACTACTCGGCCGGCGGCTCGCCGCTGAACCTCGGATACGGGCGGCGCTTGCGACCCACTGAGCGGCCGTGTCGCCCCGCCACCGAACTTCACCGCCGCATCGGGCGTCTCGACTCGCCAACGGAGAGAGGCCGCCATGCGTCACGTCATCCCCCTGGCTGTGCTCGCCGCCGGCGCCGTCTGCCTGCACGCCGAGCCCTATGCTCTCGAGCCCGGTCCGGCGACCGTCGAGCAGATGGACCTCGACTGGCACGATGGGCCACGCAATCGCGACGTGCCGGTGCGGATCTATTATCCCAAGGACGGCGCCGGGCCGTTCCCGGTCATCGTCTTCAGCCACGGCCTGGGCGGCACGCGCGAGAATTACACCCTTCACGGCCGCCATTGGGCGAGCTACGGCTACGTGGTGTGCCACGTGCAGCATGTCGGCAGCGACGACGCCGTGTGGCGCGACGTGCCGGCGTTGCAGCGATTGGCCGCCATGCGCCGCGCCGCCGCGGACCCGCGCAACGCCATCGAGCGGCCCCGCGACATCACTTTCGCCCTCGATCAACTGACCGCGCTCAATGCCGCGCCGGGTCCGCTGCAAGGCCGCCTCGACCTGAAGCACATCGGCATGGCCGGCCACAGCTTCGGCGGCTATACCACCCTGGCGGCGTCCGGCGAGGCCTTCCCCGTCGGCGGCCGCGTCTACAGCCTGGCCGACCCGCGCATCACGGCCTCCATCGCCATGAGCGCGCCCTCGGCCAAAGCCAAGGACACGCTCGACCAGTCCTTCGGCGCCATCAAGATCCCCATCCTCTACCTGACGGGCACCAAGGACGACAGCCCCATCGGCGAAACCAAGGCCGGCGAGCGGCGCGAGCCCTACGATCACAGCAACGTCCCCGGCCAGACCCTCATCATCTTCAAGGGCGCCGACCACATGGTCTTCTCCGGCCCGCCGCGCCGCATCGGCCAGGACGTCAACGACGCGCGCTTCGACGACCTGCTGCACGAATGCTGCACGGCGTGGTGGGACGCCTGGCTCAAGGGCGATGCCAAGGCCAAGCAGTGGCTGCTGGCGGGCGGGTTTGCCGCTGAGATGGGCGGCGACGGCACCTTCGAGACGAAATGACGCGCCCCGGGAGCACGCCATGAAACGACTTCTCGCGTTCGCCGTGATGACGCTCAGCGCCGGCTGCGGGCTGCGCGCCGAAACCGATGCCAAGCCCGGCCCGGCCGCCGTGGCACAGATGGACATGGACTGGCAGGACGCCAAACGCGACCGCAAGGTGCCGGCGCGCCTCTACTATCCCAAGGACGGCGACGGTCCCTTCCCGCTCATCGTCTTCAGCCACGGCTGGGGCGGCAACAAGGACATGTATGCCTACCTCGGCCGGCATTGGGCGGGCTACGGCTACGTGGTGGTGCACGTGCAGCACCTCGGCAGCGACACGGGCGTGCTGGCGGGCGGCGGCGCCGGTTTCCTGCGCTCCATGCTCGATCCGCGCAACTCCGTGGAGCGGCCCAAGGACATCAGCTTCGCCATCGATAAGATGACGGCCCTCAACGGCGCCGACGGCCCGCTCAAGGGGCGCCTCGACCTGCAGCACATCGGCGTGGCGGGCCACAGCGGCGGCGGGTTCACCACCTTGGCCATCGCCGGCGAGGTGTTTCCCGTGGGCAAGGAGGCCCCGGGCTTCGGCGATCCGCGCGTCAGCGCCGGCATCGCCATCAGCGCCCCCAAGCCGCTCACCACCAACGATTACGACCAGGCCTTCGCCGCCGTGAAAATCCCCGTCCTCCACGTCACCGGCACCAACGACAACCTGCCATTGCGCCGGAACCTCTGGATCGCCCGCCGCGAAGCCTACGACCACATCAAGGCCGCCGGCCAGGCGCTTCTCATTTTCAACGGCGCCAACCACATGACGTTCGCGGGTCTGCCGCGCGCCGGCGACCAGGGAACCGTGGACAAACGCGTCCAGCAACTGCTCCAGGAAAGCTCCACGTCCTGGTGGGACACGTGGCTCAAGGGCGATGCCAAGGCGCGGCAGTGGCTGCTGGCGGGCGGATTCGCGGGCGAGCTGGGGGGAGACGGCACGTTCGAGGCGAAGTAGGCGCGTCGAGGAGTCCACTCATGCAGGCAGCCGTCATCGCCGCGCCCGGCCGCGCCGTCGTCGAGACCCGTGACACGCCCCACGCCGCGCCCGGCGAGGTGGTGGTGCAGGTCGCCGCCTGCGGCGTGTGCGGCACCGACGTGCACCTCCTGCACGGCGGATTCCGCGCCCACTATCCCCTCCTGCCCGGCCACGAGTTCAGCGGCACGGTGGTCGAAGCGGGCGCCGGCGTGACGCACCTGGCGGTCGGCGACCGCGTCGTGATCGACCCCAACATCGCCTGCGGCCAGTGCCCGTATTGCCGTCGCGGCCTCATCCATTTTTGCGAGAATCTGACCGCCCTGGGCGTGGACCTGCCGGGCGGGTTCGCCGAATACAGCGTGCTGCCCGCCGCCCAGGCCTATCGCGTGCCGGAGAGCCTGAGCTTCGAGGCGGCGGCCTTCACCGAGCCCCTGGCGTGCTGCCTGCACGGCCTGGATCGCGCCTGCATCGCGGCCGGCGATCGCGTCGTGCTGCTCGGCGCCGGTCCCATCGGCCTGCTCATGCTGCAACTGGTGCGACTGGCGGGCGCGGCGACGGTCATGGTCTCCGAGCCGGTGGCCACGAAGCGCGAGCTGGCAGCGAGTCTCGGCGCAGATGAGGTCGTCGATCCCAATCAGGACGACTTGGCCGCTCGCGTACGCGCGCGAACCGAGATCGGGGCCGACGTGGTCATCGAATGCGTCGGCGCCGCCGCCACGGTGAGCCAGGCGCTGACCCTGCCGCGCCGCGGCGGTCGAGTCGTGCTGTTCGGCGTCAGCCCCAAGGAGGCGGAGGTGCCGGTGCGGCCCTACGACGTGTTCATCAACGAGCTGACCCTCGTGGGCTCCTACATCAACCCCTTCACCCACGCCCGCGCCCTGGAGCTGTTGGCGGCGGGCCGCGTGCGCGTCGAGCCGCTCATCAGCCATCGGCTGCCGCTGAGCCGGTTCCCGCAGGCCTTGGATCTCGCCGGCGGCGGCTCGGCCATGAAGGTCATAGTAGCGCCGGGGGTGTAAGTCGCCACCCTGTCGGAGCGCGGACGCCCTCGTCCGCACCGTATGGTCGCGCCTTCGGCGCGATTGCGGGCGAGGGCGCCCGCGCTCCGACGATCCTTCCGCATAGGCCGCTCTCGGCGTATGATCGCGCTCATGGACGCCCATGCCCTGGCGGTGCTCGAGTTCGCCAAGGTGCGCGACCTGTTGGCCCAGGATGCTGCTTCGGCGCTGGGCCTGGAGGCCGCCGCCGCCCTGGCGCCGTTGGGCGACGCCGCAGCCATGCGCGCCTGGCTGCGGCGCACGACTGAGGCGCGGCGTCTGCTGGACGCCGGCGAGGACATCCCGCTCGGCGGCCTGCACGACGTGCGCGCCGCCCTCAAGCGCGCTTGCATCGGCGGTGTTCTCGATCCGCTCGACCTGCGCGCCATCGCCGACACCCTGCGCTGTGCCGCCAACGTGCGGCGCGTGCTGCACCTTCACGAGGATCTGCCGCTGCTCCGCGCCCTGGCCGCCCAGCTCGTCGAGCTGCCGCACCTGGCCGACGAAGTGGCGCGCTGCATCGGCGAGGACGGCGAGGTGCTCGACGCCGCCTCGTCCGAGCTGCGCCGCCTGCGCCTCCTCGCCCGCGCCCTGGCGGCAAGGGTGCAAACGAGCCTGAAACGCATCCTGGCCGACCTGCAGCGCGACATGGCGCTACGCGACGCGGTCGTCACGGTGCGCGGCGGACGCTGGTGCATTCCCGTCAAAGCCAGCCACCAGAGCCGCGTGCCGGGCCTCGTCCACGACCACAGCGGCAGCGGCCAGACGGTGTTCGTCGAGCCGGCCGAGGTGGTCAAGCTCAACAACGAGCTGCGCGACGCCGAGCTGGCCGAACGCGACGAGATCCAGCGCATCCTGGCCGGCCTCACGGCTCTCATCGCAGCCGACGGCGACCTGCTGACCAGCAACTTGAATCTGCTGGCCACCTTCGACGACATCCGCATGAGAGCCCATTTCTCGCGCCGCCTGGCGGCCGTGGCGCCGGAGCTGGTGGAGTCCGGCGGCTTTGATCTGCGCGACGCGCGCCATCCCCTCCTGGCGGGGCGCGCTACGCGCGAGCGGCCCGTGGTGGGCAACGACCTGCGCCTCGGCGACGACTTCCGCACCTTGCTCGTCACGGGCCCCAACACCGGCGGCAAGACCGTGGCGCTCAAGACCCTCGGCCTGCTGGCGCTGATGGCCTACAGCGGCCTGCACGTGCCGGCCGAGGAGGGCAGTCGCGTCGCCCTGTGCCCCGACGTGTTCGCCGACATCGGCGATGAGCAGAGCCTGGAGCAGAGCCTCAGCACCTTCGGCTCGCACCTCACGCAGATCGTCCACGTCCTGGAGGCCGCGCCGCGCGGCAGCCTCGTGCTGCTGGACGAGATCGGCGCCGGCACCGATCCCACCGAGGGCGCGGCGCTGGCGCAGGCCATTCTGGCGGCCCTTCACGAACGCGGCTGCCTCGTCATGGCCACCACCCACCACGGCAGCCTCAAGGCCTTCGCCTACGACACGCCGGAGGTGGAAAACGCCTCGGTGGAGTTCGATGCCCGCACCCTGTCGCCCACCTACCGCCTCCTCATCGGCATCCCCGGCGCCAGCCACGCCTTCGAAATCGCCGCCGGCCTGGGCCTGAGCGGCGACGTGCTCGATGTCGCGCGCGAGCTGCTGCCCGCCGCCCACGTCGACGAGTCGGACATCATCACCGAGATGCAGTCCACGCGCCGCCGCCTCGACAGCGAGCTGCGCGCCCGGGAGCACGAGGCCGCCTCCGCCAGCCATGAACGCCGCGAGCTGCAGGCCGAACGGCGCCGGCTGCGTGAGCTGGAAGTGCAGATCCGCGCCGACGCCGAGCGCGAAGCCCAGGCCAAACTCGCCGCCGTGCAGCGCGAAGCCGACGGCATCCTCGCCGAGCTGCGCCGCTCGGAGCGCGAAGGCGCCCGCACGGAGGCCGCCAGGCAGCGTCTAAAACGATTGAGGGAGACCGTCACGGCGCCGCCGGCGCTCTCCCCGGCCGTGCCACATGAGCCGGGCATCGACCTCGAGCCGGGCGACCGCGTCAGCCTGGCGCGCCTCGGCCGCCAGGGCATCGTGCTGGCGGTGGAGAGCGGGCGCGTGCAGCTCCAGGTAGGACCCATGCGCCTGAGCGCCGAGCCGGGCGAGGTGGAGCTGGTGGAACGGGCCGCCGGTCTGCCCGAAGTGGGCGGCGTCAAGCCGTTCACCGCGGCTGCGTGGCACGTCGACATGGAGGTGCACCTGCGCGGCATGACGGTGGACGAGGCCATGGTGAAGCTGGAGCGCTACCTGGATCAGGCGCTGCTGGCCGGTCTGCCGGAGGTGCGCATCGTGCACGGCAAGGGCACCGGCACGCTCAAACGCGTCGTCCACGAGTACCTGCGGGGCCATCCGCGCGTGTCCGGGTTCAGTCATCCGCCGGAAAACCAGGGCGGCGGGGGTGTGACGGTGGCGAAGCTAGCCGACTGAATCCGTTCACACACCATTACGACGATAATCGTGCGTGTCCCGAATGGCACTTACTTAAGGAATCGGCCCTCCCCTGAAGCAAATCGCCAAGTGGCCTCGAAAGCCGCTTGGCCGTCCGGCACCGCTCCTGCCGCCCTGTAACCGGGAGCCGGCTCCAAGGGGCAAAAGCGCGGAAGATCCGCTCTCGAAGCCGCCTGGGCGGAAGTTGCCGATATCGCCAGATCCTTAAGTCAGTGCCGTTCGTGTGTGTCCCGATTTCTCCCGATTTCTCCGGATATGTCGTCACCCGATTGGGGAACACACCAGACAGTCGCACCGCGATAGAGGAGGAGTGATCGGGTCGTGGCGAAAAGTCATTCTGATGCCGTGAGGCGGCTATCGTCGCGCTTCCGGCGAGGGGAACGGGGAGAAGTGTTATGCAGGTTCAACGTGTCAAGGTACTGGTCGGCGCGATGGCTGCGCTGCTCGTCGCTCTGCCTTCTGTGCGTGCTGCGGATCAACTGAAGACCCCGGCGCTGCTTGACGGAGACACGACCTTGGTTCCGTTAAGGGAGTTGGGCGAGTGGATCGGCGCCAAGGTCGAGTGGGCTGCTCCCCACATCATTCTGACGAGCGGCACCAAGCAGGTCCAGCTCGCCGTCGGCAGTAACAGCGCCGCCATCGCCGACGGCCAGGCGAGTAGCCAATTGACGCTGGCGCGCCCACCACGCGTCATTGACGATGTGACCTACGTGCCCTTGCGCTTTGTCGCTGAAGCCCTTGGTGTGGAGGTCCACTACTATGCAGCGGAAGGCTTCGTGGCGTTATCGATGGGGGAGCGTTCAGCGACTCTTCAGGTTGGAGTGGGCAAGCCGCCAGCCAAGAGGCAGGTCATCCAGGCAGCTTTTGAGTCGGCCAAGGCCGAAGGCACGGTTGCGGCTTTCAAAGCATTCTTGGCGCAATGGTCGGATTCATCGTTTGCCCGGGACGCGACAAAGCTCCTCAACGAGCGCCAGGCGAAGGACGATTTCGAGGCGGCCAAGGCGGACGGCACCGTTGCCGCCCTCAAGGCGTACTTGGCCAAGTGGCCGGCTTCAGTGCACGCGAGCGACGCAACAAAGCTGCTCGCCGCCCGCCAAGCGTTCGAGGCAGCCAAGGCCGAGGGCACGCTAGCCGCCCTCAAGCGTTTTGTGGCGCAGTGGCCGGATTCGGCCTTGGCGCCGGAGGCCAAGAGGCTGCTTAGCCGCGAGCCGACGATCATGGACATCGCGGCGGACCCGGCGGCTTACGGCTTCGAGCGGGGCGGCGGGATGACATTCACGCCGAATCAGGCCGGAGCTGCCGAAGGATACCAAGTCTCCCAATGGCAACAGTGGGTCCGGCACAACGCCAACGGCACCCTCGACATACTGACAATCCGTGTCAAGGACGGCAAGGTGCTCGACGCCCATTGGGGCGGCTTCTAGAGACAAACAACCTCCGAAGACGGCCGCCGATGAATGGGCCAAAGCGGGAGAAAATCGATGAGGTGGTTCATTAAAGCACTGAAGAAGTATGCCTGTTTTTCCGGGCGTGCTTCGCGTCCCGAGTATTGTTACTTCTTACTTTTCTTGTTCCTGATCCAGATCGGGTTAGGGATCCTGCTAGGGATCGCGGTCGCCCCCCAGCCGGCGGACGCCTGGGGATTGGGATTCCTCTGTTTCCTTCCCTTTCTGATTCCGTACTGCGCTGTAATAATGCGCCGGCTCCACGACGCCGGCAATAGCGGTTGCTGGCTGCTCGCCGCGTTTTTGGGGCCGCTTTCTCTGTTTTTTCTGCTCGGCCTGATGTTCTTGGAAAGTGATGGTGGCGACAACGCGTACGGCCCCAATCCGAACAACGTGTAGGGGGCGGGGGTCTGCGCCCCTTACTGAACGGGAAGCGGCATGGATTCGCCGACCTCAGCCACGAAGAGCCACATTCAGCCGCTTTTTCCAGCCGGGTGGGACCTCACCCGATATCGATGCCCCAGCAAGTTACCAACTGGGCGGCAGATTCAAAGGAGGCTCAGATGAGCGAACCGTGGGACGGTGTACATGAAGAAGTAATGAAGGCGGCCATGAGTGAAGTTAAGCCGAATCGAAGTCATGCCAAACCATGCGGGGAGAAGGGCATAAAGATTGGCCAATTGATGGCGGTGGTTCTGGTTTTGGTATGGGTTTGCTCTGACGCAAACAAAGACGGCGGGGGCCTTCTGTCTCCACAGAACGACCTGATCATTTGTGGATGTGTGTTCGGTGCACTGATGGTGTGCTACGCCATTGGTTATGGAATGGGCACAGTGCTGGACCGGTTCAACCAACCGCCGAAATAAAGTCGCGAGGCGCCATTCCGATTTATAGGTGGGCGAATCCGGTGACACCATCCCTATTCTCCATCCGCCGCCGCCGAGGCGTCACTCCCGGTCGTCCGACGCTTCCGTTCGCGCTTCCCGTTGGCCTCCAGCGCCAGGCGCCACGAACGCTAAACCCGTTGCGCGCCGCCGCGAGCCTGGACACGTGGGGCAGAACGCCGAACGCCACGGCTCGCGCGACGCGCGGCATGAAACCCTTGTAGCCACGCGGCGGGGCGAGTGTCAAGCCGGGAATTGTGGGCTGGCCCCGCCGTTCGTACCACGGCCGCTGCACTGCTCCGCGCGCCTGTTGGCGTACACGCTGCGAGCCTGCCTGCACGGCGCCACGCGGCTGCGCCGCGAGACGATGGACGCAGACGCCGGCGCCGAGGCTGCGGCCTCCGGTGCGGGAGGATCCGCAGCACCAGCGCCGAAGCCTGCCGCCGTCGCCTGGAGCGCCGCCGTGACTACCTTCACCCTCGCCGCCCTCGCCCTCCTCGCCGCCGCGCCCATCCAGCGCGGACTGCCGACGCCGCTGCCCGGCCATCCCGGCCACGTCTGGCTGCGCGGCGAGAGCGTCGCCCTCGACGCGCCGACCGCCGAGGGCGCCGTGGGCTGGCAGTGCCTCGATTACGAGCACAAGACGGTCAGTCAGGGCGCCGGCGCGCACGCCGAGCTGGGCGCGCTGAGTGTCGGCTACTACGAGCTGTGGGCCGTGGATGCCGCCGGCAAACCGCTCCGGAAGACCACCCTCGGCGTGCTGGAGCCGCTGGCCGCGCCCACGCCGCTGGATTCGCCGGTGTGCGTGGACGCCGCCACGACGTGGTTCTACGCTCGGCAGCCGTCCACCGCGCCCATCGACATCGCCGCCGAGCAGTGCGCCTTGGCGGGCGTCAATTGGGTACGGGATCGCCTGAGCTGGGACAGCGTCGAGCCGGCGCGCGGCACGTTCGCCGACCATACGCCCTACGACGACGCGGCCCGCATCATGTCGGCCGCCGGGCTGCAGGTGCTCCAGGTGTTCCACAGCAGCCCGGCTTGGGCCACCAAGCAGCGTGACCGCGTGGCGCCCGACCTGCGCGATGTCTACACCTTCACCAAGACCATGAGCGCGCGCTGGCACGGCCAGGTGCGGGCCTGGGAGCCGTGGAACGAGGGCGACATCGAGGGTTTCGGCGGTCAGAGCGGCCTTGAGCTGGCCACCTGGCAGAAGGCCGCCTACTTCGGCCTGCGCGCCGGCGATCCCGATGCCCTGGTGTGCCACAACGTCTTCGCCACGTGGCACACGCCGCTCATGGACGATATCACCGCCAACGACGCCGCCAGCTACTGCGACACCTTCAACTTCCACCACTACATGCCTACGGACGCCTTCATCGGCTACTACAAGAGCTTCCGCGACGCCTCCGGCGGCCGGCCGCTGTGGGTGTCGGAAGCCGGCACGCACATCAGCTTCCGAGGCGACAAGACCGAAGCCGAGCCGAGCTGGCCCGAGCAGATCCACCAGGCGCGCTTCGTGCCGCAATGCTTCGCCGCCAGCCTGGCCGAAGGCTGCCGCTCCATGTTCTTCTTCCTGCTGCCCAACTACATCGAGGGCGACACGCAGTTCGGCCTCACGCATCACGACCGCTCGCCACGGCCCGGTTACCTGGCGCTGGCCGCCGCCGGCCGCCTCCTCGCCGGCGCCCAGCCCGATGGCCGCATTCTCCCGGGGAGCAAGGGCAATCTCCGTCTGTATCGATTTAGGGCCAAGCCGGCGGGCCAAGCCTGCACCATCGCCGTGGCGTGGTCCATGGCCGGCGAGACGGACCTGCCGGCCGACATCAAGGTGGAAGCGGCCTGGGACCTCCTGGGCCGCTCCATCGCGCCGCCGGCCAAGGTGACGGCCGATCCCGTGTATCTGCAGCTCGCCGCCGAAGGAGCGCCGTTGCCCATGCCGGCCGCCGCGCCGGCGCCTAGCACCGCGTTGCCGCCGCCGTGCCCGCTGGTGCTGCAGCCGCTGCTGCCGTCCAACCGTCTGCTGGTGGCGCGCTCCGCCTACCGCCTGGAGGCCGACGCGCCGACCACCCTGCCGGTCTTCGCCTACAACTTCGGTGATCAGCCCCTGACGGCCACGGTGACGGCCACCGCGGACGCCGGCCTGCTGGTCAGCCCGGCTAGCGCGCAGGTCAAGGTGGCGCCGATGGAACGCGTCGAGCTGACCTTCCAGGTGAGCGTCGACACGGCTTCACCCCATCCCGGTCCGCGCGCCGTGACCTTCCGCGCCCAGCCCGACGCCGTGGCCTCCATGCGCTTCGTGGCGCCGCTCCTGGCCCTGCCCAACAAAGGCACCGTGGCCGTGCCCGGCGCCGATGATCCCAAGAACTGGAAGACCATGAACAGTCCCGGCACCATGAGCCTGTCGGCGGCCGAGGGCGGCGGCGTGCTGGTGGAGGCGACGCTCAAGGAGGGGGATCGCTGGGTCTATCCGTTCCTGCCGATTGCCCCCGAGGCGCGGCCGGCGGGCTTCGACGGCGTGGCTTTCACCATCGTCCCGCTCGAAGGCCAGGCCGTCTATCGCGTCATCGTCGACAAAGAGAACGCCTCCAACTACCTCACCGACGTCGGCTTCGCGCAGCCCTTGGAGCTGGGCAAGCCGTTGCCGGCCTACGTGCGGTTCGCGGACCTGGCTTGGGGCGCCTTCAGCCCGACCGATCCCGAAGGGAAGATCACGCCGGGCCAGATTGCGGTGATGAAGATCGGCTGCAATACGCGCGACGCGAGGGTGCGGTATATCATTCGCAATGTGCGGTGGGTGAAGTAAAGGGCACCCAATGGGTGAAGGTCAGTCGAGCGGCGGAAGGCCCGCCTGTTCGCGCGAGCGCCGAATGTAGTCACGTCCGTGTTGGCGGACCTGCTCCTTGCGGCGCTCGTATTCGGCCAGCTCTTCGGGCGTGGGTGTGTGGCTGAACACTTCGCGCTCATAGGCGCAGAACTCATCGAGGACTTGTTGGCGCTCGTCGATGAGGGTGTCGTCGAGAGCCGCCGGCCAGTGTCGGTCATCGACTGGCTCCGGCGGCGTCTGTATGCCCTGGACTCGGCGGAACAACGTCAGCATGTCAGCCTCGCACG
>Ga0181528_10001794_pt1 | contig 13241 bp, 12 predicted proteins | sample PEATcosm2014_Bin_47_FD_119742 | JGI IMG/M metagenome (GOLD analysis project Ga0181528, IMG submission 119742) | Peatland microbial communities from MTU Mesocosm Facility, Houghton, MI, USA - PEATcosm2014_Bin10_10_metaG | ecosystem: Environmental > Terrestrial > Soil > Wetlands > Peat | place... | reverse complement strand
ACCTTCATCAGAACCAGCGGGCGTCTCTGCCGGCTCCATCGCGCAAAACCCTCATTGATGCGTCGTGCTTCGGCTTCACAGACTCCCACCGCTGTCTCCAGACCTGCCGCCCTCAGGCGTTCGAGGCCATGTCCTGCGACAGATGGATTGGGATCGGTGGTGGCGGCAACGACGCGTTTGATTCCAGCGGCGGCGAGCGCTTCCGTGCAGGGGCCGGTGCGTCCTGTGTGGTTGCAAGGCTCCAGAGTGACGTAGGCCGTTCCGCCGCGTGCGCGTTCTCCGGCAATTTTCAGCGCGGCAACCTCGGCATGATCCCGCAGATCGTACTCATGCCAGCCCTCGCCGGCTAACTCTCCAGCGCTATCGAGGATGACACAGCCCACAGCCGGGTTCGGTGATGTGAGGCCGATCCCCCGCCGCGCCAGTTCCAGCGCGCGCTGCATCCAGTCACGATCTTGATCCGAAGTTTGATTCATGCCTGCGGTAATTGACCCTTCAGTGTAAATGAGTGGCGCATTCTTCCAATCAATGGAGTGAATAGGACTTTTCTCCGCCCAACGTTTCCCGGCATATTGACGCTCCCCATTACCAGCCCATTTGGTTCATCCGCCGGAGGATGATCGCGCTATAGTGATTCATGCGTTCCGGCCTCCGCTTCAAAGGAGCTGGCAGAATCGCGGCGAGACGTGCCGACTGTTCCCGGCCGATATTTAATGCTGCGGTCTTGTCATAGGTACGGCAGGCCGGCTCGGCGCCATAAATCCCAGGACCCCATTCGACCACGTTGAGATAAAGCTCCAGAATGCGCTGTTTGCCAAGTACGAGTTCGGCCACCGGAACCAGCGTGGTCTCCGCGCCCTTGCGGAGAAACGAGCGGCCCGTTCCGAAGAAGAGATTCTTGACGAGTTGCTGCGTAAGCGTGGAGCCTCCGCGCGTGCGGCCGCCTTCCATGTCCTCTTCGGCGGCCAGATGGATTGCTTGCCAATCAAATCCATGGTGCTGGTAGAAGCGCGCGTCCTCGGCGGCGATGACAGCGTGCTGGAAATTGGGCGAGATTTGACGCAGCGGAACAAATTGGTAGCGCTTGTGATACTGAGTGTGGTGAATCCAGGCCTGCATACGGCGCTCGATCTGCACTGCTGTTGTCGGCGGATCGATCCACCGTGCGGCCACTAGAGCCAGCGCGGCAAGCAACCAGAGAAGCGCCACACTGGCGGCAAGCCATCGCAGCAAGACGCGAAGGGAAACCTTCCCATGCAGGATTCTGAGAAATAGATTTGACCCGGTAGTCACACTTCAGGTTAATCGATTGGACTGGACTATCGCATTTGGATGCCGCACGTGGATGATCGAACGCGTGAAGACGGTACAAAGTTATCCCAGCAGCGAATCGACAAACTCGGCGGGCGAGAATTCCAGCAGGTCGTTCATCTGTTCGCCAACGCCGGCAAAAAGCACCGGCAGGTTGAGTTCCTGAGCAATGGCGATGGCGATGCCGCCTTTGGCCGTGCCGTCGAGCTTGGTCAGAATGATGCCGGTAACGCCGGCAGACTGCGTGAACTGGCGTGCCTGGTTGAGGCCATTCTGGCCGGTCGTGGCATCCATGACCAGCAGTACCTCGTGGGGCGCGCCGGGAATCAGCTTGGCCGCGGTGCGGCGCATCTTGTCGAGTTCGTCCATCAATCCCGCTTTGGTGTGCAGGCGGCCTGCGGTGTCCACGATCAGGTGGTCGATCTGGCGGGCTTTTGCGGCCGCGGCGGCATCGTAGAGAACTGCGGCCGGGTCGCCGCCCTGCCGGGTCTTGATCATCTCGACGCCGGAGCGGGCGGCCCAGACTTCGAGTTGCTCGATGGCGGCGGCGCGGAAGGTGTCAGCGGCGCAGAGCAGAACGGTTTGATCTTTGGCGCGGAACCAGGCGGCCAGCTTGCCCGCAGAGGTGGTCTTTCCGGTGCCGTTGACGCCAACCAGAAAGGTGACCCTGGGCGGCAGCGCCGGAGCGGCGGGAGTCCGCTGCGGAGCCTCAAGGATTGCGCGCAACTGAGCTTTGAGCAGTGAGCGAAGCTCGTCGCCGCCCTCGATGGCCTGATGACGGGCGCGATCGCGCAGGGCTTCGAGAAGGACTGTGGTGGTTTGCACGCCGAGGTCGCTGCTCAGCAGCGCCGATTCGAGGTCTTCCAGCGTGGATTCATCGACGGTGCGGGTGAGCGAGACGAGGTCGTCGATCTTGGCCGAGAGCGACTCGCGGGTGCGCGCAACTGCCTGCTTCATGCGCGCGAAGAGACCGGACGGAGCGGCTTCCACCGCATCGGATGGAGTTGCAGGCTTTGCTGGAGTGTCTTTTTTGCTGCTGAAAAACTTCATCATCAAGGGTTCCATCTTAAAGTTTAGAGCATTGGGGCCTGGAGTTGCTTTCATAGCGAGCGATCGCGCGCCCTAGAAGTTGCCGATTGGCGATGCAATAATAGTGCGTGTCGCCAACGAACCCGGCGGCGCGAGGCAAAGTCAAGATGAGCGCTGCATCTCCGATGGCGGAAGACAAACGGATCTCCGCGCCCCTTCGCATTCTGCAAAAATGTTTTTCCTTTCCCGTCATGCAGGCCTGTCTTCTGATTCCGCTCGCATGGCTGACCTCACGCGCCCGTGTGGACGATTCGGATCTATGGTGGCATCTCAAGATGGGGCAGGTCATCTGCGCCACACACACAATTCCACTTGTGGATACCTTTTCCTACACTGCCGGCCATCACTCCCTGGTCCCGCAGGAATGGCTTGCCGAAGTTGCCATCTTCTCCGCCTGGAAGTTCGCCGGACTCCCTGGCCTGATGCTCTGGCTTTGCCTTTTCACCTCACTTCTGCTCATCGCCGGATATATTTTCTGCACCCTCTACTCAGGCAATGTCAAAGTGGCTTTCTTCGGCGCCGTGCTCATCTGGCTTTTTTCCACTGTCGCGTTTTCCATCCGGCCGCAGGTGATTGCCTATATCCTGCTGATCGTGGAGCTGACGCTGATTCACCTGGGCAGGACGCGCAACCCGCGCTGGTTCTTTGGGCTGCCGCTGGTCTTCGCCTTGTGGATCAACTGTCACGGCTCGTTCATGCTGGGTTTGATTTTGGCTGGAGTCTTTCTCTTCACTTCCTTCTTCAGCTTTCAGTTTGGTTCATTGCTCTCAAGGGCCTGGAATCCGCAGTGTCGCCGAATGCTGATCTGGTCGATCCTGCTCTCGCTGGCGGCGCTCTTTGCCAATCCCGGCGGCTGGCATCAGATTCTTTATCCATTCGATACCATGCTGCATATGCACATCCTGCTTGGGGCAGTGGAAGAGTGGGCGCCGCTCAACATGACTGTCCCGCGCGGCATCGTGCTGCTCCTGGTTCTTCTTGCGATTTTTCTGCAGGTCCTTGTGCGCCGCTCAGAACTGTTCTTCGACGAACTGCTCTTGCTGGCCATCGGCACATGGATGGCCGTCAGCCATCAGCGGATGCTGATCGTCTTCGGCATTCTGGCTGTGCCCGTTCTCTCACGCCAGTTTGCGGCCTCCTGGGATGGTTACGACGCCAAGAAGGATCGCATCTGGCCGAATGCGATGATGATAGGGATATGCTTGATAACGCTGTATCTGGCCTTCCCGAGTCGGCAATTTCTCGAGTCGCAGGTCGAGGTGCAAAGCCCCGTCAAGGCCGTGCAATTCATCCAGTCAAGCCATTTGTCCGGACCGATGCTGAACGATTACAGCTTTGGAGGTTACCTGATCTGGGCGGCGCCGGAGCATCCCGTATTCATCGATGGCCGCACAGATCTCTACGAATGGTCGGGCATTCTCGGCGAATACGGAAGCTGGGCCATGATGCAGGGCGATCCGAGGCTGCTTCTTGAAAAGTACAGGATCCATTTCTGCCTGCTGGATCGCCGATCCACGATGGCGCAGGTTCTGCCGCTTTTGCCGGGATGGAAGCAGGTCTATGCGGACAGTCAAGCTGTGATCTTCGCGCGTTAGGTGTGCGAGTTGTACTCCGGCGGGCCGGCCATCACCATTCCGCTGCTTTGCCGGCCATGAATGTACCAGCAGCACCAGTTGGTCTCATGGGCCGGGGAATCTGCGGGTGAAATCAAATCCTTGTAAGTGATTCTTCCGTAGTGATAGATCTTTTCCTCCCAGGTTTCGATGCGCTTGTAGCGCTCCTCGGAGTCGCAAAGCCCCTTCACTTCATTCCGGCCAAAGGGTTTGATCGCCATAAACTCTCCCGGAAGCAGGATGGTCGGCGCCAGCGGAGCGTTCGTGTTCTCCCGTCTGTACTCTGGTGGAGAGGGAAGGTGCCTCTCATCGACGATAATCCGCGTGCGTTCCTCGCTCACGAGGATTTTGGCAGGGGTGCGGCCGCGGTTGGTGGCCATGATGGTAAAACTGTTCTCCGCGCTCCGCGAAGGTTCGATCGTAATCAGAATCCAGGGCCGCTCCGCATCGATGATCGCCTGAGCATTCAAAAGCGCGGCATGAGCGCTGGTGGCGGCGGCTTCGGCGGCGGCCTCCGCATAGGTGGTTTGACGCTCAATTTTTTTCAACAGGGAGAGGGCCAACATGATTCCGGTGTATCCCAAAGCCACCAGCACCAGATTCGCGGCCCATGCGATCTTCTCGTGAAAGCTCCATTCCATTGTCATGGGCGCCGGGGTGGCGATGGAGATGTGAGGCGGCGGCAGGGTATCGGGTACGCCACCGGGATCGTCGATTGCCGATCGTGGAGTGCCCGCATTCTGCGAGTTGGAAGTGGAGACTGTCGAAATGCTGGAAGTTCGCGGACTCGCGCCAGTACGGTCGCCGGGCTTGGCAGCCAAGGCATTGGTTGCCAAGGAGATGGCCAACAGCGCCGCGAGTTTCGCTAAACCCTTGAGCCTCATGGGGTAAATGTATCACACCGCACGTTGGCCCACTCTTGAAATCTGCCGGTTCTCCCTCCGCGCAAGCAGAAGCTAGGGTTCCACATCCACGCCCCGCCAGAAGGCGACGTATCCTTTGATCTTGCGTGCCACCGGTTTGGGGTCAGGATAGTACCAGGCCGCATCCTGGTTATCCTCGCCGTCGATGAGAACATTCAGATAGCGCGCCTGCCCTTTGACTGGACACATTGAAGTTGTCGTGCTGGGATGAAAGTACTCCCGCCGGATGCTGGACTCAGGGAAGTACAAATTCCCCTCCATCGTCACCGTCTTCTCGCTTTCGGCAATGACTTTGCCGTTCCAGATTGCTCGTGCCATCGGTTCTTCCGGTCAAATCCACTTCACACCCTATCGGCCAAAAATAGCTTCCGATGAGAGGATCGGATATGACATTAGCAGAGATTGGCCTTTGTGGCGAGTCTGCTCATGGACCGGAAGACCTTGCCCAAGCTATTTGACTTCGGCGATCGAATCGATATGAACGCTCTTCTTCGCCGCGTCAGCGGTCGCCACGACGCTTACGTGATCGCCATAAAAGTCCTTGACCACGTCGGGATTGTCGATCGTCCAGACGGCTTTTTTGGCTTCGTCCACAAAGACTGGGCTCATCCCGCCCTTGATGCACTTTTTGACACACTCAGGGTTGTCGCCCAAGTGCTTCGCTCCGCACATTGAGTCGGAGATCCAGCCGTCGATCTTGGATGAATCGGCTGCGCCGGCCATGATCGAGCTCATGGCAAATACTACCGCCAGCAGGGCAAATATACGCTTCATGAGAAAAACCTCCAGGGGAATAGAAGATTCTCGTACCGCTTCCATCATGCTCCCAGACAACTATTTCGGCAAGAGCCTTGTTTGCGCAATTCCTTGCCAGTCAGCCTCGAGCGCGGCTACTTCCCCGCAGCCAACTGCGCGCGTAAGGCCTCCACACTCTTCAGGATCCCCTCATAGCGCTGTGTGGCGCTGGTAAAGCGGTTCACCAGTTCGGAGGTCTTGGTCAGAAATGCGGGATTCTTCTCCCGGATCGCTTCCAGAATCGGCGCAAACTTGGCGAGCAGAAAAAAGCCCTCGCCGTTGCAATCCACAAAAAGCTCCGCCGAGACCGCGCCGTGCAGCACCATCGCCGCCGCCATCTCCCAGTAGCTGAGCACCTGGCGTAGCCATCCGTTGTGTGGATGGCCGAAGCCTTGAGCCACGGCAAAGTATTCCTCGGCCGTCGCCGGCCAGAACTCGCCTGTAAGCCACGCGCGCGCCTGGCGCATCACCGCCTCAGTGCGCAATTCATAGAGCTTGAGAATGATTTCGGCGTCAGCCGGGGTCGCGAGCATCCGTTCCATCTGTTTCCACCTCGAAGCTCATCGTACCAGTTCAAGACGAGCGAATTGTCACCAGGGCATTTATCCTTTCGGTCGCCGGAGACCTCGCGGATAGCGGCGCAACAGATCGATATTCTCTATGAAAGCAGGAATCTGGCAAGTAGAAAACAGTCACTTGCGGGAAATGACCAAAGTGTGCAGATTTTAGTTTCTTGTGAAGAAATTAATCTGTACAATTCTCGGACAGTAACCTAATTGTGACGACACTCTCTCAACCCGTTCCGCCCCCCCTTGCCGCTCAACTGGACGAAGACCGGCTGGCTTGGCTGGCATTGGTGCTGGCACCGGGGTTGGGACCGAAGCGAATCCTGGAGGCCGCGAAGCACCTCGACGCGCCCAGCCAGATCTTCACGCTGCCCTTGACCGCGCTGGAGGGGCTGCATTTCCCCGCCGAGGCGGCGCAGTTCATCTTCGACGGCAAGGCGCGCCGCGTGGCCGAAGAGGAGTGGGTGCGGGTGAAGGCGCAGGGCGCGACTCTCGTGACCTACAGTTGTGCGGAGTATCCGGAGCGTCTCAAGGAGATCTACGACCCTCCACCGGTGTTGTGGGTGCGCGGCGCGGCGAAGCTGCTGGCGCGGCCGGGCATCGCGGTGGTTGGTACGCGTCACCCATCGCCGTATGGAACCGGCATGGCGGAGATGCTGGCGCGGGATTTGGCAGTGCGCAGGCTGCTGATTATCAGTGGCATGGCGCGGGGCATCGACTCCTGCGCCCACAAGGGGGCTTTGGCTGCCCGTATGCCCACCCTGGCCGTCTGGGGCACCGGTATTGACGTTGTCTATCCCAAAGAAAACAAGAAGCTGGCCGAGGATATCCTTGCGGGCGGCGGAGCGATTGTCAGCGAGCTGCCGATGGGCACCTTTCCCGCGCCGCAGAACTTTCCTCGCCGCAATCGCATCCTCAGCGGGCTTGCCGTGGCTGTGCTGGTCGTCGAGGCGGCTGAGAACTCCGGGACGCGCGTGACGGCCCGTTGCGCCGCCGAGCAGAACCGCGATCTCTATGCGGTTCCCGGCAACGTGACCAACAAGGGATCATGGACGCCGAACACACTCATCAAACAGGGAGCTAAACTGGTGGCCACCTGGGAGGATGTGTGGGAGGACCTGCCCTCGCAGGTGCGGCTGGAACTGGAGGCTGAGGCGCCATCTGAATCCAAGTCGCCGACGACTGCATCTCTTTTGCCAGATCCGGTTTTACGCCCGGAAGAAGCGATTGTGCTGGAAGTGCTGCACCAGGACAGCAGCCTGCAAATCGACGAAATTCTCGAACTGCTGGAGACGCAGTTGACCTCGTCGGAGGTTTTCATGGCGCTCTTCGAACTGGAGATCACAGGCCGCATCCGGTGCTTGCCGGGAAAGAATTATGTGCGGGTGATGGGATAAAGACAGGGAATAGAGAATAGGGAATATGGAATAGGTGGCGGCCACCCAACAAATCATGAAGATTGAGTCATATTATCTGTCTGCTGCAGTACGATAATTGCATTTGGTAGGGGACTATGTTTCTTGTACCAGAGTACCTATATCAGGGAATTGAAGATGCAACGCGTGCAAAGATTTTCGGCTGGTAGGAAGCGCGTCGAATGCGGTCAGCTACCAAAGATATTGGCTCTGAAAGCTGAAAAATCACCAAGCGCTTACTGTCCGTTCATGGCCTCTTGCGCTGCTTTGGCGAGGAAGCCGGAGCGGGTCAGATGCTGAGTCTGCGCGTAGGAATCGATCTGTGAGAGCAGAGAGCCGGGAAGGGAGATGTTGACACGTTTGGGCGCGGGGTCGATGCGCGTCAGATCAAGGTCAACCAGCATCCATACACCGCCCTGGTAACGCGGATCGGCAGCCAGTTTTTCCAGAGCTGTGGGCGCGGGGATGCGCTGATTCTCGCCAGCCATGTGACACTCCACGGCCTCCTGTGCCATGCGGTTGATCTCCTGCCAGTTGTCGGCGGCGGAAAAGCAGCCGGGAAAATCCGGAAATTCAATGCCGTGCGCGTGCTTTTTGTCTCCAACCTGAACATAAACGGGATAGAGCATATTCACCTCCACTGCCAGCCAGCCTGTCGATAGATGCTGCGTACAGTACCGATGGGAAGATCCTTCTTTGGATGTGGAACGGTCACAGCTCCCGGCTTATCCGGGTGCTTGAATTTGCAATGGCTACCAGCTTGATGTGCCTTGCGCCAACCTTCCGATTCAAGCCTGCGGACAATCTCCGCGCTGTTCGTGTGTGTAATTATACACATTTATCTCTTGGTTGGCTCGTGGAATACGCTTTCCGAAGAGAACAAAAACCGAAGATAATCGGCTGCGAGTGGAAATGTGCAGGCCTTTCGTGGTAGCTTCCAACTTTTGCGGCAGTATTTCCCGGAGGGGGAAGATTCGGGGATGCGGGACGGAATCTCCGCATCAGCGATGGCAACAAACCGGGCCAAACTCAGTCCAATGGGCTGGCACGATAGAGTGTATTTGGAATCAAGGATGGAAATGAGCAAATCTCTGGTGATCGTCGAGTCGCCCGCCAAGGCCAAGACGATTGAAAAATATCTTGGCAGCGGGTACGAGGTTCTGGCGTCGGTAGGCCACATCATGGACCTGCCCAAGAACGATATTGGTGTGGAGTTGGAAAAGCGGACCTTCGAGCCGACGCTGATCGTCACGCCAGGCAAAGAGAAGGTTGTGGCGCAGTTGAAGCGGGCGGCGGCCAAGGCGGATGAGATCTATCTGGCGCCTGACCCGGACCGCGAGGGCGAGGCGATTGCGTATCACTTGGCGCTGCAACTGGGAACCTCCGCCAGGGAGCGGAAGAAGATTCGCCGCGTGACCTTCAACGAAATTACCAAGAAAGCGGTGCAGGAGGCCTTCAAGCACGCCCGCGATCTGGATCAGAATCTCGTCGATTCGCAGCAGACCCGCCGCGTGCTGGACCGTCTGGTGGGCTATCAGATTTCGCCGCTGCTCTGGGATAAGGTCCGGCGAGGCCTCTCGGCGGGGCGCGTGCAGACGGTGGCCGTGCGGCTGATCGTCGAGCGGGAGCGGGAGATCGGCGCCTTCGGGCCGGTCGAATACTGGACGCTCGATGCCGTGCTGCATCCGGAGAAGCAGACGGATACCAAGCTGAAGGCGCGCTTTATCGGCATCGACGGCGAGCCGGCGCGCGTTGCCAATGGCCATGACAAGGACGGCAAAGAGCAGTTCATCGCCAACGCGCTGCCCGACAAAAAGTCGATGGATGCAACGATGGCGGCGCTCGAAAAGGCGCAGTGGTCGCTGGTTTCGGTGCAGTCCACCGAGAAGCAGCGCAGGCCGCTCGCGCCCTTCATCACCAGCCAGTTGCAGCGTGACGCGGCCAGCAAGCTGGGCTTCAATGTGCGCCGCACGATGGGCGTGGCGCAGCGGCTTTATGAAGGCGTGGATGTGGGCGCGGAGGGCACCGTCGGCCTGATTACATACATGAGAACCGATTCGCCGCGTGTGGCGCCGGAGGCCATTGCCGGCGCGCGGGAGTGGATCGGCAAGCAATTGGGAGCCAAGTATCTTCCCGCGACACAGAATGTCTACAAGGGCAAGAAAGCGGCGCAGGATGCGCATGAGGCGATTCGCCCCACCGACGTATCGCGGACTCCGGAGTCGATCGCGCGGTATCTGACCGAGGAGCAACTGAAGCTCTACCGGCTCATCTGGCAGCGCTTCGTGGCCTCGCAGATGACGCCCGCGGTCTTTGATGTCACTACTGCAAAGATTGCCGCAGTCAGTGCCAAAACCGGCAAGACCTATGACTTCCGCCTGAGCGGCTCGGTGGTGCGCTTCGACGGCTTCCTCAAAATTTACGAGGTGTTGGAAGAGAAGAAGGAGGACGACGATGAATCGTCCAACAAGCTGCCGAATCTCGATCATGTAAAAAAGCTGGAGCTTGACGAGTTGCAGCACGAGCAGCACTTTACCTCGCCGCCTCCGCGCTACAACGAAGCCTCGCTGGTGAAGGTTCTCGAAGAGCGAGGCATTGGCCGTCCTTCGACCTATGCCTCGATCATCAATACCATTCAGGACCGCGAGTATGTGACCAAAATCAGCGGCAGGTTCTATCCGACTGAGATAGGGATGGTCGTCTGCGACTTATTGGTGAAGAACTTTCCGTATATCTTCGATGTTACCTACACGGCCAAGCTCGAAGAAGAACTGGACGAGATCGAAGAAGGCAACGAGAAGTGGACCGTCCTGATGAACGGCTTCTACGATCACTTTGTCGAGGAGCTGAAGGACGCCGGCGCGAACATGGAAGACATCAAGCGCATGGAGAAGAAGACGGATGAAAAGTGCGATCTATGCGGCTCGCCGTTGTTATTGAAGTGGGGCAAGTTCGGCAGCTTCTATGCCTGTTCGGCCTATAACAAGAAGGACAAGTCGAGCTGCACCTTTACCAAGGAAAACACCGCGGGCAAGCCGGATATGAATACGCCCGAAGGGCAGGAGGCTACCGAACAGGAGGAGTATTGCGATAACTGCGGACGGGTGATGGTGCTCCGGCGCGGACCCTTCGGAATGTTCATGTCCTGTCCTGGCTTCAACGAGGACCCGCCCTGCAAGACCTTTCGCAAGCTAAGCTCAAAGCAGCAGCAGAAGGTGGCCGCTCCGCAGCCGACCGGCGAAGATTGTCCGCAGTGCGGCAAGCCTTTGGTGCTGCGCCAGGGAAGTTATGGCGAGTTTGTCAGTTGCTCCGGCTATCCCAAGTGCAAGTACGTGAAGCAGAATCTGATTGAGGGACTGAAGTGCCCCAAGTGCGGCGTGGGCGATCTGGCCGAGCGCAAGGCGCGCAGAGGAAACATCTTCTGGGGTTGCACCAATTATCCCAAGTGCGACTTCACCTCGAATAACAAGCCCGTCGCCAAAAAATGTCCGCAGTGTGGCAGTTCGTATCTGGTCGAGAAGACGCTGCGTTCCGGCATCTTCCTGGAATGTCCGAACAAGAAGAAGGGTGCTGAAGAAGAGGCCGCACCCAAGAAGCGGAGCGCCAAGGGCCTTCCGCCGGCTGAAAGCGCCGTGGTGTGTGACTACTCCAAGCGCATCGGCGATGCGCCTCCGCTGCCTACTGCCGAAACACACGGGCCGGTGGTAGACAAGGCAGCGCCGGTTGCAAAGAAGACGGCGAAAAAAGGCGGAAAGAAGGCGCTGCAGACGGCGTAGACGCGATGAAGGGAATCATTCGTCCTGAATTGATACTCTAAGATTCAGTGACATCAGCCCAGCCATTTCGTTTGCGCGTCGCCGCCATCGGCTTTCTCAATCCCGCGCCGCTGATGTGGGACTTTGAGCACAAGCCGCTCAAAGCCGCGCTTGCGCAACGCTATCAGATTGACCGGATGTTGCCCTCGGAGTGCGCTGACCGGCTGGCCTCCGGCGCGGCCGAGATCGGCCTGATCCCCATCGCGGCGCTCGCGATGACTCCCGGATTACGTATTCTTCCCGGCTGCGTGATTGCCTCCAAAGGCCGCGTGCGTTCCTTGCTTCTGGTTCGCCGCGCCACTCAGCGGCTGCATGAGCTGCGTTCCGTGGCAGCCGACAGCGCCAGCCGCACGACGCTGGCTTACGCCCGCATACTCCTCCGCCGCTGGGGCAACCCGGAGGTGCCCTTTCTGCCCGCCGCCGCCGATCTCGACGCCATGCTGGAGCGGGCCGACGCCGCCATCCTCATCGGCGACCCTGCGCTGCTGGCTCTGGAAGAGCGCGCCAGCCGCTTCGAACGCACCGGTGAGGTGCTGGTCTATCACGACCTGGCCACGGAGTGGCATTCGCTCACTGGCCTGCCCTTCGTCTCCGCCGTCTGGTGCACCACTGTGAGCGGCGGGGCTTGGGATGAGAAGATTGCTGGTGATTTCATCCAATCCCGCGACCACGGCTTGCAGAATATCGAGGCGCTGGTCGCCGAGTGGTCCAGCCGCATTCCTATCCCCTCTGCGACCATCCGCGCCTATCTCACCACCAACATTCACTACATCCTCGACGAGGAATGTATCGAAGGGATGAGAGGCTTCTTCCGCATGGCGGTTGAAGCCGGCGTGCTGCCGGAGTACACCCTCCCGGTCATTGACTGATCTCAGTTTTCTGCCCGCCAAGCCTGAAAAAATTACGCACCCTCCTATAAAACTTGCGAATCTCATCCGTACTGGAGAGAAAAATGAAAATCGGAGTATTAGGGTCGGGCAAAGTAGCCATAACTTTGGCTGACGGCTTCCTCAAACACGGCTATGAGGTGATGGTCGGTTCAAGAACGCCCGGCAAGCTTGCAGAGTGGAACGCGAAGAACCCGAAGGCTTCTACTGGCACATTCAACGCCGCGGCCGCCTTCGGCAATTTGATCGTTCTCGTCGTTAAGGGCAGCGTGGCTAGCGATGTTCTGCAACTGGCCGGCGCTGAAAACCTCAAGGGAAAAACCATCATCGACGTGTGCAATCCCTTCGCGGGCGAGCCCTCTGCAAATGGTGTGTTTCCGCTCTTTACCAATGCCAATGAATCTCTCATGGAGCGGTTGCAGACAGAATACGAGGGCGCGCGCTTCGTCAAGGCGTTCAACTCGGTGGGCTACGCCGTGATGGACAACCCCAAATTTAAAGATGGCAAGCCGACCATGTTCATATGCGGAAACAACCAAGCCGCGAAAGACACGGTGCGCGGAATTCTAGATCAGTTCGGCTGGGAGACGGCGGATATGGGCTCGGCGGAGGCCGCGCGCGCCATCGAGCCGTTGGCCGTCTTATGGTGCATCCATGGCTTTACGCGCAATCAATGGACTCACGCCTTCAAGCTGCTCATTCACTGATTCTGCCGTGGCAGCCAGCCCGGCCGCTCCAGCCACATACCGCCAATAGCAAAAGGCCGATCCCCGAAGGAATCGGCCCTGTCTTTTGCTAACTCCGCGAGCACCGCTAACTCCGCTGGT
>Ga0181528_10001793_pt1 | contig 13244 bp, 13 predicted proteins | sample PEATcosm2014_Bin_47_FD_119742 | JGI IMG/M metagenome (GOLD analysis project Ga0181528, IMG submission 119742) | Peatland microbial communities from MTU Mesocosm Facility, Houghton, MI, USA - PEATcosm2014_Bin10_10_metaG | ecosystem: Environmental > Terrestrial > Soil > Wetlands > Peat | place... | reverse complement strand
AAGGTTGTGAGCGGTACGCTGAACGGCGGCGGCCCCGAGATTCAGATCGCGACGATGAACGGCACGATCACCCTCCGCAAAACGCAGCTGTGACGGTGTAACCGTGGCAAACGCCGCTACGGTGGATATTATGATGCTCAGGAAACATTCGGGTTGGGGTCCGGTCCTTAGTTTCATGGAACGCCTGAAACTCCAGCTCCAACAGTCTGCCCGCTGGCTATGGCATGAATGGCTCCGTCCCCTGTTCATAGCTGCCTGCATCGTGTTCCCTCTCAAGTCATCGTTTGCAGAGTGGAACTACGTCCCCTCGGGTTCAATGATGCCGTCGCTCCTGCCAGGTGACCTGGTTTGGGTGAACAAGCTGGCTTATGACCTCAAAGTGCCGTTTACCACGGCCCACCTGGCGGAATGGGGTGATCCTCAACGAGGCGACATCGCGGTGTTCTACTCTCCCGCGGACCAAATGCGGCTGGTAAAGCGTGTAATAGGATTGCCGGGCGATGTCGTGGAATCGCGCGACGACAGGCTTTTTATCAACGGCCACCCTCTCATCTACCAGGCACTGCCGGCAGATTTGGCGGGACCAGAATCGCGGCGCGGCGCGTTACTCGCCGAAGAGGAACTCGCTGGCAGGCCGCACGCAGTCCAAATCCTTCCCGCCCGACCAGCCTTGCGGACCTTCGGACCGGTGGTAGTTCCGGCCGGATGCTATTTCATGATGGGCGACAATCGCGACGACAGCCATGACTCGCGCTTCTTCGGATCCGTGCCGCGGCGCAGCGTCATTGGAAAAGCAACGACATTGCTCGTTTCCGTCGACCTCGACCGGTTCGCATGTCCACGCTCAGACCGGTTTCTTCGTCCGATTCAGTAGGTGGTCAATCGAGATTTTCCCCGGCCCGAACACGAGCACGATCACGACGGCGAACAGAAACAGAAACGGCGTGGCCGCTGTGAACTTGTCCGGGTCGCTGAAGACTGCCTGAAGCGCCTCGCGCTCGGCCGTCGCATAAGCCACGCCCAAGGTGAAGATCAGCGGCACCGCGGCGGCCCGCGAAAATAGACCGGCGACGAGCAGCAGACCGCCAAGGCATTCCGTTCCGCCGGCCATTGCTGCATTCAGTTTGGGCAACGGGATGTTCAGCGTGGCGAAGTATTGGGCCGTGCGATCGAGATTCAGCAGCTTGCCCTTCCCGGTAAGGAAGAAATTCCATCCCCAGTAAAGGCGTATGGCGAGCAGGAGCGGCGATTGCAGGCACGAGGCGAATTGCTCGAATTTTTCGTAGGCGGATCGAAGGCTCATGGGGAAGACGCAGCGGTTTGACAGAACCAACCCAGCTCGGCCCAGTTTTTGAACCAACCCTGGACCTTCTGCTGCCAGGCAGGCGACGCAGCGGCTTTGGGGAGCGCCAGGGCACATGCATGCGCCAGTGTCTGGCCTTGCTGGAGTCCAACAAGGAGCCGATACGCGGCCGGCTCCAGGCGCTTGAAATAGATTTGGTTGTCGTGTCGGTGCACCGCCACATGGACGCGCGCCCTCCGCGGACGCGACACTCTCGGTGACGCGGCGACCGACGAGGCCCCACCGGGCGCGTTGCTCGCATCGGACCGCAGGCCGCTTTTCTTCACCGCAATCACATAATCGTCGACCGCATAATTGAGCGCGAGCAAGCCGAGATAAGGCTGCAGGCGAAGCCGCAGACGACCGGGATTCTCGCCGGCGATATCTTGAGGTTCCAGCGAGGGAAGGGCGGGGCCGTCGAATGCCTCGACCTGCGCCCACTCAAAACGCGCCATGTCGATCGCGAGGGCGGTGTACGGCGCTGTCAGAAGAGGTTCCTCCCCGATAAACTGCGCCAGGCGGCGCGAAAGGTTCCGCAGCGTGAAGGAACTTGACGGATATTTTGCGAGGTAGGCCTCGGCAAGGCGCATGAATCGCCTCACACCCAGCACGGCCCGCAAACCAGGACAATCGTCGTAAAGGCAGTCCAGCACACGAAACCAATACATCCGGTTGTAGATCTCGATGCGGTCGAGCGAAGTCAGTTCGTCATTGGGTTTGATGAATTCACCCACAACCGCCGCCGTCGGCCGGCCGTCCACCCACCGCCGTTGCGTGCGGCTGCCGGCATTCAAGGGCCGCAGAACCGCGGCGGCCATCGCTCGCTGAAGCGCCTTGAGGTCCCGTGTTGAGCGCATCCGGCGCGGCGAAAATGTGGAAGTCTTGATCACGCCAGTCCGGCCACACGATCGGTTTTCACATTGCCGGGGTTCCGAGCAGCCCGCGCGCCATCGATGAATTGATGCGCTTTGAGCGCTTCATCATGAACCTCGTCGAACGACGGGATCTTGTCGTCCCACTCCAGCAGCGTTGCCGTGACACCGCACAACCGGATTGCATGCGCGTAGAGTTTCCACACCGGATCAATCACGGGGTGATCGTGGGTATCCAGGATGTACTTCTCAAATTTCGTGTGCCCCGCGATGTGCATCTGCGCCACCCGGTGATGAGGAACGTTGTCAACGTAATCGTAAGGGTTGAATCCGTGATTGCGGGAGGAAACGTAAATATTGTTCACGTCGAGGAGGATTCCGCAGTCGGCGCGCTCGACGACTTCCGTGAGGAATTCCCATTCCGTCATCTCCGAAACATGAAACTCCGCGTAGCTGCTCACGTTTTCGACGCAGACCGGGATTTCGAGATAGTCGCGAACCTGGCGGATCTTCTCGGCGGTGCGCCTGGCCGCAACCTTGGTGTAAGGCATCGGCAGAAGGTCGTGAGTGTAGGTTCCATCCACGCTTCCCCAGCAAAGATGGTCGGACAACCACGGCGTCCTGGTCCGCTTGACCACCGCCTTCAGTTTCTTGAGATGCGCCCGGTCGAGCGGGTCCGCCGAGCCGAAATAGAGCGAAACACCGTGCTGCACGACACGGTATTGCTCAAGGATCTGATCGAGCACCTCAAGCGGACGCCCGCCGTCCACCATGAAGTTCTCGGAGATGATCTCGAACCAGTCGACCACCGGCTTCTTCGTCAGGATATGCTGATAATGCGGCACGCGCAGGCCAATGCCTATTCCGTAGTCAGTAAATGCATTGAATGGATTGGCGGGCATCGTGATCGCTATTGGCTGGCCGGAAACGCGCGCGAACGCCTTTCACAGAAAGAACCGATTTTGCCTCCCTCGCGGTTCTTTGGAGGGCGGACCGCGGTGTCCGCCAAATCCGGCGAAGGCGCTGACGGCGCAGCACCTCCGCCTGTTGATTGCGGCACCAGCCGCGTTTCCGAGGCAAACAAGTTATTTGCTGGTGGAGGCGTCGCTATCCCCGCTTGACGAGCCGCTCTTCGCGCCTGACGTATCCGCCTTCGTATTACAGCCGCCTTTGCCCTGGCAGGAGTTTTTCCCCTTGCATCCATTGTCACCCGCGCTGCAACCGCCCTGGCCCTTGCATGAATTCTGACCCTTGCAGCTGTGCTGGCCGGTAGTGGATTTGTCAGACGCCTGGCCCTTGCTGTCGTCCTTGATTGACGAGGAACCGGAGCTGGTGCCTTCGGCGTAGGCACGAAGGGCGAAGGATCCGGTGTAGAGGCCGGCGAGCGCGGCCGCAGTGATGATCAATCGTGTCGATTTTTTCATGGGGATCTATGTGTTTCCGACCGGCACAGCTCCAGGAACCGGCCTGGATGCGCCTGTCGCTGAATTCAGAATTATAGGTGTCCGGCGGAAATGGACCGCCTCCCACCGACGATGCATCAACGGCCGGATTTCGCAAACGAGGTCGCGAAATCACTCGTCTTCTGAAAAGGCAAAAAGCGTCCGCACAACCAGGCCGTTCTCGGACAGCAGCCGCGAACCGCCCAACCCAGGCAGGTCGATCACCGCAGCAACGCCAACAACCTCGCCCTGCAAAGTCCGAAAAAGCCGGGCGGCCGCCAAAAGTGTCCCGCCGGTCGCAATCAGATCATCGACAATCACCACACGGTCGCCGGCACGGCACGCATCGGCATGCACCTCGATGGTCGCCGCGCCGTATTCAAGAGAGTAATCCTCGGCAATGGTCCGGTAAGGCAGCTTGCCTTTTTTCCGCACGAGCGCGACAGGTCTCCCGAGCTTGTAGGCCAGCGCTCCGCCAAGCAGGAAGCCGCGGGCGTCAACCGCGGCCAGGATGTCCGGCCGGAGCGGCTCGACGGCGTCAGCCAGCGCATCGATCGTGGCACGGAATGCCTCCCCGTCCTGAAACAGAGTCGTGACGTCCCGAAAGTTTATTCCCGGCTTGGGCCAGTCACGGACCGTGCGAATCCTGGATTTGAGCCCGGTTGCGTCCATGTCAGTCCTTCGCCCGCCGGTATTGCGCCGGCCAGGTGAGCTCGGCGCCCAATGCCTTCGCCGCATGCAACGGCCAATAGGGATCTTTAAGAAACGCGCGTCCGATCAGCACGACATCCGCCCGGTTTTCTGCGAGTATCCTCTCCGCCTGTTCCGGCTCGGTGATGAGTCCGACCGCTCCGGTGGCAATTCCGGCTTCCCGGCGCACAACCTCCGCGAACGGCACCTGGAATCCGGGCCCAACGGGAATCTTCGCATGAGGCAGCGTTCCGCCGGATGAACAATCGAGCAGGTCGACGCCGCGGTTTTTGAGCAGCATCGCCAAAGCGACGGTTTGCGGGAGGTCCCAGCCACCCGACTCGGCCCAGTCAGTCGCGGACACCCGGACCCACAACGGCAGTTGTTCGGGCCAAACCGCCCGCACTCCGTCGACCACTTCCAGAAGCAGCCGGATGCGGTTCTCAAATGAGCCACCGAACGGGTCCGTGCGATGATTGCTCAGCGGAGAAAGAAACTGGTGGAGCAGATATCCATGCGCCGCGTGGATCTCGACAAGCTCGAAACCCGCGGCCAACGCCCGTTTTGCCGCAGCGACAAAAGCCTGTACAACGCCAGCGATGCCGGCCGGCGTGAGCGCCTCCGGCAAAGGATGCCCTTCAGCAAACGGCTGCGCGCTCGGCGCCACGACAGTCCAGCCACCCTGTGCCAGCCCGAGCGGACCTCCGCCGTCCCAGGGACTGGCCGTGCTGGCTTTGCGTCCGGCATGCGCCAGCTGGATTCCCGGCACGGCGCCCTGTGAGCTAACGAACCTTGTCATTCGAGCCAGCGGTTCAACCTGGGCATCCTCCCAAAGCCCGACGTCGCCAGGCGAAATGCGGCCGCGCGCCTCGACAGCGGTTGCTTCGGCGATCACTGCCCCGGCACCTCCGACAGCGCGCGATCCCAAGTGGACCAGATGCCAGTCGGTGGCAACGCCGTCCGTGCACGAGTATTGGCACATTGGCGACACCACGATCCGATTGCGCAGCCTGAGACTGCGCTGAGGAAGCGGGGAAAAAAGAACGGACATGCCTCCCACGGTTGACGATTCTCGCGACGGCGCAAGCGGTAAGGAGACCGCGACGTTCCTTCGCGCCTTTCTTTTGCGCGAGACCTTTTCTGCTTCCGGAACAATCGCTTCAGGTCTCAGGCTGGTCGCTCAACCGTGAACTGGTTCGTGGTCCTGCAGTAGAGGTTACCGCTGAGGCGGCCGATCAAGTCGAGCCTTGCCGGATCGATCCGTCCATCCGCCCCAAGCACCGCATCGCTGACATGCACGAGCTGAATCCGGCCGAAGACCACGTGCGCGGCGAGAGGTCCCTCGCCGACGTTCACAATGCGGTCCAGGGTGCACTCGAACGCGACCGGCGCATCGGTCACCCGCGGCGGTCGCACCTTCATCGATGGCGTCATGGGGATCCCGAATTTCTCCGCCTCACTCTCGCCGTACGGCAGCGAGGCTGCGGTCGCATTCATCGGCTCGGCCAGGGCATAGGAGACGACGTTGATCACAAATTCCGGTACTTGCTGGATGTTGCGCACCGTGTCCTTCGGTTGGCCGTCGCGATTGTTGACAGGCACGAACATGAGCGTCGGGGGATTCGAGGTGATCCCCTGAAAAAAGCTGAACGGCGCAAGATTGCAGCGTCCATCGGCGGAAATCGTCGAGGCCCACGCGATCGGCCGAGGCGCGATCGTGCTGGTCATCCAGCCATAGACTTCACGAGGCGGGAGCTTGGCGAATTCAATGATCATGCCATGAAAGCAGGGCACTACCGCCGGCCAGCGCGAGCCTTTTTTCGCAACATGCACGGTCCGCTTTTGTGCCACCCTCAAACAGAGTTGTTGCCGACCTTGCCGTTTGGATACCGCGATATGACTCCTCCCGGCTTGCCTCGGTGCGCCCCGGCGGCTAGAAAAGTTTCCCATCCAACATCATGTCCAATCTTCCCACCCAATTCGCCGGTGTGACCGTCGCGACCAAGGCAAATGTTTACTTTGACGGCAAAGTGGTCAGCCACTCCGTGACCTTCACCGACGGCACGAAGAAAACACTCGGGCTCATCTATCCCGGTTCCTATCATTTTGGCACGGGCGCGCCTGAGCGGATGGAAATTGTCGCCGGCACCTGCCACGTCACGCTCGATGGCAAGAACGCCGTCCGCACTTATGCCGCAAGCCAGAGTTTTGACGTGCCGGGCAAGAGCGGCTTCATCGTCGAGGTCAAGGAGGGGATCTGCGAGTACATCTGCTCGTATTTGCCTGCTTAGATCCATGCAAATCGCAGGAAGCGCGCTCGCGTGCGATTCCGAGGTAGTAAGCAGATACCGGACAGGAAATCCCTGCTGGCCGGCACATTCGGGCTAACCACCAAGCCGAGGCCATCCAGACTGCTACGAGTGGATCATGTGCCGGACAATGAGTTCGTCGCTGATGCTCCCAAGCATCACCCCTTCGTGACCGCACTCCTGTTGCAGGGCGGCGCGCATCCGGTCATCAGCGTCTTCCCTGGTGGTACCGGTCACCATGAGATTGAGCTCGGGACAGAATTCATGGACGCCGAGGCTCGTGCGCCATTGGAAGCAAGTGACGTCGATCACCGGATGTTCAATACTCCGAACATACGGCGCGGTCAGCATTTGCATCACAAGCGCCCGGAACTCGACGATGCGCAGTGGCTTCGCCTGGCCGTCGTTGGCCCCGGCTCTCAGAACTCGTGTCAGCATCGGCCCATCCATGGAACTGCTGATGACAATCACCGGCATCTGGTGGTGCACGGGAGAACTGCGGACATATTGTATAAGCTGCAGGGAGTTGCCCTCAGGGAAATGGTAGTCCGTGATCATCAATTTGAAGCGGTGCTCGCGGAGCAACTGGATCGCGCCGTCGAGGGAGGGCACGAGAGTCAGCGACACGATCCCTTCGAGGTACTTTTTCATGAGGACCTGTGACGTGGTGCTATCTTCGACGTAAAGGACCTCGTTCATCGTTCCACTGATGATCGGCCGGAGAACCGCCCGAGTTAAACACCCTTTATGCGAACCGGTGCGATTTGGGCCTTATCGCGGGCAATTTCAAAGACTTCGGGACGGCGCATTCTTCCGCTCGACTCCTGGCATCCGGCCCGATAACCAATCGACAATGAAAGAGAAACGATTCGCGCAGGTGCTGCGCGAGGAGCTTTCCCCGGCCGAGTATGCCGCGCACATCCGCCCTTTCCGGGCGGGTGAAGTCATTTTCACCGCAGGCGACATCGGGGAAGGCCTCTATGTCATCGAGTCCGGACGTGTGCAGATTTCCGCCCTCACCAATGGAGGCGAACCGCGACCACTCGCCTCAATCGGGGAGGGCGATTTTTTCGGAGAGATGGCCGCCATCGACGATTCACCCCGTTCCGCCACTGCGATCGCCGAGACGGACACTTCCACCTTCTACCTGCGTCGCGAAGAGATGATGGATATGCTGAACCGCCATCAAGGACTCACCCTGACGCTCATCCGCGAGTTCAGCACGCGCATGCGGGCGACCAACCTCCGCTATCTTGACGAGATCATCCAGGGGGAACGCCTCGCCCTCGTCGGACGCTCTGCGCGAACCATTGTCCATGATTTCAAGAATCCACTGGTGGTGATCCGTCTCGCCGCCGAGGTGACCGGCGCGAGCACTACGACAACGGTTGTGCGGCAAAAGGCGCGGGACTCGATTCTGCGCCAGGTCGACCGGATGACCTACATGTTGAACGAGTTGATCGAGTACGCCCGCCCCTCCGGCAGGCAGCCCTCGATGAGCACGGTGAATTTCGCACCTTATTTGAACTCGCTCGTCGAGGACATCCGGCAGGAACTCGCCGATGGCAACGTCACCCTCGAGCTCGAAAACCCGCCGCCAACCATCGATGTCTCCGTCGAGGCGCCGCGACTTTCCCGAGTGTTCTACAATCTTGTGCACAACGCCATGGACGAGATGCCCGGTGGCGGAAAGATCAAACTTCGGTTCATGGTGAGCGAGACAGAACTTCTCGTGGAAATGACCGACACCGGAAAGGGCATCGCGCCGGAAATCCTCCCACAGCTCTTCCAACCGTTTGCCACCCATGGCAAGGTCCAAGGAACCGGACTGGGGCTCTCGATCTGCAAACGCATCATCGAGGACCATGGCGGACGCATCTGGGCGCGCAGTGAACCGGGCAAGGGAGCGACTTTTTCCTTTGTTCTTCCCCTGCCAAGATCAGGGTAATGGCCGGTTGCCAGGTTTTGTCGCCCGCGAAACCACAATGAAATTGCCGGCCATGCCCGCAAATCCTGTCCCGAGCATCTCCCGGCGAACGATCGCGCTCGCCGCCATCGCGCTCTGCCTGGCGATCTTCGCCTCCTATCACAACAGCTTCTCGGGGCCATTCGTCTTTGACGATGAGCCGGCCGTGATGGACAACCCGACGATCCGGCAGCTGTGGCCCATCTGGAGAACCCTTTCCCCGCCGCCGGAAATGACCGTCAGCGGCCGGCCTCTGGCCAACCTTACGCTTGCGGTCAATTACGCCGTTAGCGGCACCAAGCCCTGGAGCTACCATGTGTTCAACCTGCTGGTTCACATGCTGGCAGCGCTGACCCTGTTCGGAGTCGTCCGACGGACACTGCCGCGAGCCTTCTCTCAGAAGTCGCTGACCGTCGACAGGAAGCCGGACAAGATCCGCACGCCACAGGTGCCAAAACGGAGGCTGCCTCCGATGACAGCACCGGTGCCGGCCACCGGTCTCCAGCCGGAAGACTTCACGTTTCTCGCGTTCGCGATCGCCCTGGTATGGGCGCTGCATCCGCTTCAAACGGAAGCGGTGACCTATGTCATCCAGAGGGTGGAATCGTTGATGAGCCTGTTCTTTCTGCTGACCCTGTATTGTTTCATCCGCTCGTTGGAGTCGCCGCGGCCGCGGCTCTGGCAGGGATGCGCGGTCGCGGCCTGCTTTCTCGGGGCAGCCACGAAGGAGGTGATCGCGCTGGCCCCCATCCTGGTGCTCCTTTACGACCGCACTTTCGTCGCCGGGAGCTTCGCGACAGCCTGGCGCCAGCGCTGGCGCATGCACCTGGCCCTGGCGTCCACATGGATTTTCCTGGCTGGCATGATCGCAAGCACCGGATGGGATCGCAATGGAACGTCGGGCTTCGACATCGGCGTTCCTCCGTCGGCTTACTGGATGACGCAATTCGAGGCGGTGACGCGCTACCTCTGGCTTTCGCTCTGGCCCCACCCGCTTGTGTTTGAATACGGTACATTTTGGGTGCACCAGGTCGCCACAGCGCTGCTCTGCGCCCTGGTCGTGGTCCCGCTTGCCATTGCGACGCTCATCGCCCTTTGGCGCCGGCCGATCCTCGGATTCCTCGGCGCGTGGTTCTTCGGGATTCTCTCCCCCACCAGCGTCATGCCGGGCCGGATACAGATGATCGTTGAACACCGGATGTATCTCGCGGTCGCGGCAATCATCGTCCTCGTCGCCGTCAGTGTGACCGTCCGTTTTGGCCGTGCAGGCTTGGTCGCGCTTCTCGCGTGGGCCACCGCCCTGGGGTGTCTGACTGAGAACCGCAACGCTGTCTATCACACAGCCCTATCGCTGTGGACCGACACGGTTGCCAAACGCCCGGACAACGATCGTGCCCACAACAACCTCGGCAATGCATTGGTGGACGACGGACAGATTGCGGACAGCATCGACCACTATAAAACAGCGCTGCGCCTGAAGCCCGACTATCCGGAAGCCCACAGCAACCTCGGGAATGCCCTGTTGAAGGCAGGAAGAATTCCCGAGTCGATCGCCGAGTGTGAGGCTGCGCTAAAACTCGAGCCGGATTACGCGAAAGCGCACAACAATCTTGCGAACGCGCTGCTCGAAGCCGGCCGGATCCAGGAGGCGATCAGCCACTACCGCACCGCACAGAAGCTCAAACCCGGCGATGCGAAGAACTACTACAACCTGGGAAATGCATGGCTCAAGGCCGGCCGAATCCCTGACGCAATCGCAGAGTACCATAAAGCGCTGGAAATCCAGCCTGACGATGCGGAAGCACGCTACAACCTCGGCAACGGCCTTCTCCAAAGCGGCCGGGTGGATGATGCGATCGATCAATACCTCCTCGCCCTGCAAATCAATCCCGCCTATCTCGACGCCCACACCAACCTAGGCAACGCACTCCTGGAGAAGAGTCAGATTCCCGAAGCGATCGCGCAGTTTGAAACCGTGCTGAAGGCCAATCCCGACTATGCTGAGGGTCACAACAATTTGGGAGCCGCACTGTTTCACGCCGGCCGGGTCACGGAAGCCGTGCGGGAGTTCGAAGCTGCGCTCCGACTAAAGCCAAATTACCCGGATGCGCGCGGAAACCTCGAACGAGCCCGCACAATGACCCAAGCTCAGGCGGCGATTCCTCGATAAGCGGGAGAAGCGCAGGCACGCCTACTCGCCGAACTTTGTCGCCAGCGCGACCATGCAGGCGGTGAGGGCAAAGGGCGCCCAAAAGCCACCGAGCCCTTTTCTCCAATGCCAGGCGTATCCCGCCAGGCAAACGGCCAGCAATACCGCCATGATAGCGGGCCCCATCCAGGGAGCGCGAAACTGCGCAGTTGCGTAAACGCCCGGCAAAGCCGTCGCCCAACGCAGCAACCGGTCCATGAACCAGAGGAGAAGAATCCCGGCGTGGTTGAACAGCACGCTACCGGCGGCCAGACCGGAAAATCCGCAAATCAGCGAAAGAAATCCCGCGCCAATGACGAACGTCGAGATCGGGATCACCACGAGATTCACCGCCATCGAACCCGGCGTAAAAAGATCAAAGAACTGGATGCCCGAGATCGTGCTCGCCAACGCGGACGCAAGGCCGATTCCGACCGCTCCGAGCGCAGCCCTCCAGGCCCAGTCGGCGCAGTGATGGTACCACCGCCAGGTCGATTTAGGCAGCGCCGTGAACAACGCCCACCGCGCCAGCATGGCCCCGGTCAGCGGTCCTCCCAGCAAAAGCAGGACGGCGACAATCCCGTACGACATCTGAAAACTCGCCCCGAAAAGCTGCATCGGTTCGAGCAACAGAATGAGCAGCGCCGAGGCCGTCAGGGTGGCCAGAGGATTGGCCGGTCGCCGCAGTGCAAACGAGCCAACGAGCAGGGCACACATGATGAACGCGCGCACCGCCGAGGCACTCGCGCCTGTAATATCGACATAGAGCCAGAGTGCGACAAGGCCCGCGCCTGCCGCTATCAGCCGCGGCAGGTGGAGCAACGAAAGCAAAATCTGCACACTGAGGGCGATCGCCGTGATATTCATCCCGCTGATGGCAAAAAGGTGCATCGTTCCGCTGTGCAGGAAGAGAGCCTGCTGCTCCACGCTCATGTCCCTCTTCTGGCCCAGCATCATGGCACGATATACTGCCGCAAGCGCGGCCTGGTCGGAGAGCCCGGCCTCCAGAATGCGCTCGAATCGCAGCCCTGCCTCATGACAGAAACGCTGATAGCGGGATGGCGGCGACACATCGCCAAGCAGCCGCCCTCGGCTGAATTTGAAGTTCACTCCTGCGTCGGCCAGATATCCGGAGAAGCCGCCTTCGGGAATCTGTCGCGGCAGCAACTCGACGACCCCCACCGCCGAAATCCGTGCAGAGCGCAACGGAGGATCCGTCTTGGGCGGGAGCGTGAGTGAAAAGTAGAGCGACTGCCCCACAAGTCCGCGCAAATGTGCGGGAGCCCCCACCACCTCTGCAAGGCCGTTGGTCCGGTCCAGGCTCAAGGAAGACGAAAACACATGCGTTACCTTCAGCGTCAGGCGCGCCTCGCGGGGAGGCAGGTTCTCCCATCCGGAGAGCCGGTCGAGCCTAATATGGAAATAGGCGGCCGCAGCCAGAAACACGGATGCGCCAAACACTGCCGGCCAGGTCCGCCGGGCTGCAGCGCCACAGCGAAAGGAGAGGACCAAAGCGGCCGTGAGGGCGAGCGCCGCCGCTCCGAGCAGCCACTGCGCAGGGAGATCAAATAGTTTGCCCGCAGTCAACCCGGCCATGAAAGGCAGCAGCAGCCACAACAGGGGAGCGCGGTAGCCAAAGCCGACGAGGCTCATGGTTCATGGACGGTGATTGATAAACCGGCGCCCGCCCAGCAGCAGGCTGTGCTCCATCCCGCGCAACAGGTACGCACGGGCCGCCCCGACGGCGTCCTCCAGTCCGCAGCCCCTGGCGAGGTTCGCGGCAATCGCCGCGGACAGCGTGCAGCCGCTTCCATGCGTATTTACACCATGAATACGCACGGAGGTGTAGGTCCTGACCTCCCCTCCGGCCCCGACCAGCACATCCGTGATTTCTTCACCCTTCAGGTGCCCGCCTTTGACAAGGAAGGCCACCCCGTGCATCCGCGCAAGCTGGCGGCCCGCTTCAGCCATGTCGGCGGCTGAGGCCGGTCTCTCCCCCAGGAGGACGGCAACCTCGTCGAGATTCGGGGTGACGAGCGTGGCCCGCGGCAAAAGTTCTTCGCGGACGGCGGCAAGCGCTCCGGCTTCGAGCAACCCAGCCCCGCTGGTCGCGACCATCACCGGATCGATGACCGCCGGGATGCCGGGCTCGCGGCGCAGGAAATCCGCAACGGTGGTGACGATGCCCGCGGAATGGAGCATCCCGGTCTTCAACGCGCGGATCCGGAAGCCGCGATGAACCTGAAGGATCTGCTCCAGCACAAATGAAGCGGCCATGGTCTCAATGCCGGTGACTCCATCAGGATTCTGCGCGGTGAGGCAGGTGATGGCGGTCGTTCCAAAAACCCCGTGCGCTGCAAACGTCAGCAGGTCCGCCTGTATGCCTGCGCCCGCTCCGCTGTCCGAGCCGGCGATGGTGAGGGCAACGGGAAGTT
>Ga0181528_10001792_pt1 | contig 13246 bp, 14 predicted proteins | sample PEATcosm2014_Bin_47_FD_119742 | JGI IMG/M metagenome (GOLD analysis project Ga0181528, IMG submission 119742) | Peatland microbial communities from MTU Mesocosm Facility, Houghton, MI, USA - PEATcosm2014_Bin10_10_metaG | ecosystem: Environmental > Terrestrial > Soil > Wetlands > Peat | place... | reverse complement strand
TTGATGATGCCGCTCCACTCGGCATCGCGTCCGACCATGAAACCGTTCACATCGTGGAAGAAAACCAGCGGAATTAAGTTCTGGTTGCAATCCATGATGAAACGGGCAGCTTTCTCGGCCGATTCGTTGTAGATGACTCCTCCGAACTCGACGCGTTTGTGGCCTTCGTGGTCGGTCTGGTGCGCGTGCAGCTTTTGATTAGCAACGATGCCGACGGCAAAGCCGCCAATGCGGCCGTAACCGCAAATCAGGGTCTTGCCATATTCCGGCTTGTACTCATCAAAGCGGCTGCCATCGAGTACGCGCGCCAAGACTTCTTTCATGTCGTAGGGGCGGGCAGGGGATGGGTCGTAAATTCCGTAGATTTCTTCAGCGGCAAGGATAGGCTCGACAGGCTTCTTACGATCCCATGGAGAAAGCCGGCGGTATCCCCACTTCTCGACGATCGAACGAATTCGCGCGATGCACGCTTCATCATTAGGCTCGCGAAAATCGACTGTGCCACTGATTGCCGAATGCATGGCCGCGCCACCAAGTTCTTCCGCGGTGACTTTCTGGCCGATGGCCGCTTGAACCAGCGCCGGTCCCGCGAGGAACAAGCCGCTGCCATCGGTCATGAGCACGTGATCGCACATCACCGGAAGGTAGCCGCCGCCGGCCACGCACATACCCATGATGGCCGCGATCTGAGGAATTCCCATCGCCGACATCACAGCGTTATTGCGGAAGACACGTCCGAAATCGTCAGTATCGGGGAAAACATCTTCCTGCAGAGGCAGAAAGACGCCCGCGGAATCGACGAGATAAATTGTGGGAATGCGATTCTCTACAGCGATATTCTGCGCACGAATGACCTTTTTGGAGGTCATCGGAAAGAACGCGCCGGCTTTCACCGTGGCGTCATTGGCGATGATCATCACCATGCGGGTCTGCACCCGCGCCATCCCAGTGATTACGCCCGCAGCGGGAGCTCCGCCCCATTCCTCATACATGCCGTGCGCCGTGTAGATGCCCAATTCGAAGAAAGAATCCGGGTCGGCGAGCAGATGGATGCGTTCGCGCGCCGTGAGGCGGCCCTTGGAATGTTGACTATCGATGGCCTTTGAGCCTCCGCCTTCGCAGATCTTTTCACCTTCGTTGCGGACTTGGGACATTAGGTCGGCCAGGAAACGCATATTGGCTTCGAATCGCGCCGAAGTTGGATCGACTTTCGTCGTCAAGACAGTTCCAGAGGCGGAGGAGTTCACAGCGAGAGTTTCGTTACGGTTCGGCATGGAGGAGTGGACTGACTACGGTATAACAGGCGGGCGGAATGGCGCAATGCAGCGGAATCCGGAGACTAGTCTGGAACGGCGTCTGGCAGCGCCCAAATTCCATGCGGCCTTTGAGCGATCTGGCGAATCGCCTCGCCGAGCGGGTCTGGGGAAATCGCATCTATTAGTCCTATCCGGAGCGCTCGTTCGGCGGTGACTTTTTCGGCCGCAACAAACATCTGCAGCGCCCGGCCCTTGCCGATCAGACGCGGAAGACGCTGCGTGCCTCCCCATCCAGTGATCAGCCCGAGAGCCGCGCCGCGATGCCCGAAGACCGCGTCGGGCGAGGCAATCCGGCGATGGCACGCGAGAGCCGAATCCAAACCGCCGCCCATGCAATATCCCGAGATGGCCGCGTAAACCGACGCAGGAAAGGCTTCTATCGAGGCCATGAGCGATTGGCCTAACTTCGAGAATTCGTACGCTCCGGGACCGTTTAGGGCAGCGATTTCTGCCAATTCCGCTCCAGAGGAAAAGAATTTGTCATTGCCGGTGATGATGAGCGGCTTCGCTTCCTTTTGCAACCGGGCGACTTCATCGGTCAGGGATAGGACAACCTCCCTCGTTAGACGGTTCGTACCATCGTCGGAAATGAGGCGCAAGACGTACACGCCATGGAGCAACTCGAGCTGAAATGAGGAGTTCGACATCGCGCAGGAAAAGGACCGAGGCGGCGGCTACGGATTGCGCGTGACCCAATCAGCCAGCCGGCAGCCATCCTCCTCCAGCAGAAACGTTCCCACGCCGAAACATTCGCCAACGATGCGTTGAGACTCCGGGTCACGAATCGCGCGGGTGATCCATTGCTGGCCTACGCGATATTGGGCGGCGGTGAACCATTTCTGCGGCAGCACTTCCACCAATCCGGCTTGCAGGTAGAAAACGAACAGTGCGAAGGCGGGATCGTCGTTCGACATTGCCTTGTAGCTCGTCGGAAGGATCAACTCGTCGACGGCTGCGAATTCGGTCGGGACCTGAATCTTGTGCGTGCCGGGGCCGAGAGTCAGCGGAGTTTCGAAATCAGCGATCGGCGAGGTCGCGGCGTAGATCCGTTCCGAAGAAGGTTTGAACCAGCCGGCAACCTCGGCAAGATCAAATGCCTTGAGCTGATCGGGATCGAAACATACCATCCGAAGGCTGCGCCCCTCGGGGCACCAGATACCGATAAAATGCGGAGGCACAAGAAACGGACGGCAGTACGTATTCAATGCGAGGCGGGCCTTATCGGTCTCCTGCTCAAGCCCGAGGGTTATGAGGTGTCCCAACGGACCTTCCGATCCGTGATGAGTCCAACGGAAGCGCTGACCCGCTAAGGAGCGGAACGACGGGAAGGTTTCCCAGTACCAGGGAGCCGGACCGACAGACTGGGAGAGGATCTTGCTGACCCGAGAGGCTTCGATGCCAGACATCAGCCAGCCGCCGGCACGCCGGGCCCCTTCACATGAGTCCGAATGAATTGGACGATGTCGTCCATGGCGGTGCCGGGCTGAAAGATCGCGGCCACGCCTGCCTGCTTGAGGGCGTCGATGTCCTGATCGGGGATGATGCCGCCGACCAGCACGATGACGTCTTCCATTTTATTCTGCTTCAGCAGATCCATCACGCGCGGGACGATCGCATTGTGCGCGCCGGACAGAATTGATAGCCCGATGACCTGAACGTCTTCTTGCAGCGCGGCAGTGACGATCATTTCGGGAGTCTGGCGAAGGCCGGTGTAGATAACTTCCATGCCGGCGTCACGCAGTGCGCGGGCGATCACTTTGGCGCCACGATCGTGTCCGTCGAGGCCGGGCTTGGCTACTAGGACGCGAATCTTCATCTCAGGCATCGCTCACCATTTAATCACAGAGGACACCCGAGTTCACAGAGCCGGTTGGAATGGCTTGGGTCTAGAGCGTCTTGATGTCAAGACTCCGCCACATGTACCAGCAGGCCACGCTGCGGTAGGGTTCCCATGCGCGGGCGATCTTTTCCATGTCTTTCGGCTTCGGCAGTTTCCGCTTCTTGTAATGCTTCTTGACGGCAACTTGCACGCCGTAATCCCCGGTCGGCAACACATTCGGCCGGCGTAAGGAAAAGATCAGAAACATGTGGGCCGTCCAGATTCCGATGCCTTTGACTTGCGTGAGATGCTCGATGACTTCTTCATCCGGCAGATCTGCAAGGCGTTCGAAATCCAGCACCCCGGCCGCAGTCTTGGCCGCAAGGTCTTTCAAATAGGCAGACTTTTGTTTCGAAAGGCCCACGTCTCGCATCTGCTGGTCGGTAAGTTTCAAGATGCCTTCGGGCGTCAGCGGCTCTCCTGCAACGGCGGCAAAGCGCTTGAATATCGTTGCAGCCGCTTTGCCGTTCAGTTGCTGATAAACGATCGCCTCGGCAATGCTCCCAAAATCCGCCAGCCCGAATTGCATGCGACACGGCCCAACTCGCTCAATAATCGCACGCAGAACTGGATCGCATTTCTTGAGATGATTTACGGCCTTTCGCATGGCCTATACGTTTATCACAAAGTCGCCCTCAAAGGCGAACAAAATACGAATTACATACTGGGAGTTGTTGTTACTTCTTCACAGCGATTCCCATGACTTCATACTTTCCATTGCGCAACAACGAAGCGGCTCCGATAAACGCCCGCGCAGGATAGTCGCCGTGAAAGTACGTTTTGTAGACATTGTTGAAGGTCTCGTAATACTTGAGATCGGTGCAGAAAACTTGGACTGAGACCACGTCATCCATCGTCAGTCCGGCTTGCTCGACGGTCGACTTCACGCCTTCCAGGACTAGGCGAGCTTCATCTTCCGCGCTGGTTGGCGGGGTGCCACTCTTTGGGTCCAAGCCGATGTGGCCGGCGATATAGAGCGTGTTGCCGACCAGGACGCCGTCGCTGAACGGCAGTGCCTTCATGTCCCCAGCGCGCGGTTTGTTGATGTACTTGCGATCGGCTGCTCCGGCGGCCAGGCAGAACACGACCAGGATGACTCCCACCACCACGTGACGTAGCTTCATGACAGTCCTCAAAAGTGAGATTGAATTTCGACTGGAGGCTATCACGGTCAGCGTCCGAGGGCCAGCAGTCCGACAATGCCGCCGCCCAACACTATCCAGGCCGGACTCACCTTCCGTCGCAACAGGATTGCCAGCGATACCAGCGCGACAGCCCACGTTGTCCATCCGCGCAAGGCATCGGATGCCAACTGGAATGTCACTCCGGCCATAAGGGCTACCGCACACACGTTCACGGAATCGAGGAATGCGGCGATCCAAGGAGATTTGCGAAGGCGAAATAATACGGGAGCCAGCAGGGCGACGTAAAAGAACGATGGCAGGAAGATCCCGATGGTGGCGACAGCCGCCCCAGGCACGCCACCGAGAATGTATCCGATGAAGGTCGCTGTGGAGAGGACCGGGCCCGGCGTGAACTGCCCGATAGCCACGGCATCCAAGAGCTGCTGACGCGTCAGCCAGGCATGCTGTTGTACGAGTCCCTGCTCGAGAAACGCCAGAAGAACGTACCCACCGCCATAGAGGACTGCTCCGACTTTGAGGAAGAACAGCGCAATCCTGCCGATCGTTGGTCTACCAGCAACCGTTCCAGCCGCGACGGACGCAGATGCGATCAGGCCGGTCGAACGCAACGGCGCGATCCGCATGTTTTTCCATGCGCTCGACGTAAGCGCGCGAAGCGGAAACACATTCGACACAAGCGTTGCCGCAGCAGCACGCAGACTTACTGTGCGGCGCACTAGCATTCCAATCAGCCCGCCGCCGAATAAGATTGCGATTGGATTGAGCCCGAGGAAAAAGGCTCCCGCGGCCAGAACGCCGAGCAGTGCCAAGCCAGCGTCACGCACTGCCGATTTACCGAGTCGCCAGATTGCAATCGCAATGACGGCGATGACCGCGGCCTTGATTCCCTCAAGGATTGAACTAGCTTGCGGGAAGCTTCCAAATCGGACGTAAGCCCAAGCAAATGCTCCCGTAATTGTGGCCGCGGGCAAGATAAAGCTTGCCCCCGCAACACACAGCCCAGCCCAACCAGCGCGCAGAAATCCCACATTGATCGCAATCTCAGTCGACGTCGGCCCGGGAATCAGATTCGCAGCACCCAGCATGTCGAGGAATTGCTGCTGCGTCACCCATTGCCGCCTGCGGACGATCTCCTCCTGAATCAATGCGACGTGCGCCGCCGGTCCGCCGAAACTGATCGTGCCCAGCTTCACAAACAGGGACGCGAGTTCCCCCAACCGCGCGGAGAGCGAAGAGTGGGGCAATTCCTTCTCAATTTGTACGGGTTCATCCAAAGGGGGCTTACCGTTATATGTCACTACGATTGCGCGTGTCGATGAATCTCCGAAATCAACAGGAAAAGAAGACACATCAGCATCGCAAAATCTGTGCGTGCGTCACTGATAACGAACCAGAATCCCTGCCCCGGACGAGTCAACTCAGGAATCTTCGTCGTCGCAATGGCCGTGCAAATGATGATCAGAAGAGGAACAACTGCAAATCGCGTGAAGACTCCAAATAAAACCAGCAAGCCGCAAAGAATTTCAAATGTTCCTACAAAGTGAGCCGTAAACGCAGGGTGCGGGAAACCGATATGGGTGAAACGATCTACACCCATGTGCGGATCTGTGAATTTAAGAATGCCCTGAGTGAAGAAAATCAGCCCAACCGCGATCCGAATGAAGATCGCTCCCTTCGGCCGGGTCTGCATTTCGCGGTAGGTCATGACAGATGCGGTGCTCTCAGGCGGCTTTGTGCTCGCCCTGGCGGAAGTTCTCGATCAGATGTTCAGACGTCCGCAGGGAAAACGCGAGAATACTTATGGTGGTCGTCTTGTCGGTGCAATTCAGAAAGACGCTGGCGTCGCAGACATACAGGTTCGGCACATCGTGAGTTTGTCCGAAACGGTTCGTCACGAAATCTTTCGGATCGTTCCCCATGCGGCAGGTACCGGTCTCGTGCAGGCTCCAGCCGGGAATTTCGGGCGAGTCGCCCAGGCCTTCCAGCTCCCCGCCTGCCGCGCGTAGCACTTCAGCGCAGACTTCCTTCGAGTGCTCCCACATCTTCAGGACGTTCTCGTCCCACTGGAAGTGCATGCGGGCAACAGGAATTCCGTAGGGATCTTTCACTTCCGGATCGAGATCCAAATAGTTCGTGTCAGATCTGAGCGTCGGCGCTTGAATGCCGAAGCTCACCGGCGCGGGATAGCGCCGTTTGACTTCCTTCTTGAACGACGAACCGAAACCATCGAGCTCTGTGGCAAAGCCTGGGAACTCCTGACAACCTCCGTCCGGATAAACGGAATATCCGCGAATGAATTTCTCCTCGTGCGGATCTTTCAAATTCTGCCAACGAGGCATCCAGGCAATCGTGCTATCGGCGACATGGTCCGGGAAGCTTGGCTGTCCGAGCAATTGCGGCAAATATCCTCGTGCCGTTTCGCCATAGAGATGATCGCAAAGGTTTCGGCCAAGCTGACCGCTGGAATTCGCAATGCCACTTGGCCAGTGGCGGGACCTGGAGTTCAACATGATGCGCGCCGATTCGATACACGAAGCTGCGACAACAACTGCGCGACCGTAAACTTCGACTTCCTGCCTGGTCTTGCGATCAATGTAGGCCACACCCGTGGCTTGGCCGTTTTCATCGACGAGAACGTTCTTCGCCAGAGCGTCGGTTCTCAGCTCCAGATTTTTGGTCGCTTCGGCCTTCGGTAAAAGGAAGTATGGAGTCGAGAAGAAAGCGCCTACGTCACATCCAGTCGTACATTCGCCGCAAAAGTGGCACGCCGGATGTCCTTCATGAGGCTGGGTCAACTGCGCACAGCGGTCTGGTAGAAACGGCACGCCAACCTTCTCGCAACCAGCTTGTAGAATGTAGTCGAGGCAACGGAAGTTAAATGGCGGCAGATACGTTCCATCCGGATTGCTCGGACGGTTCTGCACGGTGCTGGCCACGCCAATCATCTTTTCAACACGCGTGTAGAACGGGCTGATCTCGTCATACGTAATCGGCCAATCGACATCGTACCAATCCAGCGAGGCTGCGCGGAAATCGATCTCACCAAAGCGGGCAGAACTTCGCCCCCAGAAATTTGTCTTGCCGCCGACAGCGTTGCACCGTGGCCACATCCATTTCGTTCCCGGCGCAACCGTGAACGGAATTTCGTGATCCCAGGCCGCTTTCGTGTACTCATTGTCCATGTACCCAAAAGAATCGCGTCGCTTCGGATCATCCAAGCCACGAAACTTCATATCCCAGGGCATGCGGTGATAGCGGAAGTCCTTTTCTGGATTGAGGCGCCGCCCGGCATTTAGCGCGCAAACCTTCAAGCCTGCCTCGCACAGCGTCTTTATCGTCATCCCCCCGCCGGCGCCAGTTCCAATTACGATTACGTCGTAGATTTTCTTGGCCATGATCTGTGGGAAATATCTCTATGAATTCGTGGGGGCGAGATGCCGGTGCTCGCGATCCTCTTTGTGCGGACATTCCGGAGACTCGGAATAAAACTTGAGCGCCGGGTTGTCCAACTCTTTGAATCCGATTTCACTGGTATAGAAGCCGGTCACGGTATACTCGCGCATCATTGCGAAAAATCTTCGGCCATCTTCTTCTCCGGGGCGGGCCTTATCTTTGAAACCTAGCGGAGTGAGCAAAGAAATCTGCTGGTCGGCGCTCAAATCGGCGAACGGCTTTCCATAAGTCCGGCTGCTGTGAGCGTTCAGCCATGACAGGCCCAGACGGAACCGGTATTGCACGTCAGGATCGTTCGCGACCATGAAGTCGATGAACTCGGCCACGCCCGCTTCCTTCGCACCGGGGGTAGCGTCGCTGGGAATGATGATGTCGGCAAGCCGCTCGACAGCCGCATATTCGGCCGGAGTGAAAAATTGCGGCTTATAAACAGCGGGTTTAATCTGCAACGCCGCGTTGCCAATATGCCCGCAAGCGAATCCCCACTTGCTGAAGCCGGGGAACTGCGCCGCAGCCGCCGCGGTTCCCAGGATGCGCAACACTTCCCGCCTTTGAATGCCCTGCCCTGCCATAGTCTTTTCTCTTGGCCGAACTCGTGAACTGCGATAGCTGATTCCTCGCTAGCGCTCGGAATGACAATTCAAGACGAAGCATTCGGCACTGAGCGCTGCCTACGAGAGGAACTTGATGGTTTCTTCCACCAAGGTCGCTGTCGGCTTGTATGGATCACCGGGCGCATCGTACTCGATCGAGCAATATCCCTTGTAATCATGCTTTTTCAGAATGGCGAACGTCTTCGCCAAGTCTACATGGCTCGCTTTACCTTGATCGTCCACTTCCCCGTCTTTCACGTGGCAGATTCCATAAGCGTGCGCGAACATCGCTTCCATCGCGCGCTCATTGAATTCCTCGTCATGCGCAGCCAGAGAATTGCCAAAATCCGGAAGAGCGCGCAGCCAAGGACTCTTGACCTTCTCGATCACATCTACGATGAAGAACGGATCCTCGCTAACCGGATTGTCATTTTCTAGATGGACCACGACATTCTTTTTCGCCGCGTAATCGGCGACGCGCGCCAATGTGTCAGCGCAGCGCCCGACATCCGGTTTCGAATCCTTAGCGCCGTCGATGTGAGTGCGAATACTGGGGGAACCGAGGGCCGCTCCCACATCGATCCATTGGTTGCTTGCGGTCACCGCTCTCGCGCGTTCCGCCGGATCGGCCGCATATTGGCTGTGTCCGCCATCCACGGCGATGTCGACGACCGCCGAGCGAGCTTTCTCGACTGCGGCTCGAAACTCCTCAAGATATTTTGGGTCCGTCGAGGGAAAGATTGGACTCCAAGGCTCGATCTTGTGAACATTGAACTTTTCCGCAACGTGCGCGGCGAAGTCCTTGAGTTGCATCTGTTGCGCTAAAGGAACGGTACTGGGAGTTTTTCCGTCCCACCCCTTCCATCCGACGATGAACTCGCGAAAAGGATATGCCGCCACCGAAACGCGTTCTCGCGGCTGCGAGGGAAATCTGACTGAAGGACCAGACGACGACGCTTGCGCGAGCTTGGGAATAAAACACGCTGCGGCCGCCGCTCCAGCACACTGACCAAGAAACCGTCTCCGTGTCGCTTCCATGCGCGCCAGTGTAACAGGAAATTATTGTCAGGGGGACGCTTCCAGCAATTCCCCGAATCAACAGAAGGGGCGCGGCGTTTCAGCCGCGCCCATTTCTGTGCAACGCTGATTCAGTTGCAAACGTTACATTCCGCTCTGACCAAAAACCAATGCCTCCTTCTGATGCACAAAGTCGATTTCTTTGAGCTTCATGGCCTTCGCGTTGGTTCGATCCAACACGACATCATCCTGCGTGATCTGTGAATCGTTTGTCTGAAGTTTTGCGGGCGCAGTGGCTACGGTTTTGCCTTCGTGGACAAAGCTAACCTGAACGGCTGGACCGACACCCTGCCACTCCACTTTGTATGCTCCCGGTTTCAGGTGCGTCCCGCCGATCATGACGGGATCGCCGATGTTGACAGAACGCCTATTTGCAGTTCCTGCGAGTGCGGAAAGCGGCACCAGCAGGGCAAAAGTCGCGACAATGGCAAGATACTTGAGCTGTTTCATCTTATAATTCCTCCTTCGATCTGATTGCGAGCGGAGAAAATCCTTGTCCTCTGACCTTGATTAGCCTTGGTACTTTAGCGTCCATGAAATCCGCCGCCACCTCCTCCGTGGAACCCGCCTCCACTATGGAAGCCTCCCCCACCCATCCGGCCGAAGCTACGTCCAACTCCGACCGATCCTGAGTGAAAACCGCTTCCAGTTGATCCAGGGCCGCGATAAATACCGCGGGCGTAACTGCGACCCGTCACGTAATTCGAGCCCGGTCCCCAGTTGTGGTAGTTCGTGCTGAATTGGTGGTAGTAGTGCCCGTACCCATAGCCATATCTGTAGAACGGGGCTTGATAAACCCACCAGGGGGAATAGAAGCCCCATCCAAACGGACTATAAAAGATGCCATCGCCAGGAATAAACGTGAACGCACTGAACCATGGATCCCAGTACCAGCCGGCACCCCACCAACCCGGGCCAGCCCATCCGCTTGTCGCATACAAGCCTGCAGCGTCGACATTAGCTTCGGCTACATACGCCGAGCGCAGGCTGCTCCAGCGATACAGATCTCCTTCTTCGTACATTTTCTTATCGAACTTATGAACCTTGTAATCACCATTGCTGGCTAAAGTAAGTTCGTGCCCAGCCTTTACCTTTGCGTGACCGCCGCCGTCCTCGACGAAAGCTTCGCCATCGAAGACCCGAAGCTGGCTCTGGTTGAGGTTGAAGTCGTAGAGGCCGGTTTTCAGGAGCCGAGCGATCGTTCCACTCGCTGTGACGCGAATATCGTTTTCCGGATGGATCTCAGCAACCTCGATCATTGCGTTGCCGCGATCGACCTCGACCTCCGTATTGGTGAGGCTGGGGGAAATCATTCGTACTGAGCTATTGTTTCCGACGCGCAGAAAAACGCCGGGCGTTAGCAGGACTTCAGCCTTCCCTTGTTCTGTCGTTAAAAACTGACCGGGCTTGAGTTCCGCAGATCCGACAGACTTGGAATCGAGTGATTCGGAACCGATCGAGGCCTGTCCTTCGACGTAATTGAGAGTACCGGGCGAAGCCGTTTTCGAACTCGGCTCGCTGCCCCATGCGAACCCGGAAAGTATGAATGCCATCGACAGGCTGGCAAATGCTTGGAACCATCGTGCTTTCATCTTGCCCTCCTTCCAGCCTTCACTTCATTGGATGACCCGGAGGAAGCGCACGATGCCCAAACTCAAAAGCTTCATATCGTAACACGATACAACTAGCGGGCACTGCGACTGGAACTAGATGGAACCATGTACATCTCGCGACAGTTCTTAGGCATCTCGGAGAAAATAGGAGAAGAGTTTTGTAGAGAAATGTAATTCCTCATTTCCTCCCGCAGCCCGAAAAACTTCGGGGAGCACGTGCAGTTGCCAGCCTGACTAACTCCTTAGTAAAAATGAACAAACGGAAGTCGAAGCGCCTAGGCGCGACGACAAGGCAAATAAGTAACCTAATTCTGTCGAAGCGCCACCGACAAAATCTTTTCCCAATGCGGAATTACTGAACGTGAAACAGCGTGAAACATAGAGCAATGCGATGAGTGAAGCGGCCGTTTCGTTAGGAGCAGAACCCGCGATCTGGCGTCCCGCAGCCAATCCCTGGCTGATCGCTGTGACCGTCTCCATGGCAGCCTTCATGGAAGTGCTCGACACTGCCATCGCGAACGTCGCTCTACCGCACATCGCCGGGAATCTTGGAGCGAGCAACGACCAGAGCACATGGGTTCTGACGTCATATCTGGTGGCAAATGCGATCGTTCTGCCCATCACTGGCTGGCTCGTAAGCTTCTTCGGACGCAAGCGATTCTTCATGGCATGCATGGCTATCTTCACCCTGAGTTCCCTGTTTTGCGGAATGGCGCCCAGTCTCGGCTTTCTGCTGCTGTTTCGGGTGATCCAGGGTGCCGGTGGAGGCGGGTTGCAGCCGATGGCCCAAGCGATTCTGGCGGATACCTTTCCTCCCGAAAAACGCGGCCTGGCATTTTCGATTTACGGAATCACAGCAGTTTGCGCTCCCGCAATTGGCCCAACGTTGGGTGGTTGGCTTACCGACAATACCTCGTGGCGATGGATTTTTCTGATTAATCTTCCGGTCGGTCTCTTGACGCTGGCGCTGGTCATGCGACTGATCGAAGATCCGCCGGATATGGTTCGCCGCAAGCGATCGGAGGGCAAACTCGACTATGTCGGATTTTCGCTGCTCGCGCTGGGCGTGGGAGCTTTGCAAATCATGCTCGACAAAGGACAAGAGGACGACTGGTTCGGATCCCATTTCATCACCACACTAGCGATCACCGCGGCGGTCTGCCTCACGGCGCTCGTGGTGTATGAGTGGGTTCACGAGGATCCCATCGTCGACGTCCGCCTGTTCAAGTACGCGAACTTCGCCACTGCGAACATGATGATGTTCATGGTCGGTGCAGTTTCGTTTGCAACGACCGTATTGATGCCCCAATTTCTTCAGACACTGATGGGTTATACGGCACAATCGGCGGGAATGGTTTTATCGGTGTCGGCGATTCTGCTCCTCGTCGAGCTGCCACTTGTGGGACGTTTGATCGGACGATTTCAATCGCGCTATCTGATCGCGTTCGGTTGGATCACACTGGCCGTAGGTATGTATCTGTCGACCCAAAGGATAGATCTGTTGATCAGCTTTCGTTCGGCGACCTTGCTGCGGATCGGCCAGTATCTGCCGATGGGATTTATCTTCGTGCCAGCCACTACAGCAGCCTACATCGGGATCCGTGCGGAGAAGAGCAACGCGGTTGCCGGACTAGTGAATTTCACTCGAAATATCGGGAGCAGCGTGGGCACTTCGATTGTGACGACAATGATCGTTCGGCGTTCGCAATTTCATCAATCCAGGCTGGTTGCCAACACGAGCATGGGGAACACAAGGTTTCAGGGCGCAGTGGACGGGATGGCGCAAGAACTAGTCCATGCGGGACTGAGTCTACACGAAGCACAGCGGCAGGCTTTCGCGCGAATTTATGCTTCGGTTCAAGCGCAGGCCGCAGCACTGGCGTACATCGACACGTTCTGGGTGCTGGGAATAGCAGCCGTCGTTATGTTTTTCCTGTCGTTCGTTTTGAAGAGAAATAACCCGCGGGCCGGCACCGGCAGCGTTGCTGCACACTAACCGAGCGCGAATATCAATCCGGATCTCGATCCGTCATCAAGCTTTCTTCGTCTTCCCAGGAGACGCCAACGCAACCGCAGCCTCAGGCGTGAGAAAAAGAAACGTGAATGTCTCCTGGAGATACAGGCGGACCGTGTCATCCGTGTGGTTGAGATAGCCGATGGAGACGTCCTG